>Ga0209553_1000419_pt1 | contig 22312 bp, 25 predicted proteins | sample LauGreFBDMM110DN_2_FD_188217 | JGI IMG/M metagenome (GOLD analysis project Ga0209553, IMG submission 188217) | Freshwater lake microbial communities from Lake Michigan, USA - Fa13.BD.MM110.DN (SPAdes) (version 2) | ecosystem: Environmental > Aquatic > Freshwater > Lake | place: Lake Michigan...
CGTTTTTTGAGCTTGGTGAGTATTGATATAGGTTCCCCTATCCCACTCTACTTCTATGCCTCTTGCCCACCTTTCGGCATCCTCTTTGGTCTGAAATGTCTTGACCTGAGATTGCTCTCCTAGGCGAGAAATACGGGCTTGCCACTTACTACCTCTAAATCGAATTGAAGCCATGCCTCATCCTTCACTTGGACAGGATTTGGACAAGCCATCAAATTTTAGGTTTTTGGTGTGCTTTTAATCGTGCTTTGACAACCACTCAACTACTCGACTTTCCAATGCCCTGAGCGCCCGCCCTGCTTTTCAAGCAAGCGTATACGACCAATCTCCATGCCGCGGTCGACCGCCTTGCACATGTCGTATATGGTGAGCAGGCCGATACTGACCGCGGTCATCGCCTCTATCTCTACACCGGTGCGACCAAACGTTTCTGCAGTGGCAACACACTCGACAACACTCGCCTTCTGATCGAGGTGAAACTCCACCGCGACACGGGTTAAGTACAGTGGGTGGCACAGCGGGATCAGCTCGGCGGTACGCTTGCTTGCCTGTATCGCAGCAATACGTGCGATACCCAGCACGTCACCCTTCTTCGCCGTGCCAGACGAAATGAGCTCAAAGGTGCTGGGACTCATTTTAATGTTTCCGGAGGCTCTCGCGATACGCTGCGTCTCGCTCTTGCCGGCAACATCAACCATGTGTGCCTGTCCATCCTTGTCGAAGTGGGTCATGCCATTATTCATATTTATTTCCTAGTTGTGTCGTTGTGCCAGTGCTCCATACGCTTCACATCAGACGCGCGCGTCTCAAGCCACTCTGATCCCACCTTGGTCTGCTCCTTCTTCCAAAAAGGCGCAGCAGTTTTTAGATAATCAATAATGAACTCGCAGCCGGCAAATGCCTCGCCACGATGCAGTGCGGTCGTTGCCACCAGCACGATCTGGTCGCTCGCAATCAGCTGCCCGATACGGTGAATCACACGGACATTGATTAGGTTCCAGCGTGTGGTTGCCTCATCAATGATCTTGTTTAGAGCCTTCTCGGTCATGCTCGGGTAGTACTCTAGGTAAATACTCTCTATGGTCTCGTCGTGACTGAAGTCACGCACAAGGCCCACAAAGCTCACCATAGCGCCCACCCTAGAGTTTCCAGCACGCAGCGCCAATAGCTCGGCTGCGAGATCGAAGTCCACTTCCTGTATGAGCACGCTCATCTTAACCTCCCGATATGGGCGAGAAAATGGCAACCTCGTCATTATCTTTAATGGCCGCAGGCAGGCTGGCGAACTCCTGATTGATCGCGCAGCGCACGCGACTGTCTGCCAGCTCCTGCGCCCAGACATCCCCACGCAACCGCAACCACCCCAAGAGGGCCGCCAACGTGGACGCCTCCGCGGGAACATCCGCGGTCTCGCTGGAAACTTTTAGGTGCTCCCTCGGCCTGCCAAAGTACACCAATTTAATTTTCATGGATCACCCTCAAAACAGTCATTCAAAATATAAAGTAACCAGCGCCCTTGGGGCGGTCAAGCACTAAAGAGGTGTGCGCAGAATTAGCAGCCCGGGCTGCGTGGCATCTGCTTCAAACGAGGATCGCCAACCCAAAACTCGTTACAGCCATGGTAGTGCGCGGTAATCGAAATCTCGTCATTCTCAACCAGCGGCCTTGCTAGGCCAGCAAATTCTTGGTTGACCGCGCAGCGAACGTTGTCCTCGTTCATCTCGTTCGTCCACGCCCCCCCACGCAAGACCAGCCACGCGAGCAGCTCGGAAAGCATTAGCGCGCTCCCCGGAACGTCCACAACCTCCTGCGATATACCCAGGACCTCTTTTGGCTTCCCGAAGTAGATGATCTCAATTTTCATGATTTTCCTATGGAAAAATAGTTCAAGATAAACGCGGCCACCTCATTCGGCGCGTTAATGTTCAAAACAGGCAGCGGGCACGCGTCCTTGCTGTCGGTGATCACCGCAACAATGCCCGGGTCAGTCGGGTACAACTTTTCGGATCCCATCTCAACACGACGCACCTCCATCTTGGGGATGTCGGCACGCTTGTAGCCCTCGGCCAGGATCAGGTCGTACGGCGAGAACCTGGCGCAGAGATCTTCTAGGCTGGGCTCTGGCTCGTCCTTCAGCTCATGCATCAGGGCCCACCTCTGTGCCGAGACAATCAGCACCTCGCTCGCGCCCGCCTGACGATGACGATACGTATCCTTGCCGGGCTTGTCGATGTCAAAATCATGGTGGGCATGCTTGATAACCGCAATGCGCAATCCCGCCGCGGTCAGGAAGGGAATAACCTTCTCGAGCAGGGTCGTCTTTCCGCTGCCGGAATAACCAGCGAAGCCCATTATTTTCTCTTTGGACATAAAATTTTAAAACTATCATTTGGTTAAACAACTTTGATCTCAGCGTATCGCACAGTGAGCCTATCCGTCAAGATAAGGCCTACTCAGGAAGGGGTTGTACGGCAACCTTTGTACGACACAGCATACCATCAACCCGACGCCACAAATCGGTCACCTGCCATGACGATTGCCTCGCTAAAGTACGTATGCCCCGATCCCGCGACCGTGTTGTCAGGTAAAATATCGGTGGCGATAGCCTCGACTACGTTGATACAACCCCATGAACTCAGAAAAACGTCAAGAAATCTTCTCGCGCTTACAGGAAAAGACCGCGAACCCCACCACCGAGCTGGAGTATCGCTCCACGTTCGAGTTGCTAATTTCAGTGATTCTCTCGGCGCAGGCTACGGATGTGAGTGTCAACGCCGCCACCCGAAAATTATTTGCAGTGGTGAACACCCCGCAAGACATTTTCAATCTGGGTGAAGAAAAATTATGCCAGTACGTTCAGCGTATCGGCCTATACAAGACCAAGGCGAGACACATCATCCAAACCTGCAACATGTTACTAGACCGCCACGATGGCTCGGTGCCAGAGACACGCGAGGCACTCGAAGCACTACCCGGAGTGGGACGCAAGACCGCCAACGTATTACTGAACACCGCCTTTGGCCAGCCCACCATCGGGGTAGACACGCATATCTTTCGCGTATCCAACCGGACCGGCCTGGCCACAGGCAAGACCGTGCTGGAGGTAGAGCGGAAGCTGCTCAAGTTCGTGCCGGTCAGGTTTAAGCCTAACGCACACCATTGGTTGATCCTGCACGGGCGTTATGTGTGCCAGGCACGCACGCCTAAGTGTAATATATGCGGCATCGCTGACCTGTGTGAGTACCGCCACAAGAAAATATAATGTTTAATCCCAGCAGAGACGAGGCACGTATGTTCCTCATAGAGACCTGGCGCAAGCGTCGTGCAAGCTCACTGCTCACGCCACTAGAGGATCTTGCGGCCCAGCTTATTGAAAAGCATCCCGAGTACTACTCGATCCTAGAGAATCCAGAGCGCTACCAGGACAAGGACTACACGCCCGACCAGGGTGCTACCAACCCGTTCCTCCACCTGATGATGCACCTCACCATCGAGGAGCAGATCTCCATCAACCAGCCGCACGGCATTCGCGCGCACTTTCAGAGGCTGACCGCTAAGCACGAAGCAGAGCACGACGCCCAGCACCAGATGATGGAGTGCCTGGGCGAGATGATCTGGCAGGCTCAGCGGCACGGCACCGCACCGGATGCCGGCGTCTACCTAAGCTGCCTGGAGAGTAAGTGATGGCCAATCGCCTGAGCAAAATCGTGACCCGCACAGGAGACAACGGAACCACTGGTCTTGCTGACGGTACACGTGTGGACAAGTGTTGCGCACGCATCCACGCCATCGGTAGCGTGGACGAGCTGAATTCTCACCTCGGGGTGTTACTCGCAGACACCTTGCCGAATGATGTGCGAGAGCTACTCCTTCATGTGCAGCACGACCTATTCGATCTAGGTGGCGCCTTAGCGTACCCTGTCGCACCGTTCTCCGAGGACAAACTCCTGCACCTAGACGCCGCTATCTCTCGTTATAACGATACCCTACCAGCTCTCAGGGAATTTATCCTGCCGGGCGGGACGCCTGTGGCGGCACAGTGCCACGTGGCACGTACTGTCGCGCGTCGTGCCGAACGAGATTTCGTCACACTTGCCCATCTGGAGGGTGTGCCACCGCATGGCCTGCCCTACCTCAACCGTCTCTCTGATTTATTGTTTGTGCTGTCCCGCGTGCTCAATCGTACGACAGGGCAAGAAGAAATATTTTGGAAGAAACCCGCCTAACCGTTATTCAAACTTTTAAAAAATTAAGGACTCCACCATGCTTTTTGAAACGTACACGTTGCGATTCCTGTCACTGACTAATCGTACCGTCATGTCCCAATGACAAGAAATCGGGCCGTTTTGTAAGCTGACTACCTAAATATGGGGTACAGCACCAATCCAATCAACGCGGCAGCGATGACCACCACCGGCTCCGTGAGCTTTTTATATTTCCACAGGAGTGCCGTGGCGACTACAGCCAGCAACGCTGTTGGCACATCAATAATGGAGCGCTGCCCGATCACAATGACGGAACCCGTGATGGCCCCAACGGCGGCGGCCGTCACGCCATCAACGAATGCCACGAGGCTAGGATTTTTCCCATACTTTTTAAAGTATGGTGCCGGCAGGATGGTGAACAAGTAGCAAGGCACGAAGGTAGCCAATGCCGCAACGCTTGCGCCAGTCAAACCCGCAATCAAATATCCGATAAAGCCCACGGTGATCACCACCGGCCCAGGGGTAATCATCGCGACAGCGACCGCATCAACGAATTGTTTTTCAGTGAGCCACTGGTGATCCACCACCACACCGCCATATAGGAATGGAACAATCGCTAAGCCCGAGCCAAATACAAATGCTCCAGCCTTGGCAAAGAATATCCCGATCTGACTCAGCAACGACATGTCTAGACTTCCCCAAAGGCTGCTAAATACAGGCGCCTGGGTAACCAACATCGCATTGAGGCCGCCACCCCTAAACCATTTCGGTGGGGCCCTATAAAACCAAGTGATGATGCCTGCGACAAACACCAAAGACGCAATCTCAGACTGAGTAATTACGGTACTACCCACCATGACAATGTAGATTGCCCAGAGCAGCCTGTCTCTGCCAATGGTTTTCTTGGTGAGCTTCTGGGCACTAATCGCAATAATGCCAATCACGGCTGCACCCACCCCGTAGAAGACCGCCTGCATCCAGGCCAGATCCCCATAAGCCACGTAAGCCCAGCCCAGCCCAACCACCATTAGGAATGATGGTGCCACGAAGGCAATCCCGGCCAACGTGGCACCTAGAATGTGGTAGTGCACGTAACCCAAATAAATTGCCAGCTGAGCCGCCATCGGGCCTGGCGCCATTTGCGCTAACGCCAGCCCTTCCTTGTAGTCGGACTCAGTAATCCAACGATGTCTTTCAACTAGGTCACGATTCATGTAGCCCGCCAAGGCTACCGGCCCGCCAAAGCCCCAAGTACCTAGCTTGAGCATGTAGACAATTAATTGCCAGAGACTATAGCTTGGTCTGGGATGTGCTTCTGTCGTATCAGTATTTATCATTGCTGCCCACAAAAATTTTACCTACCCTTATACAATCCAACCCTTAGTGTCTCGCCAGCTCTATCTGCTCGCATATCTGCCTTGAACCAAGCAGGATTCGTGGCGTGGCGCGACTAATCAAATCTGGGTCAATGAATGCAACACGCCCTCTTCGCACAGCGGTCAGCGGCAATTTTTGCCACGAGCTTCGCACCCCCTCTTGCTCCCCTAGGGTGGCGGCGGCCAGCATCACCTGCGGATCTTCTTTGACCAGCGCCTCATCCGAGATAGCAAGGGTTAGCAGGGGCGACGCTGCGAATACGTTTCGTCCACCGCACAAGCGCAGCACGTCGCCAATTATGTGCGTATCGTTCACCGTCAGAAGTGGGGTTGCTGCAATTTGAAAATAAGTGCGCACCTGGGTGCGCTTGGCGTACTGCCTACGCAGGGCATCAAGCTGCTGCACGAAGGCTTGTGCGGCAGCACCCGCCACGGCCTCGGTACCTGCAATACGTCCCAACAAGAGCAATGCCTTGGGGATGTCTACAAGGTCACGAGGCTCTAACACCAACACCCTGATCCCCATCCTGTCAAAATTCATGCGGCTCTGCGATGAGAGACCACTCCCCCACGCGAGCACCAGGTCGGGCTTAAATGCGACCAATCGCTCCCAGTCGAGACGAAATGCATCCCCTACCCTAGGAAGATGTGCAGCCTGCTGCGGGTAGTCACTGTAAGCCGTAGCCGCCACCATGCGCTCACCCATGCCGGCGGCATAGGCCAACTCAGTCAGGTTGGGAGCTAACGAAATGATGCGCTCAGGGGGCAAGGTAAAGGCTACTCGCGCTCCGCTTGAGTCCTGGACGACAAACGGTGTCACGGCTTGTGCGTTAACGCACAACAGCATAGATAAGAATATCGTACGAGTCATACCCATGTGCCCCGCTTTACTGCCAGACTCCATTGCACATCTGTCGCAGTTTAGATAAATGAACGCACGCCACAGCCATGCCTTGTCACCCAATAACCCGATCACGCGGGCATTGTAACAGCTCACCCAAACGCTGCCCCAGATTCGTACATCGGGCGTGTGCGTTATCTGTGTAAAGTCAAGCAGTAGAATGTAATATCTCCATACTACTTGATTTCTTGGTGTCGACCACCGAATCAAGATTCGTGACCATACGAGACACGCCAGCAATCACCCCGAGGGCGGTTGCCGTATAATGGTGCGCACTAAATAAAAAATTTTAACCAGGCAGCGACAATAATGCGCCTCAATTTTAAAATGGAGACCCCATGAAATTAGTTTATACGTTACTCCTGTCCACCCTATCCCTTCTGATGTCAGCCAACACACACGCAGCTGGGTCGACCCTGAACGTCATTTGCAAAGGTGATGACATAGGCGCAGATGTATTAATTGATGGCAAATTTAAAGGTACATGCCCGTTAGACGTTAAGGTGCGTCCTGGCAAACTAAAATTGACGGTGCTCATGAAGTCAAACTTTTTGGGCAACCGAATATTCGAACAACAGATTCGTATCGGTGATGACGTCACCAAAAAAATTGATGTGACGCTGAGCGTACTACAACCCAAGGACAACTCACAAACACAGGACGTAACGAACGCAAGCTCGAAACTGGGGGCGGATGGCAAGCGGTGTCTTGAATGTCCAGCAATGGCCGTCATTCCAGGCACAAACTTTGCCATGGCAAAATACACGGTCACCTTCGATGAGTGGGACGCCTGCGTGTTGGATGGAGGCTGCAATGGCTACCGCCCATCAGACAAGGAGTGGGGGCGTGGCACTCGACCGGTGATGAACGTGAGCTGGCTGGCCGCACAAGGCTATATCAAATGGTTAAATAAAAAAACTGGTAACACCTACCGCCTGCCAACCGAAGAAGAGTGGGAGTTCGCCGCGCGGGCAGGCACAACCACTCCATACTATTGGGGTATCTTTCCTTTTGGAGATTCTGCCTCCAGCATTAACGCCAACTGCTACGGCTGCGGAAGTAAATGGGACAACAGAACAACCTCACCCGTGGGTAGCTTTAAGCCAAACAGCTTTGGCCTGTACGACATGTCTGGCAATGTCTGGCAATGGACGGACAGCTGCTGGGAGGGTGATTGCTCCAAACGAGTGCTTCGTGGAGGATCCTGGAACGAGACGGCGGACCACATTAAGGTAGATACCCGCTTCAGGGATGACACTAAGGGCTATAACCACGACACCGGATTCAGGTTGGTCAGGACGTTGAAATAATTTCACGGTTGGTGGGTACTTCAATACACCAATGGATTACATGTTGCTTGTGTAGGATAATAGTCATCTAGATGACTCGTCATTTTTTATATTTTTTACCGGAGATTTCATGAAATCAATTTATTTTTCTCTCTTGCTGGGTGCGACCGTGGCATCGGCTAATGCATATGCTGCCAGTTCCACGCTGAGCGTGATGTGTAAAGGCAGCGATGTGGGCGCAGAGATATTTGTTAACGATAAATTTAAGGGTGAGTGCCCGCTGGATATTAAGGTTCCCACTGGCACTTTAAAACTCAAGGTGCAGAAAAAAAATAGCGGTGCCAGTGATCGCATATTCGAGCAAGAGATTCAGGTGAACTACAACGTAGTTAAAACAGTTGATGTCCTACTGGTAGATAAGACAGCTCCCGAAGGCAAGCAATCAAAGTCCGCTCCCAAGAAAGTAGCGGGCACAGCCTGCACGGCCTGCCCTGTCATGGTGCCGATTCCAGGTACCGATTTCGAACTCGGCAAATACACGGTTACCTTCGATGAGTGGGACGCCTGCGTAGCAGATGGCGGTTGCAATGGCTACACCCCACCCGACGAGTGGGGTCGCCTGAGGCAACCAGTGACCAGCGTGAGCTGGAATGACGTGCAGAGCTACCTTGAGTGGCTGTCACAGAAGACTGGGAAAACCTATCGCCTGCCGAGCGAACACGAATTAGAGTTGGCCACACGGGCTGGCACCAGCACCCAATACTACTGGGGGGACGAGCTTGGCAGCAAAAATGCCAACTGCAATGGCTGTGAAAGCAGGTACGGAAAAAGAACCCACCTTCCGGCGGTAGTGGGAACCTTCAAGCCTAATCCTTACGGCCTGTATGACATGGTGGGCAACGTGTGGCAGTGGACAGATGGCTGTCGAGAGGGCGACTGTGCGAAGCTTGTGCTTCGTGGAGGATCGTTTGAATACGGCTCAGAGAGCTTCAACGTCAACTATCGCGAGGGCATAGAGTCAACCGAACGCATCAATAATCTCGGATTCCGAGTTGCCAGAACAATCCCAAAGGCTAATTAGATGGCAGCAAAACCTCAAAAAATACCCAACTTTGAAACAGCGCTGGCTGAGCTTGAACAGTTGGTTGTCGATATGGAGGTGGGCAAGTTGTCTCTCGAGGACTCCCTCTCCTCCTACCAACGCGGTGCCGAACTGCTAAAAATTTGCCGGGGGCGTCTAGAGGACGTGCAGCAGCAAGTGCGCATTTTGGAGGATGGCATCCTAAAAGATTTTATTGTGAATCCTGCCGACTCTAGCGATCCCTCTCAAAAAGAAGAGGGCTAGTTGCACGATGCCCGGCGTTGATTTTAATATTTGGGCTAGCGCTCATCAGGAGCGTTTCGAGAACATTCTCAATCAACTGCTTCCCTCGTCGGAGATCACTCCACGTCGCCTACACAGCGCCATGCGCTATAGCGTGCTGGGTGGTGGCAAGCGTGTCCGTCCGCTACTAGCCTTTGCTGCTGGTGATTTTTCTGGAGCAGATAGCGCACGAGTAGACATTGTCGCCGCCGCTGTCGAGTTCATTCATGCCTACTCACTAGTACACGACGACATGCCCTGCATGGACAACGACGTACTCCGACGCGGCAAGCCTACCTGTCACGTTGAGTACGATGATGCTACCGCACTATTGGTGGGCGATAGTTTGCAGAGCCTAGCATTTCAATTATTAGCCGAGCACCCACTTAGCGACAATGCCGCGCAGCAGCTAGCCATGATCAAGCTGCTAACTACGGCCTCCGGATCGCGTGGCATGGCAGGTGGGCAGGCGATCGATCTGACTAGTGTAGGCAGCCAGCTGAGCTTACCCGAGCTAGAGCTCATGCATATCCATAAAACCGGCGCACTCATTCGTGCCGCAATTTTACTTGGCGCCCAGTGCGCGCCCTCCTTGAGTGAGACAGAGCTAGCCGGACTAAACCGCTACGGAAAGTGTGTTGGCCTAGCCTTTCAGGTGGTGGATGACGTGCTTGATAGCGAGGCGGACACCGCAACCTTAGGCAAGACCGCAGGCAAGGACGCAAAACACGACAAGCCTACCTACGTTACCTTGCTTGGGGTTCAGGCAGCCAAGGACATGGCCAGCGAACTGCACCAAGAGGCGCTGGATGCGCTCGCCGGATTCGGAAAGTCAGCACGCCGCCTGTGCGAGATGGCTGACTTTATTTTATTAAGAAAATTTTGATGGTTCCATTACTCAATACCATCAACACCCCCGATGAACTTCGTCGGCTCGATCGTAAGCAATTACCTCAGCTGGCAGACGAATTACGGCAGTTCCTGGTGGAGTCAGTCAGCAAGACCGGTGGTCACCTATCTTCGAATCTTGGAACGGTGGAGCTCACCCTCGCCCTACACTACGTGTTCAATACGCCTCATGATCGTCTGGTATGGGACGTTGGCCACCAAACCTACACCCACAAAATCTTAACGGAACGACGCGAGTCAATGAAGATGCTGCGCATGGCAGGCGGCATATCCGGCTTCCCCAACCGCGCCGAGAGTCCTTACGACGCATTTGGCACCGCCCACGCCAGCACATCGATCAGTGCAGCCCTAGGGATGTCGGTAGCGGCAAAAATAAAAGGTAGCGACCAATGCTCTGTCGCAATCATTGGCGATGGCGCAATGAGTGGGGGTATGGCATTCGAAGCGCTCAACAATGCTGGCGTGATGGATACAAATTTGCTGGTCGTTCTAAACGACAACGACATGTCTATCTCGCGCCCCGTGGGTGCGCTTAATAATTACCTAGCCAAGCTGATGTCGGGACGCTTCTATGCCGCCCTGCGACGCGGCAGTGAAAAAATGTTAAAGGGCATGCCGCCCGTACTCGAATTTGCAAAACGCGCCGAGGAGCATGTCAAGGGTATGGTTACGCCGGGCACGCTGTTTGAGGAATTCGGTTTCAACTACATTGGTCCTATCGACGGGCACGATCTCGACACCCTAATCACAACCCTCAGCAACATTCGTCAGCTCAAGGGGCCCCAGTTTCTCCATGTGGTCACCCAAAAGGGTAAGGGCTACGCTCGCGCGGAGGAGGACTGCCTGCTCTATCACGGCGTCAGTAAATTCAATCCAGAGCAAGGCATCTCCACCAAGCCCAGCCCAGCAAAAAACAAAGGGCAGCCCAAGAACCTCACCTACACACAGGTTTTTGGTGAGTGGCTGTGTGATATGGCAGGACAAGATGCGCGTCTGGTAGGCATCACCCCTGCCATGTGCGAGGGCTCCGGCATGGTCGAATTCTCAAAAAAGTTTCCTCAGCGCTACTTTGATGTCGGCATTGCCGAACAGCACGCGCTAACCTTCGCGGCGGGATTGGCATGCGAGGGCTACAAGCCGGTCGTGGCGATCTACTCCACTTTCCTGCAAAGAGCATATGATCAGCTGATACACGACATTGCCATTCAAAATCTACCAGTCCTTCTGGCGATCGATCGCGCTGGATTGGTTGGCGCTGACGGCGCTACACATGCGGGCAGCTTTGACTTAAGCTTCCTGCGCTGCATTCCAAACCTAACCGTCATGGCGCCAGCCGACGAGAACGATTGCCGTCAGCTGCTCTACACCGCATTCCAGCTCAACACCCCAACCGCCGTGCGCTATCCGCGCGGTTGTGGGCCAGGCGTAACACCCAATAAAATTATGCAAGCCCTTCCCATTGGGCGTGGTGAACTGCGTCGCACGGGAGCGGGCGTGGCAATACTATCCTTCGGCTCCATGCTAACCCCAGCCTTAGGTGCCGCAAACATGCTCGATGCGACCGTGGCCAACATGCGCTTCATCAAGCCCCTAGATACAGAGTTAATTCTACAGCTGGCCCGTGAGCACGCCCTGCTGGTCACTATTGAAGAAAATACACTCCATGGCGGCGCGGGTAGCGCGGTGGCAGAATGCCTGCATCAAAATGGCCTGGGTAACGCCCTATTGCAACTTGGACTGCCGGACGTCTTCTTAGAGCAAGGCGAGCCAGAAAAAATGCTGGCCGCGTGTGGCCTGGATGCGGCAGGAATTGCCGCCTCCATTCGTCATCAACTGTCTCCCCAGACATTAATATAGCGCAGAAAGCAGTCGAATATAATATATTAACTACTTGATATTACATATAATTAATAAATATTATTAATAGCGTACCGCCCCCTCGCTTACTAGGCGTATACTTCCAACGAGGGGGTACGCTGCCCATTTTAGGCGTGCCCATCCCCCCTGACACAGCGATACTTTGCATTGCCACATAGTCTAAATTAATGGAGAACACCATGTCACTGCGAATTAATGATGAGGCACCAAATTTTTCTGCCAACACTACCCAGGGTACCGTTAACTTTCATGAGTGGATTGGTAACGGATGGGCGATACTATTTTCTCACCCAAAAGACTTTACGCCCGTATGTACGACCGAGCTAGGATACATGGCCAAGCTGGAGCCTGAATTTAAGAAACGGAACTGCAAGATAATCGGCCTAAGCGTGGACCCTGTCGACAACCACACAAAGTGGGCCAAGGACATCGAAGAGACGCAGGGTTGCGCAGTTAAGTACCCCATGATCGGGGATGAGACCCTGGCGGTCGCCAAGCTCTACAATATGTTACCCGCTTCGGAGACCGGAACCTCTGAGGGCCGTACGGCAGCCACTAATGCCACCGTCCGCTCTGTATTCATTATTGGTCCGGACAAGAAGATCAAGCTCATGCTGACCTACCCTATGTCCACCGGCCGTAATTTTGATGAGATCCTAAGGGTTCTTGACTCTATGCAATTAACTGCTAGGCATAAGGTTGCCACGCCCGTTAATTGGAAAGATGGGGACGATGTAATCATCTTGCCATCTATATCTGATGATGATGCCAAGACGATTTTCCCCAATGGCTGGAAGACGGTAAAACCTTACCTGCGCGTAGTCAAGCAACCGCGCTAATCAGTATAAAATTTACGCGGGGCGCGTTACAAAAAAGCTGACCGCCTCGCTTAAATCTCTCGTACGCTTAAAGGGTGGCAGGCTCTGCCAGATTCTCTTTCCGTAAGACTTTTCTATTAAACGCGGATCACAGATCATTAGTACGCCGCGATCCGTCTCGTCCCGAATGAGTCGCCCTGCACCCTGCTTTAGATTAATGACCGTACGAGGCAGTTGATACTCCATAAAGGCGTTGCGTCCCTGCTTGGAAATTTGTGCCAAACGTGCCGCCAGAACCGGATCATCCGGTGACGCAAAAGGAAGCTTATCTATCACCACCAATGAAAGTGCCTCGCCACGCACGTCTACCCCCTCCCAGAACGATTGGCTGCCCAGCAAAATAGCATTCCCGTGCTCGCGGAAACGACTGAGTAATTCGTTGCGTGAACCGTCCCCTTGTAGCAATAACGGGTAGTCAAGTTGCCTGGACTCAAACTGAGCTAACAAGATCTCGTGCGCACGCTGCATAGCACGCAAACTGGTAAACAGCAGGAAAGTTCGCCCCTTGCTGGCCTCGATCAATGGGAGAGCTGCGAGCACAACCGCCTCAGTGTAGTTGGCGCTATTCGGATCCGGCATATCCTGCGGCACATACAGCAATGCCTGCTCCAGATAATTAAAGGGGCTATCCCAGTAGGCTGTTTTAGCCTCCGAGAGACCCATCTCGGATTGATAGTGAGAGAAGTCTTGTTTTACCGTGAGTGTGGCTGACGTAAAAATCCATGCACGCGGGTGCCCGTTAACCTGCTTGGCAAATGTTTCTGCAATCGACAGCGGGGTGATATTTAACTGCACGGAATGGTTAAATATTTCCAGCCACCGCACCTGATCCACCTGCTCCTTGTTTTGCCACTGCAAAATCTTTTGTGCCAAAATTTGCCCACGCTGCCAACAATTCTCCAGCCCCTCGCTACGCTCTGCTTGCTTCTCAAGCAAGCCGTTAGCTAGCCCGAGCTTGTCGCTCAAGGCAGTCATGGCGTCTGCCCAGCCAGGCAGGTCCTCGACGGTGTTAGCATTCATCCTACCCTCAGCCTGCTTAAAGATCAGGCGTACATCACGCGCAGCCTTGTCTAGTGCGTCAGTAGCGATCGGTAACGCAGCAAAATCATTAGCCGAAATTGCCGCCTCTAGCCTTGCATCCCTCGCCAGCTCAATAACCTGAGACGTAGAAATATTATCACCAAAAAATAAGCTGGCAGTTTCAGGTAGCTGATGGGCTTCATCAAAAATAACTGTATTACACGCCGGCAGGAGTTCTGCCAGGCCCTCGTCACGAAGCATCACATCGGCAAAAAAAAGATGGTGATTTACCACCACCAGGTCTGCCCCCATTGCGTCCTTACGCGCCTTTAGCACAAAGCAGTCCTTGTGATGCGGGCACTCTTGGCCCAAGCAGTTTTCTCGTGTTGAGGTTACCTGCATCCAGATTGGTGCGTTCTCCGGCACATTGCTCACACCGCTCTTGTCACCGGATTGGGTTGTTTTTGCGTACTTAACAATTTTAGCCAAGTGACGCGCATCCTCACGTGTGGTGAAGCGTCCCTCAGACTGAGTGCGCTCCAGGTGGTTGTGGCACACGTAGTTCGAACGCCCCTTGAGCAAAGCAATCGAAACGGGTGCCTTAAGCGCATCGCGCACCGTTGGCAGGTCTCGCTGAAATAGCTGGTCCTGTAAATTCTTTGTTCCCGTGGAGATGATGACCTTACCCCCCCTTAGGATGGCCGGGACAAGATAGGCGAAAGTCTTCCCGGTGCCCGTCCCCGCCTCCACGATCAGCTGTTTATTTTCGGTGATCGCCTGTGCGATTGCCTGTGCCATCTCTACTTGCTGAGAACGTGCGCGAAAGCTGGGGACTTGACCAGCTAACGCTCCCTTGGGGGAAAATATGGAATCAATCTGTGTGTCTGTCATTTCTGAAGATGGCCTAGCGAGTCTTGTGCGCCCTTATTGCTACGATTAAATAATGACTGCGCTCCATCGTGCCTTGAATTACCCAAGATGGGCGGGCAGTATGAGGCATCCTCAAGCCATGTCGCAAATTCGTTTTGTCTCAGCGCCAGTCCTGCTCAATATATGCATAACAACCAATTGATTTAATTTATTATTATAATAAATTCTGGGTGGCATTTTGCCAACGCAGCAAACAAAATTGCTCAAAAACAATAACCAGCCCACCCGTTTGAATCTGCCTACAAAATATAATCCTTTCTATATGAATATAATAACTTATTTTATAAATTTACAGGGCTTCTGCAGGATTAGGCGATTTGCGTATTTACTTTTCATGGCACTCGTCCTATCATGCGGTTGTACCTCAACAGTTTGCAAGATTAGGGCTGGGCGGATACGGCATTATGATGGGAAATATGTTGTGCGCTTGCGCATATAACGAAGCGTCGGGCATGGATTCATCAGAAGAAAGCTTTATACGTATGTTTTTTTCTGTGGCCCAACTAGGCTAGCGTTACTTAGTGATACGAGTAAGCTGACTTAGCAATTCATTGTCCATGTTAGTTATCTGTATACCAAGTGTAGTGGCTACAAAAATTAAGTGGGCGTGAGCTGTACTTCACTCCTACCCTAACTAGATCGTCAGATTTTATTTTTAAAGGAGCTTAACAATGAAAAAAGCTGTTATTAATCTTGCTATCGTTTCCTGCTTTGCGCTAGGCAGTGCGTTGGCACATGCCAAGCCTGGCCACGACGGGGATAATCCTCCTGAAGCTTCCACGCCGAGCCACGGCATGGGTGACTCACATTCACATGCTGCACCTACCAACTACTTTGGTAAGGCTACAGTTGGTGGCCAAACACAAAATGTACAGGTTGATGCTAATGGTCGTCGCATTCCTTACAACATGGCACAGGATCTTCCAAGCGTGGGCGATGCCGAGAACGGGCGGCCAAAAGCCAAGGGTGTAGCTAGTCCTTACTATGTTGGTCAGAACACACCTAACGTCAAGGTTGAGTCTAACAACACTTGGATGGGCATTGGAACCAATTCACCATCAGGCACCACTTACAACAGATACAAAGCTGGTGTTGGTCAAGGTATGTTTGCCAGGTAATACTGGGCAACAGAGTATGTAAGTCTACTCAAGTAACAAACTAAAAGACCAGCAGAGATGCTGGTCTTTTAGTTTGTGCTCATACTCTACGCAGCCACGTCTATCCAGACTACATGGCGCCCGCCTGGTGTGCCTGCTCGTCAGCGTGGTAGCTGCTTCGCACCATCGGACCGCAGGCGGCATGCGAGAAGCCAATACCTAGCGCGGCCTCCTCAAACCTTTTGAAGGTATCCGGGTGGGCGTAGCGCAGCACCGGCAGGTGGCTGTCGGAGGGCTGCAGGTACTGCCCCAGGGTGAGCATTTGCACATCGTGTGTGCGCATGTCACGCATCACCTCCAGCACCTCCTCATCCGTTTCGCCCAAACCAAGCATCAGCCCGGACTTGGTCACCACCCCCGGAAAGCGCGCCTTGAAATCCTTTAATAGCTTGAGCGAGTGATGATAATCCGCGCCGGGACGCGCCAGCTTGTAGAGGCGCGGCACGGTCTCCATGTTGTGGTTTAGCACGTCAGGCAGGCTCTTCGTCAGTGTATCCAAGGCAACATCTAGGCGACCTCTAAAATCTGGCACCAGTATCTCTAGTTTGGTATGGGGTGAGGTCGCGCGGATAGCCGTTAGGCAGTCCACAAAATGCTGAGCACCCCCGTCCCTTAAGTCATCTCGATCCACGCTGGTAATCACCACGTACTTAAGCTTAAGCGTGGCGATCGATTGCGCTAGATGTGCCGGCTCATTGGCGTCGGGTGGCAGTGGCTTGCCATGCCCCACATCACAAAACGGGCAGCGCCTAGTACAAAGATCACCCAAGATCATAAACGTTGCCGTGCCCTTGCTAAAGCACTCTCCAATATTTGGGCACGACGCCTCCTCGCACACCGTGTGCAACTTATGTTCACGTAACAGGCGCTTAACATCATGGTAGCCCTGCCCGCTTCCAGACTTAACGCGTATCCACTCGGGCTTACGCAGTCGTTCGTCCAACTGAATAATCTTAATTGGGTTGCGTGCCGTCTTGGCCGCGCCTGTTTGTTTTTCTACGATCGCCATAGTGGCTCTTCTCCTTGATTGCTTAGATTTATGTACATCGCTAAGCGGACTTACTCAACCTGGACTGCTGCAACAGCTGCATAAAATTTTGTAAAAGCTTGGACTCCAACTCGGCCTGCGGTGCAGGGATACCCAAATCTCGTGTCTGAGTAACTTTAAGTCCAGCAAAGCCGCACGGGTTAATGGAGGCAAACGGCGCGAGATCCATATTTACGTTGAGTGCCAGGCCATGGTAGCAGCACCCACGGCGTATCTTTAATCCCAGTGCAGCAATTTTTGCATCCTCAACATACACGCCTGGCGCATCCTCTCGCCCCTGCGCGTTCACACCAAATGACGCGAGCAAATCTATCACTGCACGCTCCATGAGTCGCACCAGCCCCCTCACATTCAGCCCCCAATGCCGCAGATCCAGCATCAGGTAGACAACTATTTGGCCGGGGCCGTGATAGGTAATCTGACCGCCTCGGTCCGTCTTGATTACCGGTATGTCATTTGCACACAGCAAGTGCCGAGAGTTTCCTGCCAGCCCCTGGGTGTAGACCGGGGGGTGCTGCAACAACCAAATCTCATCACGCGTATCTGTGTCACGCGCATCGGTAAACTCCCTCATGGCCTGCCAAGTGTCCTCGTACTCGACCAGACCCAAATACTTAACCTGTGGCATCATCTAATCAGAGCACCATGACCACCTGCGAGTGATCGCAGAGCTCCTGGTACAGCGCGTCGAGTTGCTCACGTGACTTAGCGCGCACGGTACAGGTCAGGCTGACGTAGCGTGCCCCGCTGCTAGGGCGCACCTCTATGGTGGTAATATCAAAGGTCTGGTCGTGGCGCATGACCACCTCCGTTACCGCCTCCGTAAACCCTTGCTGCAATAGCCCCATCACCTTCACCGGGAAATCGCATGGGTATTCGATAAGGCTGTCAGTGGCTGCCATAATTTACGTGCTCAAGTTATGGTCTCTTCTCTCCGCCTTGGCCGAGAACTCAATTTCAGATTTAAATATCACTGCAATTCACCCCTACGCCTTGCGCATTACGTCACGCTTGTAGTCCTGGTAGTGCTTGTACAGCCTAGCAAACATTTTCCCGGGCAGGCCTTCACCTACTGGCTTGTTGTCCAAGGTGGTAATCGCCAGAACCTCCTTGGTGGAGGAGGTGAGCAACAGCTCATCCGCAGTAAATATTTCGTCTTTGGCAATCCTCCTGACCTCGCATGGAATGCCTTGAGTAGCAGCAATCTCAAGGACAACATCATAGGTGATGCCGGGCAGCATCAGATGGTCCCTGGGCGGGGCGAGCAACACCCCGTTCTTGACCACGAAGATGTTACTAGCAGCGCCCTCGGTCATGAACGCGTCATCCCGAATCAGGATGGTTTCGACACAGCCATGGTCTATCGCCATCTGACGCAGCAGCACGTTAGGTAGCAACGCAATCGCCTTAATGTCGCAACGCAGCCACCGATTGTCCACCGCACTCACCGCTCCCACTCCGCTTTCGAGCAGGGTGTTCGATGGGGTTAGCAACGGATTACTCATCATGAACACGGTTGGCTGAACCGCAGGGACCGGGAAGGCGTGGTCACGCTTTGCAACTCCACGTGTAATGTGCAGGTACAGGTACTGATCCTCCTCTGTGTTGCGCTCAATTAATTCGGCGATGCGCTGGGCCCACTCGGGGTCGCTGTGTGGATTTTTAAGGCGTATCTCATCCAGGCTGTGTTGCAAGCGCTTGAGGTGCTCCGCCAAACGAAAAACGCAGCGAGAATACACTGGGATAACTTCATACACTCCATCGCCAAAAATAAAGCCTCTATCCAGAACGGGGATATGAGCTTCTTCAATGGGCATAAATTTCCCGTTTAGGTAGACTGTCATGGTGCGCCTTGTTAGAAAAAAATTCTGTACTTAAACAGCAGGTGAATGGTATCCCAGCCACGCGACAACACATTCGCCATGGGCACTGGATCCAGTGCCTCCAAAGGGTACTCTGCGTAAGGCTTGTCGCCCAGAGAAATCTTGATCGATCCAACCTTTTGCCCGCCAGCGATTGGCGCAATCAGGGGTGGCTGCGTTTCCATGGCAATCTTGAGTTGCGCTAACTGTCCCGTCGGAATGGATAGATACAAGTCGCTCTTAAACCCAGTCCTAACCTTGCTCTCAGAGCCCTTCCATAGAGTCAGGCTGGCGACCTCTTCATTCTTCTGATACAGGCGCACTGCCTCAAAATTTTGGAAACCAAAGTTAAGCAATTTCTGACTTTGGGTAGCTCGTAAGGTGTCGGATTCGGCACCCATCACCACCGATACAATTCGTCTCTGGTTGCGTTTTGCCGATGCCACCAAGCAGAATCCTGCGCTATCCGTGTGGCCGGTCTTCATGCCATCGACATAATAATCCATCCATAGTAGGCGATTTCGGTTGGCTTGGTTAATGTTGTTGTATCGATATTCACGCAAGCTGTAGATTGGGTAGTGTTCCGGAAAGTTACGTATGATGGCAGAAGCAAGCAGTGCGATATCGTACGCACTAGAGTAATGCTGTGGGTGGGGCAGCCCGGTGGCATTAACAAAGTGTGTGTCCTTCATGCCCAACAGGGCCGCCTCCTGGTTCATCAATGTGGCGAAGCCCTCCTCACTACCGGCTATCGTGATCGCCAGCACCCGTGCCGCATCGTTCCCGGACTGCACGATCAGGCCATGCAGTAGCTCTGAGATCGTTACCGATTTGCTCTTGTCAAGAAACATGCGTGACTCCACACCCTGTGCATGAAGGGCTGCCTCTGATGGGAAGACCGCCTTGCCCATGGACAGCGTATTCTCCCTGAGAGACTTAAAGGTCAGGTAGGCCGTCATAAGCTTGGTGAGGGACGCCGGCTCAATGTGCTTGTTGCCGTTATGCGTAACCAGCACTTGGTTGCTAGTAAAATCAAAAAGTACGTACGACTGGGCCGCCAGTACTGGGGCAATCGGCAAGCTGACGGGTTGCGCCTTAACGGGCATGGGTAATAGCAAAGTGACCAACAGGGTAAATATAAGCTTCATATCAAGATTGCTAACCAAATGTGTAATTATAGTCGCGTGGGCCCGGATGGGATAGCGGATGGGTGGCTTCGTGACCCATGCAAGGCGCACAACAAAATCAAGCCAGGCCATCTATTCGACTGAGGTAGGCGGCCCCCTATACGACGCGCTTGCCTCTTGGCACACGATTCATGTATCTTACTTTAATGATCTTTGAGGAAAACAAATGCGTCGTCTCTTTGCCCTAGCCCTACTCTTCTTTGCAATCCACGCTGATGCGGGGGGGATCGTCGTCAATGATGCATCGGCACGTACCACGGCGCCAGGGCAAGAGAATGCCACCGTGCAACTCTCCATTACCAGCAAAAAAGAGGGACGAGTGGTCAGGATTACCAGTTCGATTGCAGACTCAGTAGAGATTCACAGCATGATGCATGTTAACAGCATGATGAAAATGCGTGCCCTTGAGTTCTTGCCCCTGCCCGCCGGGCAGACCGTCAAGCTAGGGTCTGGTGGAACCCACGTCATGCTGATCAGCATTAAGAATCAGCTCAAGGCCGGGGATAGCGTGCCACTTTCAATCAGCGTTGAGTTTGCCGACAAGAGCAAAGAGACGATCAGCGTGAACGCCGAGGTCAAGTCACTTACCGGCAGCCACGGTGAGCATGAGCACCACTAGCACCTAGCAGCGAGCGTCCATTACGCTTGGTTTACTTTATTCTTCAATGGTGATTGCATTATGAGGTAGAATGCGCGCCAATTTAGCGAAAGAAAACAATGTCACCCACCCCTGGTGCTGCCGACCAAAAAGCTCAAACCCTGTCTGAGGCGCTGCCCTACATTCAGCGGTTCTTCGGAAAAACTATTGTCGTAAAATATGGCGGGAACGCCATGACCGACCCCAAGCTACAACAGGGTTTTGCACGCGATGTGGTGCTGCTTAAGTTGGTCGGCATGAACCCGGTCATCGTTCATGGCGGTGGACCTCAGATTAACAGTCTACTGCAACGCATTGGTAAAAAAGAGGTATTTATCCATGGTATGCGCGTCACCGACGAGGAAACCATGGATGCGGTCGAGATGGCGCTGGGCAAGGTCAACAAGGATATCGTCAACCTGATCAACCAATGCGGCGGGAAGGCGGTCGGGTTGACCGGCCAAGATTCCTCGTTCATTCGCGCACATAAAATGTTACTCAAGAGCCCCGATGATCCGAGCAAGATGCTAGATATTGGACTGGTGGGGGAGATCGATTCGATCGACCCCTCCATCATTACTTTCCTCGACTCCGGGGACTTTATTCCAGTTATCGCACCGATTGCCGTGGGGTCTAATGGCGAGACACTCAATATTAACGCAGATGTGGTGGCGGGTAAGCTGGCGGAGGTGCTCAAGGCAGAGAAGTTGGTTCTGCTGACCAACACGCCAGGCGTGCTCGACAAGAACGGCAAGCTACTCACTGGGCTCACACCCAAGCAGATTGACGCACTGGTGGCGGACGGCACACTCTCTGGTGGCATGCTACCCAAGATCAGCTCTGCCTTGGATGCAGCACGCGGTGGGGTCAAGTCGGTTCACATCATTGATGGTCGCGTGGAGCACGCACTGCTGCTAGAAATTATGACGGACGAAGGGGTGGGGACGTTAATTAAAAGTAAGTAAACGGCAATCCTGCAGGCCAGCTAATGGCCTGCGATTAACTTACTCACCTGCAGCCCTACTCATTCCGCTATTGAATTAATCTTGTGCACGCTCAAATCTGAGCCACTAAACTCTTCCTCGGCAGTCAGCCGGATGCCAACGGTCTTGCTTAAGACGGCGTAGATCACATACCCGCCGCAAAATGCAATACCAATACCGAGCAACGTTCCAATTACCTGTGCCGACAGGCTAACCCCGCCCATTCCGCCGAGCGCCTTTGTCCCAAAAATACCTGCTGCCACCCCGCCCCACGCGCCACACAGTCCATGCAGTGGCCAGACACCGAGCACGTCGTCTATCTTCCACTTGTTTTGTGTCAGAAGGAACGTCCACACAAACAGAGCGCCCGCAATGCCACCGGTTATCAGTGCACCGAGTGGGTGCATTAAGTCCGAACCCGCACATATCGCCACCAATCCAGCCAGTGGGCCGTTGTGCACAAAGCCTGGGTCGTTCTTACCCGCAGCCAGTGCGGCCAGCGTGCCACCCACCATTGCCATCAAGGAATTCACCGCGACCAGCCCGCTGATCTTACCCACCTCCTGTGCTGACATCACATTAAAACCAAACCAGCCAACGGTCAGAATCCACGCGCCCAGGGCAAGGAACGGGATGCTGGAGGGGGGGTGCGCAGAAACTTGACCGCCCTTACTGTAACGACCAGACCT
>Ga0209553_1000420_pt1 | contig 22252 bp, 21 predicted proteins | sample LauGreFBDMM110DN_2_FD_188217 | JGI IMG/M metagenome (GOLD analysis project Ga0209553, IMG submission 188217) | Freshwater lake microbial communities from Lake Michigan, USA - Fa13.BD.MM110.DN (SPAdes) (version 2) | ecosystem: Environmental > Aquatic > Freshwater > Lake | place: Lake Michigan...
TCTGCGCCTTGCGCGCCAACGCGCGCAAGGCGCAGATGTGCGCCTCGCGTTGTTTGACGGCTCGGTGTATCCCATGCGCGATCATGCAACGTCGGCGCTGATTGACGAAAAAACCATTTGCGTCGTGAGCAAGGCTGATCTGTTGAACCAAGAGCGCGAGGTTGAGTTGGATGGCGCGAACGAACTGCGGCCCACGCATTTTATTTCTGTGAAAACTGGATTCGGACTTGATGAATTGCTGCGTCGGCTTGAGGGCGTGATCAAGAAAAAATTTGACGGCAGCTCATCGGTGGCCATTACGCGCGTGAGGCATCGCGTTGCTTTGGAAGAATGTTTATCTGCATTGAAGCGCAGCCAATCGGCGGCCTTGCCAGAATTAGCCTCAGAGGACTTGCGATTGGCAGCGCGTGCGTTGGGGCGCATCACGGGCCGAGTCGATGTGGAGGAAATCCTCGACATCGTTTTTCGTGAGTTCTGTATCGGCAAGTAGTTGACCGCCTAGGTCCGAGTCGTCTGGGCTGTAAAATGACGCGCGGCATGATATGTTCGTCCTATCATGACGACGGGTTCCTCATACGATGTGATTGTGGTCGGTGGCGGCCATGCCGGCTGCGAGGCGGCGGCAGCAGCCGCGCGCGTCGGCGCAAAAACGCTTTTGCTGACACACCGCGCCGACACCTTGGGGCAGATGTCGTGCAACCCTGCCATTGGCGGATTGGCCAAAGGCCACTTAGTTCGCGAGATCGATGCCATGGACGGCATCATGGCTCGCGCCATCGACCGGGCGGGTATTCAGTTCCGGATGCTCAATCAATCCAAAGGCCCTGCCGTGCGCGGACCCCGGGCCCAGGCCGACCGCAAGCTCTATAAGAAAGCTATTCAGGCGATTTTGGCGGAGCAGGCAAATTTAGAGATTAAGTCTGCTTCTGCCGAAGATCTGGTCATTGATCATAAAACTAATAAAATTCAGGGTGTTATAACGTCTGAAGGCGAGCGCATCGCCTGTGGCGCGGTCGTTTTAACCACGGGCACTTTCTTGCGCGGGCTGATTCATCGCGGCGAAGAGCGCATTCCGGCGGGGCGGATTGGTGAAGCCCCGGCCATGGGACTTTCTAAGACATTGGAATCATATGGATTTAACCTTGGACGCCTGAAAACCGGGACGCCACCGCGATTGGATGGCCGAACCATCAATTGGGGCCTGCTGGAGCATCAGCCCGGCGATGATCCGCCGGTGCCGTTTTCATTCCTGACCCAGAAGATTGAGGTCCCGCAAATTCAGTGCGGCATTACGTACACCACGCCCGAAAGCCACAAACTGATTCTGGCCAATAAGCATCGTGCGCCGATGTATAACGGCCAAATCCAAAGCGTCGGGCCGCGCTACTGTCCCTCAATTGAAGACAAGGTTGTTCGATTTTCTGACCGGGACCGCCATCAAATATTCCTAGAACCCGAGGGTCTGGACGACCATACGGTCTATCCCAACGGCATTTCAACATCGCTTCCCGAGGACGTCCAGGTTCGGTTGGTGCAATCTATTCCGGGCCTCGAGAACGCAAAGATCCTCCAGGCTGGTTATGCCATTGAATATGACTTTGTCGACCCGCGCGAGCTTTCCCCGGCCCTTGAGACATTAAGGGTCGGCGGGTTATTTTTGGCCGGGCAGATCAACGGAACCACCGGATATGAAGAGGCGGCGGCGCAAGGTCTCATGGCCGGGATTAACGCGGCCCGCAAAGTGAGCCACGCAGGGCCCGTGATCATTGATCGCGCCGAGGGCTATGTTGGCGTGATGATCGACGACCTGACAACGCTGGGGACCGTCGAGCCCTACCGTATGTTTACGTCTCGGGCCGAGTTCCGGCTTTTGCTGCGGGCTGACAATGCCGACCTTCGTTTAACCGAGCGCGGCCTTGCTGCGGGCTGTGTAGGCTCCGAGCGCCAGGCGCACTTTAATGAGAAGCGCGCTGAACTGTCGAGGGCACGCGCGGGCATGGCAGCCACTAATTTTACCCCGCAAGAGCTCAAGGCCAATGGCTTTATCGTGAACATGGATGGCATTCGCCGCACCGTTTTTGACCTGTTATCTCTGCCGGGTGAGAACTGGGAGAGCATCTGCAGGGTTATGCCAGACCTGGCGGGCGTCAGGGTTGATGTTGTGGAGCAGATTGAAATTGAGGCTCGGTATAAAGGTTACATTGAACGACAAGACGCTGATATTCGGGCGTTCCGCAAAGATGAGTCCATGTCTCTGCCCGCCAACCTCAACTATGCCGATGTTGGCGGGCTATCCACGGAAGTTCGCACGAAGCTCACTCATTCGCGGCCAGCCACGCTTGGGGCCGCTGCACGGATCCCAGGCGTCACCCCGGCCGCCCTGACCGCCCTGCTTCGCTATGTTCGGCGCGGCGTCTCGACCAGGGAAGCGGCATCTGCCGCATAAATTGTTTCACGTGAAACAACATATTGAGTCGAAACAAACACCATACGGCCCCGAGCAGTTTTTTCAGGGTGAAAATGTTTCACGTGAAACATTTTCACGTATGAAGACCTACGTTGACCTTCTCCTCACCTGGAATAAGCGGATCAATTTAGTCTCCAAATCTACCGAGCCAGAGGTCTGGCGGCGGCACATCCTCGACTCTGCCCAACTTTATCCCCTTATTCCCCGGGATTGTTCCAGCCTGCTCGACTTTGGTTCTGGGGCTGGGTTCCCGGGCCTGGTGCTCGCTATCATGGGCGTGAAGGGCGTGCGGCTTATGGAGTCTGATGCCCGTAAATGCGCCTTCCTGCGGGAGGCGGCGCGGATCACCCAAACCGAGGTCCAAGTCCTGAACCAGAGGATAGAATCTATCACCCCCATGGTGACCGATGTTATTACCGCGAGAGCCCTTGCGCCCCTGGCAGACCTTTTGAGCTTGGCCAAACCCTTTATCGGCCCAAAAACACAGTGCCTATTCCTAAAGGGTCAACATATAGATGCTGAATTGACGCACGCACACAAAGGGTGGACAATGCGGGTGTATTGTCTGCCTAGCCGATCCGATCCAACTGGTTCAGTGGTGCGCGTGCATGAGGTCAGTAATGTCAATTCTGTCTGAGTACGAGTCCCCTCAAGCCCAACAGATTGTGGTTGGATCTCGGCCGCGCACCCTGGCCATCTCAAATCAAAAAGGCGGTGTTGGAAAAACCACCACCGCAGTTAATCTGGCAACCGCCATGGCCGCGGTGAACAAAAAAGTTTTGGTGATCGATCTCGATCCGCAGGGCAACGCATCAACCAGCCTTGGCATTGATCACAAGCATCGCATCATCAACACATATCACTTGCTTGTTGGTGAAGCAAAGGTCAGCGAGGCCATCGTCGCAACATCGGTGCCAAATCTTTTTGTGATTCCATCAGGTGTCGATCTTGCCGCCGCGGAACTTGAGCTGGTTGATGTCGAGCATCGTCACGCGCGCCTGAAAATGGCGCTGGCAGAACAAGCCTGCGAATACGATTTTATTTTGATTGATTGCCCACCATCCTTGGGCCTGTTGACCTTGAACGCACTCGTTGCTGCCGATGCCGTGCTGGTTCCGCTTCAAGCCGAGTTCTTGGCGCTGGAAGGAATCAGCCACCTGGCCCGCACGATTGAGCGCATCCGCAAGGGCTACAACCCAACACTCGAAATCCAAGGCATCGTGCTGACGATGGTCGACAAGCGCAACAATTTGTCGGAAATGATCGAGAGCGATGTGCGCAGTTACTACGGTGATAAGGTCTACAACACTGTAATTCCACGCAATGTTCGCATTTCAGAAGCCCCCTCGCACGGCAAGCCGATTTTGCTTTATGATTTCGCCTCCAAGGGCGCCCAGGCCTATCTCAATTTGGCCGGCGAGGTTCTCAAACGCGAGCGGGGCTTGGCGTAATGAGCGCAGAGACGATCAAACGAAAGACACTCGGGCGCGGACTAAACGCGCTGTTTGGCGAACAAGACGAACCCGCCGATGGCGCAACCGATGCGGCGCCGAAAATACCAACGACGCTGCCCGTCGAAATGCTGGCACCATCACCGTTGCAGCCGCGAAGACATTTCGATGAAACCGCGCTGAGCGAGCTTGCCAACTCGATCAAAGAAAAAGGCATTCTTCAGCCCATCTTGGTGAGACCCGATCCCAATCGTGCGGGTCATTTTGAAATTATTGCGGGCGAGCGCCGCTGGCGCGCAGCACAACGAGCACAACTTCACGACGTGCCGGTGTTGGTGCGCGATCTCTCTGACGGTGAAGTTCTTGAAGTCGCGCTGATCGAAAATCTCCAGCGACAAGATTTATCTGCGGTGGAAGAGGGTCGCGGGTATCAGCGCCTGATCGACGACTTCTCTCACACTCAAGAAGAAATCTCCGAAATCGTTGGAAAAAGCCGTGGCCATGTCGCTAACATGCTGCGCTTGTTGCAATTGCCCGAAGGCGTTCAGCGCCTCATTGACGATGGCAAAATTAACGTTGGTCAAGCGCGCCCTCTGATTGGTTTAAAAAATGCCGAGGCGTTAGCACTGACAATTTCGCGCCGCGGATTAAGTGCACGCCAATCTGAGCGGCTTGCTAAAAACTATGGCAAAACAAAACGCCTTCCCCTGCGCACCGACAAAGATGCCGATACGCGCGCGCTTGAACATACGCTGGAAGACGCAACGGGCTATCATGTCGACATCACGTTTAACGGCAAGGGCGGCAAGGTTATGATTGCGTACTCCAGCCTTGAACAACTTGATGATATTGTGAAGCGATTGTCGGCGGGCGGGAAGCGACCGAAGTCAGATGATGGACGAGATATTGACACCGTCTATATCGAAGGGCTGTTGGCGAGCGACGATCTGCTCGAGAGCGAAGAACATTTAGCCCACGACGATCGTCGCGATGTTTATCAAGACTCCGGCGCATCGGGTATTGGCTCGAGCGGATCGCTGACGCGCCAACCGCAAACGCCCAATGCCAACAGCGAAACAAATTTTGGCCTCAGCAAGGCGCTGGAAGATTCACACAAAGTTGACGGACATTTCGGCGAAGACAAAAACATATCTAGCACACACCCAAATCCACACGAAGACTCCGCCGCCTATGATGTCGGCTCGATAGCCGCAACGCATCGTTAGGTCCTCGAGGCGGCACCGTCGATGCTCACGCCCGCACCGTTTTATTTTATCCGTCACGGCGAGACTGACTGGAATAAATTGAAACTGATGCAGGGGCAAACCGATACGCCGCTGAACGCGACGGGAATTTTTCAAGCCGAAGCGGCCGCCGAAATTATTTCCACACGCAAGATCGTCACCATTTGCACCAGCCCGCTGCGCCGGGCCCGCCAAACCGCCGAGCTGATTTCTGCAAAATCATCGGCGCCTTCGATTGTCACCGTCGCGGGATTAATGGAGGCCAACTTCGGGTCTTATGAAGGCCACCCCAGCGGTCCTTGGCGCGATGAATGGCTAAAGGGTGGCGAAATTCCCAACGGCGAAGATTACGAGGCATTTGTCGAGCGCTCGCTCCAGGCCATCAATGAATGTCTGCAACATCCAGGGCCCGTGCTGATCGTCTCTCACGGGGGGGTGTTTTACGCTGTGCGCCGCTGGGCTTTGGCCAATGCGAACGTCAAAACCGGCAATTGCGAGTTATTGGCCCTCTCGCCCCCACGCAAAAACAGCGACGCCCCGTGGGATATCAAGCGTGTATTTTCGCCAGAAACCGAAGATTTTGGAACGACTTCGTCAGGCGAAAAATTCTTATAATACGTTGAATTAATTACACAGAATATAATAGTCGATAAACCAACGTCTGACCTTCCAGCCCACGGACGGTGTATCAATAGCTCTTATATATGAGCCGTCGAATCCATGACCCAACCTCTCGCCCAAGCGCCCGCCTTAACACCCATGCCAGCTCGGGCTCTGACTTTGTCCGTCAGGGTCATGACCTGCGCGGCCTGTGCGTCGCGAATCGAGAAGGGCCTCGGCGCGCGTGATGGTGTTCTTGCCGCGACCGTCAATCTCGTGCTCGAGCGGGCGGATGTCGTCATAGACCCGTCGCGAACCAACATCGACGCCGTTGTCGCAGCCGTGCGTGAGATTGGCTACGAAGCCGCGCCCATTGATGCCGAAAAACCATTGATCGAAGACCACGGCCGCCCTGACGTTGCCGCTGGTGGTGCAAATGATTGCGCATACATTTGACACCTCGTTTCACCTCTCGATCTGGACCGAGCTTTTGCTGGCCACACCTGTGCAATTTATTTTGGGCGCGTGGTTTTATGTGGGCAGCTTTCGCGCACTTCGCGCACGCGCCGCCAACATGGACGTGCTAATGGCCTTGGGAACATCTGCGGCCTACGTCTATTCACTTGTGTTGATCTTGCGTGATGGCGCGGCTGCCTCGGGAAGCTTCAAACACAGCGACCGAAGACGTTTTAAAACATCATCGCGACCGGGCGTGTTGGTACGTTTCGCTTTTGTTGTCATCGTGATCGGCGCGCACTCGCTCCGGCTTGTGCGATCTGCATCAGTGCACGCTCAGTAATCGCTTCTGCGGGCAGATCAGTAGACTTGGCTTGTAGCTCGGCGTCGTTGAGCAGATCGAGCGCGCGTACGATCAGGGATTCCGACCAGCTTGCGGCTTGGTGTTGAAAGCGGCTCCTCACTTTAAAAAACAGCGGGGGGCGCAGCGCCATCAGGGCTTGTTCGAGGCTTTTTCCATCGTTCATGCGGCCCCGGGTTTCATGAAGCCGCAAAAAATGCCGCGCGGTCGCATTGAGTATTGTGATCGGCGAAGTCCCCTCGCCCATCAGGCGTCCATACACCCGCTGAACAGACCCATGATCGCCGTCACCTACAGCATATATCAGGTCGTCCATTTCAAAGGCCGAGGTGTCACCAATGCACGCGCGCGCATCGTTTTCGTCGACCGCTCCTTTTCCGCCCTTATACATGGCCAGTTTTTCTAACTCGCGGCGGCTGACCTCGCGGTCTCCGCCTAAGCGCTCGGCCAACCACGCCAGGGCATCGGGCGTGGCCGTAAGGCCATGAGATTTGAGTGAGTCGCGAATCACACCTTCCAATGTTCGTGGATCATCGGCATAGCAGGCAATGGCTGCGGCGCGGTCTGACGCCTCAAACACCCTCACCAACTTGGCGCGCGCGCCAACATCACCCGCCGTGACGATCAGAAACGAATCACCCAGGGGGTTTTCAAAGAAGGCCTCGAACGCATTGGCAACAGTAGTTTCAAGACGGGCATCGGCGTCAGCATCGCGCCAGCGCACCACACGTCGCCCACCGCCAAAACTCATGGAGGCAGCCTCGTCGCTCAATCGCCCTGGGTCGTCACGCAAAACAGAGGCTGAAAACTCAGCCACCCGAAAAGGATCGTCCAGGCTTTGCGCAATCAGTTTCGTCAACGCGTTCATACGTTCGCGCACCAAACCGCCGTCGGGGCCAAACAATAAAACAGCTTTCACATCGCCCGGCCTGGCGAGAAACCCATCGGCGCGGTTGGCCGTGATCTTCATGAGGTTAGCGTTTTGCGGTGCGCGGCCGCAGCCTGCGGTCGAAATAAACCGCAAGACGCGTTTTAATTTCCTCGCCTAAAATGCCAAGTGCACGATCTTCGGCGTCGGATTGCGATGTCACGGTGGCAAACTGATCATCCAGAATGTTGTAGCTCACAATACCTTGGGCAATGTCGACAAGGGCGCGCGCGCCAGACTCGTACAATATAAACGACGCCGTCATGATGAGGTTGGCACGCGAGGTGGTTGAATCAGGCCGCACGCCCAACTCGACGATTTGTTTGCTCAGCACAATATCAAGGTCAAAGACAGCGCCCTTGGCCGGCCCATTGCTATATATCTTCTCGTTGAGGATTTGCCTTAAGCGCTGACCACTGCGATCGGCGATCGGGCGAATACGGATTTGCGCCAAGGCGCTCAAAACCTCAGGGCTGGCCGCCACGCCCGACGACCCATACAGGGGCCGAAACCCGCACGAGGCCAACAGCAAACCGGCAGCCGTCGCCACGCCAGCATCACGCAGGGCGCGCCGACGGGAAACCAAAAAATGTGAAGCCCATCTCATCCCCCTGCATTGCATATCCAATTAGACTGTCAAGCGGGCGCTATGATATGCTTGCCGCACTGTTGACAGGGGAGGTTTCAATGAAGCGTCGGATTGGTTTGTTGGTTGGGGTGTTTATGGTGGCCAGTTTTGCTTTGGCACAGACCACTCCTGATCACATCATGCCCAAAGACCCAAAGGCAAGCGGCCTGACCGGGCCGCTTCATACGGTGACAATTGTTACTCCCGATTTGCCTGCCGTGGCGAAGATGTATCGAGATGGCATGGGTATGGAACTGTCAGCTCCGATCCAGATGAGCCCGGCGGACCAAAAAAAACTGAGTGCGGCGTGGGAAATACCCGCTGACCTTCCATGGTCCATGCATATGCTGCATCGTCCGACGGTGCCGCTGGCCACTCAAATTCGGGTTGTGGTGACGGGAAAACCAACGCCGGCCATTCGTAAAAGCTGGAGCCGCCAAGAACTTGGCCCCTATGGCATGGGCTTTCCCACCGAAGATGTTCAGGCCTGGGACAAACACATCTCTGCGCTGGGCTTCAAGCGCGCGACGCCCGAGATCGAACGCTTTCCTCTCAAACGTGGCGACGGGTCTGGGTACGACGTGCTTGAAGCGACGTTTGATGGGCCAGAGTTTTTGCGAAATATCGCCATTTCACGGCGCGACGGCATGGCCCAGGTGGGTGACCTCGATCTCAAAACCGGGCGGGGTGGCCCAGCCTATGGCACGCAAGTGGTTGCCGATATCGATGCCATGGCAAAGTTTTTTGTCGAGGTGATGGACTATGAAGTTCGCACTGATCGGATTTGGCGTGCCTACGAGGTGCCGTTCCGCTTTGCGACCATCTACGCCAAGGGGGCTAAAAATGGCCACTTAGCGCTGGCGTCCTATGAGGCCAAGGACACGATTGCCGGAACAGGTGTTCAGCCCACGATGCCCAATCGCGGCATGGCGATGTGGAGCTTTCAGTCCCCCAGCATTGATAAAATCGCCGAGCGTGCAAAAGCTGCTGGATTGAAGGTTCAATCACATGGTCGCATCGATGCCGCTGATCTTGGTGCGCGCCGCACCATGACGCTTCATGCGCCCAACGGCTTTATGATCGAGGTGTTTGAGCCCGTGAAGTAATTATGCAGTGACAATATTGACGATCTTGCCGCGCACCACGATCACCTTGCGCAGGGGTTTTTCGCCCAGTTGAGTTTTCACCGTCGGTAGCGCCAGCGCCAGCGCCTCGTACGCCGCCCGATCGTCGGTCTTTTTGACATTGATGGTGCCGCGCAATTTTCCGTTCACCTGCACCCCGACCGTGATGGTGTCATCTTCCAGCAAACTCACATCGGCCACGGGCCACGGCGTTTCGGTGAGATGTGTTGTGTGCCCCAGCGTTGCCCACACCTCTTCGGCGATGTGCGGAACAAGCGGCCCGATTAGCCTCGCTATCACCTCGGCCCCAAAGAGGAACACTGCCGAACCGCCGGCCTCTTTCACGTCAATGTCTTCCAGCGTGTTGGAGAACTCGCGAATACGGGCCACACCTGAGTTAAAGCGAAAGTGCTCTAAATCCTCGGTGACGGCGTGGATGGTTTTGTGGCACGCGCGCAAAGCAGCTTGCGCATTTGCGGGCAGCGTTTCGTAATGCGGCAAGGTGACAGGCCCAATATCGCGCGCGGTGGTGGCGATGCGCCACAGGCGATTGATGTAACGCCACGCGCCCTCAATGCCCGAATCGGTCCATTCTAAATCTCGCTCGGGCGGCGAATCTGAGAGCATAAATAAGCGCGCCGCATCTGCGCCAAACGTGTCGATGATGTGTTGCGGGTCCACGGTGTTCTTTTTGGACTTCGACATTTTCTCCGAGCGACCCACGGTGACGGGCGCACCGGTTGAGGCGCGAAACGCCGCTTCGCCTTCACGGCGCACATCGCTAGGCTCAACCCAGGCCCCATCTTCGGCGCGGTAGGTTTCGTGACAAACCATGCCTTGCGTAAACAATCCCGCGAAGGGTTCTTTCAAATCCAAATAACCACACGTCTGCATCGCGCGCGTGAAAAAGCGCGAATACAGCAAATGCAAAACAGCGTGTTCAACCCCGCCGATGTATTGATCGACCGGCAACCACGACATGGCCTCGGCTTTGTCAAAGGGCTTGTCGGCGGATTGTGGCGAGCAGAAGCGCGCGAAGTACCACGAGGACTCAATAAAGGTATCAAAAGTATCGGTCTCGCGCAGCGCGGGTTTGTTGCATGTGGGGCAGCCCACATGTTTCCACGTGGCGTGGCGATCAAGCGGGTTGCCTGGCTTATCGAAGGTCACATCATCGGGCAATTGGACTGGCAGGTCTTTGTCAGGCACGGCGACAGGACCGCATGATTGGCAATGAATGATCGGAATGGGGCAGCCCCAATAGCGTTGCCGCGACACCCCCCAGTCACGCAAGCGGTACTGAACCGCGCCCTTTCCCAGCGATAACTTTTCCAACTCAGCGATAGCACGAGATTTGGCGTCATTGACGCTGAGGCCGTTCATAAAACCTGAGTTGATGGCCACACCGTCATTGGTGAAGGCCTCGCTGCCAGCTTCTAATTTTGCAGCAAAGGATGCGGCATCTTCACCTTTTGGAGCCACCACACATTTGACATTTAAGGCGTACTTTCGCGCAAATTCCATGTCTCGCGCATCATGACCGGGGCAGCCGAAAATCGCGCCTGCGCCGTATTCCATCAGCACGAAGTTGGCGACATACAACGGAACACTCACGCCAGCAGCAAACGGATGCGTGGCTTTCAAGCCCGTATCAAAACCTTTTTTCTCAGCCGTTTCGATAGTGGTCGTCGAGGTGCCCGCCCGCCCACACTCGGCAATGAACTCAGCCAAGGCCTGATTTGCTTCGGCGAGCTTTGCCGCCAAAGGGTGTTGTGGCGAAATGGCACAGAAAGATGCGCCGAATAACGTGTCAGGCCGCGTGGTGAAAACTTCCAATGACTCAGCACGATCTTTGCCGTCCGCATTGATCAAGGGCCAGAACACCCTGGCACCCTCTGAGCGCCCAATCCAATTGGTCTGCATCAGACGAACTTTGTCAGGCCAGCGATCAAGCTTGCTCAACTCTTGCAACAGGTCTTCTGAGAACGCGGTGATTTTCAAAAACCATTGATTAAGTTTGCGCTGCTCGACAGGGGCGCCCGAGCGCCAACCCTTGCCGTCAATCACTTGCTCGTTGGCCAAGACCGTGTGTTCGACCGGGTCCCAATTGACCCACGATTCTTTGCGGTAAGCCAAACCCGCCTTGACGAAATCCAAAAACATTTTTTGTTCGTGCTTATAGTACTCGGGCTCGCAGGTGGAAATTTCACGGTCCCAATCGAGCGACAGGCCCAGCGGCGTCAACTGGTCGCGCATCACCTTAATATTTTCGCGCGTCCATTTGCCGGGGTGGATGCCGCGCTCGAGCGCTGCGTTTTCGGCAGGCAACCCAAAGGAATCCCAGCCCATGGGATGTAAAATGTTGAAGCCTTGCGCTTTTTTGAATCGTGCCACCACATCGCCCAGCGCGTAGTTGCGCACATGGCCCATGTGGACGCGCCCCGACGGATAAGGGAACATCTCGAGCACAAAGTATTTTAGTTTTTTGGAATTGCGTTCTGCTTTGAAGCTGCCGCGATCAAGCCAAATCTTGCGCCACTTCGCTTCGGTCTCGCGAACGTTATAGCGCTCTTCCACCGCCGCCATTTATAACCCCTCACGCACCTTTCGGTGCGCGCGCCTAATCGTTTTATTGAGCTGAACGCTGATCGATGTTTCGCAAAACGTCTGCGACGATCCGCCTCTAATTCGTTTCTGAAACCGCCTGAAGGCGAAGTTGACGCGCGCGTGACAGAACGGCGTTTTCGAATTCGGTGGTCACGTCCGCACCCACGGCTGCATCCGTCCATCGGCCTTGCGGATCTTGCATTTGGCGGAAGACGGAAACTTTCAAGCCGTCAGCGCGCAACGTTCGGCCCAGGATGTAGACGTTGATCTTGAAGCGTTCATCGGGAGTTTCGGGCGGGGCATACCAATCTGTAATAATCACGCCGCCAAATGGATCGGCCGACGCCAGCGGCATGAAGGCTGCCGTATCAAGTGCAGCGCGCCATAAGAACGCATTGACCGCCACCGCCCCGTCACGGCCTTCTTTGTCGCTGCCAAAAAGATTGATGCCAGGCACAACGCCGCCAAACATCGTATCGCTTTTGTCGGCCTCGCCTGGGTTTTGCGCCCGGTAGTCGGGCGAGGTGCGATAGCTATCGGATGGGGCTTTATCGCTGCCGCAGCCCGCAAGAAAAGCTGTCAGTAAACCGACCGTCAGCCAAGTCTTGGAAAACATCATGCCTTGCGTCTGTGAGCTCATGTCAGCGACTAGTCCCTAGGGCTTTTGGGTGTGGTGGAGAACGGCAGAAATAAGAGGTCTGTTATAGCCAAGGGTTAGGGCCTTGCGAAGCCCCGTTAAACCTATGGCGCATAAGTCTTTTTCAATTGTGGCATCGGTCGGGCTCCCAGACCTTCAGGGGGCGCTTTCACAAAATCGTCACCTAAACGTCACCAAAATAGTCACCTACGATTCTTATGGTGCGCTCGATTTTAGGGGCGCTGGTGCTTCAGGTTTCGCTTTCATTGGGCGGCAGCTGGACCCAGCAAAAAACGAAAATTCAGGAGCATTTGATGAAAAAGCTATTGGTCGCCACATCCATTTTGTTTGCGACAACCGCCCTGGTGGCACCGGCGATGGCGGCAGACAGCACGGCCGATTTGACCCGCCAGATGCAAGCTCTTCAAGAGCAGCTGCGCCAAATGCAAGAAAAGCTGAAGGCCAACGAAAAGGCCACCAAAGACGCCATCACCGAAGAAACCAAGGCCCGCGAAGCCTCTGAAAAGATCATGCGTGAATACGCTATTGAGACCGGGGCGAACGTGGTGTTCTCGGAAGGTCAGCGCAAACTGGCGGTGGGCTCAAACCCCAAGATTGTCCAGTCGGGCACGAACCGCTTCACCTTATCGAGCGCCGATAACGCCTGGACCATTGCCCCCACGGGCCGCATCCACTTTGATTTCGGCGGTTATATCAACCAGAAGCCTGAAGGCGTCACTGGCCCAGGCACTGTGGCTGGCGGTCGCCTTACGGGCGGCGTGAACGCACGTCGCGCCCGCGTCGGCGTGAGCGGCCGCGCCATGACCGACTTTACATATTCGTTGATTCTTGATGCAGGTGGCGCCACGGACGGTGCGGCGGTCATCAACACGGCGTCCATTGGTTACACCGGCATCCGCAACACCATTATTGAAGCCGGCTACATGGCCAATCAATTCGTGTTGGAAGAAGCCAGCAGCTCCAACGACATCGTGTTCGTTGAACGCAGCAGCCCCTCAACGCTCGCGTCGAGCTTTACGGGTGGTGATCCGCGCTTCGCTGTTGGCTTCCGGACGTGGGAAGCCAATTACTTTATCGCTGCCTATTTTACGGGCTCGACACCCAACACGGCCCACGCGCAAACCCGCCGCAGCCTCGGCGCCTACCAGCGCGCCACATACAACATCGTCAACGAACCTCTTCAAACCATTCACGTTGGCGTCAGCGCAGCTCAGATTTTTGATATTCCAAACACGGGCGTGGGAACGGCCAATTCCATCACACTCAGTGAGCGCCTCGAAAATCGCGTTGACCCCACCAACCTTTTAAACACGGGGGCTTTGGGCACGCTGGCCAATCCCCTCACGGGCGCAAATGTTTACGGCTTCGAAACAGCAGCGACGTTTGGCAGCTTCTTTTACCAAGGCGAAATTTTTAGAATGGAATTTAATCGCCGCGGCAAAACCAAAGCGCAGTTCGACACCGGGTACGCCCAAGTCAGTTATACGTTCGGCGGTCGGCGCGGCTACTCGGCCAATTGCGGCTGCTATGGCGGCGTAAACCCCGTTGCCCCCTTTAGCCCATTGAAGGGTGACATGGGTGCATTCGAAATCGCGGCCCGCGTCAGCATCGCCGATCTGACCGATCAATATTATCCCACGTTGATCGGCGCTGTCGGTGCTGCAGGACCCAACTTCAACGCCGTCAACGGCGGCAAACAGACCAACTACACGCTGGGCCTGAACTGGTACTGGAACTCCAACATGCTGTGGAAGTTTAACTACATCCACACGGATTTCGAACGCCTGAACCCCAGAACCGCAACGTTAATCAACCCGATCCCGCTGGGCCTGAAGATCGATGCCCTCGTCGGTCGTTTCCAGGTCATGTTCTAAGCCAGAAGCCAATTTCGGGCGAGGCCATGCGCCCAGCCCGACCTACTACCCCTCAAGTCGTGTTGGTGCTCCCAATTCCCAGCACGACTTCCTCCCAAGAGGCGGCCTAAAAAGCCGCCTCTTTTCTTTTGTCCAAACCGCGCGCTTTGATTTCAGCCCCGCGCCGTGTCATATGCGTGTCCACCTTTTGGTCATGCAGGTTTGGCTATGCGACATTTTAATGCGTTTGCAACGGCACTGATTTCGATTTTATCGCTTGGTTCTTTTTCTGCGCGCGCCGCCGAGCCCATTACGCTGGGCGTGGGCGGCAAGCTGCGGCAGTTTTTTTTCATTGCCGATCAGGACAACGGCCGGGGCCAAAAACTCAACTCCACCGGCATGTTCACCGATGCCGAGGTCTATTTCGACGGCAAGACGATTTTAGACAATGGCATCGAGGTGCGTGCTGTCATCGAATTGGTAGCCGAAACGCGCAATGATCGCAATGCCGATGAACTTTATATCGATTTTATTTCCGGTTTGGGCAAACTGCGCATCGGCGAAAAAGAAGGCATCAACGCCACGATTATTGATGACCCCGCCCCCCAGGCGTTTTTGACAACCGACGAAGAAATCATTGGTGATGTTCTTCGCCCCCGCACCGGCGTCACGTCAAAAGACGCGTTCACATTTAAGAGATACGCCAACGATGTGCTGGGCGTATCTTATGAAACGCCCGCCATTTTGCCGGGCGTGAAGTTCGGCATTTCTTACCACCCGACCACGAGTGATACTGAGGGCGTGTTTGACAATACTCAACGCGAACACAACGCGGTCGATGTCTCGGGCCGTTACGAGGGGCGCTTTCCAGGCGGCAAATTCCGTTTCGCCGCAGGCTATTTTCACTCTGAATCGCGCACTGGCGGGGCCAATGGAAACGAAGCCTGGAATGCAAATATCGGCGTGTCCTATGGCGGCTGGGATGTGGGCGGCACCTACATGATCTCAAATCCTGCTGACAGTCGCGACGAACGCTCATGGACTGTGGGCGCTTTGTACGGCATCGGCCCCTACAAAATATCAGCACACTATATGTCGGCAGAGCGTGAGCCCTTTGCCAATGCGCCGGGCAAAGAAAAACTTGATCGCTCTACACTTCAGGGTGCGTATCGTCTGGGCCCAGGCATCAATGTTGGCCTTGCTGGGTTTTATGGCGAGCAGCGCGACTTAACCGGACAAACCTGGAACGGGCTGGGCATGCTGGGCGGCGCGAAGCTCGCGTTCTAAAAAAGAATGCCACCCACCCACCCATCAGAATCTTTAATTGTCGATTGGTTGGCGCACGCGGCGCGGCTTCATCCCAATCAAATATCGTTGGTTGATCTGGCAACCGCGCGGCGCTTTAGCTATCGCCAAACGTTTGATCGTGTCTGCCGTTTGGCAAGTGCCTGGTCGGACTTGGGTGTTGTGCGCGGTGATCGCGTCATGGCCTTGGCCCGAAACTCGACTGATATATATGAAATGATGTTTGCGGCTTGGCGTCTTGGGGCGGCGTTTATGCCGATCAACTGGCGCTTAGCGCCGCCCGAGTTGGCCGAGATTCGCGATGATGGCGAGCCCGCACTGTTCGTCATTGACGAAGAATTTGTCAGCAATATCGATACCGGGTCCAAGCCCGTTTTGCGCAGGCGTCCTGGCGATCCGAATTCCGCGTACGAACAAGCCATCGCGCTGGCAAAAGCCGACACCTCGTTTTGCGCCCAAACGCTCGATGACATGAATTTATTGCTCTATACCTCGGGCACCACGGGTCGACCCAAAGGTGTCATCGGAAATTGGCGCATGACGCTGACCATGCTGATGCAATCGGCAGCAACCGCACGGCTTGGTCCAGGCTGTGTCACGCTCACCGCGGCACCTCTTTTCCACACAGCCGGTTTGAATTCCTATGCCACGCCCACACTTCATGTGGGCGGCACGATTGCGGTGATGGGGTTGTGGACGCCTGAATCCTGTTTAGATGCTTTGGCTGACCCTGCGCTTGGCGTGACGCACACACTTGGCGTGCCCACGCAATTTTTGGCGATGTCGCGACATCCAAAATTTGCCGCCGCGCGGTTCCCAAACCTGCGTATCGCCGCCATTGGTGGGGCACCGCCCACCGAGGATCTCATGCGAACCTGGGCGGCCAAAGGCTGCGCCCTGTCACCGGGCTACGGCATGACCGAAATTTTTGGCGGCGCAAGCTTAGCGCACGATGAGGCCATCAAAAAACTGGGGGCCATTGGCCGCGCCATTCCCATGACGCAAATTCGCGTTGCGGATGAACAAGGACGCGAAGTGCCGCAAGGAATCGTTGGCGAAATTCAAATCAAAAGCCCTGGCGTCACGCCCGGCTATTGGCGTCAACCCCAAGCCACCAAAGAGGCGTTCATTGACGGCTGGTTGCGCACTGGCGATATGGGCCACATGGATGGCGATGGTGTGCTGTATCTTGTCGACCGCAAGAAGGACATGTTCATCTCGGGCGGCGAGAATGTGTATCCTGCCGAAGTGGAAAATGTATTGTCGAATTTCCCCGACATCGCCCAAGTCGCTGTCATTGGGGTGGTTGACCCTACTTGGGGCGAGGTAGGCTGCGCCATCATCGTCCCGCGCGCCAACGCCCTGATTGATCAGGCTGACGTGCTCAGCCGATGCCGGGGCCAAATCTCGCCCTATAAAATTCCCAAAAGCATCGTTGTGGTCCGTGAGCTTCCGCTCAGTGCCCAAGGTAAAGTTTTGAAAAACGAATTGAGGCGTCTGTATGGTTAATGAATCCTCTAAGATTGATATGTCTTCTGTTGCTTCCAAAATCGCCAACATCAAATCGCGCATGACACTGCCTGTCATTGCCTCGCCGATGTTTCTGGTTTCGGGGCCTGATCTTGTCATTGCCGCCTGCAAGGCTGGCGTCGTCGGCTCTTTTCCCACGTTGAATGCGCGACCCATTGAAGTTTTGGAACAATGGTTTCAACGTATCACGCAGGAGCTTGATGAATTTAAAGCCGCTGGCGGAAAACCAGCGCCGTGGGCTGCGAACCTGATTGTGCATCGCTCGAACCCACGCGCGGCGGAAGATTTGGCAATGACGCTGAAGTACAAGCCAGAAATTGTCATCACAGCGCTGGGCACGCCCGCCAACGTCATCGAGGGTGTTCATGCTTATGGCGGCCTTGTATTTGCCGATGTGAACTCTGTGGCTTACGCAAAAAAATCTGCCGCGGCTGGTGTGGATGGTTTAGTGTTGGTCGCAGCCGGTGCCGGCGGGCACACTGGGCCTATCAGCGCATTCTCGTTTGTGCCTGCCGTTCGCGAATTCTTCTCAGGCCCGATCGTGCTGGGCGGCGGCATTGTGGACGGCGCGGGCATTCGTGCTGCTGAAGTGGTGGGCGCGACGTTTGGCTATATCGGCACGCGCTTTATTGCGACATCAGAGAGTATTGCCGCCGAAGGCCACAAACAAATGCTAGTCGACACCACAGAAGAAGACATTATTTGCACGGCGCACTTTACGGGCGTTCCGGCGAACTATCTCAAACCCAGTATCGTCAAAGCCGGGCTTGATCCGGCGCAGCTTGGCGTGCGGGCCGAAAAGAAATTCGACAGCCGAGGGGCCGCCACCGACGAAACCAAAGCCTGGCGCGATATTTGGTCGGCAGGTCAGGGCGTTCGCGCGATAAAGGGCGTGGTTTCCGTGGCAGATTTGGTGGCCGAGTTGAAATCAGGCTATGACAAGGCCAAACTCGTGCCATGATGAAAATTGACGGCGCGACCTTACCTAGCTTTGCCGCGCGCGATCTTCTGGGCGGGCAGGCGCTTGAGGTTGACGCTGACACTGGCAAGTGTCGAATTCGGTATCTCCCTGGCCCCAACCTCACCAATCCGGCGGGCACCGTTTTGGGCGGCTATCTGACGGCGATGATCGATGATGCGGCGGGCCTGGCCACGTGGTTCGGCGGCGGCAAGAAACTATTTGCCACCGCGCAGATGTCGGCCAGCTTTTTGCGCGCCGCCAAACCCGGCGAGGCGATTATTGCTGAAGCCATCCTCACCGCCTCAGGCGCGCGGCAGGCCTTTGTTGAAGTGAAGTTGTTGCGTGAACGTGATGGTAAGATGGTTGCCAGCGGCACACTGTTTCAAACATTCATCGGCGACAGCGCATGACTCCACGCCGCACAAAGAAAAAGCCCGTCTCGTTGGCTTCTCCGCTCAAGAAAAAGAAAATTGTCGGCTGGCGCGAGTGGGTGAAACTGCCTGATCTGAAAGTTCTCAAGATTAAAGCCAAGCTCGATACCGGCGCACGCACCTCAGCGCTTCATGCCTTTCGTGTCACGCCATTCACCAAAGACGGTGCCGCTTATGTGCTGTTTTATATCCATCCTCTGCAACGGCGAAGCAAACCCGAAACCAAATGCGTGGCGCTGGTGATTGACTATCGCACCATCACCGACTCAGGGGGCAAGCGCGAAGAACGCCCGGTCATCCGCACGGTCTTAAAAATCGGCAAGTCGCGCTATCCCATCGAGCTGACTCTGACCAATCGTGACCAAATGGGCTTTCGCATGTTGCTGGGTCGCCAGGCCTTGCGGCGGCGCTATTTGGTTGACCCCAGCCGCTCCTTCGTGATTCGCAAAAAGAAAAAGCGCGCCAGCAAGGCGCGTTGAGGGCGGCTGCCAAAGACCCCCTACCGCTTGCAGCCATACCCATTAACGCCTTGTGAAAACTCAGTTTTTGACCATGAGGGGGCTAACGGGTATGGTCTGGGTCAATATCATCATGCATTTTTTGGCTCAACTGAAAAGCCGCACCTAGGGTTCGCCGCGATGAAATTGGCCATGCTGGCGCGCAATGCCGGGCTGTATTCGCACAAACGATTGGCGGCGGCCGCGCGTGCACGCGGCCACGACATCGAGGTGCTTGATACCCTGAAGTGCTACATGAATATCGCCGCACATCGCCCCGAGGTGAAGTATAAAGGCCGCACGCTTGAGGGCTTTGACGCCGTCATCCCGCGTATCGGCGCATCCATCACTTTTTATGGCCTGGCCGTGTTGCGTCAGTTCGAAATGATGGGCGTCTATCCGCTCAACGAGTCGGTGGCGATTGGTCGCTCACGCGACAAACTGCGCTGCTTGCAGTTGCTGTCGCGCAAAGGCATCGGTTTGCCGGTCACGGCCTTTGCGCACGTCACCAATCAACCTGAAGATCTGATCAGCATGGTCGGCGGCACGCCGGTAGTGATTAAGCTGCTGGAAGGCACGCAAGGCATTGGCGTGATGCTGGCTGAAACACCATCGTCGGCCAAAAGTATTATCGAAGCCTTCGGCGGTGTTGAGGCCAACATCTTGGTCCAAGAGTTCATCAAAGAGGCCGGCGGTAATGATATCCGCGCCATTGTCATTGGCGGCAAAGTTGTGGCCTCCATGCAGCGCACCGGCGCACCCGGCGAGTTTCGCTCGAATTTGCATCGGGGCGGTAAAGCTATCGCCATGAAAATAACACCCGAGGAACGCTCAACCGCAGTTCGTGCTGCCAAAATTTTGGGCTTGAACGTCTGCGGTGTCGACATGCTGCGCTCCAATCACGGCCCCGTGGTAATGGAGGTCAATTCCACACCTGGCCTTGAGGGCATTGAGCAGGCCACCGGCACCGACATTGCGGGCATGATCATCGAGTTTTTGGAAAAGAACGCCGAGCCCGGAAAAACCAAAACCCGCGGCGAGGGTTAAAAACACCGCGTCGAGTCGCTGGGCCTAAGCCAAGCCGATCCCAGGCGCAGATTTGCGTCATAAAACCGCAAAGATTCAGGAATATATCTGCAACACAAGGGCCCCGACTCGAGGGGTGTTGTGTACTATTTGTCACATTATTTCATGACATGGGCTGAAATGGCGACAAACTCTTGCTGGTCACCAGGGCGCAAGGGTAAGGTGAAAAAAAATAATTAATATGACCATAAAAACGGTTTTTAAAACGTCGATTATTGTGTGCGGTGCCATATCGGTAATGGCCTCGGCGTCTTTGCGTGCCGAAGAAACCCGCCTCGTGGGCAACCAGAATCTTGGGGCATCTGATAAAAGCCTTACGATTGGCTCCGTCAGCCCCGTTTACGGCATGATTACCCTTCCGGTCTCGGCGGGCGAGCTTGCTCAATCAGCGCTCGTCTCGGGTTCATCTTTAATCCAAGATTTTGCAGCGCGGTATTCAACCTCGATCTACGGCAGCGAGGTTGGTTTATTTGCCCGCTTCTCTGATCGTCCGGTTTTTTTATCGACGGCCACATCCACCGCCTTCAACCTCGGCGCATCGGTGGGCTATGGCGGGTTTTATTTACAAGGCGCGGTTACGGGCATGAATGATAACAGCCTCCAGCGGCGCTTGCAGTCGTGGCAGGCCATGCAGGCTGGCTTTGGCTACGGGGGCGCTGCGTTTGACGTGCGCCTTAACTATGCCATAGGCGTGTCCACCCCTGCTTTTGCGGGCCGCAGTTTCGACAATAGCCAGTGGATGCTGGGCGGTATTTATCAATTCACGCCAGGCATTCGTTTCAATGCCGATGCGTTCGTGGGCAGCAATTTGACCAGCCCAGGTTTGGCCTCGGCCGCTCCCGGCGCCAGCGCGCCGCAAGGCACCGGTGCCCGCGTGGGCGTTCAACTGCGCTTCTAATTTTTTATCGCGAAACTCACGCCCGCTACGGCGCTGGTACGTGCACCACTGAGGGCGCAGATGGTCTGCGCATTCATTCCCCCTAAGGCCGCGACGCCGATTTTTGCTCTGCGCGCCATGGACGCAAACACCACACGGCCCAAGGCTCGGCGGCCTGCATGACTTTGCGTTTCTAAAACCGGCGACAGAAAAACCAGATCCGCACCCATGGACCGCGCCGTCCTCAACCCAGGCCAATCATGGGCCGAGGTGGTGAGCACGCGTCGCTTGGCTTTGCGCCACAGCCGCAAGCCCGCAGGTAGATTACGCGCGAGTGACTCGGGGACGTGCACCCCATCACAACGCAAGGCTGCCGCTGTGCGCCAGTCTTGCGAAATCAAAATCAATGTTTGAAAGGATCGCCGGGCCTGTCGCGCGCGGGCGGTTAAATCCACCTGTGTTTGAAGATCGAGGTGGCGAACAATGACAGCGCACCCAGGGGGCAACGTGGCGATCAGAGTTGAGAGGTCGGGCAAGCGCTGAGAATCACTCATGATCCACAACCACGGCAAAACGCGTGAACGCCTTTTTTTTCGCGTGTTGTGGGTCAGGGCTGCGACAGCAGTTGTGAGTCGACGTAACATCGGGGCATCATAATAACATTCGCGACACTCGTCGCGGCGGAAAATCGATGCGAATGTTAGAATCGGACAAAGAGTAGAGATGACACAACAAGCGAAACCTCCTCCTGCACTGCACGATATTTCCGCAGCCTTCAATCTGGTGCGCAACCAGAATGCCAAAGCAATGCGCGCGGCCGGGCGGCGACCAGAAGATGTCACCTTAATCGCTGTTTCAAAAACCCACGGTGCCGAAGCTGTGATGGCGGCTCTGGAGGCGGGCCAACGGCACTTTGGCGAGAACCGCGTGCAAGAGGCGCAAGCCAAATTCCCCGACCTCAAGGCCGCACACCCCGATCTTGTCTTACACCTCATCGGGCCCCTACAAACGAACAAAGTGAAAGAGGCGATTGCCGTGTTTGATGTGATTCACACCCTTGATCGCATCAAGTTGGCCGAAAAACTGGCCGATGAAATGGAGAAACAAAACCGCCGCCCGCCCTGTTTCGTTCAGGTCAACACGGGGCGCGAGACCCAGAAGGCGGGGATTGCGCCTGACGATGTTGGG
>Ga0209553_1000421_pt1 | contig 22238 bp, 25 predicted proteins | sample LauGreFBDMM110DN_2_FD_188217 | JGI IMG/M metagenome (GOLD analysis project Ga0209553, IMG submission 188217) | Freshwater lake microbial communities from Lake Michigan, USA - Fa13.BD.MM110.DN (SPAdes) (version 2) | ecosystem: Environmental > Aquatic > Freshwater > Lake | place: Lake Michigan...
AGGGTGTGGATGTGATGGTTTCGCCGCACAATTCGCAGCGTTCTGTCAAAACCGGCATCAGGGCTCAGTCCTTTCAGGGGGTGCTCCGGCGGCGGCGGCGATTGTTGCCATCGCTTCAGCTTCGGTGACTTCGATCCATCGGCCGTCATCCACGTAATCGTAGCACAGAGAGTCCCATGAGAAATTCATTGGGGTGCTCTGTGGGCCGTACTGCAAGCCTTTTCGTGCTGTCTCTCGTTTTACGGCAGTGAATCGGATTGGGTCAGGATCTCGCGGGACGTACCACTTCGGTATCCACGGAAGCGTGGCTGGTTTTGTCCGGACGCCTTCAAAGGCGTCATGTTGGATTGGCAGGTCGGGGTTTTCTCTGTGGTAACGGCTCATTGGCTGAACTTTCAAAAACTCGATTGGTGCGCCCTAGTGGAGACAACGGTCATGCAAACTTGGTCGTTTTGCATTCCCACCAGAAGTGAACCATAGTTTCGGTGCCGTCGAAAACGAGCGGACAGTAGTCTGGCTTGAACGTTGACTCGCTTGAACAAGCCAAACAAACGAAGAGTAAGTCCTCTGGCTGAAATCCGTAGTTAATGAGTTGTGCGCGGACACGGGTGAAGTTTCCACCAGTCAGGCACCCTGAATCCAGCACGATCAGTTTGTGGTAGGGATCGAGCTTGTCGGGATGTATGACAACTTTGAACTCGTTTTTGTATGGGATATTGATAGGTTCGATTGGCATCGGTTCGCCATATCGCGACAAACGGTGAGCGAGTATTTGAGCGAACAGTCCGCTGTACTCATAACTTAGTTGCAGAATGGCGATTTGTGGGTCGTTAAGCCAATTAGACTTGCGGATGGAGTCAGCCACGTTGTCGATCAGTTTCAATTCCCAACTCTGTACGATCAGTAATGAATTCATAACGATTCCGTTCATATCAACGACACCCATCCTGCAAAAACGTCAGCCCGAATAAAACCCCTGATGTCGGTACTGACGGAAAGGACCGGCTGAAAATGGACAATGGACGAAACCATTTTCAGCCACGGGAGTGTTGCAGGCTCAGGGATCACACCGACTGCAGACCTCCACCCGTAGAACAATCAAGCAGAACATTCTTTTTCGAGTAGGCATTTTACTGACTGCGGCGACAGAATCTTACCGCGAATCGGGCCGAGTTGTATTGCGATACCCCGAAGCGACGTTCCGAAGTTGCTGCGTAGCCATTTCGCACGAGTGACAGCGTCGAGTTCATCTTGGCACGGAATTGTTCGATCCGGATCGTCAGGATCAATCATCTGTCCAAACGGGATCGTTTTGGCGGAAGTCATCCGCTGGCCGTTTGCTTGGCGATGCTTCATGCCCTTCGAAGTCCTGTCTGCAGTTCTGCGAGGTTCGAGCGAAGCCGCAGCGAGCAGGATCGTGAACATGAATTCGCCTTCGCCGGTGCTCAGGTCAAGCGTGCAGCCTGATTGATCTGCAAAATGCAGGATGATGCCCTGTTTCTTGAAGTGATTCATCGTCAAGAGCCCGTCGGCCGTCGAGCGAAACACTCTGTCCAGCTTCGAGCAGATGATATGAGTACCTCGCGGCAAAAACTGCAGCCGTGATCCACCTTCACGTTCAAAGAGCGGCGTTTTGCGTGCGGAAGTCTCAGGGTCTTTGATCACCGTAGTGACAGCCAGCGATTTCATTGCGGCGTAACGATAGCAGGTGTCAATTTGAAGCTGGATTGTCTCGGCGTCTTCGTCAGCCGCGATACGTTCTGCGTCGCCGTCTTTGGTTGGGCGTGGTGAGTAGCGAGTGTAGATGATGGCGTTCATTGTTGTGTCCAAAAAAAGAGTTTTCGGCAATCTATACTTGTGCGCACAACAATGCAACCGATATTTGTAGTTGCAACGAGGAATTGTTCGCAGTACACTGTTTTCTATGGCAGGCAGACCGGCAAAAACCAAAGACGAAGCAATGTCGCAGTACGTTCGTATTCGCGTGACACCTGCTGATCGCGCGGCAATCGCACGTCGCTGGCAAAAGGCGAAAGCGAAGAATGAGTCCGTTTGGATTCGCCAACGGCTTTTGGATGACAAGTAATGGCACGCAAGCCGCGAGACCGGACAAAGGAATACGCAGCCCGGAACCGCCAGCGTCGCGCGGCAGCAGGTATTCCGGAACCCGAAGATCCCGAATCGAACAATCAACTTGAGCTTGTTTTGCTTGCGCGGCAAACGGCAGGCAGGCCGACAGACGCGGACGGTGACATAGATTTCGCGTACCGGCACATGTCTTCGCCGTCGGTGACGCCTTTGATGGCTCCGAGCATGGCCGGTTGGTCTTGGTACATTTATTCCAGGGAAGAGCCAAACAAATTTCTGGAAATCTGTGCCAAGCGTGAAGACGCCAAAGCTAAGATGGCAGGGACGATTACAAACCAGATGATGGAAGACGACAAGCGACAGCATTTTGCTGTGATCGAACGTCTGGAAAAGGAATTGACACTGGACGTGGAGGCGATTATCACTGAACTGATGCAAAAGTTTCCCGGTGATGTCCGGCGAGTCGTTGCAAAGTTCGATGTGCCACCGGGGGACGCATGAGCATTCCGGAACCAACAGTCCGATCAGTGACAGAAACTCTAAAGTTTCTCGGAGTGCCTGACCGTGACGTGGCAATGTATTCGTCCGTTTCGCTGAAGCAACCGATTCTAAACATGAAGGCCAGAAAACTCTGGGCGAAGCTGGGATACGAAAGCCAAGAGGCGGCACGCGAAATTTGGATGCTGTGCTCCCGCGATCCGTTGTTCTTTATTAACACGTTTGCGTGGCTTTTGGAAACTCGCGAGAAACAGGAATGGAACCTAAACAATCGGTACGGCACAAGCAAAGTGCTGCCGTTCATTACCCGCGAATATCAGGACATGCTGATCCTGAAGTGTGTGAAAACTCTTGGCCGTCAAGACATTGTTGTGCCGAAGTCCCGTGAAACAGGAATCAGTTGGATCATCTGCACGTTGGCGGCATGGGATTGGATCTTTCACGAAGAGACGCACATTGGGTTCGTATCGAAAGACTTGCTCTCGGCAAACAATCCTTCGGACCCGGACGCTTTGTTCTCCAAATTTGAGTTTATTTTGAAGCGGTTGCCGTTTTGGATATTGTCACCGTCCGACTACGAACGAAACATCACCAAGAACACGTTTAAGAATTTGAAGAACGCCGCTTCAATTACGGCGTACCCAGCAAACGGAGACTTGGCGCGAGGGGGCCGTAAGTCGTGGATGCTGATGGACGAGTTTCACTTCTTCGATCAGGGTGTTGATTATTCAGCGATGGACTCGACTGTCCACGTCACACCGTGTCGCGTATTCGTCTCGACCGCAAACCGCGACAGGGGCATGGCCGGTGCGTTTTACGACGTGATGACCGACGACTCCCGAAACGGCATCCGGGTGGTTGTTGACTGGAAGGACGACGAAGATAAACGAAGAGGGCTGTACCATGGTGAGCTTATACAAGGATCTGATACTTACCGGCTCATCATCGACGACATGGATTTCTGGATTAACCACAGCAACTTTGATGGGAAGACGTACAGACACCCAACAAAGCCAGGTGAAAACTATCCGTTTATTGTGGATGAGCGTGCGCGGTCTCTTTATTACGATCATGTTTGGATGCGTCCCGGTTCTACGCCGCAATCCATTTCCGCAGAACTGGACAGGAATTTCGGCGGCGCAACAGCACAGATATTTAATCCGACATTGCTTGCAGCCACGATTGAACTTGCAAAAGTGGCGACTGCTCGCGGGGATATCGTCCGGCATCCGAATAAACCGGAAGAGTGGCAATTCGAAAAGTTAAGTGTCGGTGGGTTGACGTATCTTTGGTGCAAGCTGGATGATCTTGGACGACCACCACAAAGCGAATACTCAATTGGTGCTGACGTGGCGGCAGGCACAGGTGGTGAGTGGTCGAGTTATTCTGCGTTGGAGGTAATCGACAAGAAGACAGGCGAGCAAGTTTTTGAGTGGCGTTCGAACCGTTTAGACCCAATTCAGTTTGCAGAACTAGCAGTCTGGGTATGCAAATGGTTTTATAACGCCTACCTTGTTCCGGAAGTGAACGGGCCTTTAGGGCAACTGTTTATCAATAAGGCTGTCAAAGATTTGAAATACGGAAACGTCTACCACGAGACTAAACAGAAGGTCGCTTATCACCAAACAACTGAGCGGATCGGCTACCTAAATAGCGACCGTGGAATATCACTGCTGAAAAATATGGAATCCGCTGTTCGACGAAAGCGTGTGTTTCTTAATTCATTAGTGGCGTTGAAAGAATGTGGCAGGTATTTCTTAAAAAATGGCAAGTTGGTACACTCGGCGGCTGAAGTAACCGAAGACGGAGCGGGAATGGGTTTGGCGCACGGTGACGCGGCAATTGCGTTGGGCTGTGCCGTGTTGGGTGTTGACAATGCTCCAATAAAGCGAGAAGTTGAAGTAAAGTCAGAAGCACCGTATCAGTCATTTCTCTGGCGACGGCAGCAATTTGAACAAACCCAAAAAAAAACGGGTCAAAAATCGTATTGGCGACCGGAGATATAAAAAATGGACAACAAGCGATTCATGGCGTTAAAAAATGCCATCGAACCAAACTTAAATCAATTGAAGCCGTTTCGAGTGGAACTCGCCGATGCTTTGAAAGCCTATACTGGTCCGCATTACGGCCAGCAATCCGGCGACGACAGACCTATCAACATGCTGCAATTGTCTGTTGAATCGTTACTCCAGCAGCTTTCATCCAGAGCGCCTCAGGTATTGTGCTCTACACACCGCGATGAATTAAAGTCAGCTGCGATTGAATTAGAACTTGCTATGAATCTCGCGTTGAAAAAAATGAAGTTCGAGCAGGAGCACAGACTGTGGGTTTTGTCTGCGATTTTTCTCATTGGAATTATGGAAGTTGGGCTCGACGTCATCGATACACCAGAGATTGATGGTGAAGTATTGCCGATCACAGAAGTTTTCTGTGAAACGATTATGTTTGACGATTTCGTGTATGACACAACTGCAACAAAATGGAATCGACGTCAAGTTTCGTTTTGGGGTCACAAATACCGCGTGAGTCTAGCGGAAGCAAAGAAGGATGTAACTTTTGACAAAGAAGCTAGGGCTAAACTAAGTCCAATCGACAATCCAAGCAACGACCGTAACGGAACTTCAAAAATATCAAAGACGGTCGGTGCTTTGAACTCAGATTCATTTACCGAGATGTGTGAGATTTGGCAAATTTTCGTGCCTGAAACAAACGAGCTTGTAACATTTTCGGTTGATGGTGGCGATACGCCATTAAAAACAGTCAAATGGACAGGCCCGAAGCATGGCCCGTATCATCTAGTGAATTTTAATCCTGTTCTAAACAACATTATGCCACTGGCTCCTGTGGCCAACTGGATTGCATTGGATGATTTAGAAAACAAATTATACACAAAGTTGGGCGAGCAGGCGTCTCGACAAAAGACGATCGGAATAACTGATTTACAAGGCGTCACTGACGGTCAAACAATTATAAAGACAAGCGACGGCGATGTGATTGCAGTGGGAAATCCGAACGCATTTAAGGAAGCTAGTTTTGGTGGCGTCAATCAGCAGACGTTAGGCTTCGCCTTAAACGTAAAGTCGATGGCAGATTTTGTCATGGGTAATTTGTCCGCACAAATGGGGCTCGGAGCGTCAGCCAGCACACTTGGGCAGGAGCAAATGATTAAGCAAGCTGCAAGTATTCGAATTGGATCAATGCAGGGCGTTTTGCAGACCGCGACTGAAGGGATTCTCGAAGACATTGCGTTTTATTTGCATTATCACCCGACGCAAGAATTTAATTTGACACGAGAAATACCAGGTACCGACATAAAGTTGCCGATTACGTGGCCACGTCAGGACAACGAATTCGGTGAAGAAATAGACGTCCGAAAAGGCGAGTACGAAGAATACTCTATCAGTATTGAACCATACTCAATGGTAACGGTGTCGCCGGGACAACGAGCTGAAATGTTACGTAGCATTTGGGCGCAAGACATTTTGCCAGCAGTGCAACTCGGCATTCAACCGGACGTTTATAAATACTTAGCCAAGCTCGGAAAATATCTCGATTTACCTGAGTTGTCCGAAATTGTTCCTATGATACAAGAAGCAGTACCGCCGCAAGAGCGGATCGGTTCTGGTGGCGGTCGTGGAGCGCCGCAACCCGGCAAGCCAAACGGCCAGTACACACGGGAAAATGTCAGTCGTGGAATGACACCGCAAGGAATGGATCAGCAACGTGAAATGATGGCACTCGCTGGTGGTTCGCAGGAAGGAAATTGATATGCCGACGTATGAATTTAAGACGCAAGACAATGAAGTCGTGGAGGTATTCCTGCCATTCGCAGAACATGCTCGCCGCGTGAAAGACGACACAATCACGCTAGACGATGGCCGAACGGCAAAGACGTTTTGGAATGCAAACTCAAAGATCAGCACCGTCCCGAGCAACTATCCCATGGTCTGCACGAACGCTGGCGTGCATCCCGGCCAGATCAAGGAACACATGGAGCATTTGCGGTCAAAGGGATGCGGCCAAGTGAACCACACGAAAGATGGCGACTTGATTTTCGAGTCTAAGGGCCAGCGAAAAAAAGTGTTAGAAGCTCTCGGGATGTTTGATCGGCGTGGTGGCTACAGCGACCCGGCACCAACACATCGCACCGCAAATTGCAAGTCCTTCAATCGATGATGACTTGACAGATTTTTTGTTTTAGAATACTGTTTGAATTGAAGTTTTATACGGGGCCGGTTTTCTGACCGGCAACAGACAAGGCATACGGCGGAGTAGCTACCGCTTAAATGCGTTCACATTGCGACCTTGAACGGGGCCGTGCAGATAGCACGCGCCCCGTTTTTTCATTTAAGGTCACAATGATGAGTTTGGACACCGAAAGCAGTTCCGCAGAAGCTCCTGAAACCGAAGCCACAGGCCGTGGCTATTCAGTAACTGACCCCGGATACGAAGCTGACAGTTCAGAACCTAGTGAAAACGATCTTGAGAATTTGATATCCGAAAACAAAACAAAAAACACCCCGTCCGATACGTCGAACGATGCCAGTGAAGCCGATGGCGAAACTGAAGAGACGGCTGAAACGCCGACTAAAGTTGAATCCGCTAAGTCTAATGAGATTAGCGATGAATTGTTAGACCGAGCGGCAGAGCTTGGGTACACGCTTGACGAGATTAAAAGTTTTCGAAGCGAAAAATCGCTTGAAAAGGAAATCACTCGCGTCGAGACGTTGCAAAAGCGATTGCAGGCACGACAAGAAACAAAACAGTCAGCACAGGAATCACCAACGACAGAAACATCTGACGTTGAGCCTGAGCCAAACTGGGAAGAGTTACTTGAAGCCGGGCATGATCCCGATGTTATTGCCATGCAAAAAACGATGTGGCAACGTGCTACTAAAGCTGAAGCAGCGGTAAAGCAGATTTACCAAGCCGAACAAGATCGTGCATGGGCAGCACAGTCTCAGCGGTTTGATGATTCATTAAACAACCTGGGACAAGAGTACAAAGAGATACTCGGAACCGGAAGACGTGGAGATTTAGCGAAATCATCTCCAGAGGCAGCTGCAAATCGAGACCTTGTCTTCGAAAAGATGCAGATTTTGAAAAACGGCTATACGCAGGCAGGCCGAAGTGTGCCACCTGAAGCAGAACTTATCCAAGAGGCCGTTCAAGCCTCTTTTTACAAACAAGCACAAACATTCGCTCGCAAAGCACTCACAAGTGAAATCAAAAAGTCCAGTGGCCAAGCGTTGTCGCGTCCGCGATCTGCTGGGGATAAATCCTTAGTAGGTGCTGATCGCGCCATGGCGAAGGAACGGGAATTTTGGAAATCACGCGGCGAGTAAGCGTTGCGGGTAAATAAATAGAAAGAGTTAACGATCATGGCTGTTATTACACCACAGGATGTTGCCGATTTAGTCGCCAGTATTCTTCCAGATTTAGACCGCATGAACTGGGAATTGATTTCCCCGAACTTGCAAGATTACGAAATGATGAGTCACTGGCTGCGAGACGACAAGATCGTTTTCGGCGACGGGCTCTACATCAAAAAGAATTTGCTGTCCCAGTTGTCAGGAGCAGCGTCTCACACAGGTATGACAGATACCGATGACGTTGATATTCCGGACTTGATGGACGACATTCAGGTGCCGTGGCGTCACGCTCAGACGAAATGGGGCTACCACTACCAGACCGACATTTTGATGAATCGCGGCAAGTCCACGATCAACGACACTGTCAAGCCTCGCCGAATCACCGCGATGATCGATCTGGCCGGTGAACTGGAGCAAAAAGCGTGGCAGGTTCCAAACTCGACTGATAAGTTGAATCCCTACGGTCTGCCGTACTGGATTACTTACAACAACGGTACGACTGCTGGAGTAAACAACGCTACTCCGGGGTTTAATGCCGGTTATCCAATTGGGCCTGACAACGTAGCGCACACAACGATTGCTGGCCTGAACACGAACGACTCGCCGAACTTCAAAAACTATACGGCGAACTATGCAACAGTCAATAAAATTGACCTGTTGCCGAAGATGCGTACTGCGTTGCGTAAAACAAACTTCCGCAGTCCTGTCACCAAAGACGATATGAGCACGCCGAGAAGCAATGATCGACGATACTACATCGACGAAGTGACCGCCAGCGCGTTTGAAACGTTGGGCGAAGCTCAGAACGAGAACCTTGGTCGTGACTTGGCTCCGTACACTGGTGGCTCTGGCGGCGGCGGCGTGCAAGACGTCGACGGAACGTTGACGTTTAAGAAGAATCCTTTGGTGTGGGTTCCGCAGTTAGACGACACTACTGTGTTTCCGACGACAATTGCGACGAACCCAGTCTATCAGATCGACCACGCGGTGTTTTACCCTTACTGTTTGAAAGGGGACTACCTGCGTGAATCAGGTCCGGTTGTGGCTCCAATGCAGCACAACATGTACCGGACGTTCATGGACTTGACCTACAACTTCATCTGCGTGAATCGCAGACGTTGTGCGGTTTTTGGTAAGTAATCTAATTATGACAGGGCGGGAAAATTTCCCGCCTTGTCTTTGTTGTTCGTTTGTTGTCCCGTCTGATCTTGTTGATCAGAAATGAGTGCCGTTGGGACCGGACCCCAGATGGTTTACCATCGAAGGACCACTGGCGGGGGTCAGTGGCGAAGCTGAGTTTAAGAGGGGTTTTATCATGTCGAACAAGCAACAGTTTTCTGGGTCGAGCGTGGCTGATACAGCCAATGACTTGAGCAATTTTTGGGCAGATTGCCCGCGCGGCGACATCCGAAACGGATCGATGCGTGGGTGGTTTCACGACGACGATTTCACTGAAGCTCCTTTGATTGGAACACAGACGGCTCAGATCGGATGGAACAAAGGCAAGGTGTTCGCAACTTCTGGGGCATTCGTTGTTCCTGCAACGATCCTAAACTCCATCGAGTATGGTGGTACGAATCTTCAGTTGCTTTCCGCCGCGGCAAACGATCGACATGGTTACGCACAGGCGTATCCGAGCTTCTTCATCACAGGGAACGCTGCCACAAGCAATACGTTGTGGATGGAAGCCAGGATTGCTCTAACCTCGATTGCGAACGCCACAACTGGCCTTATGCTCGGTTTGGCAGAAGTGGATCAGTTGGCTCTGGCTGCTGGCGTTCCGTTTTCGACGAACGACTCGATTGCGATTACGAACACTGCCAGCTTCATCGGGTTCAATAAAGCCACGACAGGTCTCGGTGTTGGCAACACTGCTGTTTCGGACCGCGCTACGTCAATGACGAACATCGGAGCGAGCGAAGTGACATTTGCCGCTAACACGTTCGTGAAGCTCGGCATGAAGTACGACATCAGGGGTGGTACGAGCATGATCACGTTTTACGTCAACGGCGTGAAAACAACGACTCGTTACACGGCAGCAAACATTGCGGCAACGACGAACCTCAAAGCGAATCCATTGGGTTTGATACTCGCTACCATTGGCGGCTCGGCAATCTCCACCAACAGCGTCCATATGGACTGGTGGAAGTGCTACCAGTTGGCCCCATAATATGGAACTGATTTCAAACCACGGGCGACATTATGCCGCTCGTGGTTTTTTTTCTCTTGTCTTCAGAAGGTGTTTCGTTCATGGACCCAATGACCGCCAGTTACTACCGGGCTATCCTGTTTCGCGACAGCCAGGATAGCCGCCCGATTCCTCCGACACTGGTTCTGCTGCACGCATGGGCGTTTAAGCGGTTTCAGGCAATGGGAGCCGGAAGCATCATTTCGAAACAGGCGGCATTGTGTGTGGCAACGACGTGGATGAGTTCCACAAACGAAGGACGAGCATTTGCGATTGAACACACAACCATCGGCGAACTGTTCTGTGTAGCCACCGAAGAGGAAGCGGTATTGCCGGCGGGTTCAGCCGTTGTGGATTGGGATTCGCTTGCTCCCGAAACCAAAGTTTTCGTAACAGTGAATAAAAAGACACACACTGGCGAGTTCATGGGCCGTCGCGGCGGCTGGATTGATGTTCGCATCGGCGGCGATGAAAAACAGTATCGTGCCAATCAGGTTCAATTAGCCGGAGCGTAAAGCGTGGCCGAATCGACACTCACTCTTACCCGTAACGATTTGCTTAAAGCCGCAGGTAATATGCTCGGCCGAGGCATTGATATAACGGCGTGGGATGACCCGGATTTTTCAACTAGGGTCAATATGTGTGTAGATATCGGCTGTCGTTGGGTCTACGAACCTGCGTTACTTCCTAACGAGGCGCAAGTTCATATATGGAGCTTCATGCAGCCAAAATTAACGTCGTTCGATCTTAACGCACCGTACGGTACTGGCACCGTGCAAGTGGTGGCTGGAGCGGTTACTGCCACTGTTGGCACAGTGTTTCCGGCATGGGCGGCGGATGCTGAATTTGTGATTGGTGGTGTCAGTTACTCCGTTGCAACACGAAACGGGAATACGACACTGACACTGGATGACACTTCGGTCACGGCGGCGGCACTATCCACATACACGTTGCAGCAAATTGACTACGTTCTGCCGGATCTATTTGGCGGATTTCGTGGCGACTTATTTCTTGATCAAGCGTCAAGCTCGCTTGGTCAAGTATTGCGTCGAGCGGACAAAGAAGAGTTGCTGGGGTATCAGCGAAGCGGAATAGCTGATTTCGCTGCGCAGCCAGCACGTTTTGCGGTGTTTACGAAAGACCAGACAGGATCCGCTGACCAAAAATCAATGATTACATTCTGGCCAACGGCAGACTCGGCGTACACGCTTTCTGGATTTTACACGATCAACCCATACAAACTGACATCGTCGCTGATATACCCTATGGGCGGTCTTCCGCTGTCGGAATGTTTGCGATCAGCAGTTTTAGCGGCAGTCGAACTTGAATTTAAGGGAGAAGCTGGAATTCACATGCAAATGTTTCAGGTTCGATTGCAAGCCGCGATTTCATACGACCGGCAAATGAGCAATCCGGGCATCATAGGACAGAATCGCGATTATTCGGCTATACGTCGCAACTGGTTACGAAATGGTCCGCAGGTGCAGCACGTCGGTCTCGGCAGCATGACATATACTGGATGAAAAGTTGGATTGTTCCTTTCAGAGCCTCACGTACAAGGGGCCACCGTTTTAACCATTTTGCAAAGAGGTTTCTATGAGTCACGCACTAAACATTCACGATGGCCTTGGCATGATTGCTCAGGATCCGGGACTTGGCATTCTTATAGGTTATGGAAGCACAGTCCCAGCAAATGCTGCCGGTGGGTATGCTCCGGGTGCCAAGTTCATAAAAACGAACGGAACCTCGCTCGCAACGACCACGTTTGTAAACGTGGGAACTAAAGCCTCAGCCATATTCGTTTCCGAAAGCGGTCAAAGTGCCCTCCCTTCGGCTGTGTCTGCGATTGGTTACGCGACTGGTGCCGGAGCAGCAGTGTCTCAGGTGACTGATCGCACAACGACTGTGATCTGCAACGGGAACAGCGGTACAATCACAACTCAGGCGACGTCGCTGGCCGCACAGATAAGCGTTGCCTTTACAGTGACGAACTCATCGGTTGCGATCGGTGACGTGATCGTGTTGAGCATCCGAAGCGGCCCAACTGGTTTGCAAACAATCGCCACGGTTACGACGGTTGCCGCTGGTTCATTCCGGATCAACCTGTTCAACACGGACGCTGCAACAGCTGATACCGGCGCGGCGATTATCAACTTTGCCGTAATCAAAGCTGTTTCAGCCTAATTTATCAAATCAGCTAGGGTGCTTTTCAGGAGGTTCCAAAATGCCGAAATCGTGGATCAAAAGTAAAACGATTATCCTGAATGGCCTGACGTTGGCCGCCAGCCTGCTGACAGTCGTGGCTGGCAGTGAACTGGTCGTCGATTACCCTCGGGCCGCAGCGGGAATTGTGGCGGCGTTGGCGGCGGTCAATGTCGCCTTGCGATTTGTCACTTACCTGCCGGTGCTGTGATGGTACAAATCAACTGGCAGGAAATTATCGGAGCGGTAGTGCTGCTGATCGGCGGACTAGGATCTGCGATAGCCGCCGGCAAGTGGTTTCTGTCCGCTCGCCAGACAGCCATCACGACAGCACAGCCTGCACGAATGCCGGACACAGGGCCGCCAGACGGTGCGGTCGATTGGGCTGCGGATCTGGTATCTGCAATGGGCCAGGCTTCTGCCGACAGCAAACTCGTACAAATCCTTGCCGGTGCGAATCGAGATCAGGCACAAGCGGCACGGATCGCGGAACTGGAGGCGGCAAAATGAGCCTGCTCAAATGGTCGCCTGTTCTGTTTTTGATCGGTGGCACGCTTCTCCTGCAGCCGTCGATCACGCCAGAGCCATCGCCCTTCCCGGTGGGCGATGTGCTCGGCGTCTCACAGGCCGCCGACAGAATCACGCAGGTGGCGGTGCTTCGAGAGCTGTCCGCACAGCCGTTTGACGGGACGACGGATGAAGGTCGCAAGGCTGCGGGCGATTGGTTTAACGCTCAACGATTTCGCAATCGTCCAGTGGATTTTGCAAGCTATACTGACGCGGTGGCTGAGGCAATTGCGGCGAACACAGAAGCAGATTTGGCTGCACGGTTGGAGGGTGGGCCATGAGTTTCCCAATTGGCGGTTGGCGAATCGACATTGAGGATTTCGACGCACTGAATGCGTTGCCGGACGAGATCCCGGTGCTTGCAATGCGCGGCACTTATACCGCCGTGGCTCTCGATCCGAGGGTTGCTATCCAGATACCAAATCAGGGCCAACAGGGCAGTTGTCAAGGCCATGCGATTACAACGTGCATGGAGTGGTGTTACACGATTGCAAGCGGCAAGGCTGACGTGCAATTGTCACGCGCTGCGGGATATTATTTGAGCCAGATTCGTGACAACATTCGTGGCGATCACGGAAGCTGCGTTGCCAGCGGAGTGGCCGAAGCGACTCAAAACGGCATTGCGGAAGAAAAGTATTGGCCATATCCGAGTCGATATAATCCTGCGAAGCCAGCGAACTTTGAAGCATACAAAGAAAACGCGAAGCAGTACAAAATCGGCAGCAGCCGCAAGATGACTTCTTACGACGGCATCGCGACATTCTTGGGCAGCGGTCAGGGTGCGGTTGAAATCGGTATTCAGTGGAATTCATCCTGCGATCATCCTGTAATTGACGGCTACACGATGCGGGGCGGCGGTGGTGGTCACGCACTGGCGTTTATTTCGCTCTCGGAACGACTGGACAAATCAGGTCAGCACTATCTGTGGCTCGCTAATTCGTGGGGCACGAACTGGGGCAACAAAGGCTGGGCTGAAGTATCGCCAACAGCCGTCACGCAGATGCTGTCGATACGCTCGAACGTGATGATCGGCATCAGCGACATGCCAGCGATCAAGCCGCGCGAATTTACGCTTGCTGATCTGAAAAAAGGTCTTGCGATATGAGCATCGAAGTCATCCAATCGAACGGGAAAACCTACGAACCTTCGCTGGCAGATATCGAGGTCGCTTGCAAGTATCCTGTGACGGAACTGATCCGATATTTCGCTACGATTCGCCTGCTGTTGCTTGCTGGCTTTTGTCTGTTGATCATGGTCGGCTGTGCAACTCAGCACGATCTAGCAAGACTGAAAATGTCCTTGCGATCAACAGACGAATTGATCGTCCTGAAACAATCCGAAACGGTCGGAATTTTAACGGAACAAACAAACGCCTTGGCTGCGATAAGAGCCACATTGAAAGTGATTGAGGATTCCGAAACCGATAGCGGACGGGAGGTGATCAATCTCGATAACGGACAGCAGCCCGATCCGACGGCAAATGATTTGCACCCACCTCAGCATCAAGCTGACGCATCGGCTGCTGTCCGTTTACTTGTTTCGTCCACGGCAGGGTGTGCGCCATGTGCTCGGCTATGGCGTGATGTCGATGCAGGATTGTTCGCTGGTTTTGCGGTCGAGAAGTCAGGCGACTTTAACGGTCTGAAATCCTATCCAGCGATCAGATATGAGGACGCTGCGAGTGCGACAGGCTGGGCCGTAGTCTATGGCTACGACGCGGCACAATTGCGATCACTGAAGAAGAAACTACTGCCGCAAACAGCCGCATACCAAACGGCATTCTGGACGCATGGTGACATGGTCGCGAAGCACAACGAGCTGCACGGAGGCGGCTCTTGGTCATGGCCGGGAGGCACTACGGAATCACTGGCGAAACATTTACAGCAAGTTCATGGAGTCAGTAGCAATGGCATGGATAACAATTACAGAGCGAGTACAAACTTCACTCCCGCAATTGCTGTTCGATCTACTTTTCGCTGGCAAACTAATCGTAGGCGGTCGAGAGGTCAGAATCGAGTCGCTTGTCCTCCCGGTGGTAACTCGTGAGGCTGATCATTTGCTCTGGAGTTTCCATGAGCCGCTGCGAATATCGACACCTGGGCCAGATAGCCGTATCAACGAGATAAAGCAGTACCGAGACAAAATCACAATAGCGATTTTCCCATGGGCTTTTTACACTGTTTTCTGGGATGATAAAACGCAAACATGACGCACTTTCATTCCTACCAAGAAATCATTTCGATCGAAACCGAAGCGTGGCGAGCCTTTGATTGCCAGCCAATAGCGACGGGTCGCGGTGGCAAAAAACGTGACGCGAAACGGGACAAAGTAACGGCGGTGACGAATCGTTTCTTCGATGCTATGACGAGCGACAATCCGCCGAAAAATAAAGAAGACGCGGTCACGATGCTGACGCCAGTGCTCGGTTTGCTGCTGTCGATTTTCTTCAAGCAATTAGCTGTCAGCGTCATTGAATGGCTGTGGGACAGAACGAAAGAATCAAGAGCATGAATGTGTCATCAGAAATTATCCTAGGGCTGATGACGACGGGCGGCGCGGTGCTGGCAGCAGCGGTCGCTAGAATGTGGGTGTGGTTCACGGAAGAATTGAAAGAGTGCAAAGGTGACAGAAAAGAACTGCACGGCAAATTGGATGTGATGCACGGCAGGATTGCAGAGATATCGCAGACGGTTGGAAGATTGAGTGGCAAGTGCGACGAGCAAAAGGAGAGTGAAGAATGACACCTACTGTAGATTAGAAATTCGCAAACGATTAAACGTGTGAAGAAACTGAGCGGAATATGGGATCAAAAATCGTACAAGCACGAAGCATTCGCGGCAATGATGTCGTGTTGGCCAGCACTGCGGCTGAACTGTTGACACTCTTAGCCTTTTATCAAGGCACGTCTAACGTCGATCCGAACTATTTAATTGGCGTTACAATCCAGCTTTTGCCAATTGATTATACGTTTACGCAGGCGCAGCTTCCTTTATTGGTCCGAACAGGAATGGCGTTGCGTGGCACGGGTCAGCGGCAGACACGGTTAATCAGTGCTCAAACAACGAATGTCGCCGCGAAGCCAATAGTGTCGTGTTTACTACCATACGGCGGCAGAGCATACAACGTCACTCTAGCAGGGTTTACAATCGTTGGAGACGCTTACGCCACGGCAGGAATTTACGCTAAGGGACTAGAGTCTTCAACGATTGAACAAATTCAGATTACAGGTATGACAGCTACCAATGCCATTGGCGTACAGATCGACGCGGAAGTTGGATTTGGAGTTTATTACAACACTATTCAGTCAGTAGAAGTTGGGGTCGGTGTCGGTTCAGGGGCTACGATAGGATTTCGCCTAAAAACAATTGACTTTCCTGCTCAACCGCGGCGAGCAAACTCGAACAATCTAATGATGTGTTCAGCAAAGTATAGTATTGATGCTGGTTACGAGATCAATGGGACTGTAGGAATCACGATAACATCGTGTGAGGCGGAGGGTTGCGGAGGCGTTGGATTGCGACTTCTAAACGCTACGAACACTGTCGTGAGTGGCGGGTACTTTGAAACCAACACGACAGCCGATATTCAGTTGGGAGAAATCAGCGGTGCAGCAACAGTGTCAGCGCAGACATGCTTGCTTCAACCTTATCTCGGGAGTACGACAAGGTTAACAGGTTTGTCTCAAGGCGCTAGCGGAGATTTTTATCTATTGTCTAATAGTAGCTCGCCTCCTTTGCCCACGAGTTACGACAGAAACTGGTTGGAAAAAGCACACATTAAAAGCCTGTCCATTGGATATGCCGAATTTAGAGAGTATTCCGCCGCAGTTCGGGTCGGTTATTACAGACTCAGTGGCGATGCCAATTACCGGCTTGAGATGCTAAATGACGGCACGATTAAATGGGGCGGAGGTTCCACAGCGACTGATGTCGTCATGTCTAGGCATACCGCAAATGTTCTTCAGTTAGCAGACACGCATAATTTCCGCTTGAACAGCACTGGTGCGCTGTTTTGGGCTTCCGGTTCCGGTGCGGCTCCAGATGTTATCATGTCCCGTATGTCAGCAGACATTCTCGGATTGTCCAATAATGACAGTTTTCAATTAAATAACGCAGGCGCACTACTTTGGGCCTCGGCAAGCGCGACTGCAGCGGATGTAGGATTAGCGAGAGACGGAGCAGCAGGAACAATCGCAGCGCGTCTTTTGACGCAGGCGCACTCGTTTCGAATATACAATACGTGGACAAGCTCCACTATTTACGAGCGAGCGGTAATCGACTGGATTACGACAGCGAATACATGCAGGATTGGTACGGAAAAGGCAGGCACCGGAACGGCACGTAATTTGGCTCTAATCACAGACGCGACTGTTAGGATGACAATAGGGGCAACGACAGGCGATGTAACCTTTACGGGAACAGTAATAACACCAGCAGCGACGACATCAATTCCATCAATCAGGGTGCCACACGGTACTGCACCAACATCACCAACGAACGGTGACATTTGGACAACAACAGTAAGTATGTACGCTCGTATAAACGGATCTACTGTTGATCTTGCAGCAGGTACAGGAGTGGCGACAGACGTTATTTGGGACGCGGCTGGAGACTTGGCTGTCGGAACGGGTGCAAACACAGCAGCAAAACTTGTGATTGGAACGGCGCTTCAAGTGCTTCGCGTCAATGCTGGGGCGACTGCACTGGAATGGTCAACGGCTGCAGGCACGGGGGATATGATTTTAGCGTCTGCGCAGACAGTCACCGTCGCGAAGACGTTTAATGATACGACGTTTCTGTTGCGAAATGTAGCCAACACGTTTAATGGGTCATTTGTTAACACGAACACGGCAAACAGAATTTACACGCTGCCTGACGTGACAGACACACTTGTAACATTGACGTCGACACAAACGCTCACAAACAAGACGCTGACAACTCCGGTTCTCGGAGTAGCCTCCGCAACAACTGTAAACAAAGTCACGATCACCGCACCGACAACTTCAGCAACTCTGACACTTATCGATGGTTCATCGCTTATCACTGCCGGGGCGTTTGCCGTTACCTTAACGTCAACTGCGCTGACGAACGTCACACTGCCAACGACAGGCACACTGGCAACACTCGCCGGAACGGAAACGCTGACAAACAAGACGATCACGGCCACCGCGAAAGCAACTTACGGGGCAATCGTTAAAGTTCCCATAAACTACACACCGGCAGCAGCTGGGACAGCAACACTAGACTGCTCGCTCGGCGACACTCATCGAATCACAATGCCAGCAGGAAACATTACGATTGCTCTAACCAATATCACGAATGGACAAATGATACAAGTCGCAATAACACAACCTAGCGTTGGAAGCCGATTGGTGACGTGGTTCAACACTATTAAATGGGCAAATAGAACGACACCGCCTGTTTTAACAGTAACGGCTCTCAAGCGAGACGTGTTTGGAATAATGTGTACGGGATCCGGGACGTATGACGGATACATAATAGGCCAAAATATCTAATAAACAATAGAGGGAAGCGATGGCGACATCAACGGTATATCCAAATGGTGATGGAAGCATAGGAGCATGGACAAATCAGGCGTTTTCCGGCACCAATCTTTATTTGTCAGTCGATGAGCCAATCGCGTCGGCAAATGATGCTGACTCCATTCGGGCTTCGACGGCCGGGACATCCAGTGCTGTGTTTTTGTTACTTGAAGACATGCCTAGTGATTTCGACACGATGGACGCAATGATTGTCCTACAAATACGTTGTAACGCTAGTGCTGGATTTTTCGGTTCCATTGCATTTTATCAGAGCGATGAAACGACAGCCTTGACTAATTCATCAGTCCCGGCAGTAACTAGTACAATGACGAATTATTCGCTTACATTCACCCTAACCGGAGCTACGGATAAAACGAGTTGGGATGGCGCTAGATTGAAAATATCTACTGACACTTCGATGAGTTCGAGTCTTGTGATCACTGCGCTTCAAATCGATATAACATACTCAGCCATAGCTGAAGGCGTAGCAGCCGCGCTGTTTATGTAAGAAAAGGTACGAAACATGCCTGAAACAATAACTGTTGATTTTCCGGATATTATGGGAGACGTATCAACGTACACTGCGTTTCTACGCGCAGAAGTCGGTGGTGGTTTACTAAATGCTGGTGGAGACGTAATTACCGAGATTTCTGGGACAGGCATTTTTTCATTAACACTCACCGAAACTCGCGTCGCCAACGCATTTTACCTCGTCCGAATTTACTTAGGTGCATCTCAAACATCTAGTACGTTAGTTTTTTCAGATAAGCTGTGGCCCGGCCAAACAATGGTCGGCAAGGAACCGAGTGCTCCGGTAATGTTCGGAACAGTTGGAGCAACATCGCCATCTACTACGTCATTTACTCCATCAGTTGTATCAGTAAGCGGAGACGTCGCTAATAAATGGGTTGGCCGAATCATTCTTTTCGACGACAACACAACGACGGTTGGCCTTAGGGGGCAAGGCACGGACATCACGGCTGTCAGCGCGGCTGCACTGCCGTTGTTGACGTACACAGCATTAACCACAGCTCCAGTTTCTGGTGACACTTATAAAATTGTGTGATCTATGCCTGCGATAACACAACCACGAGCACAGTTTCCGTTCACGGGTCGCCGGTACGGTTCGTTTAGCGGAAAAGGCGTGATCGGCACCCCGGACTTCATGCACGGCACAATTGACATTCGACCGCACTTATTTGGTACAATGAGCGTGCAGACGCATCTTTCTGGTAAACTCAGCGTACTTCCGCACCTGCACGGCGACATCCGGACAAATCCATGAGTCACAACCTGTTTCGCAAGAACGACAACCTGATCGAATGGACGTGGCTCAGTCAGTCAACGGACGGCGAGTACATCAACAACGGCACGGTCACGTTCACACTGTATTCTGGTTACTCACTGGTTTCGACGACCGGAGTTTTGACAACTCCGGCTGGAGCGGTGAATTTGTTGGTCGCAGGCCCGACAGCAATGACGTACGTGACGAGCAGCAACGGGAAGTATCAGGGAAAACTGCCAGCGAGCGTGGTGTTGGATCTGGCTTTGGAATACACGATCGAAATCAATGGCACTGCGAACGGTCACACTGCGAGACGTTCAATTGAAGTCACTGTCATTGACCGCGTAACGTAAAGGAGAAGTGTTGTGGGAGTAGCAATTTCAGGGATGCCAGCCGCCACTGTGCTCAACGGCACCGATTTGTTTGAGATTGAGCAGTCAGGCGTCAGCAAGAAGCTCACAAAGACACAGCTTGCGGCATTGCTGCTTCCTGCCCCTGCACTGTTTTCGGGATTGACAGCCGCAACATTTCTAAATGACGCGGACTTGTTCGTGTTGGAGCAGTCCAGCGCAATCCTGAAGCTCACAAAACTGCAGTTTGTCACTCTGTTGGGGACAGGTGGTATCACGGTGGATCAAACCATTCTCAAGCAGAATGGAGACGTGATTTATTACGATGGAACCGACTATCTCACTGGCCCTACGTCTCGGTGGAGAGTGGTTCATCAAAACGCCTACACCGAAGCGGCCGTTTTCTCATCATCGTCCATCACATTTGCCGGTGGTGGGCCGACGGGTGGAATCTACCTGAAAGGCGGTCAGTATTTTTCAGTTGGCTCCCCTGTCCGCACGGTGATCGCCGGAACGACGTACTACGGAATTTGCACTGCTGTCACAGACACTTTGCTGACGATCAACGGTGCGATCCTTCCAACAGCGTCGGCAATCGACAGCCTGTCCGTCGGATCGCTGGATATGCTTAGACATATTACGATGCGGTTTCCGGCCGTCACGTACAATACCCTCGGCGCGGGCGTTGTGTTGAATAAAGGCTGCATTCATCGTTGGCATGGCGCAACCGGATACCTGTGCTCATACGCCGTATCCCACATGAACACGTCGGCAACGACGCAGGTCACGCTTCAGATGAATGGCGGGTCGGATGTCATATCTACTGGCGTGATACCCAACGCAGGCACGTCAACGCTTCATGGCGGGTTCGTGGAAAACGCTGCTGGTACCCTCATTGCTGCGAATTTGGCGATTGCTCACAATCAGACGATCACAGCAAAAGTTCCTGTTGCTGGCGGAACAGCCGACTTTCTGATCATCGACATGACATTTGTTGTTCCATAAGGAGACGTGTTGTGGGATTGTCAATCGCTGCTTTAGCTGCAGCATCCAGCATCGCCGGTGCGGACGTGTTCGAAATTGAGCAGCCAAGCCTAAGCGTAAAGCTCACAAAGACTCAGCTTGCGGCTCTGCTGCTGCCTGCCCCTGCATTGTTTTCCGGCTTGCCAGCAGTCTCAATGATCAATGACGCGGACTTGTTCGTGGTGGAGCAGGCAGGCGTAATTAAGAAGATGACGAAGGCAGTGTTGCTTTCGCTGATAGGCTTCCCATTCCTCACAGTTGATCAAACCATTCTCAAGCAGAATGGAGACGTGATTTATTACAATGGGGCGAACTACGTCACAGGCCCGACGCCTCAGTGGAGAGTTATCCACACCAATGCCTACACAGAAGCGGCAGTTGCAAGCACTTCAACCATCACGTTTGCTGGCGGTGGTCCGACCAGCTCAATCTACTTGAAGGCCACTGATTACTTCTCAGTCGGAACGCCGGTTCGCGCGGTTATCCGAGGTAACGGGACGATATACGGAATCTGCTCGGCTGTCACAGACACGCTGCTCACCATCGCTGGTGCCAGTATGCAAGTCGCCGAGCCGATCCTCAGTTTATCTGTCGGCACGAAGGATATGGTGAAGCATTTCACACTGATGCACCCAGCAACCACGTACAATCTATTCTCAAGCACAGACATCACGAAACAGGTTCGGCTGTACTGGAAAGGTGCTTCTGGCCATTTGTGTGCCTTCTCGGCATCTCACATGAACACGTCGGCAACGACGGTTGTGATTCCGTACATCAGTTCAATTGCTGTAGGTTCTACGGGGATCACACTCGCAGCAGGGACAGCGACGACGCACGGGGCGTTCGTTGACAACACTGCCGGAACACTCATTTACGACCAGTGCAACATAACAAACGGCGAGATGCTAACCGTCCGACCAACAACAGTTGGCGGCGCGGCGGATTTCCTTGTCATGTGCTTAACATTCGTGGTACCATAATGCCAACACGTCAAATGTAAAGGAGAAGTGTTGTGGGAGTAGCAATTTCAGGGATGCCAGCCGCCACTGTGCTCAACGGCACCGATTTGTTTGAGATTGAGCAGTCAGGCGTCAGCAAGAAGCTCACAAAGACACAGCTTGCG
>Ga0209553_1000424_pt1 | contig 22196 bp, 16 predicted proteins | sample LauGreFBDMM110DN_2_FD_188217 | JGI IMG/M metagenome (GOLD analysis project Ga0209553, IMG submission 188217) | Freshwater lake microbial communities from Lake Michigan, USA - Fa13.BD.MM110.DN (SPAdes) (version 2) | ecosystem: Environmental > Aquatic > Freshwater > Lake | place: Lake Michigan...
CATCGGCACGATCCAGGGCTGCGGCGCCGGCGGCGGTAAGGTCCATGGGCAGGATGGTAACTGCGGGGAGCGGGGCGCGTCAAGCCGCCGTATTGGCAGCCCGTGTATGCGCCGCACTGTGGGCAGAATGCTGCTAGTTTACTTTGCGAGACTCCGGCAGGTAATTGCGGCATCACAGGGTAGCGCGCCGCGGTGTATTAACGCCGGCGGCCAGAATGTACTGCGGGGTGGCAACCCTGCGCTGCAGAAATGGCACATGCGGCGGAGCGTGGAGAGGTGTGGATCAGACGCTGGCGGGGTGCGGTGAGTGTTGTGAAGTGCTGATGCTTTGACATGGAAGTTGTGCAAGTCGCATTGTTTTCACGGATCAAACCTATCTGAATATCGAATCAACGTAGGTGTCGACCCTCAGACAATGGCGGGGTTGTGACTAGCAGAAAGTGAGACTTGACAATTTATGGGTGCACGTGTATTGTCTTAGGGTGCGCAAGAACTTAAATTTCTTATCTATTGGCGAGAGCTTGGACACACCTCAGGCTCCATTTTAACATTTAAGTGGGTTGCCTGTGGGAGGACTTTGAAGTGATCCTGACCAAAGATTCTATTCTCTTCGGCGCGAGTGTTGGGGCTCTAAGGCAGCTCCAATTAGACACTTTCATTAATAGGCAGACCGGTTACGACTGGGCCATGCCCGGGGGGGCCTTCGGAATCGGCGTGGAAGCCTATGACGGTCACCCATGGGCAGCGCAGGATATGCGCATCACAGAGATTGCGGGCGACACCCTGGGACTGGCCACGAATTTCACGCATCCAACGGGACTCGAGGCCGTGCAAATGATCCAGTGCTTCGATGGGTTCGCCACCCTCCGCTTCTCTTGCAGTGTTACATGCAAGGAAATTGGTGCCGCTTCCTGCGTGACAGATCTGAGTCCTCTTCGGTTTCAGGTCCGGAAGGCGGAAGGACTTTGCGTACATACAATTCGTCGCGACCAGTACCGCCTCGATACCACCGTGATTGGAACGGAGCCGTTTGTGATCCGTGGAGGTCGCTGGAACCGTCCAGAACATGCAGGCTGGCTGGTGCTCGAGGACGTGCAGGCTAGGGAATGCCTGTTGATCGGCATTGAATGGGAGAGGGACTGGGAACTCGCATTGACGCCTGTGGACGACGGTCTCGAAGTGACCTTCCGGCTACTGGGCTATCGCAGGGACCTTAAGTTTGGGGAAGCGTTGGAATCACCGACGTTGTTTGTCTCCCTCTCCAGTGGGGACTTGGACGATGCAGCGAATCGCTCCAGACATTTCCTTTCTTCGCACGTATTCCCACAGAAACTTAAAGACTTCCCTTGGGTTTCCTACGATATCTGGTCGACGGACCACGAGGGAGTGGAGGAGGCATTGACGCGGGAGATGGACTTCGCTGCCGATCTTGGTGTCGACGTATTCTACGTGGATGCGTCTTGGTGGGCGGGATCTTCGGTTCTTGGAACAGGGGCTTGGGGTCTGGGGCTCGGCTGCTACGAAGAGGACCGGAGGAAATTCCCCTCGGGACTTCGGAGCCTTTCGGACCGCGCACATCGTCAAGGTCTCCGGTTCGGACTCTGGGTCGACCCGATGATCATCGACATCGGCCATGTCGAACGTGGGCTCGTTCCATCGTACTGGTTGGTTCAGGAGAGCGGCGTCGATTCCGAACTGCGGATCGGACAGGAGGATTGGCCACCGGTCAAGCAGCTCTGCACCGGAAGCTTCGAAGTGCAAGATTACCTGATCAAGAAGCTTTCGTCCCTCGTCGACCGTTTCGCCCTAGACTGGCTCAAGTGGGACGATTCTGCCCTCGCATTACCATGCTGTACACGTACAGATCATGGACATGGTGCCTTGGACGGAAATCTCGAGGCGCTGAAGGGTAAATACCGAATCTGTGCCGCCCTATTAAAGGGCTTCCCGGAACTGGTGATCGAACAGTGCGGATATCCCGCACGGCTCGACTACGGACTAGCGTCATATGTCCGCTCCAACTGGCTTAGTGACGCATCCACACCTTCGGTTCACGTCCGAAACAACATGGAGATCGCCTGCTATATTTATCCGGCCTCCTACAACGCGGCGTGGATTCTGCGGGACGACGAGACCCGAAAGGAGAACGACCGGACCACCGTCGACGCAATCGTCCGGAGCCGCATGCTGGGTCTCTTCGGTCTCGGCACCCTCACAGGACAGCTGTCTGAGCGGATCTCCCTCCTGCCTCAGTCCCTCCTGGATGGCATCAAGCGCAACGTTCTCCTCTACAAGAGATTTAGGCACCTGCTCTCCCAGAACACGTGGCACCTCAGCCCCCATATCCGTGAGCCTGACGATTGGCAGGTTATGGAGTTCTCTGCATGGGACGGCGGACAGGCTGTGGTGCTCCTTTTCAGGGGCGACTCCGGCGCAGGCTCCTATTTACTCAGGCCTCGCGGACTCGAACCGGAAGCGTTGTACACGGTGGAGTCAATCGACTCGGGGCTCGGCACGTCCGAAAGTGGGCGAATTCTTATGCAATCGGGGACCTTGGTGTCGCTAGAAATGAAGGAAGCATCCGCGATCGTCCTGATCACGAAGAAATAACGCTAACCTGTTCGAGATTGGCGTCGATATCTAGAATTCTGTCCAGATCTATGCGAAGGGTAATGGACTATAGACCACTTTGGAAAAAATTGAAAAGGTGAAACGCATGAAGACGACGAACCAGAAAGCCACATCTATAGAGTTCCCCGTACAGGGCGAAAAGAACACGGCACGCTACGTCTCCGACCTGATGGTAAGGGAAGAGGCGCTGGAGAATGGAATGCTCCGTGGCCTGTACTGGTCTTCTTCCGGACAGGTATCCAGGTGGATTCCACAGTACGACCACTCCCTTCACGCTCCATCGACGGCGTTCGAACTCGAGATCGACGGGCATGACCTGAGCGGTCACTGGAACTGGGAATCGGCCTTCGAAAGGGACGGCAAGCGGGGGACCCGGGAGGCCGTGATCGAACTCAAGCATCAGGTGCGGCCGGTGACCATCAAGGTCGTCACGCGGCTGGACGGCACGCAGGTGATGGCCCGTTATCTGGAGATCACCAACACGGGATCGACGACCGCTACGCTGGGGCATGTCTCCCCCATGAGCGGTCTGATCTGGAACACGGCCATCGAAATGGGCAGGCTCAAGGGTGAGATGGTGCGTTCCCACGCCGAAGCGGAGAATGCAGGCGGTCTGGACAGGACGCGGTTTTCGGTGGGGTATCTGGACGCCAACCACCAGGGCAGCGAGGGCGATCTGCTCTGGAGACCCCTATCCTCCCAGATCTTCAAGGTGGAACACTCCCGAGGTCACGCCTATGCGCCGCCCTACTGGATCCTACGCAACGAAGTCACCGGCGAGCTGGCCTTCATGGCTCTGGCTTGGTCCGGAAACTACTCCGTGGAGTTCTCCAACCATGAGAACCTGACCAACGGCAAATACGACCTGATGAAGTACGAGTACCCCTGCCTTTCCTTCCGTGCCGGCCCCTACGGAAGGGCGCCGATGCGCACCATCGCTCCCGGCGAGACCGTCGTCACGCCCGAATTGCACGTGGGACTGTTCCATGGGACCCTGGATACCGCCGTGGCGTCCTGGTACGACCACGTCCGCCGGTCCGTGATTCCGGAGAGACCAGCCGGGAAAGGGCCGTTCGTGGCCGCCGGCCGAGTGGTAGAGGAGCCGGGCAAATGGATTTTGGACGAGATCGACATCGCCGCTGAAATGGGAGTCGAAGGGTTTATGGTCGATGCTGGATGGTACGGACGAGAGTTCGCCTCGTGGTGGGATCTGCGTGGGGACTGGTTCGAAGGTGACTGGCTGCCCGGAGGGCTCGCAGGAATCCGTAAGCACATCAAGGACAAGGGGCTCTTCTTCGGACTGTGGCATGAAGCCGAAGCCATCACGAAGAAGAGCGAAGTGGCGAAGGCACACCCGGAGTGGATGGCCAGGATCCAGGATGGCAGCCAAGTGGAGAACCTGAATCTTGCGGACCCCGCCGCGGCGAAATTCCTCGACAATACTGTCGACCGCTTGGTGAGCGAGTATGCTCTGGACTACTACAAGCTGGACCACAACACTCTACACAGCGACCGCGGGGAGAATCTTGCCGCTGGCGGGCACGAATACGAAGCTTGGCGGCACAACGAAGTCCTCTACGCAGTCTACGACCGGATCTTGGAACGCTACCCTGACGTCCTGCTGGAGAACTGCGCCGCGGGCGGCGGACGAAACGACCTCGGCATGATGTCCCATTTCCATTACGCGTGCGAGTCGGACTTCAGCTTCTTTCCGCACAGCATCCGCGCCATCAACACCATGACGCTGTTCCTGCCGCCGGAAGCACTCTGCTACTACCACAACCACATCGGTTTCGCCCACATGACCTGCGACGCCGACACGCACCTGCGAGTGACGCTCTTCTGCATGCCCATCTTCGTAGGGTTCGGGGCGCACGATGCCGAGCGGGGCAGCGAGTTCTTCCAGCTGACCAAGCGCTATATCGCCCTCTACAAGCAATACTGCAAACCCGTCCTCGGCGACTCCCCCATCGTCTATCACCACACCCCCGATATCGGACTGTTCCGCCCTGCAGACTGGTGCGTCCTGGAATACGGCCTCCCTGACAAGTCCCAAGGCTATGCCGGAATCTTCAAGGTCGGAAATGCATGCCAGAACACAGGCGGCGTCGAATATCGTTTCAAGCCCAAAGGACTGAGCCTTGCGGCCGACTACGACGTCCAATTCGACAACCGTCGGGAGAGCGTCCGCCTCTCCGGTAGCGTGATCGCCCTGCAGGGCATCCCGGTCCGTCTGGAAGGCGCCATGACCTCCGAACTGCTGATCTTCACGAAGTGCATCTAGCGCTGCGACGATGGACGACTCCATGATGGGCGACCCATCGAGAGAGGGAGGGTTACGATGAACGAACTCGAAACGAAAAATCCATTCCCGTTGCGGCTTGAGACCCGTCGCCACCGCTTCGTAAATCTGCGGAACATGGAAACGGTCGAAGGTCCCGCGGCCGTGGGCGAAACCGTGGAGATCGACGGATGGGCGTTCATAGAGGACCTCGACTCCCACGAGACCTGGGTCATCGCTTTCGATACCCGGGGCTCCGTGACCTCCAACGATACGGAAGAGAAGCACATGCGCCTTCGGATCCGCAAGGAAATGGACCACCTGGAGATCGACAGCGGCATCGGACTCGGCACCGGAAAGCCACAGGTGTTCGTGCACCGTGGAAAAGGAGACCTGGACGACGCCATCAACGGCTTCCGGGATTTCCTGCAGAAGCATGTCCTGCCGCCTCTGACCGATATCGACCCCCAGCTCTCCTATAACGTGTGGTATACGGACGACGCCGCGGAGCGGCTGTATCTGGAGGACGCGGAGTTCGCCGCCTGGATGGGGTTCGACGTCTTCACCATCGATGCGTCCTGGAACGAGGGCGGGTCTATCGTTCCGGCCACCAACGACTGGGGCGCGGGCCTCGGCAGCTACGTGGAGAGCCGCGTGAAGTTTCCCCACGGCATCCGGTACCTGTCGGACCGAGTCCATGCCCTGGGCCTGAAATTCGGCCTCTGGGTGGACCCGCAGAACGTGGACACCCGACGGGTGACGTCCGGAGAGATTCCTGAGAGCTGGGTCGCGCGGATCGATGGCAAGGACCTGCAGTGCGACCATCCCACCTTGTCCCTGATGACCGAACTCTGCCTGGGCAACCCCGAGGTGGTGGAATGGCTCAAGAGGGAATTGTCGCGGGTCCTCGGCGAGTGGCGGGTCGATTGGGTCAAGTGGGACCCTTCCGGCACCGCGAGCTACAACTGCAACCGCACCGACCACGGTCACGGCTGCGAGGACGGGGCGAAAGCCTACTTCCGCGGTCGACGCGAGATCATGACCTATCTGTTCGAGAAATTCCCGCACCTGAACGGTTGGGAATGCATCTTCGACATGGAGATCTGCCGGGTCAACCCGCTGGAGGGGCATTACCGGAACGTACTGCCCGCCTACATGAACCGGTTCGTGACAGGTCCCATGGTCGGTCCCCATGTCTGGGGCAGCATGGAGTACACCTTCGGCACTCCCGAATCCGAAGATTCCCTGCCGGCTTCACCTTACTATGAGGCGTCCTACATGGACTACTTCTTCCGCCGGATCCTCTGTGCCGGCGGACTCTCCATGGGCAACATCACCGGGATCGTCTCCCAACGCCTCCGCAACGCCCCCCTCGGCTATAACGATGCCTTCAAGCGCAACATGCTCCAGTACAAGCAGTATCGGCACCTATATACGGAGGACTGCTACCGGACCGGCCTGCTGGATCCTTCGGACAAATGGAACGCGCTCCAGTACGTGAAGCGCGACGCTTCGGAAGCCCTGCTCTTCGTATTCCGCAACGGGGGAAGCCAGGGCAAGGGCATCCTCCGCCTCAGGGGGCTTGACTCGGATACGGAGTACACCGTCGCGAGCTGGAACCAGCGGCCCGGCAAGGAACGGACCTTCTCCGGGAGTGACCTGACCAAGGATGGCATTGAGGTCACGCTCCCGGATCCGTATCTCGCCAAGGCGAACTACAGCTTGGACCGTATGGACGAAACGACGCGCAAGGCATTCGAAGCGCAGCTGGTCTATGGATCCGACGTGCTGGTCCTGACCCGGAAGATAGGAAAATGACCTCGGAGAACCTGAAGACCGGTCCCTTGGAACCTTTCCTGGCCGCGTTCGGCGTCTGGCCCGACCAGCCGCCGATGCCGATCTATGGAGGTGGGCGCAGCACGGTGCATCGCCTCGAACAGGGCGGCAGTTCCTTTGTGCTGCGCATCCTCCACGCCACCATCGACAGGGAGGGGATCCGCTACGTCCAACGCGTGACTGATCATCTGAGCAGGTCCCTTCCCGAGGTTCCGACCCTGATTCCGACGACCTCGGGTTTCCCGTATGCGGAGTCGGACGGTCGGCTTGCTACCCTATCAAACTGGCTGCCCGGCACGCACCCGTCAGCTGATGGTCCTTGGCTTCTGGAAGCCAGCGCGGCGCTTCTCGCCCGGCTCCACCGAACCGCCCTTGATTTGCCTGTGAAGGTTCCCCGGCCAGACCGGCCCACGCAACAGTCTCTGGATTGGAAAAAGAATTACCTGTTCGACACCGACACGGTTCGCATGATCCTGTTCGAAGACTCCAGCCCACTATACGAAACGAGCCGGGAAGAGGACTGGGAAGTCGTCACCGAGATCCTTTCCCGGAAGTCGTTTGTCATGGAGCAGACCGACATCTGGTCGAAGTGGTCGAAGAACCCTGGAGGCATTGGGCGCTCGCTCCTTCGTGCTCCCATCCACGGGGACATCTATGCCGCGAACCTGCTTTCCGCAGACGACCGAATCACGGCGATCATCGATTGGGACGAGTGCCAGTTCGAACCGCTGATTTACGAGCTCGGCCGTGTGCTCTGGGAATTCGCAAAGGACGGCCGGACCCACGCTCTTGAAAAGAGTAAGCGACAACGATTCCTGGCAAGCTACCGGAGGGCCGGAGGTCCCGTGCCTGAGGAAGAGCTGGAACTGCTGATCCCATATATCTGCGTGATCCGGATCATCGAGACGCTGCTTTACATACATAACAGCACCACAGGGGATTTTTGGGATGCCCGTTACACTCTCGAGAACCTGATGGCTTTGGAGCGCCTGCAATGAGGAGGCAGGGCAACAAGGGATTGCATTTAAGACGAATGTCACTGCCGGCATAGTCCGCGGAGTGCCTTTCCCGACTTTTGCTCCTAAAATAAGCCAAACCGGTTTGGTTGTACCTGTGCGAACATCTGGGCGAGTTTTTCCGCCAAGATTTTAGGAGACAGGTGAGCGGGAGATCCAGTCTCCCCGATCCGCCGGAACTGGACAACCTGTTGACATCTAACCCAGGTTGGTCCACAAATAGCGTATGCCGTTCAATAGGAATAGTGCGACTTGCGCGTACTCACGGGTCAAGTTTCTAAAGACTCTAAATTGTTTCCTGAAATTATCCTTAATTCAATGGGTTGGGCATAAATTGGAGAAAATTTGGGGTTGACTAAATGCTGGTTTAGACTTAGAATTCGGTGCGTAATCACTTGTATATTCTTTATATATCAAGGAGGTAATGATTGTAACTAGAAATGCTATGTTAGGCGCGAGAAACTGTTTTTGACTGTCATTCTAATTTATAGGAGTAATATCAATGAAAAAGAAAATGTGGTTCACAATGGTTGTGTCTGTGATTGCATCTCTGATGCTGGCAGCATGTGCCGCGCCGGCACCGGTGCCGGCGCCGATTGTCGAAGCAGCCACGGCTGTTCCCGCAACCGAAGCACCAGCAGCAACCGAAGCACCAGCAGCAACCGAAGCACCGGCGGCAACCGAAGTGCCGCCTAAGGAAATAATTGAAGTCACGGTCTGGCGCGGAACCAAAAGCGTGTCGGGCTTATCCGAGTTGAATTACGGCGAAACTAAGATCGGCAAGTTACAAACTGAGAAGGATGGCGTTAATTTTATCGTTCATTACGTTACGGGCGACGTTGACACCGATTTCAATCTGAAAGTAGCCGACGGCGATTGGGAAGATGTCATAGTTTTAGGCAGAGACGAAGTTAAGGTACCCGCTTTGCTCGAAAACAAGGCGGTGCTACCGCTCAACAAGTACTTTGACGACGCGGCTAATTACCCTAACCTCGCGGCTATACCCAAGGATGTGCTCGAATACTGGAGGCAGCTCGATGGTAATATTTATCAAGTTCCGGTGGCGTGGCATGACGAAGGCGCTCCGTATTTTTGGGCTGCCGCAGGCGTCTATGTTAATCCGTCCATCGCAAAGAGTGTCAAATACGACTATGCGGACATCAAGACAACAAAGCAGTTAAAGGAATACTTGGTTGCCATAAAAGACGCCGGTATTAAAAACGAGTTCGGTCTTGAGATCGTGCCTTTATCCGGCAGCGAGAAACTCGGTGGCATACCCACTTTGCTTTCAGCGTTTGGAATTGATACAGCCAAATCTGGTTATATGAAAGTAGAAGGCAAATGGACGCACTGGCGTGACAATCCTCAGTATAAGGAAGCGTTGTTTTTCCTCAACGATCTGAACCGTGCTGGTGTCATGGATAAGGAATATGTGTCGACCACTGATAGTCAACTGGTGGAAAAATTATTGTCTAAGCGTGTGGGCGTCTATATCGGTGCCGCCTGGCCATTTTGGGCAACGGTAACCGCTGGCGTAACTGCCGTCACCGAACTTGAATTAATGAATTTCCCACACCCCGAAGGTGTCACTAAAAACGGCACGCTTGGTGTGAAAAACCCCTATGGATCTGGCGCTGTAATGCTGTCAAGCCAAACTAAGTATGCTGACCAGATCATGAAATGGTTTGATTACTACGCTGAGCGCGGTAAGTACCGGGACTGGGAGGGGCTTAATGGTCCTTTCGGCGTTTCTTGGGAATGGCAAGCCTCACGCGGTGGCGAACCGCATTTCGTGCTGAAGGACGAAGAGGTGATGGCCGCAAAGAAAGCTGGCGACTATAACAAGATTGAAGCTTTAGGCTGGCAGGTGTTGAGCTTCGTGCCGGCGCCATATAAGTACGATCTTAACGAGTACATTATGGATAACGAAGGCCTTGCGTGGATTTTCAAGATGAATTCATTCAACGGTGCTGAGTCCAACCGGTACTACGTGCCCCTGCGTGGGATCGATATGGCGAAACCACCAACCGACGGTGCGATTGCCCTCAATACCGCAGCGCTAAAAGACGTAGACCTGCAATTCCAAGCGCTTCTAGTCAATGCCACTTCCGACGCGCTATTTGAGAGTGCGTGGAAAGACTACATGAACCAATTGGAGACTAAGGGTAAATGGACCAGTGTGGACGCTGAATATCAGAGTTTGTATAAGGATATTCCGTAGACTACCTCAATTGTCAGTCATGCAACCGGTACGTTTTATAAACGTACCGGTTGTGGTTCATTATGGCAAATAGTGTGGTGAAAAGATTGGCGAATGGCGTTGTCGCTATAAACAATCCGCGTCCAGGCCGAGCACGGCAATTACTGTCGAAGTACTGGCTGCACTATATTTTCATTCTGCCTGGCATAGTGCTGTTATTTTTGTTCGCTTATCTGCCGATGGCGGGTTTACTGATAGCGTTTCAGAACTACAAACTGAGGCCGGGTCTATCGGGGTTTTTCACGGGCAAATGGGTAGGGCTTGCGAATTTTTGGTTCCTGCAGGATAAGTATTTCTGGATAACATTAGTTAATACAGTTCAAATCACTGTATTCCGCATGTTGGTGACCTGGCCGCTACCCATAATAATGGCGTTGTCACTCAATGAGATGAGACAACTGAAGTTAAGGCGCGCCATTCAGACTGTTACATATTTGCCACATTTTATATCATGGGTCATTGCAGGTTATATGGTAACGCAAGTTCTAGCCCTCGACACTGGAATAGTGAACATGGTTTTCAGGTCCTTTGGAATGGAGCAGGTGCTTTTCCTCGGTGAACCACAGTATTTTCGCGGGATTGTAATTCTACAGAGTGCATGGAAGGGCGTCGGGTTTGGTACCATCATTTACCTCGCTGCGCTGTCAAATGTTGATGTGAGCCTGCAGGAAGCTGCGATGATTGATGGCGCGGGACGTTTTCAGCGCATATGGCATATCGATTTGCCATATATTCGTCCTACCATCGTGTTACTACTGATACTCAGTATGCCCGGACTTATGTCAGCGGGTTATGACCAGATATTTCCGTTGCAAAATCCGTCCAATATGGCAGTGTCTGATATCTTAGACATATACGTGGTACGACTTGGATTTGTGCAGGCCCAGTATTCTCTGTCCACCGCCATAGGATTGTTTGTGTCACTCATCAACCTAGGTTTAGTTCTTGGCGCAAACAAGGCGGCTAAGATGCTGGGCTATGAAGGATTATTTTGATGCAGCGCAATATGCGTGTGAATAAGCACTGGAATAAGAAATTTGGCATGTTTGATCTTGTCAATACGACCATACTGTTGCTATTCTCAATCATATGCCTGTACCCATTCGTCAATATTCTTGCGTTATCATTTAACACGGGTTTGGATTCTATGCGGGGGGGAATAACGGTTATCCCGCGCGAGCTGACATTTGCCAACTTCATCGTGGTTTTTCGTAACGGCCTTGTCCTAAACGCCTACAAAGTCACGATAGCGCGCACCATTATTGGTACCGTCACAATGTTGTCCGTCACCGCGATGGTGGCTTACGGTTTGTCCGAGCCAGCGCTGCCGTTCAAGAAGCCCATTATGATCTACATTCTTATTACGATGCTGTTCAGTGGTGGATTAATTCCTCTATATCTCGTACTGCGTGGCCTAAAGCTTACTAATACATTTTCGGTCTTCATTGTGCCGGGCATGTTCTCGGCGTGGACATGCATGGTCATGAAGTCATCATTCCAGCAAATCCCCATAAGCCTCAAGGAAGCGATGCGCATGGACGGAGGTAATGAGTTCGATATTTTGCGGCATATTGTAATTCCTGTATCTATGCCCATGTTCGCGGCCCTGGCATTATTTTCTGCTGTCGGACATTGGAATGACTGGTTTTCCGGCGCGTACTTCGTGCGTAGCAATAATCTTATGCCTGTGCAGACATACCTTATGCACATTATGTCTACTGACGTTTCGAGCTTGGCCGAAAAGATGTCGCTGGGGACCGCCACTACAGCCAATGTGTCTGCCGATGCGCTGTCCAGCGGAGGTATAAGTAAAGTTACTTCTATGTCCCTCAAAATGGCCATCGTGGTGATTGGCACCGCGCCGATACTGTTGGTATATCCGTTTGTGCAGCGTTTCTTTGTAAAGGGCGTGCTGATTGGTTCCATAAAGGAGTAGCAGCCTAGGATGTTGCGATGAACACTGGCATGTCCCAATTTTTTATTCGGCAGCAAGGGAGGTTTAGTCTATGGGACGAATCAAAGGGTTAACTGGTTATGTTAGTGACGCGTCGATTTTGCCCATGCCGGATTGTCCTCCGGCGACAGGTGATATCAGCATAAAACTTATGGCAGAGTGGGCATTTAATTATCTGATTCGTTCGCCAAAGCCGGAGTATAACTATCAGCCTGTTTTCCAAGTATTCCCGTTGCGGTACCCGTCAGTACGTGAAGGCGACGACCCTGTCGTGAACTGCGATACCGATGCACGTATGGATTGGGAATGGTATTACATGCGAGATATCGTGGGGGACAGCCGCGGTGCGGATATTGAAAACAAGTTTCACGCCCGGATGCGGGCGTATATTAATGCCGATGGCTTGGCTATCGCTCACGGCGGCTGTTACCGGGAGGATTTGGAGGATGCAGTTTATAGCGAGGAAGACAACATTATTCACGTATGGGGCACGACAAAAATTCTCAATTCGTTGGCCGAAGATTATTTGCGGACGCAAAACCCCGAAAGGCTCGAGCTTGCGACAAGAATATTTCGTGGTCTGAAGAAGCTGTTCATATGGGGCGATGAACAAGGAGAACCCTGGTGTTATGCGCCTAACGGCATGGGTCCAGTTGATCTTGGAGGCAAGCCGTCCAAGAATTCTTGGGGTACACAGCCCGATCCCGTCGTAGGTCCTCTTATACGTTTCTGGCAGGCGAGCGGCGATTCCTCCGCGCTTTTATTCGCGAGGGCGGCGGCTAATGGCATCATGTGGGGAAAGCTTCCAGGTGGCCTAAAATTTTCCCCCGATGGCTCATTCCGGCTTGGCGATGGGCACGGAGCGGAGCACCCCACACTAGATGGTGCGGGTAAAGTTGGACATTCGCATGCTACTTTGCACGCCGTCTGGGGTGTAGGTGAGCTCGGACTGGTAGTCGGCGACGAGAATTACATTGAATTCGCCAAACGCAGCTTCGACTGGATGTTGTCACGCGGAACGGGTACCGGCTGGTTTCCGGCTATGCCGGATAACTGCAATGAAACCTGTACCGTCTCCGACATGATATCCATCGCGGCACTACTTGGACGCGCAGATTACTCCGAGTATTTTGATTACGCCGAACGGTATTTTCGAAACTATATCGTAAACCTCCAGTTTATATTGACGGACGAAATGCGCGAGTATTACCGCCGCGCTCACGCTGACCGTGCGCCCGATGAGATCGAGTTCCAACTGAATCTGCTGAATCGCATACAGGGTGCGATTATCGGGGGCAGCGGCATCAACGATTATGAAAACAATCTACTTGGCCGGGTATCTGGATTCTGTATATTCGGGTGTTGCGCGCCGGAAGGTATGCGGGCAATTCACACGATATGGCGCAATACAGCCATTATGGAGCGAGATGGGCTACATGTAAATATGGCGTTTAATGTCGACAATTCTGCAGCGACCGTGACGTCACTCTTACCCCTATGCGGCGGCATGAAAGTGAAGCCTAAACAATCGGGAATGGTGCACTTGCGTGTAGCTCACTGGGCTAACAAAGCTGATGTTTTGGTAAAGTGTAGCGGAGACGCTGTTTCGCCGCGGTGGGAGGGAGATTATGCCGTGTTTGACGCAAAGGTCGGCGATGAGATTACTGTAATGTGGCCGTTGATCACATTCACGCATAGGGCGCAGGTCTGGAATGTATCTGCACCTGATTTAGCCGTCACATTTGAATGGGAAGGAAACCGCGCGGTATCGGTAAATCCGTCGCCGCAGAGCGGTGCTATTTCCTTACTGACGCGCGACATAAGGCAGGATTTATTGCCGGAACGCTGTGAGTAGGTAGTCAGCGATGGTTTTAGTGCATCTTCTAGCCGATACTCGACGCGCATTTCGCGGGCAATATGGAGATACAGTGACATATTCTTGTGTGCTTCGAGGACATCTCAGGGTGCGAGCGCGAAACGTTGTTGCCCCACTACCGCGCAAATTCCCGTCCTCCTTCATTAACCAGACCGATGTTACCACGTGCGAGTACATTGTCGGTCTCATAGTTGCACCGTGAGTATAGCGTCGCTCGCCACAGTCAAGACATCCTATTCGAGTGAGACAGTGGAACATATGGTCGGTTGATGGACTGCATCGACTCTCGACGACAGCCTGCGTTGGCACATTACCGGCGGTATTGCATTCGGGAACATTAACGGGATTTGGTCAACTTCTAGTAGATGTGCAGAAAGACTGCACTGAAGCGTTCTGGAGGAATCTATATGAGGCAATGGGACGATGGAGGTAAGCACAAGGTGGCAATGTACAAGAGAGAAATAGAATATTACAATTTCGTGCGCCGGGGCTTAGGTTTCTTGATAATCCCCTATTCCACGGGACGCCTCGCCCGGCGCGACCTGTATCTAGATTTCTCTTCATGAAGCTTTCTAAATGTATCGCGCTAATCGTCGGCGGCGGTAGCGGCCTCGGTCGCGCGGCTGCGGTTGCGTTCGCTCAGCAGGGAGCGACGATTGTGGTCGCCGACCTCAACCTGCTGGCCGCCCGCGAGACCATCGGCCGCGCCGCGACGGGCAGCGGCTTGGCGCTCGCCCTCGACATCGCCGACCCCGCGGCGATTTCCGGTGCCGTCGCTCAGGTCATCGAAAAGTTCGGCCGGCTCGAAATCGTGGTCAATTGCGCCGCCATCTGTCTCGTGGATCCTCTGCTCGAGCTTACCCCCGAGCGCTTCGACCAAGTCTTCGCCATCAACACCCGCGGCGCTTTTCTGGTTATGCAGGCCGCTGCCCGTGTGATGATTCCTAACAGGTACGGGCGCATCATCACTATTTCAACTCCGGCCTCGAAGATGAGCGTGCCGTTCTTTGCCACCTACGGCGCTAGCAAAGCTGCCGTCGACAGCCTAACTAAGTCCGCAGCCATCGCATGGGCGCCGTTTGGAATCACGGTCAACACCATTGCCCCTGGGCGCATGACCGGTGGCATGGTGGACGCGCTCGACCGCGACCTCGCGCGCGTGACTGGACAGAACCTCGACGAGCTTATTGCCTCGCGGACCAAGTTGTTGCCCATGGGCCGCCGCGTCGAACCCAGCGAGGTGGCGCAGGCCGTGTTGTGGCTCGCCAGCGACGAGGCTGCCTATGTCACGGGCGAACGCTTCAACTTCACCGGAGGCCAGGAGCTGCAATGAAAACCGCCGCTCCCATCGCCGACCTGAAGCAGATCCGGCAGCGCGCCCACTCGATACGGCGCCATGTCCTGCACATGGCGGAGATCGTCGGGCAGGGCTACGTGGGGCAGGGGCTCGGCATCGCCGACCTGCTCGCGACGCTTTACTTCGGCGAACTGCGCCATGACCCGAAGAATCCCACGTGGCCCGACCGCGACCGGTTTGTGCTCTCCATCGGCCACTATGCGATCGGGCTCTTCGCCGCGCTGGCCGAAGCGGGAGTCCTTCCGCTCGCGGAACTGGACACCTACGGCGCAGACGGCTCGCGGCTGGAAATGTCCGCGCCCGAGACGACCCCGGGCGTCGAGTTGACCGGCGGCTCGCTCGGCCACGGGCTCACGCAGTCCGTCGGCATGGCGCTGGGCCTGCGCCTAGACGGAAAATCCGCGCGCGTATTCAACTTGCTGTCCGACGGTGAGTGCCAGGAAGGCTCGACGTGGGAGGCCGCGATGGCCGGCGCACACCATGGGCTGGGCAATCTTTTCGCGTTCATCGACTGTAATAATCAGCAGGCTGACGGCCCGCCCGCCAAGGTGATGGGTCTCGAGCCGCTGCACAAGAAATGGGACGCCTTCGGCTGGCACACGCAGCGCATCGACGGCAACGCCCCTGCGGCCATCCTCGCCGCGCTCGCCGCCGCGAAGTCCGTGCCGGACCGGCCGCACGCCATCGTGCTCGACACGCTGATGGGGCGGGGCGTCGCGCTCTTCGAGCAGCGCGAGAAAAACCATTTCATCCGCGTCGAGCCTGAGGAGTGGGCCGTCGCGCGCCGCCAGCTCGGGGAGGTGGCGTCATGAGCGCCGCCCGTGGAGTTACCGGCAGCATCCTGACGTCGTCTACCGACGGTGCGGCGCAGACCGTCACAGCGCCATTCGGCCACGCGCTCGTACGCGCTGCGGAAAAGAACCCGCGGATCGTCGGCCTGACCGCCGACCTCGGGAAGTACACGGACATCCACGTCTTCGCGGATAAGTTTCCCGCGCGGTTTTTCCAGATGGGCATGGCGGAGCAGAGCCTGGTGGGCTGCGCATGCGGCCTGGCCCGCACCGGCTACGTGCCGTTCGCCACGACCTACGCGGTCTTCGCGACGCGCCGCGCGTACGATTTCATCGCCATCGGCGCTGCGCTGGGCCGGGCCAACGTGAAGATCATCGCTGGCCTGCCGGGACTGACCACCGGCTACGGCGGCACGCACCAAGGCATCGAGGATCTGGCGCTCATGCGCTCCATCCCCAACCTCACGGTCATCGACCCGTGCGACGCTACCGAGGTCGCGCAGGCCACGCAGGCCATCGCCGACTATGACGGCCCGGTCTACATGCGGCTCCTGCGCGGACAGGTGCCGGTCGTGCTCGACGAGCAAACCCACAAGTTCGAGATCGGCCGGGCGAAGCTTCTGCGCGACGGCGCGGACGTCGCGATCATCAGCACCGGCCTCATGACTGGGCGTGCGCTCGAAGCGGCGGCGGAGCTGGCCAACACCGGCGTGAAAGCCGCGGTGCTGCACGTCGCGACGATCAAGCCCTTCGACCGCGACGCCGTGGCGGCGCTGCTGCAGCGGGTGCCGTGCGTGGTGACCGCCGAGAACCACGTGGTGACCGGCGGCCTCGGCAGCGCGGTGGCTGATCTCGCGGTCGAGGCCGGCCTCCGTGTGCGCCTGCACAAGGTCGGTATCCCGGATTGTTTTTGCGAGAGCGGCTCGATTCCTTATCTGGTGAAACACTACCAGCTGGGCGTGCCCGACATTGCGGCGGCGGCGCGCGAGGTCCTTCGCTGATTTTTCTCCCATGCGCATCACGAAAATCGAAACCTTCACCGTCGGCGCCGGCTGGAAAAACTGGCTTTTCGTCAAGGTGCACACCGACTCCGGGCTGCATGGCATCGGCGAGGGCACGCTGAACGGATTCATCAAGACCACCGAGGCTGCGGTCCACGAGCTCGCGCACCTAGCCATTGGGCAGGACCCCGCGGGCATCACGCGCCTCACGAAGCGGCTGCTCGACAGCGTCTCGAACGATGGCGGGCACATCCACCGCACGGCGATCGCGACGATCGAGGTGGCGTGCTGGGACATCTTGGGCAAATCGCTCGGCGTGCCGATCTGGCAGCTGCTCGGGGGCAAAGTGCGCGACACGGTTTTCTCCTATGCGAACGGCTGGTACCGGACGGAGCGGACGCCGGAACATTTTGCGCAGGCCGCGGCGGCGGTCGTGGCGAAGGGCTTTCACGCGCTGAAGGTCGACCCGTTTGGCTCGGCGCAGGGCTTCATCGGCGACAAGGAGCTCCAGCGGTCATACGACATCATCGCGGGGGTGCGGGAAAAATACCCGGCGCTCCGGATCCTGATAGACGTGCACGCGCGTTTCACTGAGGCCGACGCGCTGCGGGCTGCACGCAAGCTGGCGCCGCTGGACCTTTACTGGTGGGAGGAACCCACCACGCGCGAACGCGAAGAGCCGACGAATGCGGTCGGCACGCAGTGTCCCATCCGCGTGGCGACCGGCGAGGCGTACGACACCGTCGGGCAGTTCTTCACCCTGGCCAAGGGCGGGGGCGTGAACATTTTCCAACCAGAGCCGATGTCGCTCGGCGGCATCGGGCCGACGATGGCGGTGGCCGGCCTGGCGCTGGCCCACGGAAGCTACCTCGCGCCGCACCAGAGCGGCGGTCCTGTCGCCACGGCGGTCTGCCTGCAGCTCGCGGCGTGCGTGCCGAATTTCCTGATCCAGGAGCACTTCGATCCGTTCAACGATCCATGGACCCACGAACTCGTCACGTGGACCCCGACCCTCAATCCAGCGAACGGCCATCTGTCGCTGCCGAGCGCGCCGGGGCTCGGACTCGACCTTAACCTCGAAGTCGCCCGCGCGCATCCGTACGACCCGAGGGCCTACCTCAATGTTTTTGAGGACGGCTGGGAAAAGCGATTGGGCAAGACGCTGGCCAAGGGCGCGGCCGCCAAGCCGCCAGCGAAGAAAAAGCGCCAGCCGCCACTGCCGTGAAAATCACGCGCCTCGAGACCATCCGTTCCACCGAGCATCCGAACCTGCTCTGGCTGCACGTCCATACGGACGACGGACTCGTCGGGCTGGGCGAGACGTTCTACATCCCGGCGGCGGTCGAGTCGGTGATCCACGATTTCGCGGCGCCGCTCCTGCTCGGCCAGTCGGCCTTCGACCGCGAGCGGCACTGGCAGGCGCTGTTCTCCTACGCGAATTTCTTCGGCTTCGCTGGCGCCGAGATGCGCGCGGTGTCGGCGGTGGACCTGGCTCTCTGGGACCTGCTCGGCAAGCACACCTGCCAGCCGGTGCTCAGGCTGCTCGGCGGCCAGACACGCGAGACCATCCGCATCTACAACACCTGCGTGAACACTCCGAAGTACGCGGACCAGGACGCCTTTCTCCAGTCGCCCGGCGAACTCGCCAAGGCGCTGCTGGCGCAGGGCATCACGGCGATGAAGATCTGGCCGTGGGACCAGTTCGCGCCGCAGCTCAAGGTCGGCGCGATCACCGGCCCGGCGGGCTGGTCGGCGGTCGGCCCGGTGGGGCACGACCTGTTGCCGGCGGAACTGGCGCGTGGCCTGTGGACCATTCAGGAAATCCGCAAGGCCGTGGGCGACCGGATTCAGATCGCCGTCGAGGGCCATTCGCGCTGGGACATCAACTGCGCGCTCCGGATCGGGCGGGCACTCGAGCCCTACGATGTGATGTGGATGGAGGACATCATTCAGCCTGAGAGCGCGGCCGACTTGGCGCGGCTCGTGCAGGAAACACGCGTGCCGCAGTGCGTGAGCGAGCGGCTGTTCACGCGCCATGCCTATCGCCGTATCCTCGATGCGGACGCCGTGCATGTAGTGATGCCCGACGTGATATGGACCGGCGGCCTGAGCGAGGCGCTGAAGATCGCGACGCTGGCCGACACGCATCATCTGCCGATTGCCCCGCACGATTGCACGGGTCCGGTGAACCTTTTTGCCTGCCTTCACCTGTGCGCGGCGGTGCCAAACGCGATGATCATGGAGACGGTACGTGGATTCTGCGAAGGTTACTATCGCGATGTGGTCACTGAGCGGGTGCCGTTGCGCGAGGGGCGGGCAGTGCTGACCGAGTTTGGCGAAGGCCTTGGCGTTTCGCTGCGACCCGAGTTTCTGGCCCGTCCCGGAATCACTCTGCGAGTGTCGGAGGCAAGATGACCATGGGTGTGCAACCGGCTTCACTTGCCCAGCGAATTGCGGAGCGGACTGTAGTCGCAGGCTCGCTTGGAGTTTGGTGGCTTGGCGGCTCGGGCTTTGTGTTCAAGACCGAAGCAAGCAAACAGATCTGGATTGATCCCTATATATCGGATTTCGCGCGGGGGGTGTTTGGCATCGGCCGGGCGTTTCCGCCGCCACTAGCGACTGACGAGGCGGCGCCGGACGTCGTGATCAGCACGCACTGGCACGAGGACCACTTAGACCCGGGGTTCATTCCGGCGCTAGCCCGGCGCCTGCCAACCGTGAACTTTATCATGCCGCGGAGCGCGATGGCCAGAGCAGTGACCTGGGGTTTGCCCACTCAGCAAATCTCGCCGTTGGCGCAGGGCGAGACCCTCGAAATTCCCGGCGGCACGGTGACTGGCGTCGTAGCCCGCCATGAGGCAGGGGTGCCAGGCTGGGAGGTTCCCGATGCGTTAGGGGTGAGCCTAAAGCTAGACGGCATTTGCGTTTACCACTCGGGCGACACTGATTACGATCCGCGAATCCATCGGGCGCTTACTGGGACGAAGTTTGCGCTGGCGACGCTTTGTATCAACGGCTCCGTGGGGAATATGAACGCCCCTGAAGCGGCCCTGCTGGCTTATCACCTCACGGTTGGCGCAGTTGTGCCGCACCATCACCTGATCTGGGACCGACCCAAGGATAATATTCCAACCTGCGAGACGCTGGATCCAAATCTTTTCGCCGCCACGTACCGTAAGCTCGGGGGTCGAGCTACCGTTGTCCTCCCGGAGGTCGGGCGCGACATGGCGCTCACAACCGCTGGAATGTTCGTGTCATGAACCAAACCGCCGGATTTTACGGGCGTCTATTGGGAACGGCGAGGAATGGGGTCCGGCCATCTGCCACGGTTCTCTCGGGTAACTCCGGTGCAAGTGCAATCGGACTCTTCCAATTTTGTAGTTCTGGCAAGCCGGTGTGAAAGGCATCTCTGGCAAAGGCGTGTTCATCTCTGGCGGCTGCGGCGACATCGGTCGCGCGGTTGCGATCCGGTTTCTCGAGGCGGGCGCGCGGGTCGTGCTTGGAGATCTGCTCCCGCTGCGAGCCGGCCGCGCGGCGGCGAAGCAGCTAAGCGCGACTGCGGCGCAGTATGTGCGCTGTGACGTGACATCCGCCGAGTCCGTGATGCGGGCGTTCCAGCATGCGGTAGGGTTTCTTGGCCAGATTGATGTCGCCATCTCGAATGCTGGCACCGTGACCAACGAAGCCTTTCTGAAGTTGACGGAGCGCGGTTGGCAGCGCACGCTCGATGTGAACCTAACAGGCAGCTTTCTTGTCGCCCAGACCGCAGCCAGACTAATGATGAAGAATGCCCGCCGGGGCCGGGCGCGCCGCGGGGTTATCCTGTTTACAGGCAGCTGGGTGCAGACAATGCCTTGGCCGCACGGTGCGAGCTACTGCGCGAGCAAGGGCGGGCAACTCATGCTCATGAAGATCATTGCGCAGGAACTCGCGCCGCACGGGATCACGGCGAACATTGTTGCGCCTGGCCTGGTCTACGCCGGCCTGACGAAGGCAATCTACGACCGCGACCGCCGGTTTGCGAAGCTGGTGGACAAGACGGTTCCGCTGCTGCGCATGTGCAGCGCGGAGGAGGTGGCGGGCACTTTTCTTTACTTGGCGAGCAACGATGCTGCCTACATAACCGGCACCAGCGTGGTCATTGATGGTGGAGCAACCCTGGTGCGCAGAGAATAGCGCGCTATCGTGGGGATGGTTGCAACAGCCGAGAAAGAATAATTGCGCAAGAGTGCGTCGCACCAATCTAGCTCGAAAGCCTTGCACAATTTGTGTCTTGATCAGATGTATCACAGCGGAGTTCCCCAAACAAGGAGTAAGGCAAGTTATGAATGAGAGCGACCTTGCCACATTTTTTACTTTAACTGGTGGGCAGACAATCAAAGTGTCGCTACATGCAATTGTATTTAAGTGGATGAGTTTATCCGCTTGCTTGCCCCTATCCTTGCTGGCGAAACCTGCGCGGTATTCCTGTGCACGCGCTGGGCACTGAGTAGGGTTGGCGCTCCGTCGCGCAGGACAAAGATGCAAAGGAAATCTAGGAAGTAAACGACTTTGCTACCGTGGCTGCACTGGAGTTCCGATCGGACGTAAGACGTGATGTCTGAGTTGATTATGTTGCCGGATTAAGCACCGCAAGTCTCAATCTCGGTTTTGGCAATAATGTCTAATATTGCCCGAAGGTGCGCCAGACGATCTTGAACTTTGTTGCCCATGTAATTTACTATCTTAGTAAAGCCTCGGCAACTCTGATGGAATTTGGTTAGTCGCCTGAGGATCTTGACTTTGATCACCGCTTACAGGACAAACCTGAACTCCAATAGAACTTATGTATCATTGCCACCTACGGATTGCGCATCAGCCGGCTGCTCCGGTTGCAGTATTTGAGGCAATCTCTGAACTAGATTTTGATCAGACGGCAAGCCCAGGTAGGAAAGCCGGGCATGATCAGTTGTGGCTCCCAGCGGGTGCGGGTTAGGGCGTTGGTGCGCAGCCGATCCCAGAACTGAAGTTCGGCCAGAATTTTGGGTGCCTATTCGACAGGGTAGATGTATTAGTACGCGATGTGAAGTAACTGGCGTTTCGTGATTGTCGAATTTTGCTAAATGTATGTAATCGCTGTTTCTGACCTTTATCCGTCAGGTATGTAGCAGAGTGAAAATCTCTGGCACACGCTGGTAATGGCTGGTGTAAAAT
>Ga0209553_1000425_pt1 | contig 22185 bp, 25 predicted proteins | sample LauGreFBDMM110DN_2_FD_188217 | JGI IMG/M metagenome (GOLD analysis project Ga0209553, IMG submission 188217) | Freshwater lake microbial communities from Lake Michigan, USA - Fa13.BD.MM110.DN (SPAdes) (version 2) | ecosystem: Environmental > Aquatic > Freshwater > Lake | place: Lake Michigan...
AGACAGCACATGCCCGTTCTTGCCCGTGGCCCCAGCCAGGAGCGCCACTTTTTTGGCAGGCGGTACGGCGGGGGCGGGGGCGTCTTGCGCGGCGACGGAGAACGAGAACATCAATGCCAACGCGGCAGCAAAAAATCGAATGGCGGTCATCGGGGCAATCCTTCAATAAATTTCGCGAGCATATTGACGAGCATGGGACATGGACACCACTCGCTGTTTTCAATCGCAACCACGGTTAGGGCGCGTCTAGAAAGCCGCGCACCAGCTTAGCCGTCTCCGTGGTCTTCACATCCAAAAACCCATGGCTCCAACCCGGCAAGTCATGAATATGCCCGTTCTTGAGTGTGGCTTTGGCGCGGGGCGTAAAGTCCCACAGATCGTCTTGGGGGTTAAGAATCAGAATTTCGTGATCAATTTTTTCCAGCGCGACGGCTGTCTTATAACCAAACGCCGCGTTATGCCCCCACCAGGAAATGTCGGGGCGCATAGTGCGAGCGTAAAACCCATCGGCCATCTGCTCGAGTGTGCGGCCCTCCATGCTCCATCTCCCGACCGCTCTCCACCATTTGACGAGGTGCGAGCCATCGGCAGCGACTTCTGCCTTGGCGAACTGAGCGCGATGTTCGATGAGTTCTTCATCGGTCCAAATCGCCGCCGAAATCATAATAATTTTGCGCACCTGTTCAGGACGTTGAAGACACAGATCTAACCCAATTTTTGAGCCCGTGTGATAGCCCATCACATCAACACCGCGCAGCTTAAGGCCGTCGAGCAAGTCACCCATAGCAGCTGCATATTGCTGGATCGTCGGTGGAACTAGTGGCGCATCAGAATTCCCAAAGCCTGGCGTATCAACGGCAATGACAACACGATCACGGCCAAGATCAGCCATCAGGTTTTCATAAATCACGCCCGAATAAGGGCTCATGTGAAACAAAATGAGAGGGGGGTGATTTGAAGGAACATCGGGCGCAGCGCGCCGATAATGAATCTGCCCAAAGCGGCCTTGACCATAATGTTTGGTGACGCGAACGTTGTCGACAGATTGGTTCATGGAGGCTTCATCTCCCATCATCAAGAAACGCGCAGACCTTGGCACAAGCCACTGTGGTATGAACATCGAGAAAACCATGCCCCCAGCCTTGAAGATGATCAATACGACCATTTTTCATCAAGGGAGCCGCCCGACACGTCTGGGTATGTAAATCATCGTCAGGATTAAACACCAAGACTTGCTGGTTAACACGCTTAAGCGCTTCCGCCATATCAAAATTAAATGCTGCATTGTGGCCCCACCACGCAATTGAAGGATTGCGTAGCGCATCATTAAATTGCTCGGCCACATAGGCCATCGTCCAGCCTGGCCCCGCCCAATGCAAATGGCCCCTCCATTTTTTCGCCAGATGTGACCCATCTTGAGTTAACTGATCGCGGGTGTAGTGAGCGCGAAATTCGTGAAGTTCGGCATCAGTAAATATCGGCGCTGAGATAAGGATGACTTTACAAATCTGTTCAGGTCGTGCCAAAGCCAGCGCGACACAAATTTCCGCGCCAGTGTGATAACCCATCACATCCACAGATCGTAATTTGAGGGCGTCGATGAGATCGCCCATCGCATCCGCATAGTTATTGATCGTGGGTGGATGCGATGGAGGGGATGAATCACCAAAACCCGGCGTATCAGGCGCAATGCATAATCTACTTTCGCCAATTTTGCCCAAGAAGGTTTCATAGATCCGCCCAGAATTGGGACTCATATGAAACATCATCAACGGTGGGTTATTCTTTGGTTGTGACGGTTCAGCACGGCGATAATGGATCTGCCCGAAACGCACCTCGGCGTAGTGCTTGGTCGTTTTGGCCATCGCGACATTCTCCCGTATGATTATAGAATGCAAACTTGCGGGGCGCGAGATGTACTTTAAGTTTTAACCCCAGGGCCCACGACGCGCAGACACAGGCGCAACACCCTGTGCGCTGCCCGCCAACTCTTGCAACCTTGCGATACGGTTGGCGGTTGAGGGATGTGTGGAGAACAAACCATCAGCCGCATGGGCATGGAGCGGATTGACAATAAACATGTGCGCCGTGGCGGGGTTGGCTTCGGCGGCATGGTTGTCGATGCGCTTGGCCCCTTGATCGAGTTTTGCCAACGCCGACGCCAACGACATGGGGTTGCCACTGATCTCGGCCCCGGCAGCATCTGCGCCATATTCACGCGTACGCGAAATCGCCAATTGCACCAGCGTCGCCGCAAGTGGGGCTAGAATGGTCACAGCCAGAACACCCACAATCCCAAGCGGATTATTGCGGGTGTTACAGCGACCAAAAAACATCGCTAAGTTTGCCAGCATCCCAATCGCACCAGCCAAGATGGCGGTGATAGTCATAACCAGTGTGTCACGGTTTTTCACATGCGCGAGTTCATGGGCCATCACGCCTGCGATTTCGTCGCGCGTCAGCAAGCGCAGCAAGCCAGAGGTGGCGACTACGGCGGCGTTCTCGGGGTTGCGGCCGGTGGCAAGGCGTTGGGCAGATCGCTGTCGATGATAAAAACTTTCGGCATGGAGAGCTGCGCGCGGGCAGCTAAGTGTTCTACCAAACTATAGAATTCCGGCGAGTCGGATGCGCTGACTTGGCGCGCGCCATACATTCGCAACACCATTTTGTCAGAATTCCAGCAGGCAAAGGCGTTCATGGCTAAAGCCGCCATGAAAGCGATCAACATGCCCTGCTCGGCCCCCATCAAATAACCAATGCCCATGAACAGCGCGGTCATGGCCGCAATGAGCAAGCTGATTCGCATGGTGTTCATGGCTTAGCGTCCATTTTCAAAGCGACCGGTTATAGAGAACTCACTCTATATGTGGTATGTCTTGGTTATGAAATCGCAGGACCCATTATCCCCACCGCCCCTTGGGCTCAGCCCAGATGCCGCGGCGTTGAAACCAAAAACCCCGTTGCCGGTAGGGCAACAGCCTAATGACCCTCAGCCTGTGACTGAGACCGGCGGACCCCAAGGGGCTGAGCCCACACGCTTTGGCGATTGGGAACGTAAAGGCCGCTGTTCGGATTTCTAATATCACGGTGCGGCGACTTACCGTCTCAAGAATTTCTTAAATCCATCCGGCTAATCTTTTGATTACAACCCTATACTTTTGCACCGCGCTGAAAACACGGCTGGATTTAGCTCTTCATATTATGGCCGAGATCAACAAAGACAAGCGTTACCTGGACGAAGCCACAGAAGTATTCGGCCAGGCCACGTCAATTTGGACGATCACCGAATCACCCGAGCGCGGGGCGGACATTCAAAACTCGCTGGGTGGGCTGCTGATCACCATGGGCAAGCTGACCAATCAGTCGGGCTTGTTCGATAAAGCCGTCGGCGTGTTCATCAAGATTGTGGAAGTTATGAGCCGTCGCAGATCACCCTTAGTGTAGGCGACGACACTGGCCAACATCGGAGCGGCGCTGAAAAAAAGGGCAAAGCCGTTCACAGCCAAGATTATTTAAAACAAGCCGTCGCGGCCTTCGACCAGGCCGGGCAAGTGTTCAGCGAACTGAACCTGGAAGGCAATGCACGCCTTGTGGAAAATCAACGCGCTGCGGTGATGCAGTTGCTACGGGCGCGGGGTTAAGCGCCGAGTCGGTTCCTGACTAAATCATCGACCACACTGGGATCAGCTAACGTCGAGATGTCGCCGAGGTTCGACACATCATTCTCGGCGATTTTGCGCAAAATACGCCGCATGATTTTTCCCGAGCGGGTTTTAGGCAGACCCGGCGCCCATTGTAATACATCGGGTTTGGCAATGGCGCTGATGTCTTTGGACACCCATGTCAATAATTCGGCCCGCAGAGCATCGGTAGCTTCAATTCCTAACTTCAACGTAACATAAGCGTAAATGCCCTGACCTTTGAGATCGTGCGGATAGCCCACCACAGCCGCCTCGGCCACAGCCTTGTGACCAACGAGCGAGCTTTCAATTTCTGCCGTACCCAAACGATGCCCCGAGACGTCGATGACATCGTCGACGCGGCCTGTAATCCAATAATAGCCATCAGCATCGCGACGACAGCCATCGCCGGTAAAGTATTTGCCCGGATAGGTTTTAAAATACGTATCGATAAAGCGTTGATGATTGCCATAGACCGTGCGCATTTGCCCAGGCCAAGATTCGGTAATGCACAAATTGCCGCTGGCCGCGCCTTCCAGCACATTGCCTTCTGCGTCGACCAAACACGGGCGAATGCCAAAGAAGGGCAGCGTGGCCGACCCGGGTTTCAGCTTGGTCGCGCCGGGTAAGGGCGAGATGAGGATGCCGCCTGTTTCGGTTTGCCACCATGTGTCGACAATCGGACAACGGCTATCACCAACAACACGGTGATACCATAACCAAGCCTCGGGGTTGATGGGCTCGCCCACACTTCCAAGAATTCGTAACGTCGCGCGCGACGTGCGCTTGACCGGTTCATCGCCATCGCGCATCAGGGCGCGCAAGGCTGTGGGTGCCGTATAAAAAATATTCACTCCGTGTTTGTCAATGACCTGCCAAAACCGAGAACTGTCAGGATAATTGGGCACGCCCTCGAACATCAGCGTGGTCGCGCCGTTCGCCAGTGGGCCATAGACGATATAACTGTGGCCCGTGACCCAGCCCACATCGGCGGTACACCAGTAGATGTCGCCATCTTTGTAATCAAAAACGTACTGATGCGTCATCGCCGCATACACCAAATACCCCCCGGTCGTGTGAAGCACGCCTTTGGGTTTGCCGGTTGAGCCTGAGGTATAGAGAATAAACAGCGGATCTTCCGCGTTCATCTCCACAGGGTCGCAGAACTTATGCGCACCTGTGGTCATGAGATGATACCAAACGTCGCGCGGCTGCGTCATACTGACCGCACCGCCTGTGTGTTTGACCACGACAACGTGCTTAACCGACGGCGTTTTTTTTAAGGCTTCGTCGACATTAGCTTTGAGCTGGATTTTTTTGCCGCCACGCACGCCCTCATCAGCCGTGATCACAATATTCGCTTTGCAATCATTGATCCGGTCCGCCAAAGCGTGAGGCGCAAAGCCGCCAAAGACAACGGAATGGATGGCCCCAATGCGCGCACACGCCAGCATGGCCACCGCCGCTTCGACAATCATGGGCAGGTAAATGCAAACGCGGTCACCTTTTTTGACGCCGAGCGTTTTCAGCACGTTGGCAAGCCGACATGTCATTTCGTGCAATTCGGCATAGGTGACGTACTTGCTGTGTTTGGGATCATCGCCCTCCCAGATGATGGCCGTCTGGGTCGCGCGCGCCGCTAAATGCCGATCAAGGCAATTCATCGAAGCATTCAGCGTGCCATCATGGTACCAGCGGATATGCAAATCCTCGGCTTTGAACGAGACATCCTTGACCGAGCGATAAGGCACAAACCATTCTAAGCGCTTGCCGTGTTCGCGCCAAAACCCCAGGTGATCTTTGACCGAGGTTTCGTACATCTCGCGGTAAACACGCTCATCGGCGTGCGCGTTTTGTGCAATCGATTTTGGAATGTCGATAACGATATCGTCGGCCATGGGTTTCTCCTTACGCGCAAGATAAACGCAACGGGCGCGCAGAGTCACGCTCCCGAGATCACAGCTTATGACGATGCGGTGACGTTTGGGCCCTCGACAGCAACCGGATACGCCGTCAACGACTTGCCTTTGCAGGGACCGCGGACACATTGGCCGGTTTGAATGTCGAAATAGGCTGAATGGTTAGCGCAAAGCAGATACAGCCCGGTGACGTCGAAGAATTGGTCATCGCGCCAGTTCAGCGGCAACCGCGCGTGAGGGCAGGAATTCACATAACCGCGTATCGCGCCCTCATACTTCACGACAAAAATCGAGACGCGCTCTCCCTTATCGTCAAATACGATTTCTTTTGCCTCGGTCTGGTCGAGGTCCTCAAGTGTGCAAAGGATACGGGTCATGAGGTCGCGATTGCGTCACCGACATGAATCTCGCCTCCGACACTTACCTCAGCGAATACACCACAATCGATATGCCCATAGTACTGACGAAGCAAAGTTGGCACATCGAGGTCACGCTGGGCCGTGATGGGGTTGACGGCTGTGGCAGCACAGCGCTCGATGCATTTGGGTACCATCATGGCGACTGATCCGATACGAATGGTTTTGCCAACCCAATCAAATTCGGCCCATGGCGCGAGGCCGTCTAAAATAATGTTGCCCCGAAATCGAATCACATCGACCGGCTGTCCGATTTTATCCGCGAGGTCCCTGAGCGAGGCAAGATTGATGATGGAAATATAAGGCTGTTGCATGTCCGTGAGCGCAATGTCCGCAGCATCCACAATCTGCAAAGCCCCGCGCGCATCCTTGATGACGGCGTTGATCGCGCTTTCGGCGACGCTTCGCTCTGACGCACTGAGGACATTGCCTGCAAACACCGTTTGGCCCGCCACACCGATGCGCATCATTCCGGTGTCGGAATCAAGCGTCGTTTGCAGCTTGGCAAGCTCTGCTGTGTGCGCCAGCATGGCGAATTCACGTTTGCGTTGCCACGCCGGCGACGCAAGATCAAAAGCGCTGTTGGCATGGCGCAATGCAAAACGTCGGTCGCCGGGCAGCGCGTGGCAAGGCGCAAGCGCGACGTGCATCATGTTTTCCGGACTGAGGCCTTTGATGGGATAACGGTAGAGATGGACGATCGTGATAGCCATCGAGGGTTCCGCCTTAGTCTTTGGGCAAAACTTTACGCGTGGGCTGAATCATCACGCTTTGGAATAAGCCGGCATGGGCGTACGGGTCACGGCTGGCGAAAGCTTTGGCAGCATCCAAGCTTTCAAAATCTACGATAAACAAAGAGCCAATGGGAGTTTGACCATCGTCGGCCAAGATCGGCCCAATGAAGAGGGCCTTGGGGTTTTCTTTATCCATCCATTCCAAATGCGTGGGGCGCGTTTTCATCCTCAGTTCGACTTGATTGGGTTTATCGTGTGCAATAATAGTGCAAAGCATGGTCGTGTTCCTTTAACCGGCGAATTGGGCAATGGCCGAAATGCATTTCGGCGATATCTTGGTTTGAGCCAAGCTGGCGCCATCGGCCAAGGATATTTTGGCCACATCACCCGTGAACCAATTGGCGACATAGGCAAAAGCACCGTCAAAAAAAGCTATGATGACAGCCCACCCAAACGCTGGGAGTGGAAAACTGGCGAGATCCTGGCCTGACTTTTCATCGACCACCGCAAGCTTATTGCCAAGCGGCAGAAAAATTTTGGTCCCGGTGCACGCCACATCGAGAAACATCGCCGGTGGTCCGCCCTGCGAGGGAGGCGGTGTTTTCAGATCAGGCGGTGGCTTGGCAGCAGCAACGTCAAAGCGCATTAAGCGCGGGCCGGTTTCAGAGGTGTAAATCAGCGTTTTGCCGTCGCTGGCCAGAATAGCATGCGTAATGGCCATACTGCGCGACATGGCGCCATGCACATCGGGTGTATAGGTGCGCACCAGTTTGTCTTTTACATCGAACTCGTAGATCTGACCGACACCGAGTTGGCCCGGGTGATCGGACAATGTTTGATGGCGTGTGGTCAATGTTTCGGTCTGTACTTCACCCTTGAAGTATTCCGTGAATAAAAAATGCTCGCTAGCGAGAAATTGCACCTTTCCGATGACGCGATCTAAGAATCGCTTGGTCCATTTTTGCTTTCCGTCGCGACCGACGGTGAGTGCAAACCAACCTAAATTATCGAAGGCCCAAAGTGTGCCGTCGGGTGCAAATGTGAGACCGCCCACCACATGCGTGGTGCCCGTCACCCATAGCGCGCCCTTCTCTATCAACTCGGCATCATACTGAATAATGCGCCCAAGGCCGTCATGATCGTCTTGCGGGTTATTTAACAAGGTCGCGCCCACAAACACATCGCTTTTGGCGAAGGGCTGCATGGTGGAGAGTATTTGTTCTTGAGTATTGGCTATCATAGCATGAATGCTAAAAGCGGCGCTGCCCACGAGAACGTGGCGACGATGAAGCTGGGCCATAGTGAATATTGCATCACACAATTTTTCTGCCTGATCTAGCGCCGTCGCGTGGTACGGCGCCGCGCACTGCGACGTTTGGCAGTTACCGCGCCCGCTTTGCGGCGGACTTTTCGTTTCAGCTTTGGCCTTTTTTTCACTTTGGGTTTGGACGTCCCCTTATCCGATACCTTACTTCCGCCAGTGGCGCGGCCGTAGTCATCGGCTAAGCGCACAATATCGTCTTCACCCACATAAGACCCAGATTGAACCTCGATCATATGCAACTCTTCCGTCCACGGATTTGCCAGCCGATGGACTGCGCCCGCGGGAATGAAGGTCGATTCGTTTTCGTGCAAAAAGAAATCCTCACCGTCACAGCTCACCCACGCCTTGCCTGTCACCACAACCCAATGCTCCGATCGATGGGCATGTTTTTGCAGCGAGAGTTGCCCGCCCGGCTTGACACAAAGCCTTTTCACTTTGAAACACAGCCCTTCGTCGGTGGTTTCAAACCACCCCCAGGGGCGAAAGGTTCGGGCCTGCTGTCTTGCGACCATGCAATTCTTGGCTTTGAGATGATCAACAATAATTTTTACGTCTTGATCGCGTGATTTATCAGCCACCAGAACCGCATCAGATGTGACGACGACCGTGAGATTCTTCACACCAAGCGTGGCAACGGTCTGCTTGGTGCTACGGATATATGAGTTATGCGTATCAATAGCGAGAATATCGCCGATCAACGCATTCCCGTGAGAATCGGTTTGCGTTTCAGCATGCAAGGCTGACCACGAACCGACATCAGACCAGCCCATATCAACAGGCACGATAGCAGCCTTGCTGGTCCGCTCCATCACGGCGTGATCGAGCGACCGGCTATGAATTTTGGCGAAAATCTCGGCGTCAAGCCGAAAGAAAGAAAGGTCGTCCTTTCCGCGCTGCAGGGCCGCTTGGCAGCCTGCAGCAATGTCAGGCTCAAACCTGGTCAATTCGTCGAGAAAGAGCTGCACGGGAAACAAAAAGATGCTGGCATTCCAGTCATAGCCGCCATCTTTCAAGTATGCGTTCGCTGTTAAGGCATCTGGCTTTTCAACAAAGCGCTCGACAGCAAACCCTTGCGTGCCTGCAATGGCCTCGCCGCGTTTGATGTAGCCGTAGCCGGTTTCAGGGTAAGTCGGTTTAATCCCAAACGTCACTAACCAACCCGATTGCGCGACGGGAATGGCGGCTGTCAGGGCCGCGCGAAACGCCTCGGGTTTACGAACAATGTGGTCAGACGCCATAGAAAGAAACAGTGCGTCGGGCTCGTCCTTCAGCAACAAGGCCGCCGCAGTGATGGCAGGCGCAGTGTTGCGGCCCTGAGGCTCAATCACAATTGCTTTGGGTTCAATACCCACAGCGCGCAGCTGCTCAGTGACAATAAAGCGATGAGCCTCATTACAAACGATGATCGGCGCCTCGACCTTTGGATTTGCGCCCATCAATCGCAATGCGGTTTCTTGAAGGAGCGTTTTGTCTGTGACCAGTGCTTGAAGTTGTTTTGGAAAATCTTCGCGCGACAAAGGCCAGAGCCGCGAGCCAGAGCCGCCAGAGAGGATGATGGGGTAGATTTTAGGATTTTTTGCCACGCGATTCTTTCTAGTAGAACAGATTCAAGCATCCAATTCATCACGCAAGGGACGATTCAACAAACTATGCAGCTCAGCATTAATCGCTGCATTTCGATTCAAGATTCGATCCATCGCCACAAAAATCGGCATATCAACCTCTTTTTGGTGGGCCAGCTCCACCACCGCCTCGGCGGTATACACGCCTTCCGTCACGGCACGCCGCGCGCCTAAAATTTGATCCAGGCTTTGGCCCTTACCCAACGCCACACCCAGCGAATAGTTACGCGACTGCATGGAGGTGGCCGTGAGAACCAAATCACCCAAACCTGCGAGGCCCATGAGTGTCTCAGCACGACCGCCGCAGGCCACCGTAAGGCGTACAATCTCGGCCAGGCCTCGGGTGAGAAGCGCGGCGCGGGCATTGGCACCCAGGCCCTTGCCATCGGCTATGCCGCAACCGATGGCCAGCACGTTCTTCGCAGCGCCGCCCACTTCCACACCAATCGGATCGCACGAAACATAAGGCCGGAAGGTTTTGGTTTTCAGCGCCTCGGCGATCACCCGGCCCAACTCGGGCTCGGTCGTGGCCAAGGTCACGGCGGTGGGTAGGCCCAGCGCGACATCTTTAGCAAACGTCGGGCCTGAAAGAATCAATGCAGGGTGGTTGGGCAGTATCTCTTCAACAATCAAGGTCATTAAGGCACACGTGCCCTTCTCGATGCCCTTGGCACAAATCACCAATGGAATATCAGGGGGCAAAAGTGGCTTGAGAGCGCGGCACGTGGCGCGCAGGTGCTGGGCAGGCGGAACGAGCAGCAACACGTCCGCCCGAGCTGCCAGAGCGAGATCACCCGTGGCGATAATGGTTGGGTCGAGTGGAATGTTAGGCAGAAAAATCTGATTGTGGTGAGTCCGGGTGATGGCCTCAACCACTTCAGATTCAAGCGCCCACAAAACCACATCACGCCCCGCGCGATGGGCGGTGAGCGCAAGCGCCGTTCCCCAAGCCCCGGCACCGATAACGCCTACACGCTGCATATTCACAATTGCCCCATGATCATCATCCCTCAAAATCCATGAAGACAGACAAGATATCAAGGTCGAGGTGGATTAATGTCGCCCCTGATGGATATACTTATTCTAGAGGTTCACGAGAAACCTAAGGTTTTGGCGGTCGTATGAGCAGTAAAGATAGCAAGATCGTCGTCACGGGCGCAGCAGGCTTCGTCGGCGCGGCAGTCACCGAGCGACTGCTGGCGGATGGGTACCAAGTTGCCGGGATCGACAACTTCAATGCTTATTATGATCAGGACCTGAAAGAAGCGCGCTGGGCACGCCTGGCCGCTCACCCCAATTTTCGGGGACAACGCGTTGATTTAGCCGACCGCGACCTGACAATGGCAGCCTTTGATAACGCCGAACCATCCCACGTGGTCCATTTGGCCGCCCAGGCGGGCGTGCGTTATGGGTTGGAAAACCCCCAAGCCTACGTCGATAGTAATTTAGTGAGCTTTGCCAACATCCTGGAAGTCTGTCGCGCGCATCGCGTTGCGCATCTGGTGTTTGCCTCCTCCAGTTCGGTCTACGGCGCAAATCGCACAACACCATTTTCTGAAAACCACAGCGTTGACCACCCCTTGAGCTTGTATGCCGCCACCAAACGCAGCAACGAGCTTTTGGCGCACTCTTATGCACATCTGTTCAAAATTCCCTGCACGGGGTTGCGGTTCTTTACTGTTTACGGCCCTTGGGGTCGACCAGACATGGCGCCTTACAAATTCACCGCGCGCATTCTCGCGGGGCAAAGCATCGACGTGCATCACGGCGGACATATGCAGCGCGACTTCACTTTCATTGACGATATTGTTGAGGGCGTCGTGCGCGTGATAGGCCACGTTCCCGTGGTCGACGAAAGTTGGAATGCCTTCGATCCGTTTCCCGATGGCAGCGGGGTTGCGCCCTATCGCATTTTCAACATCGGGCGCGGTGTACCTGTGGAATTGATGGACTTCATCCGGACCATCGAGAAACATACCGGCAAGAAAGCTGATCTGAATTACATCCCGATCCAGCCGGGGGAAGTCGAAGGAACGTGGTGCGATGTCTCGGCACTGGAACGCGCCGTTGGCTATCGGCCCAAAGTCTCGCTCGATGAAGGTTTGGCGAAAACCGTTGCGTGGTTTCGCCAGTACCACAAAATCATATAGAGCTTCGTGCCAAAAAGTGGCCTTCCGGTTTTCGGCAAAACGAAGCGACCACAATTAGATAGAGCAGGCAGCCGATTCCAACATCACGCTGCTTTCTCTAGGCCTTCACGCCCGCGCCGATGGACGGCGTTGCGCTTGGGTCCAGTGGCCAGCGAGGCCGCGGCTTGAAGTCAAGTGAATCAACCAGCCCTTTGCGCAAGCGCTCAATACCCGCCCAAGCGATCATCACCGCATTGTCGGTACACAGTCTTAATGGTGGTGCAATAAAATCGAGGCCCGCTTGTTGTGCTGTCGCTTTCAGTTGGGCGCGCAATGCTGTGTTCGCTGCAACACCACCTGAGACCACAACTGATTTTCCGTTGGGATATTCATCTTTGAATCGACTAACCGCATTTTTGACGCGCTTGGCAATAGAATCGACGGCGGCTGCTTGAAACGAGGCCGCCAAGTCAGCCACGTCTTGAGCCAGAAACGCGCCCGCTGGCATTTTCTCGGCTGCTAAACGCACGGCGGTTTTAAGGCCTGAGAAAGAAAAGTCATAGCCGGGCTTGCCCGACATGGGCCGCGCGAAAGCAAAGCGCTTAGCGTTGCCCGACATCGCAGCCTGTTCGATGGCGGGTCCGCCGGGATAACCTAAGCCCAGCATCTTGGCGACCTTATCAAAGGCTTCGCCTGCCGCATCATCAAGCGTTGTGCCCCAGCGGCGATAGACATTGACGTCTTCAGCCACCAACAGTTGACAGTGCCCGCCCGAGACTAAAAGCAGCAAAAAAGGAAAATCAGCTTGATCGGTCAACCGTGCTGTCAGGGCGTGGCCTTCCAGATGATTGACGGCAACAAACGGAATGCGATGCACCGCTGAGATGGCCTTGGCCGTCATGACACCCACCATGACCCCACCGATGAGACCTGGCCCGCCGGTTGCAGCGATGGCTGATAAATCCCCGAAATCGACGTCGGCATCGCGCATGGCTTTTTGAATCAAGGCGTCAAGATGCGCGAGGTGCGCACGGGCCGCCACCTCGGGCACGACACCGCCAAAGGGCCGATGCTCGGCCACCTGCGAGAGCACCGCCTCGCCCAAAATACGCCGCTCGGCCGACACCACAGCGGCGGCCGTTTCATCACAACTGGTTTCAATGCCGAGAACAATCATGAGCGCTCGTTGGTTTTGGCCGAATCGAAAGGGAATCAGCTTTTTCGGTGCAGCCGCACCCTCTACAATAGACAGCAAGACTTAAGGCAATTGGCATTATATAACAGCACGGAATGCGGGTTCTCATCACACGACCGGCGGGGGATGTGCAAGCGGCAGCCGAGAGCTTGCGCGCCGGGGTCATGATGTGCTGGCGTGCCCGCTGATCAAGATTGAGAAAACGCCAGAGCAGAAGATTGGCCTGGTAGCCACGCAAGGCTTCATTGTCAGCGATGCGGACGGCGCCCGGGCCCTGGCTGATGAGGTGGGCGTGCGCACCTTTCCGGTCTTTTGCGAGAGCGCGGGGACGGCTGCGGAACTCAACCGGCTCGGCTTTCAAGATGTCCGCAGCGCAGAAGGTGACGCATCATCGATCGCGCGCTCATCGAGCGCAACCTATCGCCCAAATTGGGCGGCTTAGTTTACGCTTTCAGCACAAGCGCGCCGATGAATCTGTCGGCGATGTTAGGGAACATGGGGCTTTCTGCGCGCATGACGCCGCTATAAGCCGTGAACCGCGCCGAAGCGTTGCCACAGCACATCATTGCGGCGTTAAAGACCGAAGCGCTCGACAGAGCTGTGTTGTTCTCGGCTGATGAGGCGCGCGCGTTTGCCATGCTTGTGCAACGCGCAAACCTTGACGACACGACGACACGATTAATCGCGGTGGTCGCCTCGCCGGTGGTGGCGGCCCCGCTGACCGTTTTGAAGTTCGCGCGCGTGGTTAGTGCACCGAAATCTGATGCCGCCACCGTGACGGCGATGGTCGACGACGCGCGTTATGCCAGCCCGAGCCTGAGCCCGAGCCATCCGTGCCGAGTAAAACTTTATTTGAAAAAGCACGGCGATTTTTTGCACACCAGTCGATCACCTCGCCAAAACCGACAACACGCTTAGGGGCAAAGCGCGGGCAAGACACAGAGCCAGGCCTCGTCGCCGCCGAGTTGCAGTAAGAGATTACCGATGAAGGAAAAATTGAGGCCTCCACCAGTGATGAACCTGTGGTCGATTAGGCGCCGCTGATTGTAGAACATACGCCCGAACCAGAGCCGCAGCCCCCGCCTCTTGAGGTGGTGGAAGGCGCCCGACAAGCACCGCCCACACCGGAGGAAGCGCATGATGTGCTGCCAATACCTGACGCGGTTACAATTGCGAGTGTGGTTGAGTCCGAAGCCCGAACCTTGTCACAAGAGAAGATTGCCCCACAGGAGAGCCCCTTGTCACCCATGCCAATTGCGGCGAGCATCACCACCGCTGACGGACCCAAACCTCAATTGAACGATGCGCAGCCGCAAGTCGAGCTGGACATCATAAAGGATCGTTTTACACCTCCCATGGCGACACCTCAGGACGACCCAGAGAAAGAAGCACCAAACGACGCCGAGACCCCACGCATGGTGCGTGGAGGAGGCCATTCAGCCAGCCTGCTAGCCGAGGATGCGGCCGACGCGCGTGCGTTGAACCAACGCTTCAAGATGCCAGGCAGCGAGCCGCTGCCCGAAGCAGAGCCCCTTGAAACCCTCTCAACCATGGCCGGCGCAGGTGCCACAACGTCTCGCACCGCGCGGCGCTCACCGCGTATCGTTTATGTCTTGCTGGCTTTGATTGTCATCATCGTCGTCGGCGTTGTAACCGCACCGCGCTGGGCCCCACAAATTCGTAACGCGTTGAACGTATCAACCCCAACAACAAATGTGCCAATACCAACACCTGCGCCATTACAAAGTTCTGAGACATTCATGGCCCCCCAAGCTCGTGCAGACGGCTTGGCAAAAGACGTGGCCGCACTGAATGCGCGACTGGTCGCCATCGAGCAACGCCCCGCAACAGCGGGAGCTGCTGAGACCATGGCACTTGAGCAACGCATTACAGCGCTGGAAACGGCCACCAAAGCAAAGTCGCCCGATGATTTAAGCAGCGGCGTCACCAACCAAGCTCGCCAACTGAAGAATGTCTCGGCCCGCATTGCAACGCTAGAAAGCGCCATCGGGAACGTGGCGAAACTCGAAGATGTGGCGACGCGCCTGAGCGCTTTGGAAGGTAAAAGTGCTGAGGCCAACAGTGTGTTGGCCTTGGGTGAGCGTGTAACAAGCATCGAGAAACGCGATAGCATTGCTGCAACCGCCCTTGTCGTGGCGACCGCTCAATTGCGCGATGCCGTGCGCGCAGGACGCCCCTATTCGGTGGAATTGGAAACCGTAAACCAATTGGCTTTGCGCGCAAATGTCGTGTTCGAGGCCAGCGCGCTGACGAACAACGCGACCAAAGGCTTTACCCAGGTCGATGCCTTAAAGGCTACGTTCCCCGATATGGTCGCAGCTGCTGTGCGCAGCGCGGCGGTTCCGGGCGAGGCGGCGAGTTGGTACCGGACGATCTTGGATCGCGCCTTCTCCATCATCAGCATCCGACCCTTCGGCAATGTCGAGGGTACGACACCGGGCGCCATTATGGCCCGCGCCGAGCAAGCCTTGCGGTCGAACAATATGGCGCAAGCTGTCAGAGAGATCGAAACGCTGAGCGGACCGCCCGCGAGCGCCGCCGTATCATGGTTGCAAATGGCGAAAGCTTATGTGACGGCCGAGCGCGCGCTTGATGATCTGGTCATGCGCAGCCTGGGTGCCATGAGTGCGATTTCGCAAACCAAGCCGACGACACCAGCGCCATGATTCGCATCGTTTTTTATGTTGCCCTTTTAGCCACCGCGACCGCCATTGCGGTGTGGTTAGCCAACAATCCAGGCGAGGTAATGGTGCTGTGGCGCGGCTGGCGAGTTGACACATCCGTTGGAATTCTATTGGGGCTGATGACGGCGAGCGTTCTCGTCATCCTGGGTATCGCAAAATTGATTGCGATCATTCGCGGCTCGGTCGATGTCTTTGCCACTGCCCGTAAGGATCGACGCGCCCAACAAGGTTTGACGGCGCTGGGCCACGGGTTTGCGGCTGTGCATGCCGGGCAAGCTGTTTTGGCGCGCAAATATGCGAAAGATTCCGCGGCCCTTCTGGGCGATAGTGCCGCAACGCGGCTGTTGCGGGCGCAAGCCGCCGCGGCCAACGATGACGGTGCACGCTTACGCACCGAGGCCATTCATCTGCTTGAAAAGCCGGAAACTGAGCTTGCTGCGCTGCGCGCCCTATCTGCCCGTGCGTCAAAAGAAGGTGACATCGTCGGTGCGCTGAACTACGCCAAACGTGCGCTGGCGCGCAAAGACGCGCCTCAATGGGCTATGGAGTTGGTGCTAGATGTGCAAATCGCTAATGGGCGGTGGGGCGATGCACTGAGTGCGCTTGATAGCAAAATTGGGCGCGATCATTTTGGAACTGCGAACCATCAGAAACTGAAGGCCGAGCTACTGACACGATTGGCCGAGGAGGCGCTGGGGCATGGCGACGCGGCAGCGGCTGAGAATCACGCGCACAAAGCGCTGGATGCGGGCGGTGGCGAGCGCGCCATCATTGCGCACGCACGTTCCCTGATGCTGCAGACCAAAACAAAGAAGGCCGTGACTGAAATTGAAAAGGCCTGGGGTAGCGCGCCAAGTGCTGCGCTTTTGCGCACCTATTTAGCGGCGATCCCAAATGAGTCCGCACTGGAACAAGCCAGGCGCGTTGAGAATCTTGTGAGCGTCAATTCTGACGACACCGAAAGTCGCCTTGCGCTCGCGGAAGTGTCACTGAAAGCACAATTGTGGGGTCAGGCTCGCAATCGCCTTGCACCACTGCTCGGTGAAGACGTTTCTAAAAATGTGCAGGCACGCGCCGCAGTCATCATGGCCGAGTTGGAAACAGCCGAACATAAAGACACCGCCGCCGGGGCAAGTTGGCTGAAACGAGCTATAGATCGCACTGAAGCTCGGGGGCCAGAGACGAAAAGCCCGCGCACGGTTGGCGATTTGATCGCCATGATTCCATAGCCGGTTAGATATATTTCGCTTTCGTTTGGGCAGCGCGATTCTTTACCTCAGGCGACATCATGGGCTGGGCCAGAACAGCATCGCTGAGTACGAGATATTTTCTACGCGGGCTAAAAAGCTGGTAGTGCCACCACTCATTGCGGAAAAAATCCCACCCGGCGGCACTCATCAGCCCCAAAAGCAATAAACGATTGTGCTGAGCAGCCACAGGAATCTCGGTGCTGCCGTGGTGCGAGAGCGGTGTGAAAGCATCAAAACCTGTGCCCATATCCAGCTCACGGCCCGCCGAATCGATTAACGTCAAATCGACCGCAGCCCCCATCGAGTGGGGGGACCCGCGCTTAGGGTCAGCCAAGAAATCGGGGTCGGGCGTGTGCGCCCACAAGACCCACTGGGCCTCGGCCGGGCGAAATGCATCAAAAATCTTCAATCGCAGCCCGAGCGGCTGGGCAAGCGCGATGGTTCGTCGCAATAATGCTGCAGCATCGGGGTGCAGATAACATCCGGGTCGGCTATACACCGGCTGCCCGGTAAAGTTATCAGCAGTGGCATAGGCAATCGACAGATCCACGTCAAAGGCAGGCGGGAGTATCTCGACTAGGGACATATGAACGATTTCTTCTCACGATTGAAGCTCAAGGGCCAGATTGCATCAAATATCAGGCGCGCTCAAATGAAGCCTGTGACCCGATGATTGTGCTGGCGTTCGACACAGCTTTAGCCGCCTGCACCGCCGGGGTGTGGCGCGACGGCGTTATACTTGCCTGCCAAAGCGTCAACACGCCACAAGGCCATGCCGAAGCGCTGATGCCCATGATTGAACGTATGATGACGTCGGCGGGGCTTATCTATGGCGACCTTGATCGTATTGCCGTCACCGTCGGGCCAGGATCATTTACGGGCTTGCGCGTTGGCATTGCAACGGCGCGCGGGCTTGCCATGGCGTCGCAAAAACCTGCCATTGGTGTGACCACGACGGAAGTTTTGGCGGCTGCCGTGCCCTTGTATGAGTATGGTGATGCTGAGGGCGGCGAGCGGCGAATCTTAAGCGTCGTCGATAGCAAGCGAGATGATGTTTTCGCGCAGGTCTTCACAGCAGATGGTTTGGCCGCGTCAGAAATTCTCAATCTCGGCTATGATGCATTAGCAGGCACCTTCACGGGCAACCTGATCGTTGTCGGCGATGCGGCACAACGTGCGGTGATATCTTTAGGTCAGAATGCTGAAGCCTCAAGCGCATCGGCGCTTTGCGCGGTAGAACACATCGCTTTTATTGCATCAGCGCGGCCGATTGATCCGCGTGGGCCCTTACCCATTTATGTCCGATCACCTGATGTCACATTACAGCCGGGCGGCGGGGCCCTGCGGTAATGAGCGCGGTTGTTGTGACGCAAGACACAGAAACACTGTCGGCCATCCATGCCAGTAGCTTTCCGGATTCTTGGACTGCACTTTTTTTTGGCGCACTGTTAGCCCAGCCTGGTGTTTTTGCCTTAGCCACATCCGAGACTTATCCAGCCGGGTTTATTCTGATTCGAGTCGTTGCAGATGAAGCAGAGATTCTGACGTTAGCCGTGAAACCTGACCAGCGCAGCCACGGCCATGGACGGGCGCTGATGACAGCGGCCATGAAGCTGATGATCGAATCCCATGTCGAGCGGTGCTTCCTCGAGGTCTCGGTTGATAATGTGGCGGCGATTGGCCTGTACACACGCACTGGCTTTGCGACCTGCGGGCGTCGTCGCGATTATTACCAGCGTGGTTTAGGCCATATTGATGCGATCATGATGGATCGTCAGCTTAAGTCTGCGTCGTGATTTTAATTAGTTTCGCTTGATGGTCAGAATATGCGCGAAGGTGTCGTCTGTTTCACCTGCAACTTCGGGGGTCAGCGAGATCACGTCATGGCCATGGGCAAGAATGGAGCGCGGCACATTCTCGAGCGGTTCAACGCCCTTGAGTCGAACTGTCGCGATGGCGCCGACCGGCATTTTTTCAAGCATTAATTTCGTTTTGACGAAGGTGATCGGGCACACATCGGCTGTGATATCGAGGTCACATTTTTCGCGTTGGTTCATGCGTGATCTGCAGTGTGGGAATTTGTGATTTTCATACTGGCCCACCCTTATGTCTGGTTGATCAATTTAATGTGTTTTGGGGCCGGTAAGGTTGAGGGATATCAAGAAAGATCGTGGGATGTTGTTGTATCAAGAATCGCACATTTCAGCGATTGTGCGAGCAGTGAATCTGTCGATCTCGCCCAAAAACGGGCGCGGCGCGCTTTTCTCAGGCGTTGCGCTTGCTTATGATGGGAACTGAAGATTACCGGAGCAGAAATGAACCAAAGCGCTGCAATAGCCAATAGCGCATCCCGGATTGAAGCCCGGTGTGTCGACAAGGGCATGAAAATGACCGAGCAACGCCGGGTGATTGCCCGCGTGCTGTCGGCGGCGGCCGATCACCCTGATGTGGAAGAAGTGCATCGCCGGTCAATCGAGACTGACCCTCGTATTAGCATTGCAACCGTCTATAGGACTGTGCGGCTATTTGAAGAATCAGACATCATTAAGCGCCATGATTTCGGCGACGGGCGCGCCCGCTACGAGCCGACGCCCGACAATCACCACGACCATCTGATCGATGTGCGTTCGGGAAAAGTAATCGAATTTCAGAACGATGATATTGAGCGGTTACAACAAGAAGTCGCACGCTCCTATGGCTATAAGCTGGTCGGCCACCGGCTTGAACTGTTCGTCGAGCCCTTGGATGACCCTGCCAAGACCGCAATAAAACAATAACAAGATCGTTACAGAACAATCACACAATATGTAGTGTCTTTTGCGCTACATCATTGTGAGAATGATTGCGCGGTCTTAAAATCTGCGTAATTGGGGTGAAGAATATGCCCATTGCCCCGAAACGGGGATTGGTCGCGAAAACTCGATAGTAACAAGGCATATCATGACGGCTTTTCAAGCCTCTCTGATTCCCCAGCCCACCCTCGGTGTTTCGATACCAACTTATTTTACCCCCGTTACCGCAGGACAACAGGTGTTGCGCCTGGCCGAGTCAGATGCCGATATCGCCGCCGCCCAGCGGTTACGTTACCGGGTTTTTTATGACGAGTTGGGTGCGCACCCCAGCCCAGAGATTGCCGCTCACCGACACGATGTGGACGCGTTCGACGGTATCTGTGAGCACCTGATTGTTGAGGACATGGCGTTGCCAAAGGGCGAGCGCGTCGTGGGAACCTACCGCTTTCTGCGCCGCGAACATGCCACCATTGCGGGGGGATTTTACACCGCCAATGAATTTGATATTGGCCTTCTGCAACGCAGATCTGGCGCAATTATGGAGTTGGGCCGCAGCTGTGTCGATATTAGCTACCGCGATCGTAGCACCATGCAGTTACTCTGGCGTGGCATCGCCGAGTATGTGATGGCCCATCGGATTGAAGTCATGTTTGGCTGCGGCAGTTTGTCGGGCACAGACCCAAATCGGCACGCCCTCGCCTTGTCTTACCTTTATTATAACCACCTCGCCCCGGAAGACTTGAGAGTCAAAGCGCTGCCAGAGCGTTATATTGAAATGCGCCGGGTCAACCCCGAGACGATTGACGCCCGCAGGGCCTTGGTCGCCTTGCCGCCCTTGCTGAAGGGTTATTTGCGTGCCGGTGCGTTCATTGGCGATGGCGCGGTGATTGATAAGCAATTTAACACCATCGATATTTGCGTGATCGTGAAAACCGACCTCATCACCGGGCGTTACACGCGCCACTACGACTTAGCCCAGGCCTGAGGCCAGATGTGAGTTCGCGCGCACTTACTTCTGAAATCACGCTTCCAACAGCACCATCTGATACATTGCTGGCCATCGCGCGGCTAATCATTTTCCTGATCAGCACATTGTCAATCGTGGCCGTGATCGTGATTTGTTTGGCCGTTCGCCTTCCAACGGCTGGGCTGCGCCGAGCGTACTACAGCTTTATGTTAAAAGTTTTAGGGTTTCACTTGATCGTGCGGGGGCAGCCCAGCGCGAAACAACCGATGTTGTATGTGTGCAATCATATTTCATACTTGGATATCGTCGCCATCGGGGCCGTGGTCAAAGGCGCGTTTGTCGCCCGTGGCGACATGGCCGATTGGCCCCTCTTCGGTTTTATGGCCAAAGCAGGCCGGACCGTGTTTATTGATCGCAGCCGCAGTTCCGCCAGAAAAGCCAAAGATCAAATTCAAAATCGGCTGAATGAAGGGAGCGCCCTCATTATGTTTCCTGAATCCACCTCGGGGGACGGCAACCACATTCTGCCTTTCAAAAGCGCGCTGTTTGCCGTTGCTGAGAAAGAAGTCAATGGCAAGGCGCTGTATGTACAGCCCATGTCGATCGCCTACACGCGCATCAACGGCTTGCCCGTTGGCGTGGGGTGGCGGTCGTTTCTGGCTTGGTACGGGGACATGACGCTGGGGCCACATTTGTGGCAATTCCTTAAACTGGGCGTGACCACAGTTGAGATTGAGTTCCATGAGCCGGTGACGATGGCAGATATGGGCGGGCGTAAGGCCTTGGCGGCCCACTGCCACAAGCTCTCGCGTCAAGGTTTCGCGCGGCTTTTAGCAGGGCGGGCCGCACCGGCCAGGCCATTATTAACCGCCCCCCCATTAAGTTAGCTCCCTTTGCTTTTTTGGGCCAATCCGGGATATACACCGCCCGTCGCAACGCCCATGACCGCATCGACCCCACCACCGCCGCCACGTCGCAAGCTGTTCATCAAGACCTACGGGTGTCAGATGAACGTCTATGATAGCGCGCGCATGGCCGACGTTCTAGCGCCTCAAGGATTTGTCGCGACCGAGAGCCCGGACGATGCGGATATGGTGATTTTAAATACCTGCCACATTCGCGAGAAAGCAGCAGAAAAAGTGTTTTCGGACTTAGGCCGCCTTCGCGCCCTCAAAGACACACGCCGCAATGGCCAAGACATGACCATTGCTGTCGCCGGGTGCGTGGCCCAAGCCGAAGGTGCCGAGATTAGCGCACGCGCACCTTACGTCGATATATTGGTGGGGCCACAAAGCTATCACCGCTTGCCCGAATTAGTGGCTCGTGCGGCGCGCAAGCAGGGCGTCGTCATCGATACTGATTTTCCGTCCGAGCCTAAATTTGATTATTTACCCGCACCGCGCGCCGAAGGGCCAACCGCCTTTATATCGGTCCAAGAAGGCTGCGATAAAT
>Ga0209553_1000427_pt1 | contig 22173 bp, 22 predicted proteins | sample LauGreFBDMM110DN_2_FD_188217 | JGI IMG/M metagenome (GOLD analysis project Ga0209553, IMG submission 188217) | Freshwater lake microbial communities from Lake Michigan, USA - Fa13.BD.MM110.DN (SPAdes) (version 2) | ecosystem: Environmental > Aquatic > Freshwater > Lake | place: Lake Michigan...
CCAGCGCAACCAGTTCCGACAATGAGTTCGCTGGGAACTTTGGATTCACGACGATCGCGTGCTGCACGATCGCAATGCCCGCCACTGGCTCAAAGTCATTGATGGGGTCAAAGCCCGTAGACTTGTAAAGGCTGGGATTGACTGCCTGAGCGCTGTTAACTGTGACCATCCAGACACTACCGTCCTTGGGCGCGGACTTTGCAACCCACGCCGAGCCAACGTTACCACCCGCACCGGGGCGGTTTTCGACAACGACGTTCGATCCACCAAGAAGCTGCGGCAAGCGGGCCGCAACGGCACGCGCCACCACATCATTAGATCCACCCGCGTTTTGCGGAACCAAAAGGGTAAGGGTCTTTGGCATGGCAGCCTGTCCAAAAACGGACAAGCTGGTTGCCAGCGGTGCCAGTGCCAGGCCAGTGGCGATATGGCGGCGGCGGAAGTCGATGAGGTTCATGGGTAGAGTCTCCTGTTCAATTTTTTAGTTGGCGGGTTTTGATCCACCTAGCAGGACTTGGTCCTGTCCGATTTCCGGCGCTGTGCTGCGGATGCGCCCAGGTGTGCGCGATAAGCGCGGAAAAACGTTATGCATCATGATGCTACCGAGTTGCGGGTCGGGCACCTCCACCAGAACTTGGCGCCCAGTGACATGCGGGTCTCGCATCAGCTGGTCCACATTCATCATGGGACCGACTGTTACCTCGAATTTGCCGAAGTGGACCAGGTTCTCTTCCAACGTGCGCTGGGCAACGAAGCTGCCAATCATCTCGTCCAGCGAATCCACGTTGGCGATTCGCGCGGCGTTGTTGACATAGCGAGGATCACTCACCAGTTCGGGCTTGCCGATTGCATCCAGCACTCGCTCGGCCATTCGCTGTGTGGAACCTGACATGACCATCCAGACGCTGTCGCTGCAAAGGTATGCATTGCGAGGCGCTGCGTTCTCGACGCGGTTACCCAAGCGACGCGGCAACTTGCCGGTGTGCTGGTAGATGGCTGCGTCCGGACCCAGCACACCGAGCATGGGCTCCAGCAATGACAAGTCGATGATCTGGCCCAAGCCACCATTCACCTCTACCTCTCGGACGGCAGCAAGCGTGGCAAAAGCACCTGAGAGTCCGGCAATCATGTCCGCCAGACCTAGGTTGGGCAGTGCGGGTGGCTTGTCCGGAAAGCCGTTGCGCTGTGCGAAGCCGGAGAAAGCCTCAACAAGGGTTCCAAAGCCAGGACGGTGCGCATATGGCCCCGTCTGCCCCCATCCAGAGATGCGCACGATGACCAACTGAGGGTTAGCCGCGTGCAGGACAGCTGGACCCAGCCCGAAGGCTTCCATGCCCCCAGCCCGAAGGCTTCCATGCCACCATGACGAAAGCTTTCGATGACCACCTGTGCCTGGGGTACCAGCTTGAGCAGGGATTGACAATCGGCATCGCTCTTGAGGTCAAGGCAGATGCTCTTCTTGTTGCGGCCATAGACCTTCCACCAAAGCGGTTTGCCATCGTTTGTCCAGTCGCGAAGTGTGTCGCCTTGCGCACTTTCCACCTTGATGACCTCGGCGCCAAAGTCCGCCAACTGAAGCGTGAGCATATTGCCTGCCATAAGGCGTGAAAGGTCTAGCACGCGGATGCCGGTGAGAGGCATTCGCCCTGATGCAGAGTCGCTCATGGCGTCACCCCCTTGCCGCGCGAACGGCGAAGCTGAAGTGCGTCGTAACGCTGCAGAAAGCGACGAGCGCGAATGGCAATAGGCTCGTCTATCATCTTTCCCTCATGGGCGATCGCCCCCCGGCCAGCCGCCACAGAAACGTCGAATACTGCAAGCAAGCGGCGAGCCCTGTCGGCTTCCTCGGCAGTGCCGCCAAATACCTCATTGATGACCTGCACCTGGGCAGGGTGGATGCAGATAGATCCGCGCATGCCGATGCGCCGGGCCTTCATTGCGACCGCGCGATAGGCATCTGCATCCGTGAACTCTGCCACAGTGCCAGGCAGCCCCATGGGGTGGAGACCGGCAGCAGAAGCAGCAAGCGCCACTATCTGAGCCGGAACCGACATGCTCTCGGGAGTCGACTCGATGCCTGTCGCAGCGCCGAAGTCCTCAGTTCCAAATAGAAGCGCCGACAGGCGTGGGGAAGACTGTGCAATTGGCAGCGCATTACAGATGGCAAGCGGCGACTCGAGCAAAGCCACCACGCGAATGCCGCCGGGCGCGCGCTGGTACTGCCTTTCCAGCCTAAGCATGTCGGCATCAAGTTGAACCACCTGCGCGGCCGAGTCCACCTTGGGCATCAGCAGGCCATCCGCGCCGGCCGCGATGGCAGCCTCTAGATCTGCGGCAAGAAGCTCTGGCTCATTGTTAACACGAACATAAACGGGCACACCGGCGCTGGCCTGCAGCAAGGGCACGAAGGTCGCCAGGTTCTCTCTTGCGGCTTCCTTGGACTGGCGCGCCACCGCGTCTTCCAGATCCAGAATTAGCGCATCGGCGCCACGCTGACCCGCCTTGGCTAGGAAGCGTTCTGTGTCCGCAGGGACGAACAGCATGGAACAGGGTTCGGTCATAGGTTCATGCGTCAAATCGAAGTTTGAAAACCAAGACTTGCAGTTTGTAATCTTATGTTTTGATGCTTTTGAAAATCAAAGGTTTTATTGCCAATCTACTTCAATGGGCTGGCAATTCAATCACTTTAAGCCAAGTATGGCACTACGGTACAAAACAAGATCCCCGTGAAATCCCTCGAATGCTGTTTAGGGGTCCATATGCTATTTGCTGACGTCGGACAGTGCATAGATAATCGAGTTAATGATCTCCTTAGGAACAGCGTCCAAACTTGACCACTGAGTAGAATGTTCTTAAAAAACATGGGAAATAAAATTGAATCTTCAGCAAATTAAGGGGCTACTTGAACACACCCACCTTTAACCACATTGCAGTAGTTGGCGCTGGCGCCGTTGGCAGCTTTTATGGCGCCATGCTCGCCCGTGCCGGGCACAGGGTGACGCTCATCGGCCGACCCGCACATGTGCAAGCTACAACGCGCGACGGTTTGAAGTTAGATTTATCAACATCCTCGGCGACAGAGATCATTCGGATTGAGGCCAGCAGTGACTTTTCAAGCTTGCGAACAGCGGACTTGGTATTGTTCTGTGTCAAATCAACAGACAGCGCTTCGGTCGCACTTCAAATTGCGCCGTACCTCGCACCGCATGCATTGATCATGAGTTTACAAAACGGTGTGGAGAATGCAGCACTGATTGCACAACATGTACCCCATGCGGTGATCCCCTCTGTCGTCTATGTGGCCACAGAAATTACTGCGCCAGGATGTGTCAAGCACCATGGTCGCGGTGAGCTTGTGATCGGAACGATGAAGGCTTCGCGACTGAGCGATCCGCAAAAAACGCTTCAAGAAATAGTGGTGCTATTTGGTTCAGCGCAGGTACCGGTTCAGATTTCACCAAATGTCATGGCCGAGTTATGGTCCAAGTTGATGATCAATTGCGCTTTCAATGCGATTTCAGGTTTAGCCCAAATTCAATACGGAAAACTTGCGGCTTTGGCGTCAGTTCGTAGCACCCAGACAGCTTTAGTCAAGGAAGTCATTGCAGTGGCCCACGCCGATGGTATCCATTTATCTGAGACTGTTGCCCTGAAAGCCGTCGAGCAAATATCTGTCACGATGGGAAGTCAAAAATCATCCACTGCACAAGATATGGCGCGCTCTAAACCCAGTGAAATTGACCATCTGAATGGGTTCATTGTGAGACGAGGGCAGGCGCTTGGGGTGGCGACCCCTGTTAACCAAGCCTTGTTCGCGTTGGTCAAACTGGTTGAATCCACTTATACCGCTCATGTCTAAGGCAGAAGTCCCCATAGAGTTCGTTCGAGCTTTGAACGAACTGGGTCTTTCAAACGCTTCTTCCTTGTACGGCAATCCTCTAACGGGCGGCGTGTCATCTGATATTTGGTGCATTGAGACAGAAAAAGGATTTGTTTGCGCCAAACGTGCTTTGTCCAAATTGCGGGTGGCTGCCGATTGGCATGCGCCTGTAGAGCGTAACCTTTTTGAGGCCCGATGGTTGCAAGTTGCCCACCAAGCCTCGGCAGGCTGTGCACCAGAACTATTAGGCCAACACCCAGAACTAGGGGTGTTGGTCATGCAGTACCTTGACCCAGTTCACTATCGCCTATGGAAGCAAGAATTGCTTGCTGGCAATGCTGACGCGCATACTGCAAATGCAATGGGGCAAGTACTGTCGAAGATTCACAGTTATGCAGCGAAAAATAGCCAGTTAGCAAGAGAATTTCCAACTGACAAAATATTTTTTGAAATCAGACTGGCGCCCTACTTACTCGCCACCGCAGAGCGCCATCCGAAACTAGCGCATGCACTCGAAGCGCTGGTATTGCAAACTCAAAACAATGCAAAGACCTTGGTGCATGGCGATGTCAGCCCTAAGAATATCTTGTTAGGACAACAGGGCCCCGTGTTGCTAGATGCTGAGTGCGCCACTTGGAGTGATCCTGCATTTGACTTGGCGTTTTGCCTAAATCACTTATTGCTCAAGTGTCTTTGGACGCCATCGTCATCTTCAGATTTTTTGCATTGCTTTGAAGTTCTGACCAACAGCTACTTGCCATCCGTAGATTGGGAGCTGCCCACTGATCTTGAAGTAAGAGCGGCTCGACTGCTACCCGGACTGTTGCTGGCCAGAGTGGATGGCAAGTCTCCTGTCGAATATGTCACTGAAGAACATCAACGCGAACACGTTAGACGCGTAGCAAGCGCATTGCTCATCAAGCCAGCAAGCTATTTGCAAGAAATTGCCCATGCATGGGCCAAGGACCTCCATACATGACACCGTTTGCCATCAAATCTATCCTCGCAAGACGAGTCTGGGACAGTCGCGGGCGACCCACCGTAGAAGCAGAAGTTTTTCTCAACGACGGCTCACTAGGCAGAGCCATTGCACCAGCTGGCGCATCCAAAGGAGAGCTTGAAGCACTGGAATTAAGAGATGGAGGTGATCGGTTTGGTGGGCTTGATGTGATGCGGGCGGTCGGACATGTCAACGGTGAAATTTCTAATGCACTCGTGGGAACAAAGGCTGACAACCAGTCTGTTCTTGATCAGGCGCTCATTGACCTTGATGGAACCCTTAACAAGTCAAGATTAGGCGCCAATGCAACTTTGGCTGTTTCAATGGCAGCAGCGCATGCCATGGCCGCGGCCTCTGGCATGCCCTTATACCGTTACCTTGGTAACGGAAAAATAGGACGCTTGCCCATGCCTCAAATACAAATTTTTGGCGGAGGTGCGCATGCAGGCAGGCGTGTCGATGTTCAGGACTTTATGGTGGTCTGTCCTGGCGCAACCAGCTTCGCTCAGGCTTTGGAGTGGACGGCTGAAGTCTACCGCCATGCAGGCTTACTGATGGTGCAACGCGGCTCACTGTTTGGCGTTGCTGACGAAGGGGGTTGGTGGCCTGACTTTTCAAGTAACGAGCAAGCACTTGAGATGCTCGTAGTTGCCATTGAACGCGCAGGCTTTATTCCTGGAGATCAAGTTGCAATTGCTTTGGATATTGCAGCATCCGAATTTGGGCGGCAGGGTCAATACCGCCTAGGACTGGAATCCCGGGAACTGGACTCCGACGGCATGATTGAAATGCTTTTGAGATGGGTTGAGAAGTACCCCATCGTGTCCATTGAAGACCCTTTGGCCGAAGACGATTTGGTGGGGTTCTCTCGCTTTACCAAGGCTATTGGCCATCGACTGCAAATTGTAGGCGATGATTTTTTGGTCTCCAATTCGAGCCTCATTCGAGAGGCCGCCAATTTAGGCGCTGCCAACACGGTACTACTCAAACCCAACCAAAGAGGCACCCTGAGCGAAACCTTACAAGCTTGGAAAGTGGCACAAGAGTTGGGCTATTCAGCCATCGTCTCCGCCCGCTCGGGTGAAACCGAAGATACCACCATTGTCGACGGTGAAACCGAAGATACCACCATTGTCGACCTGGCCATTGGGTGGAATGTCGGTCAACTCAAAGTTGGATCGTTCGCAAGAAGTGAGCGCATGGTCAAGTGGAACCATGCACTGCGCATTGAAGAACAACTAGGTGCTCAAGCACGTTTTGCTGGCTCTAGCGTATTTCAAAAAACTCACTGAACTTCAATACCTGCTATCGGTGCGTAAGTCCGCCACTTTTCACGCATCCGTTGCTCAACTGGGTTTCTGCTGGTTAAAGAATGCCATATCGTGCAAATACATCTGCTAATTTATCGCCGCGTTGTAAGTCTTTCAGCGTATTAGATTCGCCTGACACTTTTTTAAAAGCAATCTCTAAAACTTTATCTTCTACGCTTTGAGGAACAACAACCAAGCCATCTACATCCCCCACAACCAAGTCCCCTGGCACCACGTATACACCGCCACATTCAATTGGAATATCCAGCGCCATGATTCGAGCCCGGCCTTTGCTATCTAGTGGCGCAATACCACCATGAAAAACGGGGAATTTCATGGCACGAATTGCACGGACATCTCTGGTGCACCCATCCATAACAGCTCCAGCTGCGCCACGGGCTTGTGCCGCTGTAGACAGTAATTCTCCCCAAGGGCCAATCCGAGCTGAGTTCGAACACGCAAAAATAGGAATTTCAAAGGGCAACAAACTGTCGACCAATTTAATCTCTAACTCATAGGGATTCGTGCCCTCATCGTGATGCCACACCTCCATGAAACTAGCAGTTCGAGCTCTTCCAACTAAAACCAAGGCATCATCAATTGGACGAATTTTTGATGACATCGCTTGATTGCGAAATCCTGAACTGTCCAATGCGTCAGAAATAATCGATGTGAAAAGTTGATCTCGAATCTGTTCAAAGAGTCTTCGATCGATTTCTTGGGATGTAGTCATAACAGTGCTCAGTCATTAAAGTGTTCCTATAAAAATTTGATAATTAACGTATCGACTCTAGCAACTAACAGCGGTGCTTGGCTTATGAGACTGGGTATCGTGCAAATGCAAACAAATTTTCAATTACATCGCAGATGTAAAACCGCCATCCACCGTCATAATTAATCCATTCACAAAGGATGCTTCATCTGAGGCTAAAAAAACAGCCGCAGGACCAATTTCTTCTACCCGCCCCCACCGCCCAACCGGCGTTCTTTCTTTAACCCATTTGGTAAATTGAGGGTCTTCTACCAAAGCAGTGTTCATTTCCGTGGCAAAAAAGCCTGGTGCAATGCAATTCACAGTGATCAAATTAGGCGCAAGTTCCACTGCCAGTTGCTTACATAAGGCATGCACTGCCCCTTTACTGGCCACATAAGCGGAAATGGAAGGCCTCGCATTGATAGCGCTCATTGAACCAATCAAGATAATGCGCCCATTTTTCTTCTCCACCATGAAAGGCGTCACTGCTTTGCAAAGTACCCATATTGCTTTGAAATTGGTATTGATAACTTTTTCGAAATTTTCCAATTCAAAATCTTGTATTGCTTGTCTGTGATTGATGCCGGCATTGGCAATCAAAATATCTATTTTTCCCCATTGTTTTTGTAAGTCGCTAACGCACGCCTGAGCCGCTTCAAAGTTGGTGACATCAAAAGCCGCCGCCTGGGCAGAGAGTCCTTGCTCAGATAGTGTTTTGACACGCTCGCTTAAAAGCTTTTCGTCACGTGCATTGAGAACCACATGGGCACCAGCCTTTGCAAGTGATTGGGCCATCGACCAGCCCAGTCCTCGGGAGGCCCCTGTGATGAGTGTAATTTTGTTGGTAAGGTCAAACATATGATCGATCTTTTAGTGCATGATCATTCTGACCTTGATATAAAAGCTTGGCAACTCTTTTATGAAGTTTGAGTTGGCTCCAATTTGGCAAAATTACCATAGTGCGTTTTATGTGTGCTACTTCAAACATGATGCAACAATCTATGAAATTATTTGTGGAATATTTTCATTAACCTTTGTGGTTTCAAAACAAATAATGATCTACCAGCATGGCCGCGAAAAGCACACTCAAATGGACAAGAGAAAATTTAAAAGTCTGTCGTGCTTGCTCGTCTGAATATTTCCGCCAGAGCTTGAATGCATGAACCACAAAAACCAGACTTAAACCCAATGCAACCAAGAGATAGAGCCAAGAGCTCATGCCGTAAACAAATGGCATTAAACAAGCAGCCAACAAAATAAGGGTGTAAAGCAAAATTTGCAAGCACGTAAAATGAATGCCATGGGTGACTGGCAACATAGGCAATCCCGACTTCCTATATTCATCAACCCGGTAAAGTGCCAGCGCCCAGAAATGAGGGGGCGTCCACAAGAAAATAATCAGAAAGAGCAGAAGCGCCTCGGGTCCCACCTGATCCGTCATGGCAGCCCAACCCAGCACTGGCGGCATTGCACCAGACGAGCCCCCAATCACGATATTTTGCGGCGTGAGTGGCTTCAAGATCACTGTGTAAATAACCGCGTATCCCAAAAAAGTACCCAAGGTAAGCCACATGGTGAGGGGGTTGATCCAAAAATAGAGCAGCGCCGAACCAGCTAAGCAAAGTGCAGAAGAAAACAATAAAGTGAGCAAGCCGTCAACTTGGCCTTGTGCAGTTGGGCGCCAAGAGGTTCTTTTCATCTTGGCATCTATTTCTTTTTCAACCAAGCAGTTGATGGCCGCAGCTGCGCCAGCAACCAGCCAGATACCAACACAAGCCAATATGGCGCGTTGAATTTCATTCAAAGTTGGTACTCTCGGTACCGCCATCACCATGCCCACAAGGGCGCAAAAGACAATCAGCTGCAGCACTCTAGGTTTAGTCAGCGCATGAAGCTGCCCCAAAACAACCATAGAATTTTGCGAAATAATCGTCGGCATAAATTGAATTTAATCGTGGTGGACAATAATTCCGCAACTATGAGTGACGAATCATTCCCACTTTGCACTGAAGGCTCACCAGCCAGTGGGGAGGACCATCTTCCGTTCCCGCCCTGTCTAAGTTGGGGTGAAGTTTTAGAATTTGTTCCAGAATTTTTTCCTGATCAGGCTCTAGATCAACAAAAAAAACATGACGATCTTCCGCTAAAATTTTTTCGAACCGAGCAAACTTATAGTTAGGCGTCTGAATTCCAATAAAGCCGCCCAGCCAAGCGCTAAAGCCTAAAATGACAACCGAAAGAAAAACAAAGGGTGTCCAGCCTGCTGACGTGCTTACCAGCTCAAAGCTGAAGGCCATCAAGAGCAAAGCTAAAAGCCATCAAGAGCATCGTACTGGCTAAGCCGCAACCCACCACAGCGCCCAGTATCGACTTGTGCACAACGTCTTGTTTCATAAATGATTGAACTTCGTGCAGGTGTGGATGTTCTGACAAGCTCTTGTCATCCAAGCTCAACACATGAATCTGAGGCGTGGCAATACCAGCACCCTCAAGTCGCTCTTCGAAAAGCTCTAAATCATCCAGACTCGGACCCGTAAAATAACTTCTCTTTAGCTTCATACGACACCCTCAGTTAAAAGTACGCCTTGCACTAATTTGTTTTTGCCTTGGCTACGATATAGTCAACAGCGGCCTTCACTTCTGCATCACTCAATGAAGCGTTGCCACCCTTTGCGGGCATGACGCCAATCGAACTGCTTATGCCATTAAGAGCGTTGGCATAAAGAACCTTGGTTCCTTTAGCCAACCGTGTTTTCCACTGCGCCTGATCGCCAAGTTTGGGCGCGCCTGCAATCCCTGAAACATGACAAGCGGCACAACTTTGGCCAAAAACCTGAGCACCATCTCGTGTCACCGTGCCAGTGCTTATCGATGCGTTTATGACAGCAACTTCTGTAGGCAACTCCATGGCAAGCTTGCCAACCGGTTTAATGCGATCAAGCACACTGAGCCCATTGCTCATCAAGCCATCTCTGCTGTGCATGACCTGACTTGACATGCTCATATGATGCGAAACAAGGAGATAAGCAAACAAGGCAACACCCAAGAAAAAACCAGAAATGACCACGGTGTGTACAACATATTTTTTCTCTGCCATGCGTGACTCTCCAATGAATGAATGTCAATGAAATTAAACTTGCTTTAGATTGACTGATCTTTTTTTACGGCGTACCTTTGAAGAAAAATATACCGCGCGTCAGAAACGTATAGTCAGCCTCCAGTGCCCCAATACCAATGAAAGTTAGGATCAAGAGGGGTGGCAGCAAGATGGCATAAACAAAGGCCAAACGCTCCCACATCATGTGCATGAACACGGCAACGATCAAGCCCGCCTTTAACAACATAAAGACAATGATCAATGACCAGCGCAAGTAGCCTTCCACATGGAAGTAATCAACCATATAAGAGGCCGTGCTTAGTACGAAAAGCAGCAGCCATATTTTGAGATAGATGCCAATCGGATGCTGTTGGTTTTCTGCTTCAGACATAGGTTCTCCTTACCAAAGATAGAAAAACGCAAAAATAAAGACCCAGACCAAGTCCACAAAGTGCCAGTACAAACCGACAATTTCTATCGTTTCATAGCCACCTTTACGCCCCGTCAGGAAACCAGGCCGTTCGTGCTCTAAATCACCACGCCAGACCTTGAAAGCAAAGATCAATAACAAAATGACGCCTATGGAGACATGGGTGCCGTGAAATCCAGTGACCATAAAAAATACGGATCCAAATTGCGCAGCACCCAAAGGATTGCCCCATGGCCGAATCCCCTCTTCGGTGATTAACTTAGTCCATTCGAATGCCTGCATGCCGACAAATGAGGCCCCCAATAAGGCAGTGATCATCAGCATCACAAAGGTGGTTCGTCGGTCTTTGCGGTACCCATAGTTCACGGCCATGGCCATGGTTCCACTGCTGGTAATGAGAATGAAGGTCATCAATGCAATCAGGACCAAAGGGACCTCCTTGCCACCAAGCGTCAAGGCAAACACCTCGCTCGAATTGGGCCAGAGATCAGGAGTTGACATTCTCACAGTCATGTACGAAATTAAGAAAATACTGAAGATAAAGGTGTCGCTGACCAAAAAAATCCACATCATGGTTTTGCCCCATGGAACCTTCTTGAACGACTGTTGGTCGGACGACCAGTCACTGACAAGGCCCTGCATTCCAGACTCCAAGACGGGCGAGTGAATGGGCATTGTCGAAACAGGGTGTGACATATCAGGTCCTTCCTTTTATTCCGCAGATAATCATCAATTCATCTAAGTTGTTCCCTGTGAACAACAGGCCGAAAAGTACAAGCCATACCAACAACAAAAAGTGCCAGTAGAGCGTGCACAACTCAACACTGTGCCGAACTTTCTCTATCTCACAACCTCTCCACAAGCGGGTCAGTGTTTGACCCCAGACGACCAAGCCACCTAGCAAATGCAAGCCATGCAAACCCGTGATGAGGTAGAAAAAAGCAATGGCAGGGTTGGTCACTTCAAAATAAACCAAGGCACCAAGTTCACGCCAGGCTTGAGCCTGACCCATCAAGAACAACAAGGTGCAAAGTCCTGCAGCCAAAAGACTTCTAAGCAATAACTTTTGTTGACCACGCCTAACAGCGTACTGGGCCAATTCAAGCCCCAAACTGCCTAAAAACAGAACCAGTGTGTTGGCCCACATTAATCTGATTTGTGGCGCAGGTCGCCAATCTTCGTAGGCCATGCGTCCGGCATAAGCCACGATTAGCAACATGAATAAAACAGTGACGACGCCCAAAAATACTTTGAGTGCAGCCCGCTTATTCTGTTGATTGGAATGCCGCTGAAGCAACGGTAACTCGCCCGTGGCTTCCCAGGGCTTGGTGGTCAAGTTATGAATGAGGTTCATGGCTGTGCGCACTTAAACACGCTTGACGTCTTGCGGCGCCACGTTTTGCGGTATGAAGTCACTCACCACCCCAGGCACACTAAAGTCGTAAGCCCAGCGATAGACCTTCGGCAATTCAGGTCCAAAATTACCGTGTATCGGTGGCGTCTCAGAGGTTTGCCACTCAAGTGTGGTTGCATTCCAAGGGTTGGGGCCAGACGGCTTGCCATTGAAATAACTCCAAAATAAGTTATACAAAAAGAGCAACTGGAACCCGCCGACAAACAAAGCAGCCAACGTAATTCCGATGTTCAAATCGGTCGCTGAAGCCGGAATGAAACTTGTCCCCTCGACTGAAAAATACCGTCTTGGTACGCCTAAAAATCCCAAGTAGTGCATGGGCAGGTAAATCGCATAGGTGCCCAGAAAGGTGGTCCAGAAATGGATCTTGCCCATGCCCTCGTGCATCATGCGCCCCGTAATTTTGGGGTACCAGTGGTAAATTGCGCCAAGCACCACCATAACGGGAGCCACGGCCATGACCATGTGGAAATGGGCCACCACAAACATGGTGTCCGACAGTGGCACGCTGACGCTGACGTTGCCCAAGAACAAACCTGTCAAGCCGCCGTGCTGACGCTGACGTTGCCCAAGAACAAACCTGTCAAGCCGCCGTGCAGGAATGCGAAAATAAAACCGATGGCAAACAGCATGGGTACAGTGAGATGAATACTGCCCTGCCAAAGCGTCAGAACCCAGTTATAAACTTTCAGAGCAGTGGGAATGGCAATGATCAAGGTTGTGGTGGCAAAGAAGAATCCGAAATACGGATTCATGCCACTGACATACATGTGGTGTGCCCAGACAAAGAAACTGAGAACGCCAATGGCGACAATGGCCCAAACCATCATGCGATAACCAAAAATGTTCTTTCTGGCGTGAACACTGAGCAGGTCCGAGACAATGCCAAATGCAGGCAAGGCAACAATGTAGACCTCAGGGTGACCAAAAAACCAGAACAAATGCTGGAACAGCAAAGGACTACCACCGGTATAACTGGCTTGCTGTCCCATCGACACCAGTGCAGGCATAAAGAAGCTGGTGCCCAACAACAAGTCAAACAACATCATCACCGCGCTGACAAACAAAGCCGGAAAGGCAAGCAAGGCCAAAATGGTTGCGACAAAAATGCCCCATATGGTCAATGGCATTCGCATCAAAGTCATACCACGAGTGCGAGCTTGCAGAATAGTGACGACGTAATTCAGACCGCCCATGGTAAAACCAATGATGAAAAACGCCAGCGACACCAGCATGAGAATAATGCCCCATGTTGCCCCCGGAGTACCTGGCAAAATCGCCTGCGGCGGGTAAAGGGTCCAGCCCGAACCGGTGGGCCCACCAGGCACAAAAAAACTGATCACCAGAAGAATGACGGCAAAAAGGTATATCCAAAAACTCAACATATTGAGATACGGAAAGACCATGTCCCTAGCGCCCACCATCAAAGGAATCAGGTAGTTGCCAAAACCACCCAGAAACAAGGCAGTCAATAAATAAACAACCATGATCATGCCGTGCATGGTGACGGCCTGAAGGTAGTTGCTGGGGTCTATGAACGAGAAACTGTTGGGGTAGGCCAGTTGAAGCCTCATCATCCAAGACAAGACCAAGGCTACCAGCCCAATAGAAATGGCGGTGACAGCGTATTGGATCGCAATCACCTTAGCGTCTTGGCTCCAGATGTACTTGCCTAAAAACGTTTTGGGATGGTAAAGCTCCATCTCCGCAACTTCTAATGGTCCAACGTCAGCGGACTCATCGTGTGCCATGTGTTCCATCAGATATCCTTTTTTAAATATTCGTCTACCTGTCTTGCCAAAGCCCGTTCAAGGCAGCACATTGATATAAGCCACCAAATCGTTGATGGCCTGTTCATCTTTCAAAATGGCCGCCATCAATGCCATTTGAGGTCCATATTGATCCTTGGCATGAGCACCTCGAAATCCTTGCTTAAAATTTTTCAACTGCGTCACCGTATACCAGTCGCTCATGCCCTTAAGTTTGGGGGCTTGCATCAGGCGAACGCCTTGTCCGTTCTGGCCGTGGCAGGTTGAGCAGGTTGAAACAAACAATGGTTTGCCAATGCTGGCGTTTCCCTTGACCGTATGGGGTGCAGCTGTATCTGGCAGCGATGTAATGAATGCACTGACATTGGCAATGGCAGCATCGTCAACCAGCAAAGATGCCATCGGTGCCATCACCTTGCCAAACACATCTCGCTCATTACTTCCTCGGATACCATGTTTGAAATAACTCAGTTGCCGCTGCAGATACCATTCACCCTGCCCGGCCAACTTAGGCGCATGAAGCAAGGGATTGCCTTCGGCCTCGGCACCATGGCAAGCCGCACATGTTGCATAGAGGGCCTTACCAAGTGTTTTGTCACCACTGGGTTTAGCTAAATTGTCAGCAAATGTTTTCTGATCTCCCAGCCAAGACAGATAAGCCGCCTCTTCTTCCACCACAATGACCCCGCGCATCACAAAATGACCAACACCGCACAATTCATTGCACAGCAGATCAAACTTACCAGTTCGGGTGGGTGTTAACCAAAGATAGGTGACCATACCAGGCACCAAATCCATCTTGGCGCGGAACTGGGGTACCGCGAAGTTGTGCAATACGTCAATCGAACGTAACAAGATCTTGACAGGCTTGCCGATTTGCAAATGCAACTCTTGGCTTGAAACCAAAATATCGTCGCGTCCATTCGCGTCCGACGGGTCCATTCCGAACGGATTAGCATCATTGATGTGCTTGGCATTAACGACGCCAAGCTTGCCGTCTTTACCAGGAAGTCGGTATTGCCAATGCCATTGCTGTCCAACAGCCTCTACCAGGTGCGCATCTGCAGGGACGTTGACAAAATTGGCCCAGATGATCAAGCCCGGAGCCAGCATTGCGGCAACACCGACAGTTGTGACACTGATTAACCACCACTCTAACTTTTTGTTTTCAGGCTCGTAAGCAGCTCGGACACCCTGTTTGGCTCGGAACTTGACAATGCAATAGGCAACGAAAAGATTGACAGCTACAAAAGCCAGTCCGGTAATCCAGAAGGTCAGTTCAATCGTATCGTCCATGCCCTTCCAGTTGGAGGCGATGGGTGTGAAATACCAAGGGCTTAGGTAATGGAAGATCAGTGATCCAAGTACCAACAACACCAATATGATTGCGATTGTCATGTCGATTCTCACTCCAAGTTACTACTTGCCGAGGAAACACTAAAAAGCTACTAGGCTCACTTTGCTAGAACGAGACATTGATGTAAATTATAACCTTATGAATAATATGTCTATAAGTAATTACCTTGTGAAGTATTGCTCTCAATAGTGCTAGACATTGATAAGAATCTTGCTCATGATTGGTGTTAGCCACAGTCAAACCAATCAGCAGGAGTCAAGACATGAGCAGCAGAAGAGAATGGATTCAATGGGCCGGCCTTGGTGCCGCTAGTTTGGGTGTCATGGGCCGCGCGTGGGCTGGACCATTTCCTGAAAAGCCAATCAAATTGATCGTGCCCTACCCTGCAGGCGGCGGTGCTGATCAATGGGCCAGAATTGTGGGAGGTAAGGCTGAAAAATTATTGGGACAACCCATCGTGTTTGATTACAAGCCAGGCGCCAGTACAACGATTGGGGCTGATGCTGCAGCGAAAGCCCCTGCCGATGGTTACACCATCCATTTGATTGACAGCACCGCTTTTGCCTACGTGCCCAACATGCGCAAAGTGCCTTATGACCCTCTCAAATCCTTCACGCCCTTGGTCCATTTGGGCGAGTTACCGTTTGTGCTGGTGGCCCATCCCTCTGTGCCTGTTCGAAATTTGCAAGAGTTAATTGCATTTGCAAAAGCCAACCCCAACAAACTCAATTGCGCCAGCGCAGGTGTCGGTTCACCTCATCATTTAATTGCTGAAATTTTCAAGCAGCGTGCAGGCATTGCCATGAACCATGTGCCTTACAAAGGGGCTGCACAGTACATGGCCGATTTGGTGGGGGGGCAGGTTGATCTGGCCGTTTCAACCCTTGGGCCGGCCATTCCTCATATACAAACAGGTCGCATCCGCGCTCTGGCCGTCTCCTCAGTCAAACGCTCAGGAACCCTGCCCGATGTTCCCACCATTGCCGAGCAAGGGTTTGAAGGTTTTGATGAAAAACCCTGGAACTGTTTTGTGACCAACGCCGGTGTGCCTGCCGAAGCTCTCGACAAATTACGCTCAGTTTTTCGCTCAACCATGGATGACCCGGAGGTTGTTCAAGCTTTGCGCAAGACAGGTGTTGAAGAAATCGGCCAAATGCCCCTGGCCCAGATCAGCGAGCAAATGCGACTTGACAACTTGAAATGGGGCGAAGTAATTCGCCGCGCCAAAATAACCGTGGACAGTTGAACGCCAGAGTTGTTTGTTGGAACTCCGAGTTAGCCTTCAAGCAGAGGGGCGTAACTTTTCGGGGTATTGGTCAAACACGGTGCCATTTGCAAACAAGGTGTCCATTTCTTCTTCCGAATAGCCCAGTTGGCCAAGAACGGACTTAGAGTGCTGACCCAGCCACGGAGCCGGCATTCTAATGCTTGCCAAAGTGCCACTCGATTTGATAGGTAAGCCCAATGTCTTCATGGGGCCAATGATGGGATGATCGATGTCGTGCACCATTTGCCGGGCCAAAACATGCGGGTCTTTTAGGGCTTGCTCATAACCAAAAACTGGACCAGCAGGTATACCCACAGCATCCAACAATTTCACCCAATGGGTAGTCTTTTGTTGCGTCATGACCGATTCAATGTCTAGTTCAAGCGCATCTACATTTTTAACCCTCAAGGCCTGTGTCAGGTAGTCTGGGCGCTGAAGCCATTCGGGTCGTGCAATCACTTTTTCACAAAAAATCACCCACATTTTTTGCGATCCTGCACCCACCGTGACATAACCGTCCAAGGTTCGATACGCTTGATAAGGTGCTGCACGTCGATGTCGCGTGCCGGTGGCAATGGGGATTTCGCCGGAACCAAAATAAGCCCCAAATTCCCAGGGCGTCCAAGCCAGCCCCGCTTCCAGCAGCGAGGTCTCAAGGTACTGCCCTTCGCCAAAACGCAGTTTGCCAATCAATGCGCCCAAAATGCCAGAAAGCGCGGTCACACCGCTTGCGATGTCGTTCATGGCGATGCCAACTTTGGCAGGCCGACCTCCGGGATGGCCGGTCATCATCATGATGCCCGACATGCCTTGGGCAATGATGTCAAATCCGCCTTTTTGGCCATAAGGTCCAGTTTGGCCAAAGCCCGACATAGATGCGTAGATCACGCCAGGGTTGTTTGTGCGGACGCTGTCGTAGTCTATCCCCATGCGCTTCACCACACCCGGTCGAAAGTTTTCCATCACGATGTCTGCTTTTGCAGCCAACTGGTGGGCAATCTTTAAACCGGCCGGGTCTTTCAGGTTCAAGGCAATACTCTGTTTGTTTCTGTTGAGCACTGCAAAGCAATAGGACTCACCGTTGACTTGCGGTTCAAATTGGCGAGATGAGTCGCCTTTGTCTGCGTTTTCCAGTTTGATGACATCGGCCCCCATGTCTGCCAAGACCATGCCGCAGTAGGGGCCGGCCAAGACATTCGTCAGGTCCAGAACCCGCAGGCCAGACAAAGGAAGTTTCATGGAATGTCTTTCGTGGATAAGCGCAGAAAATTCAGCGGCCCATGAACAACGGTTTGCGTTTTTCCATGAAGGCGGTGCGTCCTTCGGTGAAGTCTGCGCTATTGAAGCACTCCGCCACCAATTGGTCACAAAGAGCCACGTTTCGCAACGACTCGTCTTTGACGATTTCGCCCACAATGGTTTTGATCGAGGCTACAGTCATTGGCGCGTTGGCGGCGATGGTCTCGGCATACTGCTGCACATAAGCCAACAATTCAGCTTTGGGTACCATTCGGTTGATCAAGCCCATAGAGAGTGCCTCGGGGGCGCTGAATTGCCGCGCGGTAAAAAATATTTCTTTTGCAAAAGAGGGGCCTACCACGTCTACCAGTTTGCGTACGCCGTCGTATTCATAGCCCAGGCCCAGTTTGGCGGCAGGTACAGCAAAACGTGAATGGTCCGCCGCAATTCGCATGTCGCAATTCAGGGCTACAGCCACGCCGCCACCGATGCAGTAACCATCAATCATGGCCAGAGTGGGCTTGTTGAGATTTTTCAGGGCCTGCGTACCTTCTTGGGCCACCGCATCGTAACGTTGGGTGGCCTCAGCAGAATTGCGCTGCTGGGCAAATTCCGAAATATCAGCGCCCGATACAAAGGCCTTGTCCCCTGCCCCGTTCACCACAACCACGCGAATTTCGTCATCGTGTGCAAAGTCGTTTGCAATGTCCGCAAGACCTTGCCACATTTCTAATGACACAGCGTTGTGACGTGCTGGGTTGTTAAAAGTAATCCAGCCGACATGCTTGTCTTTGCGAGCAAGCATCTTGTCTGTTTTCAAATGGACCATATTTTGACTCCGAGGGTGTTGTAAACAATTATGTTTGGCGATTGATTGCTTAGCGGTTGCCTGTGCGACAAGCTTGATGGTTTGTACCAATTAACTATATTAACGGTTATGTGATGATTGTGGTTAACAGTCCGATCCTGTGAAATAGCTTCATATTTTGGAAAGCAAGATGGCATCTCCGTTTGAAATAATGGTCACCGCTATTGGCGGCCCCGAAGTGCTGCAAAGTCGTTCAATCGACATGCCATTGCCAGCGCCCAATGAAGTTGTCCATTGCCAGCGCCCAATGAAGTTGTTTTGGCACACACGGCCATTGGCGTCAACTTTGTTGACATTTACTTGCGTGCTGGGCAGGCCCATTCACATAACCCGCAGCCGCCTTTCGTATCTGGTATCAATGCAGTGGGCAAGATCATTGCTCTGGGCTCGCAAATCCAAGGTTTGCAAATAGGGCAGAAAGTCACCTACACCAATGCGGGTGTGGGGAGCTACAGCACCCATGTAGCGGTATCGGCAGAACGACTTATACCTGTGCCGCCGGGTGTGGACGATGTACGGGTGGCTGCCGGTTTGGTGCGAGCCCTCACATGCCAATACTTGCTCAAACAAATGCGCCAACTCGACCCAGGCACCCGTGTGCTGGTACATGCTGCTGCTGGTGGTGTTGGGCAAATTTTGGTTCAATGGGCCAAGCGTCTTGGGTTGGTTGTTTTGGCCACAGCAGGTAGCGACATCAAGGTTCAAACAGCATTGGCATTGGGGGCTGACTTTGCCATCAATTACCGCACTCAGGATTTTGTGTCAGAGGTCAATCAAATCACTCAAGGTCAAGGTGTCAGCGTTGTGTTTGACTCTGTTGGCAAAGACACTTTTGAGGGCTCCCTCAAGTGCTTGGAGCCCAAGGGTTTGGTGGTTAACTTTGGCACCGCCTCAGGGCAAGTCGAGGGGTTCGCATTGCAGGAACTCCATAGCAAATCACTGTGGGTTTGCCGCCCCACCTTGCGCACCTACATCGCCAACCAACATGACATGCTTGCTATGAGCGCAGAGGCTTTCGAAATTTTGTGCGACCCCACAATTCGCTTAGACATCGACACCTTGCTGCCCCTGAGTCAGGCCAGCGAGGCACACCGATTGCTGGAAAGCCGAACTACGCAAGGGGCGATTGTTCTCATTCCCGACTCACTCATTAATCCACAGGAGTAAAAATGCACATGTTCAAAATCCTTTTGACCACCGCCTTCTGCCTGACAGCACTGGTCTCGCCAGTCAGTGCAGAGTACCCGGACAAACCAATTCGCATGGTGGTGGGTTACGCGCCAGGCGGTGCAGCTGACAAGTTGGTGCGCCCCATCATCGATCGGCTGGCTCGCATTTTGAAACAACCATTTGTGGTGGATTACAAGCCTGGTGCGGGAGCAGCACTTGCGGCTGAATTGACAGCCAAGGCGCCTGCCGATGGCTACACCTTGCACATCACAGATTCCGGTCCCATGACGATCTTGCCGCACATGCGCAAACTTGGTTACGACCCCTTAAGCAGTTTCACACCCATATCGATGGTGGGGGGTGGAGGCGTTGTTGTGGTGGTGTTGCCCTCGTCCAAAGCCACCGATATGAAGTCTTTAATAGATCCCAAAAACTGGAGTTATGGCACCTCGGGTGTTGGCGGCGTGGGTCATTTGGCTGGCGAGCAATTCAAGGCTGCCGCGAAAATTAACATTGATCACATTCCTTATAAAGGCGGCAGCCCCGCCATCACCGAACTGCTAGGTGGGCATGTGCCGATACTTTTTTCTTCGTTGGGCGCTGCAGCCGCACACATTCAAGCGGGAAGATTGAGGGCTTTGGCCGATTCATCTGGCAAACGCAGCTCAATGTTTCCCGATGTACCCACGATGGCAGAGGCCGGGTTTCCGGGCTTCGATGCCAGCATTTGGTTTAGCATCGTAGGGCCTTCAGGCCTGCCGAAAGAGGTCATGGACAAATTGGTTCCTGCCTTGACAAGCGTGATGAAAGATCCGGAAGTCATCTTAGCCATCAAACGAGAGGGCTACGACCCAATGCCTATGACACCTCAGCAAACTGCAGAGCGGATCAAATCCGATTTTGAGCTGTGGGGAAAAACTGTAAAAAGTGCGAACATCACGGCCGACTGAACACGCCAACTCGCCTCGGCCTATCAAGCTGTGGAATAGATTTTGTGATGGCTACTCAACCACTGATAGCAATCAAGCCTTTAATCTGATGTTTTTCAATTGACCTGGCAACAAAGCCTGTATCGATCAGCTCTTTCACAAAATTTTGCAAATAGGCATTTGCCTCGGTCTTTCCAAGAGCAACAGCAAAGCCATGATTGACCGTCATGAAATTACCTTGCAATAACTTTCCTTCGGGCAGTTTGTGCATTGACTCAATGAGGTTTGGTTTTAGCCCAGCAATAGCATCAACTTTATATTCATTGAATATTTGAATTGAAGCGGCAAAGTTTTTTGTTCGGACAATCGACGCATTATTCAAAGCACTCGTTAAATAAAGTTCGTAACCTGCTTTTTCAGGGGCGGCAATTTTTATTCCCTTGGCATCTACTTCTTCAGTACTCTTCAGGGTTGAGTTGTGATGAACAACATATCCCGCTTCAATTTCGGTCATAGCAGGCGAAAATGAAATGGTCTTTGCTCTTGTTTTTTCAATGGCAAGGATGGCAATGTCCCACACACCCTTGGTGGCATCGTCTGCAACTTGACCAGGCTGCTCGTAAATGACCATCTCTAATGAAACGCCAAGGCGTTTGGCTAACTCTTGCATTAAGTCAACACTAACGCCAAACAATTCCCCTGAGTCATTTTTGCGTGTAAACAAGTTATTGCCTAAATTCATACCAGCCCGCAACTTTCCAGTGGGAGCCAATTCATTGATTGCGGTCATCGTCATATCCTAATACAAATGAAATCTATGGCAGTTGAGGTTTAGTGATGTGCCAATGTCAATTTGTGCATCCAGTTGCTGCTAATTTTTACGCGGCCATATTGAATGTCTGTTAGCTTCTGACGCAGAGACAGGCTGACCTTGGCTGCTTCAGCGTTGGGAATACTGTAAGTGAAGTTGTGGTTTTTTAGAACACTGATCGGAAAAAGAACAGCTGCTGTACCGCAGGCGAACAGCTCGGTCATATCGCCATTGGCTAGCCCTGTTCGCACTTCCTCTAAACTAATTTGACGCTCGTCAACGCGACGGCCATCAGCCTTTGCAATTTCGATGATGCTCTGACGTGTCACGCCGGCCAATATGCTATCGCTTAAGGCTGGGGTTGCAAGCGAGCCATCTTTGTACACAATAAAAATATTCATACCGCCGAGTTCTTCGAGAAACTGCCCATGTTGTGCATCTAAGAATAAAACTTGTGCACACCCAAAAACTTGTGCACACCCATTTTTGCGTGCCTCTTGAAGCGGCGCCAATGAGCCTGCGTAGTTGCCAGCGCACTTGGCGTAGCCGGTGCCTCCCTTGGCTGCGCGAGTGTGGTGGGCAGAAACCCAAATCGGTATAGATGACACACCGTTTTCAAAGTAGGGTCCGGCTGGACTTGCAATGACATAAAAGGCAACTTTTTCAGCGCCACGAACACCTAGAAAACTTTCATCGGCGATCATGAATGGACGCAAGTACAGGCTGGTTTCCGGTGTTTGTGAAAGCCACTTTGAATCGGCACAAACAAGTTGTTCGATCGATTGAAGAAATAATTCTTTGGGCATTTCTGGCAGGCCTAAGCGCTCTGCAGACTTGGCAAAGCGGGCTGCATTCAGCTCAGGTCGAAAGGCCCAGAT
>Ga0209553_1000429_pt1 | contig 22104 bp, 18 predicted proteins | sample LauGreFBDMM110DN_2_FD_188217 | JGI IMG/M metagenome (GOLD analysis project Ga0209553, IMG submission 188217) | Freshwater lake microbial communities from Lake Michigan, USA - Fa13.BD.MM110.DN (SPAdes) (version 2) | ecosystem: Environmental > Aquatic > Freshwater > Lake | place: Lake Michigan...
ACTCATTGTTGGAGCCGGGCTATTTTCTATGTTCCTCTTCCTGGGTCTCTACCTACAAGTGATTCTCGGATACACACCACTTAAATCTGGTTTTGCATTCTTACCGTTCTCCATCGGCATCATCATCTTTGCCGGAGTTGCCTCACAACTTCTTCCTAGGATTGGACCTAAGCCACTGATGGTTCCAGGGTTGATCTTCGCTGGCATCGGACTCTTGATGCTCACTCGCATTACCCCGGAAACTGGCTATGCCACACACGTACTTCCCTCACTACTAATTATGAGCTCCGGAATGGCGCTGGTATTTATTCCACTGACTTCAACTTCACTCCATGGAGTCTCTGGTCGTGACACCGGTGTGGCAAGTGCGATGGTGAACACTTCTCAGCAGATTGGTGGCTCACTTGGAGTTGCACTACTTAATACAATTGCGGCAACCGCTACTGCGGCATATGCCACAACACAGACTGAGCTTGGAAAGATGGCTCAGCCATTTGCTGTGACACACGGATTTACCACTGCATTTAAGTTCAGTGCTGCGATGTTATTTGTCGGAGCCATCGTGCTCTACTTCTTTATCAATATTGGAAAAGAGTCACTGGTTGAAACAGAAGGCGCAGCAGCGCACTAACTAGTTACTAGCCCTGACCTAAGTGGCCAAGTAGCAGCTCGCGAACTCTCGCCGCATCTGCTTGGCCCTTTGTCTCTTTCATAACTGCGCCAATGAGGGCGCCAGCTGCTGGCAGGTGTCCCCCGCGTACCTTCTCGGCAGTCTCTGCTTGTTCGGCACAGACTTTCTCAATTGCTGCCATGAGTGCGCCATCATCGTTAACGACTTTAATTCCACGCTTTGCCACAACTTCGGCTGGCTTTCCTTCTCCAGCAATCACGCCTTCCACAACTTGGCGGGCAAGTTTGTCGGTGAGCTCACCTGCGGCAACGAGTGCCACAAGTTCTGCCACATCTGCCGGTGTGATGGCAAGTTCGGTCACTGCAATATTTTGATCATTGGCGATACGAGATATTTCACCGAGCCACCAGGTGCGGGCCTTGGTGGGATCGGCGCCGAGTAATACGGTGGCTTCCACAATATCTAGCACATCAGCGTTAATCATTGCCTGCATCTCTTTATCAGGAACGTTCCATTCTTCTTTGATGCGCTTGCGACGTAGTGATGGGCGCTCAGGCAAAGTTGCCCGCAGCTCTTCAATCCATGTGGCAGCTGGTGTTACTGGCAGTAAATCTGGATCTGGGAAGTATCGGTAATCCTCTGCCTGCTCTTTCGAACGACCAGAACGGGTCAGACCAGTATCTTCTTGGAAGTGACGAGTCTCTTGCTTAACTTTCTTGCCCTCATTTAAAAGTTCAGCATGACGAATCATTTCACCACGTATGGCGCGTTCCACCGAGCGAAGTGAGTTCACGTTCTTAGTCTCCGACCTGGTACCTAATACATCAGAGCCAATTGGTTTGAGTGAAACGTTGGCATCACATCGCAATGAGCCTTGCTCCATCTTCACATCAGATACTTTCAGGCCGCGCAAGATATCGCGTAGCTCTGCCACATAAGCCTTTGCCACCTCCGGTGCGTATTTACCTGTTCCTGGAACAATCTTGGTAACAATTTCAACTAATGGAATTCCGGCCCGGTTGTAATCAAGCAGTGAGTAATCAGCGCCATGAATACGGCCGGTAGCGCCACCCACGTGCAGCGACTTTCCAGTGTCTTCTTCCATGTGCACGCGTTCAACTTCGATGCGAAATTGCTTAGGACCCTCTTCGGTATCGATTTCAACATCGACATAGCCATCAAAGCAGATTGGTTCGTCATACTGTGAAATCTGGAAGTTCTTCGGCATATCTGGATAGAAGTAATTTTTGCGAGCAAAGCGACTATAAGGCGCAATTTTGCAGTTCAGTGCCAGGCCAATCAGAATCGTTGACTCAATCGCTTTCTCGTTCACGACAGGCAGTGCGCCAGGAAGTGCTAAACAGACCGGACACGTTTGAGTATTTGGCGCTGCCCCAAATTCTGTCGCACAAGAACAGAACATCTTGCTCTGAGTATTAAGTTCAACGTGAACCTCAAGACCTAGTACCGGATCCCACTTAGCAACTACTTCGTCATATGTTGGAAGCGCCATTATTTGCCCCCTGCCAAAACTGGTGCCTTGGAAAGAATCGGTGCGCCCCACTTTGTTAGTAGCGCTGCTTCCAGGGCCGCACCTGCTTGATAGAGACGCTGATCTTGCATGGCAGGTGCCATAATCTGGAAACCTACTGGCAAGTTATCTTCTTCAGCTAAACCTGCAGGTAGTGACATACCGCAGATTCCGGCCAGGTTTACTGGAATTGTGGCAACATCGCCCAGATACATCGCCATGGGATCGTCAACTTTTTCACCAATTTTATAGGCAGTTGTCGGCGCTGTCGGTGATACCAAGACATCAGCTTGGGTAAATGCCTTTGCATAATCTTCAATGATTAAGGTGCGAATCTTCTGCGCACTTCCATAGTAAGCATCGTAATAACCAGATGAGAGCGCATATGTTCCAAGGATGATGCGGCGCTTTACTTCCCGGCCAAAACCAGCATCACGAGTGGCGCTCATGACTGCCTCTGCAGAAGCACCATCTGAATCTCCTGTGCGAACTCCATAACGCATTGCATCAAAACGTGCCAAGTTAGATGAGCACTCTGATGGCGCAATTAAGTAATAGGCAGCAAGTGCGTATTCAAAGTTCGGACAATCAACTTCCACAATCTCAGCGCCAAGGGAAGCTAAAACCTGTAGTGATTCATCAAAGCGTGCTTGCACGCCCTTCTGATATCCAGCACCTTGTAACTGCTTAATCACACCAATCTTCATGCCTTTCACATCACCACTTTTTGCCGCCGCAACAACTGCTGGAACAGGAGCGTTAATACTTGTTGCATCTTTAGGATCGTGTCCTGCCATCACTTCATGAAGTAGCGCGGTATCTAACACGGTGCGACCAAATGGTCCGGCTTGATCAAGACTTGATGAGTATGCAATCAAACCAAAGCGAGAGACTGCGCCATAGGTGGGGCGAACTCCCACGATTCCGGTAAGAGCTGCCGGTTGGCGAATAGATCCACCAGTATCGGAACCCACTGCTAGTGGTGCTTCAAAAGCAGAGACGGCAGCTGCCGAACCACCGGATGAACCACCAGGTGTGCGAGTTAGATCCCACGGATTAAATGTCGGGCCATAACCAGAGTTTTCCGTCGATGAACCCATGGCAAATTCATCCATATTTGTCTTACCTAAAATCACCAAGCCCGCACTTTTAAGTTTAGTGACAACGGTTGAGTCATAGGGCGGAAGCCAGCCTTGCAAAATCTTGGAACCGGCAGTTGTGGGAACCCCGCGTTGTGCCAGCACATCCTTGAGCGCTAATGGAATTCCGGCAAGCGGTGAAAGTTTTTCACCGCTCTTACGTTTGGCATCTACCGCACTTGCCTGCGCAAGTGCGCCATCGGCATCAACATGTAAAAAAGCTTTTACCTGACCATCAACTGCCGCAATCTGAGCAAGGTGTGCCTTCGTTAATTCAACAGAAGTAGTTGACCCATCTGCTAACGCCTCGGCCATCTGGGTTGCGCTCTGGCGAATCATTCTGCCTCACCAAGAATTTGTGGAACACGGAAGCGTGCTTCCTCTTGTGCCGGAGCACCAGCGAGTGCATCCGCTGGCGAAAGACTTGGGAGCACAACATCTGGACGTGCAATATTTTCAAGTAGCTGTGGATGCGATGTTGCTTTAACCCCGGTCAAATCTACTTCTTGAACTCGAGCAACAGCGTCGAGAATCATTCCAAATTGGGAAGAGAGGCTAACGAGTTCTTCCTCTGTCATTTCAATCCGGGCTAGGCCTGCAAGTTTTGCGACATCATCGCGGGAGAGGCTGCTCATGTGCCAGAGTCTATAAAAGGTTCGGTTTAAGAGCGAATCTGGCCAGTGCCGGTAACAATCCAGGTAGTAGTTGTCATCGCCTCTAACCCCATTGGACCGCGTGCATGCAACTTTTGATTTGAGATGCCGATCTCTGCACCGAATCCCATTTGTTCGCCATCGGTAAATCGGGTTGAGGTATTGACCATCACCGCAGCACAATCAGAGTAGGCGATAAATCGAGCAGCCACTTCTTTATCTTCAGTAACGATAGCTTCAGTGTGGTTGGTTCCGTATTGCGCAATGTGATCAGCTGCGGCATCTACTGAATCTACGACACCCACATTCATCTCTAGCACGCCGTACTCGGTCGACCAGTTTTCAGCCGTTGCCATAGTTGCTGCAATGTTGAACTTCTCCGCCACTTTCTTGGCGGTGGCATCAGTATGCAAGATGACTCCAGCATCACTGAGGGCTTTAAGTGCCATCGGCAAAAATGTTGGAGCAATCGCCTTATGAACAAGGAGCGTCTCTGCTGCATTGCAGACACTTGGCCGATGTGTCTTTGAGTTAATAAGAATGGGTAGCGCTTTTTGAATATCAGCAAATTCGTCAACATAGACATGACAAACACCAGCGCCAGTTTCGATCGTTGGCACCGTTGATTCATCAACGACCATACGAATCAGCGCCGCGCTACCTCGTGGAATAACAAGGTCTACCTTTCCACGCGCCGTCAGCAACGCTTTTGTGGTTGCGCGATCTTCTGACGGAACAAGTTGGATGACCTCAGGTGAAATCTTGGTGGTACTTAAGGCATCGCGCATGACGTTGACCAAGATTTCATTGCTATTGCGCGCCGATGATGAACCACGCAAGAGCGCAGCATTTCCTGACATCAGCAATATAACTGCGGCATCGACAGTGACATTGGGACGTGCCTCATAGACCATGCCGATGACACCAAATGGCACAGAGATTTGTTTAAGCTCTAACCCATTTTCTAAAGTTGACTCTCGCAAGGTGCGACCGAGTGGATCTGAAAGGGCTGCCACTTGACGCGCTCCCCCAGCAATACCTTTGATGCGTTCTGCGGTAAGTGAAAGACGGTCCTGCAGTTGCGGATGCATCTGCTCATCTCGTGCGCTCTGCATATCAATTTCATTTGCCGCCAAGATTTCGGTGCTTCGTGATTCAATTGCTTGGGCAATCACCTCAAGTGCCGACTTTCGCTCGGCACCTGTGGCGGTAGCTAAGGTGCGAGCAGCGATACGAGCCTTCTTTGCCAGTTCGGCAATGATTGCCTCGGCGCTCATAGGAGTACTAAATCATCTCTATGCACAAGCTCGCGCTCGTATTCTGCGCCCAGTGATGCTGCGAGTTCCTTCGTTGAACGCCCCAGCATTTGTGGAATTTCAGATGAATCAAAAGCAACGAGACCCCGTGCAATCACTTTGCCAGATTCAGAGGCAAGTTCAACAGTGTCACCGGAGATGAAGTCACCTTCAATTGCAATCACACCAGCTGGAAGTAGCGATACTCCACGTTCAAGAATTGCCGTAACTGCCCCGGCATCCAGAATAAGTCGGCCTTGTGGAGTGGAAGCGTGGGCAAGCCAGAGCAGACGTGAGGTTGCCTTCGAACTTTGCGCTGCAAAGAAGGTTCCAAAATCTTCACCGACTATTGCATGGCCGCAATGTGCAAGGGAGGTAAGCAGCATCGGAATTCCAGCACTCGTTGCAATGCGCGCTGCCTCTACCTTCGTCACCATTCCGCCACTGCCCACACCGGCAGATCCTGCTCCGCCTAAACCAATGGTTTCGATATCTGACATCTTGGCGACATATCGGATTGGCTTTGCGCCACTCTGTGTTGGTGGTGCGTCATAGAGCGCATCGATATCTGAAACCAGAATCAATAAATCAGCATGGATAAGTAGGGCAACCAGGGCGGCAAGTCGATCGTTGTCGCCAAATCTAATTTCTTGGGTTCCGACAGTGTCATTTTCATTGACAATAGGAATAACGCCGAGTGAGAGCAATTTAGTTAGCGTCTGCTGGGCATTTTGATAGTGCGAGCGGCGCACAATATCTTCAGTAGTCAGTAGAACTTGGGAAGAAATAACGCCATGAGCCGAAAACTTCTTGTTGTACTGCCCCATGAGCAAACTTTGCCCGACTGAGGCTGCCGCTTGTTGTGTGGCCAGATCCTTTGGGCGAACTTTTAAGCCAAGGGGTGCCAGCCCGGCAGCGATTGCACCGGATGAAACTAGGAGTACATCGGCGCCGCGCTTTTTAAGTGAGTAAGCAAAGTCAGCAATTTTGGTGACAGAGTGTGGATCTAGCTCAGACCCAGCAGCGCCGGTAAGTGAAGATGAGCCAATCTTGATAACGATGCGCTTAGCGCTGGTTAAAGCCTCGCGGTTCACTTGTCATAACTTTCTTCTTCGCTCTCTTCTAGTTGAGCTAATGATAACTTTATTTCAGGGCTTGTTGGCTCTTCCACGTTATATTCCCATTGCCGGGCAATTTCGTCATCTGAAAGTTTATCTACCTCAGGCTCAACCGCTCCCCATGCACCTTCAAGCCGTGAATCTTCTCCACGGCGATGTAAGAAGCCAGCAAGTTGTTCAGCTCCCGCTTCGATAGTTGGCTCCCATTCAAATACAACCTCGTTATCACCAGAACCAATGCGCACTTCAGAACCTGCAACTGCGCCCTTCTTAAAGAGTTCCTTCTCAACACCTAACTGTGCCAGGCGATCTGCGAGATATCCAATGGCTTCGGCATTCTTAAAGTTTGTCTGGCGCACCCAGCGAACGACTTTCTGTCCGCGCACGCTAAAGGATCCATCGCCATTGAGTTGAACCGCGAAACCGGAATCATCAACTGCAACCGGGCGCAAGATGATGCGAGTACGTTCTTCTTTTGCAGCTTCTGCTCGCTCACGCTGAACAAGGCGAGCCATGGCATACATGAGTTCAGGCAAACCTTCACGGCTCGCAGCAGATACTGGGTAAACCTCATATCCCTTTTCTTTTAACTGCTCCTGCACCATATCGGCCATCGCTTTGCCATCAGGTAAATCAATTTTATTAAGCGCAACGATGCGCACGCGATCTTCCAGGCCGCCATAGAGTGCTAACTCATTTTCAATTGCATCCAAATCATCGACTGGGTTGCGATCTGTCTCTAGAGTTCCGCAATCAAGTACATGCACAAGTGCAACGCAGCGCTCTACGTGGCGCAAGAATTGAAGTCCAAGACCTTTTCCTTGCGATGCACCTGGAATAAGTCCTGGAACATCTGCCACGGTAAAGCGGGTATCACCAGCTTGCACAACACCAAGATTTGGCACAAGAGTAGTAAATGGATAGTCAGCAATCTTTGGTCGAGCCGCTGATACGGCAGCGATAAGAGAGGATTTACCGGCACTTGGAAAACCAACGAGTGCGATATCAGCCACAGATTTAAGTTCAAGAGTAAGTCTGCGTTCTTCACCTGGCTCGCCAAGGAGTGCAAAACCTGGTGCGCGTCGCTTGGAAGAAGAGAGCGCTAAGTTACCTAATCCGCCGTGGCCTCCACGCGCTGCCAGAAAAGTTGTGCCAATGCCGATGAGATCTGCAATTTGCGTCCCATCTTCATCATAAATAACTGTGCCATTTGGAACGGCCATAATCAGATCTTCACCCGATACTCCATCTTTGCGATCACCGAATCCTTGATGACCTGATGTTGCTTTGCGATGTGGTGAGTGATGGAAATCAAGAAGTGTTGTGACGGATGAATCAACGACGAGAATGATGTCTCCCCCGCGTCCGCCATTACCGCCATCTGGTCCACCGAGTGGCTTAAATTTTTCCCGCTTAACCGAGACGCAGCCGTCGCCGCCTTTCCCGGCGGTGGCAAAGAGAGTGACGCTATCGATAAATGTTGTCATCTCATCTGCCCTTTCTGGATATTTGTTAAATAAAAAAGCGGACCGCGATAAATGCGGCCCGCTCCTTGTAGAGAAACCTAAATTAAGCTGCAGGGACTACATTCACTACGCGACGACCGCGAGCGCGACCGAATTCAACTGCACCAGCTGCAAGCGCAAATAGTGTGTCATCTTTACCGCGTCCTACGTTCTTGCCTGGGTGGAAGTGTGTTCCACGCTGACGAACGAGAATCTCACCTGCATTAACTTCTTGACCGCCGAAACGCTTAATACCGAGGTACTGTGGGTTTGAATCGCGACCGTTACGAGTTGAGGAAACGCCCTTTTTACTTGCCATTTATCTGCTCCCTTAACCCTTACTTAGCACCGCTGATTGCGGTGATCTTTACTCGAGTGTGCTGTGCACGAAAACCTTGACGACGGCGATGACCTGTCTTGTTCTTGTAACGAAGGATGTCAATCTTTGGACCCTTTACGTCGTCAATGACTTCGCCAGTGACTTTGATGCTTGAAAGAACCTTGGGATCTGTCGTAACACTTGCGCCATCAACGACTAGAAGAGCTGGGAATGAAACTGATGATCCGGCAGCAGCGTCGATGCGATCGACAGTAATGGTCTCGCCAACAGTTACCTTCTCCTGGCGTCCGCCAGCTTTAACGATTGCGTACATGCTCATTGCCTCAGTTCTTCGGGTAATAGTTTCAAGCTTGATTCACGCATAGAGCGCTTTCAGGCAGATGCTAAGGGTACGGATTTCATACCCCATGGGTCAAATTGACCCCTAGATTCACTTCATTTAAGGGGGCTAAGCGGTGATGACCCCGGAGCTAGCGGCCCGGCGGCGGCGCTTTGCCTTGGGGGCGGTGACTTTAACTTCGGCAGTTTCCTGCTCCTGTGGCTCATCATTTAAGGTTTCATGAAATTCATGATCAGTTGCGGAATCTTCTTCGACATCTGGATGATGCGCTGACTGTGAATTCACTTGTGACATAGGCGCCTTCATCTTCACCGGATCCATATGCACATGAATTCCACGTCCATTACATGAATCACATGTGGTTGAGAAAGCCTCGATGAGGCCTTGCCCCACACGCTTACGAGTCATTTGAACCAGACCTAGTGAGGTTACTTCAGCAACTTGATGCTTGGTGCGATCGCGACCTAATGATTCAACCAGGCGACGAAGAACGGCATCACGATTTGATTCAAGAATCATATCGATGAAGTCGATGACCACAATTCCACCTAAGTCACGAAGACGAAGTTGGCGCGCAATCTCCTCGGCAGCTTCCAAGTTGTTCTTAGTCACGGTCTCTTCCAGGTTTCCACCCTTACCAATGAATTTTCCGGTGTTCACATCGATAACAATCATCGCTTCGGTGCGATCGATAACAAGTGATCCACCTGAAGGCAGATAGACCTTGCGATCAAATGCCTTAGCCAACTGCTCCTCAACCCGGTAATCAGCAAATAGATCTCCGCTGCCAGCGTACTTTTCAATCTTGGTAACAAGCTCGGGTGCAATTGAACCTAGGTAGGAAGTGATCTCATCCCATGCTTCATTGCCCTGAATGATTAGCTTGCGGAAATCTTCATTGAAGATATCGCGGATAACGCGGACGGCAAGATCTGGCTCTGAGAGCAGCAGCGCCGGTGCATGGAAGTTTGGATTTTCTGACTTCTGGAAAATATCTTCCCATTGCGCTTTCAGTCGCTCGACATCTGCGGTGAGTTCGACTTCAGATACACCTTCTGCTGCTGTGCGCACAATGACGCCGGCAGTATCAGGGATTAAATTCTTAAGGATTGCCTTAAGGCGAGTGCGCTCTGTTTCCGGAAGGCGCTTAGAGATTCCACTCATTCCACCGCCGGGAACATAGACAACATAGCGCCCTGGTAGAGAGATTTGGCTAGTTAGGCGGGCACCCTTTTGGCCAATCGGATCTTTTGTTACCTGAACAAGAACTGGCTGACCAGTTTTCAAAACCATCTCAATCTTGCGAGGTTCAGATTCAGAGATTCCAGCTGCATCCCAATTTACTTCACCAGCATAGAGAACAGCGTTACGACCCTTACCAATATCAACAAATGCCGCTTCCATCGATGGCAGCACGTTCTGCACGCGACCTAGATAGACGTTACCCACATATGAGACGTTGGCGTTTCTATTCACATAGTGCTCAACCATCACCTTATCTTCAATAACAGCAATCTGAATACGATCTCCGATTTGGCGAACCACCATCTCGCGATCAACATTTTCGCGACGAGCTAAGAATTCTCCATCAGTAATAATGGTTCCCCGGCGGCGATATGGCTCGCGATATTCGCGGCTTTCACTGCGCCCACGGTCACGATCACGGCGATTGCGGGTTCCACGTTCAGTGCGTTCCCGAGCTGGACGCTCAGATTTTTCGCGAACTTCACGAACTTTAACGATAGTGACAACACCATCTTCATCAATGACTTCACCTGGTGTGACGCCTTCGCCTGTTGCGCGGCGACGGCGACGGCGGCGATGTGTGCCACCTTCTGCCGAACCATCCTCTGAATCGCCAGATTCATCATCTGTTCCCTCTTCGGAATCTAAATCATCTGTTCTTTGACCATCAACTTGTGGCTTACGACGACCGCGACCACCGCGACGGCGACGGCGATTGCGTCCTGCGCGTGAATCTGAATCTTCAGAGTCCGCATCCGTTGCAACAGGTTCTGCGCTCTCTTTTGTTGGCGCTTGCTTCTTCGCCGCCTTTGCAGCTCGCTTAGGAGCAACAGCGTCAGCGGGAGCAGCTTGAAAGACTGGAACTGGAATCGCGGCAGCTTTCTTGCGCGATTTAGGAGCAGCCTCTGTCTCAGGCGCGGCACTTTCTGACGCATCAACTGTGGGAACGCCCAATGATTTCTTGCTTGATTTCTTAGCCGCACGTTTGCGCGGTGATTTTGGCTCGATAGCCATGGCACCAAATCCTTTAGTGCGTACCTGCTTTTTCAATTAGCGATACGCAATCTCGTGGCCCAAAATGTTGCCATCTTGAGCAAAACTCATTTTTTAATCTTTTGTGTAGTCCGCCGCAGGCGCGATAAAGATCGCTGGCCGCGCTGAACTGTTGGCCTAATTATGACAGATAAGTCGGTAGAAAACCTATTTTGAGCGTGAATCAGCCGCGCTGGCGGGCGTGAACATTCTGCAGCAGCCCGATTCCAATGAGATTGGCAAACATGCTTGAGCCACCATAAGAAAGGAATGGCAGCGGTACGCCCGTCATGGGCATCAAGCCCAAGGTCATGCCAATATTTTCAAAGATCTGAAAGGTAAACCAGGCAATTACCCCGGTGCAGACCAGGGTTCCGTAGGGGTCTGTCGATCTTCGCGCTATTCCAAAAGCTCTCATCAAAATAGTGAGTAGCAGCAGAATAATCACTGAGCAGCCAAGAAAACCTAGTTCTTCACCTGCCACGGTAAAGATGAAGTCTGTCTGTTGCTCTGGCACAAATCGTCCATTTGTTTGTGGACCATCAAATAACCCGGTACCAATTAGACCACCAGAGCCGACTGTGATGCGGGCTTGACGTAATTGATATCCAGTACCCTGCGTGTCAGCGTTTGGGTTAACAAATGATTGCAATCTATTTACCTGGTAATCGCTAATGACCCCAGTTTTCGTTGCCGCAAATCCACCAATGACTGCCAGCAGGATAAGACCAACAACCCACCGCGTAGGAGCTCCTGAGACAGCCAGGATTGTGACCACTGATGCGCTAATAATAAAGATTGTTCCCATATCCGGTTGCCGCAAAATAAGAAGGATCGGAAGCGCTGCAACTGCAAGTGCTTTGAGAATATCGTTTGTGCTCGGTTCATCTGAGTTATGTGTGCGCTCAGATAGCAACATTGAAATTCCAATAATGATTGAAATCTTTGCAATCTCGGCCGGTTGAATCTGGAAACCCGCCGGAAGACGTATCCACGCTTTAGCTCCATTAATTTCACTGCCCACTCCCGGAATAAGCACCAAAATTAATCCCAGAACGCCAAATCCCCAGATGAAGGGGGTGTAGGCGCGAAGCAAGCGGTAATCAATGATTGTTGTTCCCCATGCAAGTGCTAAACCAATAACAATGTTAATGACATGTCGCTTGAGGTAGTACTCGGGATCAAGGCCGTTAGCTGAATACCAATCACGCGTGGCTGCATATACCAACAGCGTTCCGATGATGAGTAGCCCAGCAACAGCCGCACTAAGAAATGGGTCAAAGCCTGAAAAGAAGGAGTTACCTCGCACGCGGTGATACCGATTGCGATTAAGGAATGTACTCATGGATTTGTCACCAGCATCTCCTTCTTCGCTATCTCTGGATTTAAAATTGATGCAGCCGGTTTCTTGGCCGGTGATATACGAGGCAATTTAATCGGTGGTTTTCCTTTAGGGAATAACGCTAGTTCAGGTTTAACAATATTGCCCTGCACACCGAAGAGAGTCTCATAAATTTGTCGCACACCCACACCTGATGTACTGGCTCCGAAACCACCTTGGCTAACCATCATGACAACTGCGTAACGAGGTTTCTTAGCTGGTGCAAAAGAGGCATACCAAGAGGTGTCAGCTTTCTGTGTTCCATTTGAGTTCCTACCAAATACTTGCGCAGTTCCGGTCTTGCCCGCTGTTGGAACTGGAAAACGTGAAAAGACTCCGGCAGAAGTTCCGCTCAGGGTCACTTCCTGGAGCGCATCATGGAGGAAGGCGATGGTCTCGGCATCAGCGGTAAGTTCACCCAACCGCACAGGCTCAAATCTCCTGATTACTTCTCCTTGCTGGTTAAGAATCGCTTTTGCAACAGTGGGTTGCCAAATTGTTCCGCCGTTAGCAATCGCTGCATACATTTGAGCCAATTTAATCGGTGTGATCACGGTATCGCCTTGGCCGATAGCGAAGTTCACTGCATCTCCGCCTCGAATTTTATCTCCATCTAGGCAGTTCTCTCGAGCTAGTAGGAGTAAGAATGCGGTCTGTTGCGCCTTAGTCGCACGCTGCTGATAATTACAGTAGAAATCTTTATTCTGGGCATACCAAGACTTCTTGTATTCGCGGTTAGCAAGTCGTCCAGCTGATTCTGAAGGAAGATCTACACCTGTTTTAACACCCATCTGAAAGCTCTTTGCCGCGTTAAAGAAATAGTCATTGGGATTAGATTTTGGTCTAAGCCCACCGTCTCGCACCCATTCGTCATATGCGATTTGATACCAAATTGTGTCGCAAGAAACTGCTATCGCCTTCTTCATGGAGATATTTCCTTGAGCCTTACTTTCAAAGTTTTTGAAGGCTCGAGTTCCTATCTGCACCTCTGCTGGGCATGGGTAGCTTTTATTTAAGTCATAACCCGCTTCTTTTGCGGCAATCACAGAGACTGCTTTAAATGTAGAAGCCGGTGCATAGAGTCCTTGCAACGCACGATTCAGCGCCGGAACGCCAGTGCTCTCGCTATAAAGCGCCTCTGCTTCTTTAACTGTTAGGCCACGTTCAAATGCATTGGGATCAAAAGATGGATAAGAAGCCAACGCGAGTACTTGCCCGTTTCGAACATCAAGAACTACAGCAGCACCACCATCGGCTCGATATCCCATCGAACGTGCACGATTGACTGCTTCACCCAACGCTTTTTCACTGGCGGCTTGAAGTCTGACATCCAAACTTGTCACCAAGTGATTCCCAGCTATCGGTTTTGTATTCTGGCTAGTACTTGTCACCGCTTCTTTGCGGTCAACAATGAATGTTTTTATTCCAGGAACGCCACGTAGGTACTCATCGTATTGAATTTCAAGACCAGTTTTACCAATTGATTCAGAGCGGAAGTAGGTGCGACCGTTAGCACCAGCGAGATCATCTTCTGTCAGTGGTCCGACATAACCCAGAACGTGACTACCGGTGACGCCCAGTGTTTGCGGATAACTTCTAATGGCAACAGGGGTGGCAGAGATTCCAGGGTAACGATCTGATCTTTCCACAATCCGCAGCGCAAGTGCTGGGTCAGCAGACTTAGTAATCGGAATAGGTTGGAAGCGGGAACCAGTCCAGCATCCAGCGCGCACTCCCTTGGGTAACTCACCGCATAAGCGGGTGCGCTGCCACACATCAGAGTATTTAAGTCCTAACAATTTAACGAGCTTTCGCAGGACTGCCTCGCCCTGATCGGGCAACTTATCAATCACAGTTCTATCGACCGTAATAGCTAGCGCCACCTTGCTCAGGGCAAGTGGAACGCCGGATGAATCAACAATAAATCCACGATTTGCAGGAGTGGCAACGTCGCGGCTTTGAATACTGAGCGCGGCATCGCGATATGTCGGACCCGCGGCAACCTGAAGAAAGAAAAGTCGACCAAGGAGTGCGATCATCAATGATGCGAAAAATATCTGAATTACCAACAAACTTAAGCGTGAGCGTTGATTCATATCAGTGATCTAGTCCCGAAGACATTTGCGTGCACGAAGGCAAGAATTTTCAGAACCAGCGGTGAGACTATCGCTGTCCAAAATGCTGATCCGGCCAAGAGAAATGCAACGTGGGCGATACTTCCTAACTCTTGCCCCAGTAAAAATCCCAGTATCAAGAAGACAAATTGGCTAGCGACGACTCCCACAGTGGTAATCAGCACGATGTTGATGGGATTAGAACGTATGTTGTCATCGCCGTAGCCTAAAAATGCAACGCCATATCCGGCCAAGATCAGAACCAGAGTCCAGTGGCCCATTGGGCCAGGAGAGCTTTGCGATAGATCCATCAGAATGCCGGCACCGAAACCGGTAAGAGCGCCAATCTCTGGCGTGCTCAGTGTTGCCCAGATAAGAGTAGCGATGAGAAGAAGGGAGACACCGCCAAGAGGCAATCTGAGTTGAGTAATAAAAGCTTCTTGCAAGATGTAGATAAAGAGAAAGATGGGGGTGGAGAGAAGATATCTACGGATTGTCATGGTTGCATCAAGGTTCGGTGCTGGTAGATGGTGATGGAGATGGTGATGCATAAATAGTCACTGTGGGAAGTGGAGTTGGGACAGGCTTAGGCGGTACCAATGAATCTCGAGGATCAGATTCCGGATTTGCAATCACAACTGCCACAACTCCCAGTGTGGAGAAGTTGGCATAGAACCTAACCTCAGCAGTTTGTGCGACAGCGCCGGGTGAATTATCAACCGAGGTTACCTCACCTATTGGTACTCCTGGAACGAAGGGGCGTCCGCTTTCACTTCCTCGTGCAAGAAGTACGTCTCCGACCTTAACCGTCGTTGTGTTATCAAGTAACTGTAAGACACCACTGCGAGAACCTTGCCCGCTCAGGATTCCGATTTGTTCTGACTTTGCAATTCGTGCACCGATTCGAAATGCCGGATCAGATGCTAGTTGCACAAGAGAGCTATCTGGGTAGGCAACCTTCACAACTCCAACCAGGCCATATCCAGAGATCACCGTCATATTGCTACGAATTCCAGAACTTGTCCCGGCATCAATGGTGATTGTCTGAGTAAATGAAGTAGTGGGACCTTGTGAAATAACTTTTGCATTGATAACTTTATATCCGCCAGCACCAGCAAGATTAAGAACGCTCTTTAGTTGCTTAAGTTGGGCATCGGCAACCGTACGATTGAGCAAGGTGTTGCGAAGTTTCTGATTCTCAACCTTGAGCTTCTCAATTTGGTTACGAGTGCGACCAAGGTGTGTGACATCAGATGCGAAATTCCGGAGCGGAGTCAGAGCCCATGAGCCAAATTTTTGCACCGGGGTCAGAGCTGTCTGTGTTCCTGTGCGCACACCATTGATCACTGATACGCCACGCAAATCCAAAGTAATTAGGAAGAGTGAAGTAACAATTAATACGATGATGAGTAAGCGACCGCGGTTGTCGCCGCCGTAGCGCACTGTGAATTACCTATCGACGAGGCTCGGAGATTAAAACCTTTTCAAGGGCTTCAAACTCTTCAATGCATTTTCCGGAGCCTTCAACAACGGCGTCCAGCGGACGGTCTGCAATGTGAATTGGCATTCCGGTCTCTTTCCGAAGTCGCTCATCAAGTCCCTTAAGAAGTGCGCCACCACCAGTTAGAACGATGCCGCGATCCATCAGATCTGAGGAAAGCTCTGGTGGGCACTTATCAAGAGTTGCCTTTACTGCGTTAATAATTTGGTTTACCGGCTCCTCAAGTGCTTTACGAATTTCGGCAGCTGTGACGACGATTGTCTTTGGAAGTCCGGTTGCCAGGTCGCGACCACGAATTTCAGCATCATTTTCACCCTGAAGTGGGTATGCCGAACCGATTGCCATCTTTATCTCTTCGGCGGTGCGCTCACCCAAAAGCAGTGAGTATTCGCGCTTGGTCCAGTTAATAATTGATTGATCGAGCTCATCGCCACCAATACGAATTGATAGCGCGGTGACAATTCCACCTAGTGAAATCACTGCTACTTCAGTTGTTCCGCCGCCGATATCAACCACCATATTTCCGGTTGGTTCGTGGATGGGAAGACCGGCACCGATTGCGGCAGCCATTGGCTCTTCAATAATGTAAACCTTACGCGCACCTGCGGCATATCCAGCATCCTTAACGGCGCGCTGTTCCACACCCGTAATTCCTGATGGAACACAGACAACAATACGTGGCTTAGCAAGGTAGCTACGACGGTGTACTTTTTGGATAAAGTAACGGAGCATGCGCTCGGTGGTGTCGAAGTCGGCAATCACACCATCTTTAAGTGGACGAATTGCAACGATATTGCCCGGTGTACGGCCAATCATCTTCTTGGCTTCGAGTCCAACCGCCAAAATGCCACCAGTATCTTGGTTAATAGCAACAACTGAAGGTTCATTAAGAACGATGCCACGACCTCGAACATAAACAAGCGTGTTTGCAGTTCCTAGGTCAACGGCCATATCACGGCCTATGAATGACATTCTGTTAGACATTTATTTCCCCTCAAAGAAGATAGCTATTTCACGTGCAGCAGATTCGGGTGAATCAGAGCCGTGAACAATATTTTGCACAACTTTAGTTCCTTGATCTCGAGCAAGATCTCCGCGGATTGTTCCGGGCGCTGCAACTGTTGGATCAGTAACTCCTGCCAATGATCTAAATCCCTCGATGACTCGATTTCCCTCGGCAACGATGGCAACGATTGAACCTGACATCATGAACTCAACAAGTGGTTCAAAGAATGGCTTACCTTGATGTTCGGCGTAATGCTTTTCAAGTAGCACGCGATCTGCTTGCAACATGCGCATCGCTGCAATGCGGTATCCCTTAGCTTCAATCCGAGCGATTACTTCGCCAACTAATCCGCGCGCAACACCATCTGGCTTAACCAGGACGAGGGTTTTTTCAAGGCTCACGGGGGTCAGTCTATTAGGCGTCAGGAGTGCGTGTCGCCATCAGGGCAGCGCGAGCAGCCTCACCCTTGCGACCGACAATGATGGCGGCAATCCAGAGTCCCCCGAAAATTAGGCCCACGATAGCCATCGATGGCACCACCACGGCATAGCCGATCATCAGTAATTGCAAGATTGAGCCAAGAATCCATCCTGCGCGTTTTTTTAATAGCCCCGGGGTGAGAAGTAGGAGAATTGCAATAACTGCGCCAGCGACAATTGTGGAAGGTTCGTGGTTATCTTTAGCAAGCAGCATGGCAAAACCCATGATGAAAAATTCCATTACCAATACTGCTGAGCCAAGCACGCGCATTACTTTTCCACCTTCGCAAATTTCTTTCGCAGAATCTTACGCGCATCCCCCGCTGTGACAACAGATCCGGTTATCAAAATCCCGATGGTCTCATCACTGAGTGGTCTAATTGCATCCTTGATTGCCTTTTCCAGGGCATCAGCTAACTTCTCATGCGCAAAGACGCGATCGTGGCCAAAGATTTCAATTGCTATCTTTTCTAGCTCCCCAATATTTGTTGAGCGGATTGAGCTATTGGTCGTGACGATAATGGAATCCATTACCTGCTCTAATTCAAGAAGAATTCCACGAATATCTTTATCGCCCATCGGCGCAACGACTCCGATGATTTCATCGAAGGTGAACTCACTTTGAATTGTCTCGGCAATGGCAGCGGCCCCATGGGGATTATGTGCGGCATCTAAAATGATGGTCGGATCTCGGTGGAGCACTTCACAGCGGCCAGGTGATGTAACGGCGGCAAATCCTGCTCGCACCGCCTCAATATCTAACTCTTGGTCGCCAAAGAATGCCTCCACTGCAACAAGTGCGGCGGCGGCATTTGATGCCTGGTGTTTGCCATGTAAAGGTAAGAAAATATCTTCATAAGTATCTTGGGCCCCGCGAATAGTTAACAACTGCCCTCCCACTGCAACCGAGCGTGACATCACCGCATATTCAATGCCTTCGCGCACAACATCTGCGCCCACCGATGCGGCTCGCTTAAGTAACTCTTTCGCCGCTTCGGGTTCTTGTTGGGCAAGAACGATAAAACCAGATTCTTTAATGATGCCCGCTTTAGTCTGGGCAATCTCGGCCAGCGTCTCACCCAAATACTCAGTGTGATCAAGGTCGATTGGCATCAAGACTGAGACATCTGCCAGCACAACATTGGTGGCATCCCACTCACCGCCCATGCCTACTTCGATCACGCCAACATCGATCGGGTGCTCGGCGAAAGCGGTGAAAGCAAGGGCTGTCAGGGCCTCAAAGTATGAGATCGGATGTTCGAATTTTGAATCCATCATGTCGAGATATGCGGCAATGTCGTTGTAAGAAAAGATAAGTGCTTGCGCATCAATTGGTTCACCGTTGATTGCAATTCGCTCCACAAAACTTTCCAGGTGTGGGCTAGTAAAACGCCCAGTGCGCAGCCCCATCTCAAAGAGAAGAGAGTCAATCATGCGCGATGTAGTGGTCTTGCCATTTGTGCCGCCCACATGAATGGTGGGATAAGTAAGTTGCGGGGAACCTAAAACATCGACAAGTGCTGCAATTCGCTCTAGGGATGGCTCAATCTGTGTTTCCGGCCAGCGAGTGAGCAGCGCCTGCTCGATTGTGTCGAGCAGCTCTTGGTCTTGCGATGTTAGCTCACTCATTTATTTAAGAGCTGCAAGCTGGGCTGTGATGCGCTCAATGTCATTGGTTGTCACTGAGAGTCTTTCTTTAATTTCCTTCACCACATCTGCTGGGGCTTTCGCCATAAATCCTTCGTTGTTTAACTTCACTTCCGCTGTTTTGAGATCTTTCTGAGCGGTGGCGAGGTCTTTGGTAAGGCGGTTGCGCTCTGCTGCAACATCCACCGTTCCAGAGAGATCTAGTTCAACTTTGATTGCGCCGATTTCAACGGAGGCACTTGGTGTGAACTCGGTAAGTTCTAACTTAAGTAAGAATGCCATCGCAGTTGCGTAAGCTGAGACATCAGCCGGAGCGATAAATCGACCTGGGATCTTCGCACTTGGCTTCACACCTTGGTCATTACGAAAGCGGCGAACTTCGGTAATGACTTTTTGAAGTTCGCCCACAAGTGTTTCTGCCTTCTTATTGATGTGGGCAGGATCGGCTACTGGCCATTGCGCAGTGACAAGAGTTTCTTGGCCGGTAAATGTGGTCCACAATTCTTCGGTAATAAATGGCATAACTGGGTGCAGCAAGCGGAAAAGTGTGTCAAGCACATGGCCGAGAACACGTTGGGATGCGGCAGCGTTTCCAGATGCAAAAGCTTCTTTTGAAAGCTCCAGATACCAATCGCAGAGGTCATCCCAGGCAAAGTGATAAATAACTTCGCAGGCACGGGCAAACTCATAGCGTTCAAGTAAGTCGGTGTATTCAGTAGTTGTCTCAACTAAACGCGAGAGAACCCACTTATCGATCTCTGACAAGGTCTCTGTTGCTGGAAGTGCGCCTTGCACCGTTGCCCCGTTCATCATCGCAAAGCGAGTGGCGTTCCAGAGCTTGGTCGCAAAGTTACGAGAACCTGCAATCCAATCTTCGGCCAAAGCCTGATCTTTTCCAGGATTTGATCCGCGGGCCAAGGTAAAGCGCAGCGCATCAGCGCCGTACTTATCGATAAATTCAAGTGGGTCCACCACATTGCCGCGAGATTTAGACATCTTCTTGCCATATTGATCGCGCACCAGACCATGTAAAACGATGGTATGGAAAGGTGGAACGCCATCCATAGCAAAGAGACCAAACATCATCATGCGCGCTACCCAGAAGAATAAAATGTCATAACCAGTAACAAGAACACTCGTTGGATAGAACTTCTTCACATCTGCTGTGCTATTCGGCCAGCCGAGAGTTGAAAAAGGCCAGAGCGCGGATGAGAACCAGGTATCTAAGACATCGGGATCTTGGGTATATCCAGCAGAAGCTTTTTCCCCGGGGCCAATTACAACTACTTCGCCATTGGGTCCATACCAGACTGGAATTCGGTGACCCCACCAGAGCTGGCGCGAGATACACCAGTCATTTAAATTATCGACCCAATCAAAGTAACGAGGTGCCAGCTCTTCTGGTTCAATCTTGACCCGACCATCGCGCACTGCATCCCCTGCTGCCTTCGCCAGTGTTTCTACCTTTACAAACCACTGCTTTGAAAGACGCGGCTCCACTGTTGTTTCACACCGTGAACAATGACCTACTGCGTGAATGTAAGGACGCTTCTCAGCAACGATACGACCCATCTCGCGCAGCTTTGCAACAACTGCCACCCGCGCAGCAAAGCGATCCATGCCATCGAATTCTGTGCCGGTTCCATCCATCACACCGTGCTCATTCATGATGACGACGAAAGGAACATTGTGGCGAAGAGCCATTTCAAAGTCATTTGGGTCATGTGCCGCGGTGACCTTAACCGCGCCGGTACCAAAGTCGGGGTCAACTAGTTCATCGGCGATGATTGGAATCATGCGATTGACCAACGGGAGCAAGACTTCAGTGCCAATCATATGTTTATAGCGAGGATCATCAGGGTGCACCGCCACCGCGCCATCGCCCATCATTGTTTCCGGACGAGTAGTTGCAACGACGATGCTCTGCTCGCCATCGCCGTAGCGAACTGAAACGAATTCACCAGCATCATCTTGGTGTTCTACTTCAATATCCGAAAGGGCGGTAAGGCAGCGTGGGCACCAGTTAATGATTCGCTCTGCCCGATAGATAAGCCCTTGATCAAATAACTTCTTAAAAATAGTTAAGACTGCCCGCGAAAGATTCTCATCCATAGTAAATGCTTCGCGAGACCAATCAACGCTATCGCCAAGTCGCTTCATCTGACCAAGAATTTGTCCGCCAGATTCAGCCTTCCACTCCCACACCTTCTTCACAAACTCTTCCCGACCTAAATCGTGACGAGAAAGGCTTTTAGTTGCCAATTGTTTTTCAACAACATTTTGGGTTGCAATTCCGGCATGGTCCATTCCGGGAAGCCAGAGCGCTTCAAAACCTTGCATGCGCTTCATGCGCGTTAAATAATCTTGCAGAGTTTGATCTAGGGCATGGCCGATATGTAAATTGCCAGTGACATTGGGGGGTGGAATAACGATGGTAAATGGTTCTTTAGCAGAGTTGGCATCAGCTGTGAAGTAGCCAGCCGCTAACCACTTTTTATAGAGCGGGCCTTCGATTTCACTCGGCGTAAATGCCGGTGCTAGCTCGCGCTTTTCTAAAGACATGGAGCGCAGTCTAGTTTACCTTTACGCGCTTTTCTCCTCTGTGTTCTTCTCACGACGAGAAGCGCGCTTAGCAATATCGCCAGTGCGTGGCAGCAAGGTGGGGGCAGCGCTATCTAAGATGCAACTCTTCTCGATGATTACCTTGGCGATATCTGTGCGGCTCGGGATGTCATACATGACCCCAAGTAATACTGATTCCATGATTGCGCGAAGTCCACGTGCACCAGTCCCGCGAATAAGGGCAAGGTCAGCCACCGCATCCAGGGCATCCTGTGAAAATTCGAGCTCTACATCATCGAGATCAAAGAGCTTCTGATACTGCTTTACCAGCGCATTCTTTGGCTCGGTAAGGATTTGCATGAGAGCTGGCTTATCAAGATTTTCCACACTTGTCAGAACCGGCAGGCGGCCAATGAATTCAGGGATCATTCCAAACTTCAGCAGGTCTTCTGGCATCACATCGGCAAAGATATCTCTGCGATTCTTCTCTTCCGCTGTCTGAAGTTCAGCACCGAAACCAACACCTGCTGAACCACTGCGTGATTCGATAATTTTATCTAGGCCAGCAAAAGCACCACCGACGAT
>Ga0209553_1000431_pt1 | contig 22025 bp, 20 predicted proteins | sample LauGreFBDMM110DN_2_FD_188217 | JGI IMG/M metagenome (GOLD analysis project Ga0209553, IMG submission 188217) | Freshwater lake microbial communities from Lake Michigan, USA - Fa13.BD.MM110.DN (SPAdes) (version 2) | ecosystem: Environmental > Aquatic > Freshwater > Lake | place: Lake Michigan...
CTGCAATACTGTGCGGCTGCTTGATCAGTGAGCTTGGCAGTAGCGCACAGAAGTCCGCATTGTTGCCACAGATCATGGGCGGCGAATTGCAGTTGGCGCTGGCCTATGCCGAAGCCGGCAGTCGCTTCAATCTTGCCAATGTCACCACCACAGCGGTGCGCAAAGGCGATGAGGTGATTCTCGATGGCACCAAGATTCTGGTGCTGAACGGCCCTGCGGCGCAGCACTTGCTGGTGACGGCGCGCGAATCCGGAGCAGCGACTGCTGCCCAGGGAATTTCTGTGTTCCTGGTAGACAGCAAGACCGCTGGCGTAAGCATGACAAGGTATCCAACAGTGGATGGCAGGCAAGCGGCGCAGATTCAATTCAAGACCGTGCGGGTGCCGGTCGCATCCCGGCTCGGTGCTGCTGGTGCGGCGCTTGACGGACTCAATGTCGTGATCGATCGCGCCACGGTGGCGGTGAGTGCTGAAGCGGTAGGCGCACTGGAAGCACTGCTGCGCAAGACCGTGGAATACAGCAAGACACGCAAGCAATTCGATGTGCCAATCGGCAGTTTCCAGGCACTGCAACACCGCATGGCAGACATGTTCATCGAATGTCAGCTGGCACGTTCCATCGTGCTGCGCGCCGCCATGATATTGGACAGCAAAGACAGCGCACAGGAAAAGAGCAAGGCAGTCTCTGCCGCCAAGTGCCGCATTGGCAAGGCCATCAAGAAAGTCAGCCAGGAAGCGATCCAGATTCACGGTGGTATTGGCATGACCGACGAGCTGGACGTCGCCCATCTGTTCAAGCGTGTCACCGCCATCGATTTGTTGTTTGGCAATGGCGACTTCCACGCCGCTCGCTTCGCGTCGCTCTGAAACTGCTGGTAGCGGCGCGTGTCGATCACTGATGCACAGACAGGATGGTTATGAGTGAGCTGATCCTGGTGCGACACGGACAGGCGTCATTCGGCACAGCGTCCTATGACAAGTTAAGTGAACGTGGTATCGAACAGGTACGCTTGCTGGCGCAGCATTGGCAGGGCACCGGCGAGCGCTTCGATGCAATTTACAGCGGCAGTCTGCTGCGGCAGAAGGAAACTGCGAGCGAATTACTGGAGTTGGGCCGCGAGCAACCGCTGCAACTGGTCGAACACGCCCATCTGAATGAATACAATGGCGATCCGCTAATCCAGCTCTATCTGCGCGACCACGCGCGTTCTGAAGGCTTCGATCCGCCGCCGCAATTCCCTATAAAGGAAGCAAAACTATTTCAGACGCTGTTCGAGGCAGCGACTGCAAAATGGATCACGAACCAGTTGCAACCCCGTTCGGACGACACGGGGTTTGAACACTGGCAGGACTTCCGCCAGCGCGTATACGGTGTGCTCGATACACTCATGGCGCAACACGGCAGTGGCAGCCGGGTGCTGCTTTCCACATCCGGCGGCGTCATCGCCATGGCCCTGCAAAGAGTTCTGCAATTTCCCGACGAACAGGTTATTACGACAAACTGGATGGTGCATAATAGCTCCGTGACGCGGATCAAGTACGGCAATGGCAAGATGTCGCTCACCCAGTTTAATAACCTGCCGCATCTGGAACGTCCCGGATTGCAGCACATGATTACCTACCGGTAGTCTTGGTGAAAGGATAGCGCGTGACAGATTCCAGTTTGGTAGATAAGGCAGGCACAATTCGGGCTGGTGAGGAATTGGACCTCGAGCAGCTACGGCAATACTTGCAGCCGGTGTTGGGCAGCAAGGTTGCCAATCTCAAATTGCAGCAATTCCCCGGTGGTTTTTCCAATCTTACCTATTTGCTGAGCAGTGGCAGCGATAAATGGGTGCTGCGCCGCCCGCCCTTTGGCTCCACGGTCAAGTCGGCGCACGATATGTCCCGTGAGTACAAGATTCTGTCTGCCTTGCAAAACGTTTTTCCGTACGGGCCCACACCGATTCATTTCTGCCAGGATCAAAGCATCATCGGTTGCGATTTTTACCTGATGAATTATATCGAGGGTCTGGTAATTCGCCGCGAATACCCGCCGCAGTTAAAGCTGACGCCTGCCCAGATTCGCCAGCAATTGTTCAACTTCTTCGACGTGTTGGGTGAATTACATTCGGTAGACCTGGTGGCAGCCGGGCTGGATACTTTTGGCAAGCCGGTGGGTTACGTACAAAGACAGGTGGATGGCTGGTGCAAACGCTGGGCTGATGCTATGACGCCGGATACCGCGAATTGCGACGCGACCATGCAATGGCTGCAGGACAATATGCCGGCAGAGAGTGGCAAGGCCAGTGTAATTCATAACGATTATAAGATGGATAACGTAATCTTCTCTGCCTCCAACCCGCAACAGGTAATCGGAGTGCTGGACTGGGAAATGGCTACAGTTGGCGATCCGTTAATGGATCTCGGTTGCACACTCGGCTATTGGGTGGAGACCGGCGACCCGGATTTCTTCCGCGAATACCGCAATATGCCGAGCGATGTCGAGGGTGCGCCGACGCGACGAGAGATCATTGCACGCTTCCAGCAGCGCACTGGCTTGTCAGTAAACAATTTTCCTTTCTATTACTGCTTTGGCCTGTTTCGTCTGGCGGTGATTGGGCAGCAGATTTATTATCGTTATTACCACGGCCTGACCCAGGATATACGTTTCAAGATGATGGTGAAGAAAACCATCATCCTGCAACAAATGTGCGAGTTGATCATGGCAGGCAAAATTTCCACTTGAGTTCGGCGCCAGCCACTGGCATCGCCTTATAACTATCACAGGATTACCCCATGTCTTTAAACATCAATTCGCTGTTCTCTGTATCCGGCAAGATCGCAATTGTCACCGGCGGCTCCCGTGGCATCGGCAAGATGATCGCCACCGGCTTTGTCGAGAATGGTATCAAGACTTATATCACCGCGCGCAAAGCCCAGGCCTGTGACGCGACTGCAAAAGAATTGTCAGCTTTAGGTGCCGGCGCATGTATCGCATTACCTGCCGATCTCTCCACCAGTGCCGGACGCGCAGCATTTGTCGCTGAGATCAAATCAAGAGAGAAGCGACTGGATATTCTGGTAAATAATGCCGGTGCGGCCTGGGGTGCGCCGTTCGAGGAGTATCCCGAGGAAGGTTATGACAAGGTGATGAACATCAACGTCAAGGCGATCTTCATGCTGACTCGCGACCTGATGCCATTGCTGCGTGAGGGTGCGAGCCCGGCCAATCCAAGCCGCGTCATCAACATCGGTTCCATCGATGGTTTACGTGTATCCTCCATGGATAATTTCGCGTACGGTGCCAGCAAGGCAGCGGTGCATTTTCTCACCAAAAACCTGGCGGTAAGACTGGCACCAAAAGGCGTGACTGTGAATGCTATCGCGCCGGGCGCTTTCGAGAGTCAGATGATGGACTGGACCCTGAGCCAGCATCGCGCACAGATCGAGCAGGAGAATCCATTAGGACGCATCGGTAATCAGGCAGATATGGCTGGTCTTGCGCTGTACCTTGTATCACCCGCGGCCAGGTACATGACTGGTCAGGTTATCGCCATCGATGGCGGTCGTCACCTTGGCAGCAAAAAGTAGTCTTTTCTAAAATTGCTTCGAGTGGGGCCAGCTGCGCAATTTAACAACCCGGATTTCTCACTCAATGCAGCCAACTGCAGCCGGCTTCCCAAGCTTGCTCACAGGCACTGGGTGCGGAATCATTTTATTTGCGGGTCAGTCAATGATACTTTAGCGGTCCTTGACTGATAGGGCAGGTAATTTGTGAGTAGTAAAAAACGGGCTGTATCCAGCGGGCTTCCTCCTCTGCTCATCATCAGCATGGCCTTCATCAGCGGCTTCTGCATCATGGCCATTGAGATGCTGGGCGCGCGCATCATGGCGCCGTATTTTGGCGGCAGTCAGGTGGTGTGGGGCAGCATCATCACGATTTTTATGCTCGCCCTGGCCATGGGTTACCTGCTTGGCGGGCGCCTGTCGACGCGCAATCCCAATGGCACTACCTTCGGGCTGTTTTTCATTGGCGCGGCACTGTTCTGCTTGCCCATCATCCTGTTCGCAGATCTGACCATGCGCCCAATTTTCCTGAATATAGAAGATCCGCGTTATGGCTCCTTGCTCGCCTGCATCATCATGTATTTTGTGCCTATCGGTATCCTGGGCATGATCTCTCCCTATTCGGTGCGGCTGCTGGTGCAGTCTCAGGATCACAGCGGTCACATGGCGGGTCAGCTGTTCTTTATTTCCACATTGGGCAGTGCCGCCGGAACCCTGGCCACGAGCTTTTATTTTGTATTGTGGTTTGATGTAAACCAGATCATGTGGGGATCGATAGCGGCCTTGCTTATGGCCGGCGGCGTGATCCTGCTGATCGATTACTTGCGCAATGCGCAGCCAAGTCCGGCTCGGGTACCAGGCCATGAGAAATAAACTCTTGGTTGCTTGCAGGTTATTGCTGATAATTTTGTGCGGGCACAGCGTCAGCAGTTTCGCTGCTGAAACCATCCATGAAGAACGCTCTATTTATCGTGATATCACCGTCGTGCAAACCGGTGATCGTCGCTGTCTGATATTCAATGTGCATCGTGGCGACAGAAACCAGACTTGTGTCGATGTGAGCACACCTGACAAACTGGTGTTCGCCTATACGCGCATGAGTTTCGCCGGTCTGCTGCTGAAGCCCGATCCGAAAACCATTCTTGTTGCCGGTCTCGGTGGTGGTTCCATTCCCACCACGCTCACTGATTTATTCCCCGATGCCGAGATTGATGTCGTGGAAGTGGACCAGGCCGTGGTCAATGTCGCTCATCAGTTTTTCTTCTTCGAAGAAAATCCGAATATGAAGGTGACTGTGGCCGATGCCAGAGTGTTCGTGAAGCGCGCAGGTCTGCTCGGCAAGAAATACGATTACATTGTGCTTGATGCCTTTGGCGGTGATTACATTCCAGAGCACCTGCTGACCATGGAGTTCCTGGAAGAAGTGAAGGCGATCATGGCTGACGATGGCGTGCTCGTCGCCAATACTTTTTCCACGAGCCGCTTCTATGATCATGAATCAGTAACCTATCAACGTGTGTTCACGGAATTTTTCAATTTCAAGATGCCAGCCTCAGGCAATCGCATCATCATCACCCAACTCAAGCCACTGCCGCCGCGCGGAGCACTCGTCACCGAGGCGCAGCGCCTGGCCCCAAGCCTTGAAAAATATGACATCCCCTTGCTGGAATATCCGGCGCGGCTGACTACGCGTGTGGATTGGGATATGAGCAGGCGCGTGCTGACCGACCAATATGCACCAGCAAATTTATTGCGAGACAATTAACTTCAACTCTGCGTCGAGCCCGGATCGGAGGTGATCGTCACCGAGCAATCAGACGCGCAGCGTCGTGAGGGGATGATTACCTTCGAGTCGGGCGGAAAGTAGCTCGATTGGTTTTTGCTTTAAAACCGTCTCTTGATTTCGTAGCTTCGGGCGGCACGGGGTGGTTTTGGGTTTCCGCTGCAGACCGCGCCGCTCCGCGGTGCCCTCCATCGCAAAAAAGCCCTGGGCTGCGGTCTTTTTCGCTCCTTCGGCGCTGGTCTTTGATCGCAGCTGAACCCCAATACCACCCCATGCCTCGGCAAATGCGATTTGGTTCGTGAATGCAACTTCGATCAAAAGAATTCAATAGTGATCTGAAGAATTCAACGTCGATAGCAGCCCGGATCGGAGGTGATCGTCACCGAACAATCAGACGCGGAGCGTCGTGAGGGGATGATTACCTGCGAGTCGGGCGGAAAGTAGCTCGATTGGTTTTTGCTTTAAAACCGTCTCTGGATTTCGCAACTACGAGCAAAAAGATTCACGAATAGGTTTTTGCTTGAGAAGACTCAGCGCCGCAACTTCTGACTGTAATGAATGTTATAGCGTAGCAGCGAGTCGAGTGCCCTGATCGATCGCGCGTTTGGCATCGAGTTCGGTGGCGACGTCGGCGCCGCCAATCAAATGCCAGGGTTTGTTGAGGTTGATAGTGAGTTCGCGCAGTGGTTCCTGGCCAGCACAGATAACAACATCATCCACTTCCAGTATTTGCGGGTCAGTGCCTATTGTTACGTGCAGGCCACGGTCATCTATGCGGTGATAGGTGCAGCCGGCGAGCATTTTTACGCCACGCTTGATCAAGCCGAGCCGGTGAATCCAGCCAGTAGTTTTGCCGAGCTGCTTGCCGAGACCTTCGGCTTTGCGTTGCAGCAGATAGATTGTGCGCGGCGAGGGTGGTGTGGTTGCTGTCAGTCCTTCGATGCCACCGCGCGCGCGCAGCGACATATCGATACCCCATTCCCGCATGAAGGCTGGAATATCCTGGCTGGTGGAAGGTCCGCTGTGCGCGAGGAATTCGGCCACGTCGAAGCCAATCCCTCCGGCGCCGATGATAGCTACCCGTGCGCCAATCTTTACTTTGCCTTTGATGACATCGACATAACTGTGCACTGAAGCGTGCTTGATGCCTTCGATAGCAGGCACGCGCGGCGCGATGCCGGTGGCGACCAGGACCTCGTCAAAATCGGATGCATTTAATTCGGCAGCAGTGATTCGGCGCCCTAGCTCGAGTGTTACGCCCAGTAGTTCGAGGCGGCGCGCGTAGTAGCGCAGGGTTTCGTGAAATTCCTCTTTGCCTGGAATCAGTTTGGCGAGATTGAACTGGCCGCCGATTCTGTCATCCCCATCGAACAGGGTAACGCTATGGCCGCGCTCGGCGGCGGTAACGGCCGCGGCGAGTCCGGCCGGGCCGGCGCCAACGACCGCGATGCGTTTGCTGATTCGGGCCGGCTGGATTTGTAACTCCAGTTCGTGACAGGCGCGGGGATTTACCAGACAGCTGGTCAGCTGGCCATTAAAGATATGATCGAGACAGGCCTGATTGCAGCCGATGCAGGTATTGATCTCGTCGCTGCGGTTCGCGGCGGCCTTGTTCACGAAATCGGCATCGGCCAGCAATGGCCGCGCCATGGACACCATGTCGGCATCACCGCGCGCCAGAATCGCCTCGGCTACTTCGGGTGTGTTGATTCGATTCGAGGTAATCACCGGCACTGATAGTTGTTGCCGAAACTTCGCAGTTACCCAGGAAAAGGCGGCACGTGGCACCTTGGTAGCAATGGTGGGTATGGTGGCTTCATGCCAGCCGATGCCGGTGTTGATGATGGTGACGCCGGCATCGACCAGAGCGCGGCCGAGTTGCAGGATTTCCTCGTAACTACTGCCACCTTCCACCAGATCGAGCATGGACAGACGAAAGATGATGATGAAGTTTTCGCCAACCCGTGCCCGCACACGATTAACTATCGCCAGCGGCAGGCGCATACGGTTTTCGTAACTGCCACCCCATTCATCCTGACGCTGGTTGGTGCGCGCCGCGATGAATTCGTTGATGAAATAACCTTCCGACCCCATGATCTCGACGCCATCATAACCAGCCTGCTGGCAGAATTCAGAGAAGCTGGCGAAGTTGTCTATTTCCTGTTCGATCTGTTCGACCGTGGCGGCGTGGGGCACGAAGCGATTGATCGGGGCTTTGATGGGAGAGGGGGCAATCAAATTTTCCTGCCGCGAGTAGCGGCCGGTATGCAGGATTTGCAGGCAGATCTGCCCGCCTTCCTGGTGTACTGCTTCAGTGATAAGTCGATGTTTCGCAACCTGGTCAGGTTGGCGAAAGATGGGTGAGCTGCCGTCGGGCAGGCAGTGCTCGCTGGGCATGAAGCCGCCGGTCACTATTAATGCCACACCACCGCGCGCGCGTTCACCATAGAACGCCGCCATGGCCTGATGACTATCGGGGATGTCTTCCAGACCGGTGTGCATCGAGCCCATGAGGACTCGATTCTTCAGTTGGGTAAAGCCAAGGTCGAGCGGTTCAAACAGACGTGGATACGGCGACAACGGCTGGTTTTGCATAAGCTGACATCACAGGGGTCTGAATTAATTGTTCCCTATGATACCCCGTAGAGCGCCGATATCCAGCAACTTGATTTCCCGATTGTTTACTGTTGTCAATTCTTTGCGCTGTAATGCGGTGAAGATGCGGCTTACTGTTTCTACTGTGAGTCCCAGAAATTCGCCGATGTCACTGCGTGTCATCGGTAACAAAAAGCGGGTCGGTGAAAAAGCTACGCGTGCATAGCGACTCGACAAGCCTAACAGGAATGACGCGATGCGTTCCTCGGCCGTGTAACTGCTCAGCAAGGTATGAATCTGTTGATCCTTGGCGATTTCGTTACCCATGATTGCGAAGAAATGGTGTTGCAGACTGGGTAGCTGGTGACTGAGTTTTTCCAGCTGTGAAAATGGGATTTCGCAGATGGAGGAATGTGCGAGCGCCACTGTGGAATTCGCGTACTGTTTGCTGGAGATACCATCCATGCCGATGATTTCACCGGGGAGGAAGAAGCCAGTGACGCGGCCCTGGCCACTGTTGTTCAGCACATAAGACTTGAAACTACCCGAGCGCACCGCGTACACAGACTTGAATGCATCGTTCTGGCGATAGAGATGATCGCCTTTCTTGTAAGGTCGATTGCGCTCCACGATCTCATCCAGCTGGTGAATTTCGTCTTTGCTGAGCGCGATAGGCAGGCACAGTTCGCTTAAGCGGCAACTGGCACAGGATACCTTCACGTCATGGGGGCAGGCCTTGCCTGCTGCAGGCACGCTTAGCAGGGCTATCCGGTTCGAATCCAATGCGGCCTGGTTGTCGATAATGTCGATAGTCTTCATTGTAAATCCCCTCGATTCAATGACTTCGGATCAGTTTGGCGGTGCCAATTCTGCGCTATTCCATGCCGGTAGCGCGTCACCAGAGTCTGACCGCACCCTGTAATTCATTGTATGAGACCTAAGCGCGCTAAGCTTGATCCAGAATAAGCTTTGCTCCGATACGGGCACTTACAATGCCATACAGCTATGACTTACTACTGGAGACGTCCCTGCCATGTTGGAGCTTAACCGCATATTGGTCATCATCGATGCTGACGAAACAGACCAATTGGCACTAAGCCGCGCTACCCAGCTGGCTAAATACGCCGAATCCGAGTTGGAGCTAATGCTGGCAGATTATAACCCGTACCTTGAAGACGGCTATTATTTCGATCCCATTCAGGCGCAGAAACTGCGCTACGAGCATGGTGACCAGCAACTGCAACGTCTGGAAGCTTTGGCGCAACCGCTGCGAGATCAGCGGCTTCAGGTGACCGTGACTACGGCCTGGGGCAATCCGCCCTATGCCGAAATCGTCAATCGGGTGCGCGATACCAAACCGTCGCTGGTGGTTAAGAGCACTCGACATCATCAGAAAATTGCGCGACTGCTGCTGTCCAACGAAGACTGGGAATTGGTGCGTTACTGCCCGGCACCCTTGTTGCTGGTCAAATCTGAACCCTGGCCGGTGCAACCGGTGTTTCTAGCCGCGGTCGATCCAGAGCATATGCATGACAAACCGGCAGTGCTGGACGAGAAGATCATAAGCAGTGCCTTGGGTCTGGCGGCAATAGCCGGCGGCGATGTGCACCTGTTCCACTCCGCCTGGATCCCGGCGCTGCATGATGTTTATCCACTGGTGCCGGCTGCTGTCAAGGAAGAGGGGCGGCTGCATGAGATTGCAGCGGCACACGATATTTGCGAGTCCCACTGTCACTGGTCTGACGTCAACGTGGTGCATGCATTGCCGGCTGCGGCAAAAAAAATAGGGGCAAGCGCGGTAGTAATGGGAGCCATATCCCGCTCCCGTCTGGATCGCATCCTGATTGGCAACACCGCCGAAAAAGTGCTGGATCGCCTGGAGTGCGATGTGTTGGCAGTAAAACCAGACCAGATGCCGTTGCTAAGCAAGTTGCTGTTGTAGATCTGGTTCCAGCTGTTGGAGCCTATGCGCCGACGTGCACCGTGAGCACATCGCAGGTCGCTCCGTGCAACACCTTGGTGGCAGTCGATCCTAACAACAATTTCCAACCGGAATGACCGTGGCTGCCCATGACTATGGCATCTGCACCGATTTCCGCGGCGAGATTTCGAATCTCTGGCGCCGGCGCGCCCAGCAGCGAATGCACCTGACCGCTGCCGATTCCAATTTCTTTGCCAATTTTCTCCAGGCGCTTTTCTGCCAGATTAATGGCTTCCTGTTGGAGCTCATTAATGTTAATGGCATAGATATCCATGCTATATGCCGCTGCCACGGGCTCCACCACGTGCACTAAATGCAGTTCTTTTACCTTGTGTGCTGCCAATTTCACGGCAGTGTCGATGACTTTTTTAGAGTCATTGGAAAGGTCCAGGGCTACCAGAATTTTGTTGTACATGGTGTGTCTCCCAATATGAATGCCATTGTCAGTCTTGTCTGCTCTGGCTCTGTAATGCGGCCACTGCGGTTGATTACAACTCTTATACTCTTTCCGAGCCTTGATGTAAGTCAATGGCGATTCAAGTCAATGGCGAGGCAAGTCAGTGCTAATAGCAGTGCATGGCAATACCATTCAATCTAATTCCAGATCGGCAATAACGGCGCGGTGATCAGATAGTTCACGCCAGGCGCGCTGCGCCATTACCTCGATTTGAGCGACACGAAAGCCCCGGCAATAGATTCGGTCCATTGGCAGACAAGGCAAAAAGGCGGGGAAAGTGCGCGCCATTTTCTTGTGTCTGGATTCATAGGCTTCAATCAAACCGAGGTCGACGCTGAGTCGTTGGTGCGCGGTTTCGCGCCAGTCATTGAAATCCCCCGCCACGATCAATGGCGCAGATTGCGGAATAGTGGCATTCACATAGTCCAGGAGTTTGTTTATTTGCAATTAGCGCTCTTGCTCGAACAGGCCGAGATGTACACATAACAAATGTATTTCGTTTTCGAGAATGCCATGCAACATGCCGCGCTGCGAGAAGCGCCGCAGCGACACGTCAATATTGTTGAATTCAGCAATCGGCAACTCGCTCAGTATGGCATTGCCATGGTGACCATGCTGGTAGATGGCATTCTTGCCATAGGCATAATGACTCCAGACTGAGTCTGCCAGAAACTCAAACTGGTTCTGCGCAGGCCAATTACTCACAGTCTGTTGCTGCCTTGAGTTCTCACCGGTGACTTCTTGTAGAAACACCAGGTTGGCACCGCTATCCCGCAGGCATTGCCGAATTTTTTCCAGAGTGAAGCGACGGTTCCCCGTGGAGAAGCCCTTGTGGATATTCAATGTTAAAACCTTGAAGTTTTGCATCTGGCTGATTTGGGTCAACAAGTGGTTGCAGGATTCAGTATAGCTTTATAACTGTTAATTTTGCTGATGTATCCGAGGTTGTGATGAAACTGGATAAATTCAAGTCTGAACTGTTGGCGCGGCGAGTGGAGTTACAGGCGCGGCTGGAGCGAACCCACAAGCACATCTTCCAGAAATCCGAACCGGTGAGTGCCAACTTCCATGAGCAGGTTACACAAACTGAGAACGATCAGCTGGTGATCACGCTGGAGGCGGATGCAAAGGAAGAAATAGCAATGATCAACAAGGCCTTGCAACGCATTGAAGGCGGTGATTATCTGGAGTGCAGCGCTTGTGGCAAGGAGATCGGCCTGCAGCGGTTGCAAGCGATACCCTATGCGGACCGTTGCGTACGCTGTGCGGTATGATGAGCCGAAATTCCACTGTGTGCCTTGCAGCAGTACCGCTTAACAAGCGATGGACTATAGCAAGACAGATGTGTTGCTTGTAAAACCGGAATAATAGTAAAACGAAATATATCCTTCGACCTCACAACTGGTGTATGTGATGGCCGCAGAATTTGCAATATCTGGCGTCCATATCGTGACCAGTTGACTTGCAACTGACACATTCCCTCGATTCCCCCTGCCTGCCTTGACCACGGCGCTGCGCTTCCTGCATCAATTCCGCCCCGATAATTCCGGTTGGTACTGCAATGATGGCATAGCCACAGATCATGGCAATCGCCGCCACCAGCTGTCCGAGTGGTGTCTGCGGCGTAATATCACCATAGCCTACGGTGGTGATGGTCACGATCGCCCAGTAAATCGATACGGGTATATTGTGAAAGCCGTTCTCCGGGCCTTCGATCATAAACATGACGGCACCGAAAATGATGATCAAGGTTACTACAGAGAACAGGAATACCAGGATCTTGCGGCGTGACTGCGCCAGAGCGGCGAACAACAGGTTTGCCTCTCCCATATACCGAAACAGTTTCAGGATGCGGAAGATGCGCAATACGCGCAGGATGCGAATGACGAGCAGATAGGCTGCTGCGGGAAACACAAAGGCGACATAGGTTGGCAAAATCGAGCACAGGTCAATTACGCCATAAAAGCTGAAAATGTATCTGCGCCGTTCCTGCGTGCTGTAAATGCGCAGCACGTACTCGATGGTAAACAGAATTGTGAACAGCCATTCCAGCCTGAACAGAATCACGCCATAGCTGGCATGAACTGATGCTATGGAGTCGAGCAATACCGCGCTAACACTGGCTACGATCAGGCAGATCAGGATCAGGTCAAACAGCTTACCACCCACAGTGTCATAGCCAAAGATGATTTCGTTGAGTTTGGCGCGCAATGGGGAGACTGGTTCTGGGTTCATGGCAGCTTGGCAATTTCCAGCAGGAGGCGATTTGCGGGTGATACTAGCATGCACCAGACCTTGGTGCGATGTGCCGCGAACCCTTCATTACATATACCTTAGGGCTTATGCCTTGGTTTCAGTACCAGCACATCGCAAGGGCTGTTTTCCAGGATTTTTTCGGCAGTGTCGCCGACTATGGCACGTTCCATCACACTGCGCGACAGCGCGCCAATTACCAGAAGGTTGGCATTGGTCGCAAGCAGGTAATCGATTAGTGTTGGCGCCAGTTCGCCGCGACTGAGTTCAATGTTTTTGTCGGCAATCCGGTGGTTCCCCAGTAGTTTCCTTAACTTGTCTGCGTGGTGTTCACGAATTCGCGCCATGCCCTCGGTGAATTCGGCGCCAGCACCGAGCAGAGTGCTGACAAACGGGAAGTAGGAATGGAAGACGTGGGGCTCCTGCTGCAGTGAGCTCGCGAGAAATTCGGTGGTTTCCAGTAATTCATGGTCGAGACGGGACTGTTCTGATTTCGCATGCAGCGGGTCCGCCGCGGTGACAATCTTGCCAGCAGCTGCCCAGACTCTCGGTTTAACCAGAAGCAGGGGCGCGGGACATTTTCGAATCAGGCGCCAGTCTGTATTTGTTATCAGTGAGCGTTGTATCAGGTTGTGGTGGTGTGTGCTCTTGATAACCAGGTCTGCCTGCACTTTTCTGGTCTGTTCGATGATGGACTCTGCTAGATGGTGTTTTTCTTCGAAGTCAGTCGTGGTACTTATGTTCTGTGCGGCAAACTCTGCAGCTATCTTCTCCAGAATATGCCTGTTGTGGCTGGTAAATAATTTGCGTTGTTGCAAGAAGAAATCCGGGTCTATACCCTCGTACATGTAGGTGTGCTGATTGAGTGAATTGGCGTTATTGATGAACAGATTTACTTTCGCTGCTGTTGCTTTCGCGATCTGCCTGGCGCGATCGATTGCGAGGTCTCGCTCCACTGTGGGGTCGACGACTACCAGTATTGATTTGATGGCATGCATAATGATCTCGCTGTATTTAAATGCACTAATTACCTGGAACATGGGTCGTAGTCAGAAAAAGGCCATTCCATTTGCCTGATGCTCTTTCTCGACACAGTGGTCATGAGAAAAAATTTCAAGCCGGATCGAAGCCGCCGATAACATTGTTAGCGATTTTCCGGATAACAGGTTGATCCATATCAACAAGCGGTGCAGCTCGCTTTCTATACTGCTGGCGATGGTGTTTTAGGGGGAGAAATGCGCACAGGATTTATTTCGGTAGTATTGTTATCACTTGCGGCTTGTGGCCAAACATCCGTCAACACCGGAATTGAATCTGGTACGCGCGTTAACATACCGTTCACACCGGATGTCAGTATCAACGAGGTAATGGTGGCGCAGATTGACCATGCTGCGCATTTTATCTGGGATGCTGCTGATCCGGACCGGGCGCTGGCAGATGTTGAGTGGCAGGAAGCCGAGCATCACGCGATCCAGATCATCTCCAGCCGCAGCGCGCTCAGTATGGGCGGCACCGGTGTGAATGATGCGATGTGGATTGTGCAGCAGTCCTGGCGGAATTATGTGAACCAGATGAATGTTGCCGGCATGCTGGCACTAAGCAGTGCCCGGGCGCGGGATCGAGATGGACTGGCACAGGCTGCCGATCTGCTGGTGGAGAGTTGCGAAGGTTGCCATCGACAGTACAAGCCGACAATTCCGACCGAAGGCTTTTCCCATCCGCACTAGAATTGTCGCGAGCGACCTTGTTCGAACTTACTGGGCTGACTTGATCATATTGCGTGCAATCACCAGTTGCTGGATCTGGCTCGTGCCTTCATACAGTCGGAACAGGCGCACGTCACGGTAGAAGCGTTCTACGGCATACTCGGACATATAACCAGCACCACCGTGAATCTGTACCGCACGGTCAGCCACCCTGCCAACCATCTCGGTGGCAAAATACTTGCACGCGGCCGACTCCATCACCACAGACTCACCCAGGTCGCGCTTGCGCGCAGTCTCCAGCACCATGCACTTGGCGGCGTAAGTCTCTGTCTGGGAATCTGCCAGCATCGCCTGCACCAGCTGTTGTTCTGCAATTGGCAAGCCAAACTGCTTGCGTTGCATGGCATATTCCAGCGCATCCTTGATCAGGCGTTCGGCGACACCCACGCTCACGCCAGAGATGTGCAGCCGTCCGCGGTCCAGCACCTTCATCGCAGTGATGAAGCCTTCGCCTTCCACGCCAATGAGATTTTCTGCGGGTATTGCCACATCTTCAAAGATCACGTCGCAGGTGAGGGAACCGGACTGTCCCATTTTCTTATCGATTGCACCGAGCGTGATGCCGGGTGTGTCGCGCTCCACGATGAACGAGGAGATGCCCCGCGCACCCTTGATATCCGGATTGGTGCGGGCCATGACATTGAAGGTGTTGGCGACCGCGGCATTGGTGATATAGCGCTTGGTGCCATTCAGTATGAACTGATTACCTACCCGCCGCGCCGTGGTCTTGAGTGCAGCTGCATCAGAACCGGCCTCGGGTTCGGTGAGGCAGAAGCAGGCAATCCATTCGCCGCTGGCGTACTTCGGCAGGTATTTTTGTTTCTGGGCTTCGGTGCCGTTGAACACTATTGCCGCGGAGCCGATGCCATTGTTGGTGCCCAGCACCGAGCGGAACGCAGGTGAGGTACGGCCGAGTGCGATCGAGACCAGAATTTCTTCTTCCATGGTGAGTCCGAGCCCACCGTATTCCTCCGGTATGGTGAGGCCAAACAGACCGAGCTGTTTCATCTCTTGCAAGATATCTGCTGGCAGTCTGCCAGACTCGGCCAGCAGATTCTCTGCAGGTACCAGACGCTCGCGGACGAAGCGTTCAATCAGGCCAACAAGCTGGTTAAGAGTTTCCTGGTCACGAATCATGATGAGCCCCCTGCAAGCGAGCCGCCAAGCTATCATAACGCACCGCTTTATGCGACTGTGAGGGCCGTAAGCCGTGGCTTGCAGGAGAATTCCCCGTGCCGGGAGGCTATGCTACTATGGCCAGCCGCGCGCAGTTTCAGCAATTGCCCGGCGGCCATCCCCCAATCACCAAGCGTGCATCCCATGAACGTGCACAGAGAGAGTTTCGCATGCCCGTTTCCAGTTCCAAATCTGCAGCAAACCCCCATGCAAACGGCGCATTGGTAGACGCCTATATTTACGACGGTGGTCGCTCCGCCTTCGGTCGTCACGCCGGAGCGCTGGCGCCGGTGCGTCCCGATGATCTGCTCGCAGCTGTCATCAAGACCGTGGTTGAACGCAACCAGTTTCCGCCGCCAGCGTATGAAGACATCATCATGGGTACTACCAACCAGGCGGGTGAAGATTCGCGCAACGTTGGCCGCTTCGCCGGCTTGCGTGCCGGCATGCCAATCGAGGTGGCCGGACTGACAGTGAATCGACTGTGTGGTTCAGGACTAGCTGCCGTGCTGGATGCCGCACGCGCTGTGAAGACCAGTGAGGGCGAGTTATTTCTGGCCGGCGGCGTCGAATCCATGAGCCGCGCGCCACTGATATTATCCAAAGCACATTCTGCCTTTGACCGTGGCCAGGAACTGGCGGACAGCACGCTCGGTGCCCGCTTTATGAACCCTGCCTTTTCGGCAGCGCACGGTGATGACACCATGCCGCAAACGGCAGACAACATTGCCAGCGACCTGAAAATTTCCCGCGAAGCTGCTGATAAGTTCGCGGCTGCTTCCCAATCGAAGTACGCAGCCGCAAAAGCTGACGGTTTCTTCAAGGATGAAATCGTACCAGTAGCGGTGCCTCAGGGCCGCAAGCTGCCGCCGCTGGTGGTGAGTGAAGATGAACACCCGCGCCCGGAGTCCACCCTGGCGGCGTTGGCAGGGCTTAAGCCATTGTTCGCCGGTGGCGTGGTTACCGCAGGCAATGCCTCGGGTATCAACGATGGTGCTGCTGCATTGATCATTGGCAGCCGCGCCATTGGCGCGCAATACGGCATGCGACCACGCGTACGGATTATTGCCGGTGCCGTTGCCGGTGTGGCGCCGCGCGTCATGGGTCTCGGCCCGGTCTTCGCCATTCGCAAAGCCCTGCACCGCGCCGGGCTCAAATTGTCCGACATGGATATTATTGAAATTAACGAAGCCTTCGCCGTGCAGGTGTTGGGTTGCCTGCAAATGCTGGAAGTCGATTTCAGCGATAGCCGGGTGAATCCAAATGGCGGCGCGATTGCCATAGGCCATCCGTTAGGCGCATCGGGCGCACGTATCGCACTCACCACCATGCGACAACTGGAGCGCAGCGGTGGCAGATATGCCGCCATAAGCCTCTGCATCGGCATCGGCCAGGGCGTCGCCGCCATCATAGAGCGCATGGACTAGGCCAGTTACTTCATCATCAACAACTCTGCCGCACGAGCTCGCGCGTAACAATCAATCTGATTTAACCCAGTAAAAGGAAACCACATGTCGAACGTAGTCACTTATGCATTGCAGGGCAATATCGGTGTTGTCACTGTAAATAATCCACCGGTTAATGCACTCGCCCAGGTTGTCAGGGAAGGCATCCTCAAAGCAGTTACTACGGCACAGAAAGACGCTTCAGAAGCGATCGTGATTGTTTGTGCGGGGCGCACGTTCATCGCCGGCGCAGATATAACCGAGTTCGGGAAACCACCTGTGGCGCCGGGCCTGCCCGAAGTGCTCTCTGCTATCGAGAACTCCACGAAACCGGTAATTGCTGCAATTCATGGCACCGCACTCGGCGGTGGTTTCGAAGTCGCGCTTGCCTGCCATTATCGCTGCGCGCTTGCCAGCGCCCAGGTTGGTCTGCCGGAAGTGAAGCTGGGATTATTGCCCGGTGCCGGCGGCACCCAACGCGTGCCACGCGTGGCAGGGGTAAAGGCAGCGCTGGATATGATTACCAGCGGCAATCCAATCGCAGCCAAGAACGCCAAGCAGATGGGCCTCATAGATGAGGTGTTAGAAGGAACCGATGTGGCTGCCGGCGCCCTGCAATATGCGAAGGATCTGGCAGAATCAGGTGCGCCCCTTAAACGCATCCGCGATATCACCATTGATCCGGCAGCAGTTGAACCGGGATTTTTTGAAAAGGCGCGCAAGGAGCAGGCGCAGCGTGCCCGTGGCCAAATTGCACCAGACCGCATCGTGTCATGTATTGAAGCGGCAGTTGCCCTGCCCATGGACAAGGGGCTGGAACGCGAGCGGGAATTGTTCAAGGAATTGGTAAGCTCGCCGGAATCGGCGGCAATGCGCCATATTTTCTTCGCCGAACGCCTGGCAACGAAGATCAAGGATTTACCGAAGGACACGCCAGTCAGAGAGATCAAGAAAGTCGCCATCATTGGTGGCGGTACCATGGGTGGTGGCATCGCCATGTGTTTCGCCAATGTCGACATCCCCGTGGTGATGGTCGAGATCAACGCCGAGGCGCTCAGTCGTGGTCTGGGTATTATCAACAAAAATTATTCCATCACGGTGCAGAAGGGCAAGTTACCCGCGAGCCAGATGCAGCAGCGACTCGATCTAATTACTGGTACGACGGACTATAACGCCATCGCCGATGTCGATCTGGTGATTGAAGCCGTGTTTGAAAACCTGGAATTGAAGAAGGAAGTGTTTGCGAAACTCGACAAGGCCTGCAAGCCGGGCGCGATCCTCGCGACGAACACCTCGTATCAGGATGTGGATGCCATTGCCGCCGCCACCAAACGACCCCAAGACGTTGTCGGCATGCACTTCTTCAGTCCAGCCAATGTGATGAAACTGCTGGAAGTGGTGCGCGGCGCCAAGACTGCTGATGACGTGCTGGCCACCTCCATGCAAATCGGCAAGAAGATCGGCAAGGTTTGTGCGTTATCACGCGTATGCTATGGCTTTATCGGCAATCGCATGCTGAGTGGCTATGGCCGCGAGGCGCAGATGTTACTGCTCGATGGTTGTACTCCCGAGCAGGTCGATTCCACACTGGAAAAATTCGGCATGGCCATGGGTCCGCTGGCAATGGGAGACCTCGCCGGGCTGGACGTGGGCTACAAGGCGCGCCAGGCACGCAAAGATTTGCTGGATGATCCGAAAATCTTCCGTATTGGCACAGCGCTCGTGGAAATGGGCAGACATGGACAGAAGACTGGTTCCGGTTTCTACAAATACGATTCTGCCACGCGGGCGCGGGTATCTGATCCTGAAGTCGAAGAATTGATACGGAAAGAAGCCAGGAAACTCGGCATTGAGCAGCGGCACGTCAGCGAAGCTGAAATAGTGGAACGTTGTTTGTATCCGCTAATCAACGAGGCTGCCAAAATTCTGGAAGAGGGCATCGCGCAACGTCCGAGCGATATCGATGTCGTGTATGTCTATGGCTACGCGTTTCCCTCTGCCAAGGGTGGGCCCATGCACTATGCCGATCGGGTCGGCCTGAAAAAAGTCTATGACAAGATCAATGAATTCCGCGGCCGTTACGGTGAACAATATTGGAAACCGGCGGCACTGCTGGAGAAACTTGCGGGCGAAGGCAAGACTTTCGCGCAGTGGGGAGCTGAGTAATGCGGGTTTATCAAACCACTACGCCGGGAGCTGAACTCAAATTGGTTGAGTTGCCAACGCCGACGCCACAGGGCACTGAAGTTTTATTACGGACAGTTGCCTGCGGTGTCTGCCACTCCGACATTCATATGCACGACGGTGTGTTCAACCTTGGTCATGGCAAACAGTTGGAAGTGGGCCGTCCCGGCATGGTGTTGGGGCATGAGATCTTCGGAGAAGTCGTCGCCGTCGGCCCCGGTGCAACCGGTGTAAAAATTGGTGACCGTCGCGTGGTATTCCCATGGATTGGCTGTGGTGACTGTGCCGCATGCAAACGCGGCGATGAACAATTGTGTACTCCGGGCCGGGCACTCGGCATCGTGGAGTCGGGTGGTTTTGCCGATCACGTACTCGTGCCTCACAGCCGGTACTTGTTCGATAAGGGGAAAGTATCAGACAGTTTAGCCGCCACCTACGCCTGCTCAGGTCTGACTGCATACAGTGCTCTAAAGAAGGTCGGTCAGTTACAGGCAGAGGATGCGGTAGTCATCATCGGTGCCGGCGGTGTCGGCATGATGGCCATCCAGATCGCATTGTCAGCCATGCACATCAACCCCATCGTGGTGGATATCGACGACGCCAAGTTACAGGCGGCGCAAGCGCTGGGCGTGAGTCAGACTTTTAACTCGTCGGATCCGCAGGCTGCCAAAGCCATTCGCAAGGCCACCGGCGGAGCTTACGCCGTGATCGATTTCGTTGGCGCGGAAGCGTCAGTTAATTTTGGACTGGGGTGCCTGCGCAAGGGCGGCATGTTGATCATCGTTGGTTTGTATGGCGGTGCGCTCTCGCTGCCGATCCCGTTTCTGCCAATGAATGCGCGCATCATCCAGGGCAGTTATGTTGGAACCCTGCAGGACATGAAGGAACTGATGGAGCTGGTGCGCGCCGGCAAGATTGCGCCGATCGAGATTCAGGAGCGGCCGTTGGCCGAGGCGCATAGGGCGCTGCTGGATCTGAAGGCCGGCAAGGTACGCGGGCGTCAGGTTTTGATGAATACGATTGTGTAAATTCACCACACGAATACCCGAGACGGAGTAAAGTAGTGCAGCACCTTCAAGAGTTTCAGAACACGACGCGGGCCTGGCTCGAACAAAATTGTCCGGCCTCCATGCGCACACCGATGGTGCCCGACGAGATTGTATGGGGTGGGCGCAATGCCACGTTCAAGAATCCGGACAGCAGGCTATGGCTGGATCGTATGGCGGCGCAAGGCTGGACCTGTCCAACCTGGCCTCGGGAATACGGTGGCGGTGGTCTCTCCAGGGAGCAAGCAATTATTCTGGGCCAGGAACTCGCGCGCATTAATGCCCGACCTGCACTAACCAGTTTCGGCATCAGCATGTTGGGCCCGGTACTGCTGGAATACGCCACGCCCGCGCAGAAAATGGAACATATACCCAAGATCGTGCGTGGAGAGATTCGCTGGTGTCAGGGCTATTCCGAGCCAGGATCAGGCTCGGACCTCGCCAGCCTTGCTACCAGGGCCGAACTGAGCGGCGACAATTACGTGATCAACGGCTCGAAAGTATGGACGTCTTACGCGGACCAGGCTGACTGGATTTTCTGTCTGGTGCGCACTGACTTCGATGTGCCCAAACATGCAGGCATCAGTTTTATCCTGTTCGACATGGCGAGTGCCGGGGTGTCGACCAAACCGATTGCGCTGATCAGCGGCTCCTCTCCGTTCTGCGAAACCTTTTTCGATGATGTCAAAGTACCCAAACAGAATCTGGTCGGTCGCCTCAATGAAGGCTGGTCGATTGCGAAGCGCCTGTTACAGCATGAACGCACGATGATCTCCAGCTTCGGACTCGCCAGCGGCCAATCTGATCGTGGCGGCACCACGTCAGTGGTGTCCAGTCTCGAAGGGGCGGCCATGCACTATCGCGGCGACACCGTAAAATTATCCGACCCTGTGCTGCGTGACCAGATTGCCCAGTTCAAGATCGACAGTGAGTCTTTCGCCTATACCTCGCAAAGATCCGTCGAGGAATCGCAACAGGGACAGGGGCCAAATGCCACTTCTTCCATGTTGAAAAATTACGGCTGTGAGTTGAACAAGCGGCGCTATGAATTGATGCTGCAGAGTCTCGGCAGTCAGGCTTTGGGTTGGGAAGGCGCTGGTTTCAGCGCTGAAGAATTGCAGATCACTCGTGAATGGTTGCGCTCCAAGGCCAACTCTATCGAGGGTGGCACTGCTGAAGTGCAATTAAACGTAATCGCCAAACGCGTGCTGGGTCTGCCCGACATGTTGGCAGTCAGCAAGAAATAAACAGGTATTTGAGATGTCACTAGTACTCAGTGAAGATCAGCAGTTATTGCAGGATTCGGCGAAAAGCTTTTGTCTGGAGAATGCTCCCGTCAGTCAGTTGCGAAAATTACGCGATAGCAAGGATGCCACGGGTTTCGATCGTCCACTCTGGCAACACATGGTGCAATTGGGTTGGGCCGGCATGACGGTACCCGAGGCCTATGGTGGATTTGAATTCGGCTATGGCGGTTTGGGAGTATTACTCGAAGAAACCGGGCACAACCTCGTCAGTTCGCCGCTGGTGGCAACGGTATTGCTCGGTGCCACTGCGATCAACCTGCTTGGCAATGAGGCGCAGAAACAGGCGCTATTGCCAAAAATCGTCAGTGGCGATTTGCTGTTGGCGCTGGCATTGGACGAACACGCCATCCATGCCCCGACCAAAATATCCACATCCGCTGTGCGCTCTGGCAGCAACTACCTGCTTAATGGCAGCAAGACCTTTGTAGTCGATGGCCATGTCGCGGACCAACTCATTGTGGTGGCGCGGACTGCTGCTGCAGGT
>Ga0209553_1000432_pt1 | contig 22004 bp, 19 predicted proteins | sample LauGreFBDMM110DN_2_FD_188217 | JGI IMG/M metagenome (GOLD analysis project Ga0209553, IMG submission 188217) | Freshwater lake microbial communities from Lake Michigan, USA - Fa13.BD.MM110.DN (SPAdes) (version 2) | ecosystem: Environmental > Aquatic > Freshwater > Lake | place: Lake Michigan...
CGCTTTTGATTATTTGGCTTTTTTCATGGGCATAGGGGAAGAAAATTTTTCTGAAACTAATGTTGGCAATGATGTCATTCTCCCGCTTAATTTACAGAGGACTCCAAATAGTAGTTATTTTAAATACTAAAATAAAATTTATTAATTTTATTTTAGTATTTAAGGCTAAGTTTGTCTCAAAAAGACAAAGCGTGTACTAAGCTCAACAGATTTAAGAAAACAGTTTTTGCAAAAGTTCTTCACGCGATATAGCGTGTGTTTGTGCCACATCCGCAAGAACGGCAGACATAGTGCCAATACGAAGCGGGTCATGCAAAGGAACAGTCAAGTGATGCTCCTTGGGTTTAGTACAAGTCAATCGCACGTGACTACCGTTTTGCCGGGTCTTCACATAACCGAATTTTTCAAGCGCTGCAATCAGTTGAGCACCAGAGAGATCACGTGGCAACTTAGGCATAAGAATAGAAGATCAAACTAAGGTGAATAACTCTTCTTCAACACGATGCAACCTGATCATGGCGGGTGCTTGGCCATCTGAAAAATGGCAGCGAACTGCCTCGCGAACGGCAATACGCAAGCTGGGTAAATCATCTGCCTCTGTGAAAATACTGTGCCCTAAGGCCTGCGCTATGAATCCGCCTTCGGGCGCCATAGTGACTGAAAAAATAATTTCATTCATAACCATTCCTCCAGCTTAAGAAAGACAGTTTGCGCTTTAACGTAAGCACTGCGTACTAGGATCTTATGCTTATTTCAAATCCCGCACATCATCAAAATGCGCTTCCACATCATTTGGCAGCAACTGAATGCTGGCGCGAAGTCCCGGCACTGCGCTCATCAACGCTTGCTCGACACTGGTGCGCAACGCCGCCGCACGTCCCAGCGACCAACTGGCCGGCATGTGCATGTGCATATCGACAAACCGGCGTTGCCCAGCCTGGCGCGTGGTGATGTGGTCAAAGCGGATGATTTGCACTTCACCGCGCATGTGCTCAAAGCCTTGCAACACTTCGTTTATATCGGCCAGTATCTGCGGCTCGACCGCTTCATCCATCAGGCCCTGGGATGAACGCCAAATCAAATTAAAGCCTTCTTTCATGATATTCAAAGCCACGCCCATGGCAACCACCGCGTCCAGCCAGAGCCAACCGGTGTAAAGCACCAGCAACAAGCCTGTGACCACGCCTGCCGATGTCCATACATCGGTCACCAAATGTTTGGCATCAGCTTCAAGCGCGATAGAACGCTGTGCCTTGGCTACCTTGAACATCACCCAAGCCAGTAAGCCATTCAAGGCGGAGCTGGCCACAGACAAACTCAAACCCCAACCGAGTTCAACCACAGGTTGTGGGTCGAACAAACGGTGCATGGATGCCCAGATGATGGCGACTGCCGCGCCCATGATCAACACACCTTCAAAACCAGACGAAAAATACTCGGCCTTGTGGTGGCCGTAAGGGTGTTCTTCGTCAGCGGGTTGTTGCGCGACGGTCACCATGATCAACGCGAAAATAGCGCTTGCCAGATTGACGAAAGACTCCATGGCATCCGACAACAAACCGACCGAATCGGTGATGTACCAGGCCAGAGTTTTCATGACGATGGTGATGATCGCCACCACCACGGATATCCACAACAAAGTGGTGGGTGAGAGTTTCAATAACCAGTCATTCAATCTGTTCATCGCTTGGATACCGGTTGTCATTTGAATCGCTCAGGGACTCAAGTGAACGCGCGCAAACTTTCGCTTACCCACTTGCACCACATACGTACCTGCTTCTAATTTCAAGCCTTTGTCACTGACCACACTGCTGTCTATGCGCACGCCGCCGCCTTCGACCAAGCGTCCAGCTTCGCTGGTAGAAGGTGCCAGACCTGCGTTTTTCAATAAGGCATTGATGCCCAAGGGCGCGCCACTCACATGCACATCGGCAATTTCATCAGGAATACCGCCTTTGCTGCGATTGACAAAATCCTGCTCGGCGCTGTCAGCAAGCGTAGCCGAGTGAAAACGCGCCGTGATTTCTTTGGCCAGCATGACTTTGGCGTCGCGCGGGTTGCGCCCTGCTTCAACTTCGGCTTTCAGCTTGGCAATGTCTTGCAGACTTTGAAAACTCAACAAGGTGTACCAGCGCCACATCAACACATCGCTGATGGACATGACTTTGGCGAACATGGTGTTCGCGTCTTCCGTGATGCCTATGTAATTGTTTTTGCTTTTGGACATTTTGTCCACGCCGTCCAAACCTTCAAGCAAAGGCATGGTCAAAATACATTGCGGTTCTTGTCCATATTCCTGCTGCAGATGACGCCCCATCAGCAAATTGAATTTTTGATCTGTGCCGCCCAACTCCAAATCACTTTTCAACGCAACACTGTCATAGCCTTGCATCAAAGGGTATAAAAATTCGTGCACGCTGATCGACTGCCCACCGTGAAAACGTTTGTGGAAATCGTCACGCTCCATCATTCGCGCCACGGTGTAGCGCGACGCGAGTTGAATCATGCCGCTGGCACCCAAGGGCTCGCTCCATTCGCTGTTGTAACGAATCTCGGTGCGCGCCGGGTCCAGCACCATGCTGGCCTGCTTGTAATAAGTGTCGGCGTTGTGCTTGATTTGCTCGGGCGTCAGCGGCGGACGCGTGCTGTTGCGCCCGGACGGGTCGCCTATCAGCGATGTGAAATCGCCGATCAAAAAAATCACTTGGTGTCCCAAGTCCTGGAGTTGGCGCATTTTGTTCAGCACCACGGTATGCCCAATATGGATATCTGGTGCCGTCGGGTCCAAGCCGAGCTTAATGCGCAGCGGCTGCCCTGTGCTTTCGTGGCGCTGTAGCTTTTTGACCCATTCATCTCTGGGCAACAGTTCTTCGCAACCACGCATGGACACAGCCAGCGCTTGCTCAACCGCTGCAGATAGTGAGGTTTGTTTCTCAGATGCTTGATTCATAAGTGATTTCGGACTTGTTGCCTGGTAGTCAGGCCTGTATACTGCACACCTTTGGGCCGCACCTCCAGGTGAAGCGCACAACTATTTCTTTCATTCTAAGGTGCCGCAGTCCGTCTGGCGCCTAAGTCACTGGATGCTGATTTTGCAAGATAACGATTTCCCCGACACCCCCCAAGATGATGATGTTTACCGCAGCAATGGCGTGGTTCGTCTGGCCGTGGTGTTGGCGCTGACCGCCGCCGGGGCTTTGGCAGTTGCCGGTTTCAGACAATCCGATTCGCCTACACCCATCAGTCAACTGGTGGAAAACGTCAACAACATCACCCTTGACAGCCAGATCAGCAGCTTGGACAAAGACCGTCTGCGGCTTTACCGCAGCGATACTTCGCGTTCTACCGACACCGCAGAATCCATGCTGTCTCGCTTGGGCGTATCCGATAAAACAGCTGCTGACTTCATGCGCGGCAACCCGCTGGTGCGCGAAGCCTTATTGGGCAAAAGCGCGCGCCAGTTGTATGCCGAAGTAGACGACGACAACCATTTGCTCAAACTCACCGCGCGTTGGGCCACCGACAAAAACGACACGTTTCAACGCCTGGTGATTGAACGCGGCGAGCAAGGACTGAGCGCAAGACGCGAAACCGGCGAACTCAAAACCTCGGTTCGCCTGTCAGGCGGTTTGATTCAAACCTCTTTGTTTGCCGCCACTGACGATGCACGCATTCCGGACAGCATTGCAGTGCAACTTGCAGAAATTTTCTCAGGCGACATAGATTTTCACCGCGCTTTGCGCAAAGGTGACCGCTTCACCGTCACCTATGAATCGCTGGAAGCCGACGGCGAATCGCTCAAACCCGGCAAAGTGCTGACCGCCGAGTTTGTCAACAAAGGCAAAACGCACCAGGCCATGTGGTTCCAGGAAAACAGCATCAAGCCCGGCGGTTATTACAACCTGCAGGGCCAAAGTCTGCGCCGCACCTACCTGGCGTCTCCGCTGGCGTTTTCACGCGTGAGCAGCGGCTTTAGCATGCGTTTTCACCCCATCTTTCAGACCTGGCGCGCCCACCTCGGTGTGGATTACGCAGCGGGTCAAGGCACGCCGGTACGCAGCGTCGGGCTGGGCGTGGTGCAGAGCGCAGGTAATTTGGGCGGTTACGGCAATGCGGTGGTGATCAAACACAGCAACGGCCACTCCACGGTTTATGCGCACTTGAGCAAAATGCTGGTTCGTCGCGGCCAGTCTGTATCGCAAGGCCAAGCAATAGGTTTGGTCGGAGCCACTGGATGGGCCACCGGCCCGCATTTGCATTTTGAATTCCGTGTCAACGGCGTTCACAAAGACCCTCAATTGCTGGCCCGTCAAAGCGAGTCTGTGCCGATTCCTGCTTTCGCCCGTGATCAATTCAACCGCCAGGCGGCTGAAGTCTCTAGACAACTGGCCTCAGCCTCGCTCGTCTCAGCCGACACCACGCACTGATTGTTTTGACCATGCGCACGCTTTATATCGGCGTGATGTCAGGCACCTCACTCGATGGCGTGGACGCCGTGTTGGCCGATTTCACCCAAGGTATTCGTGTGCTCGGCCACTGTAGCCAGGTTTTTTCAAACGACTTACACCAGACCTTTCTACAGCTCAACCAGAGTGGCGCCGATGAATTACACACCGCATCACTGGCAGCCAACCAGCTTGCACTTAGTTATGCAAACGTTGTGCGTGATTTGCTGCAAAGCACCGGTTATCAACCCTCTCAGATTGCCGCCATAGGTGCACACGGACAAACCGTGCGCCATCAGCCCGGCCTACACGACGGCATAGGCTATACGGTTCAAATTAACAATCCTTCGTTGCTTGCTGAGCGCACGGGCATTCGCGTGGTCGCTGACTTTCGCAGTCGCGATATAGCCGCAGGAGGACAAGGGGCGCCTCTGGTGCCTGCGTTTCACCAACATGTGTTCGGAGCTGACGGACAGATGGTGGCCGTGCTCAATGTTGGCGGTATGTCCAATCTCAGCATTCTGAATAACGGACAGGCCACAGGCTTTGATTGCGGCCCCGGCAATGTGCTGCTTGACCATTGGTGCCAACTGCACACCGGCGAAGCCTTTGACCGTGACGGCGCTTTGGCACTTTCAGGAAAAGTCATGACAGACTTGCTGAACCAATGCATGTGCGATCCGTTTTTTCGCAAAGCACCGCCCAAAAGCACAGGCCGTGATTTGTTCCATGCCGCATGGTTGCAATCACACTTGAGCGGTTTTGCCAGTGCCAGCGTTGCCGATGTTCAGGCCACCTTGACCGCATTCACAGCACGGGCTTGCGCAGACGATGTGTTGCGCTATGCATCAGATGCGGTTCGGTTGCTGGTTTGTGGCGGCGGCGCGTACAACCGCTGTTTGATGGACATGTTGCAGCAGTTAATACCCGACATTCCGGTTCAAAGCACCGAGCAGCAAGGTTTACCGCCCTTGCAAGTAGAAGCCGCCGGCTTTGCTTGGTTGGCGCAACAAACCTGCCTGAATTTACCCGGTAACTTGCCTGCGGTCACAGGCGCTTTGGGGCCGCGTGTGCTCGGTGCGATTTACCCGGCATAAAAAAAGCCGGGACTAGCCCGGCTTATTGCTCAACTGAAAAAAACTCAAGCTGAGAATGAAGACCCGCATCCGCAGGTACTGGTCGCATTCGGGTTTTTGATGACGAACTGCGCACCTTGCAAATCTTCTTTGTAGTCGATTTCGGCGCCCAACAAATACTGGTAGCTCATGGCATCGATCAACAAAGAGACGCCGTGTTTAGACATGATGGTGTCGTCTTCATTGGTGATTTCATCAAAGGTGAACCCATACTGGAAACCAGAACAACCGCCGCCTTGCACAAACACACGCAGTTTCAACTCGGGGTTGCCTTCTTCGGCGATCAGGTCAGCCACTTTGGCCGCAGCACTGTCGGTAAAGACGATAGGCTCGGGCATGGCGGTGGGTATGGTTTCGGCTAAGGCACTCATGGCGCTCTCCAATGAAAATGTTTTTTGATGGGTAATAGTAACCTATTTCAGTCAACAATCTATTTGACAAGGTTATATGCAAGGCTGATGCGGCAAGCCGTCTTGCATCGCCCAGAAAAAAACCGCCAAAGCCGAAGCTCTGGCGGCATTTTGCAGACACAAGGCCTGGCGGTAGATCAGCGTTTGCTGAACTGCTTGCGGCGACGCGCGCCGTGCAAACCGACTTTTTTACGTTCCACTTCACGCGCATCCCGGGTGACAAAGCCGGCTGCTGACAGCGCGGGTTTGAGGGTCGCATCGTAGTCGATGAGTGCGCGGGTGATGCCGTGACGGGCAGCGCCTGCCTGGCCGGATTCACCGCCGCCCTGCACATTGATCTGAATGTCGAAAGATTCGACATGCTGAGTCAAAAACAGGGGTTGCTTGGCGATCATGATCGAGGTTTGACGGCCGAAATATTCAGCGATGTCCTTGCCGTTGACCATGATTTTGCCGGAGCCTTTTTTCAGAAACACGCGGGCGACGCTGGATTTGCGACGACCGGTGCCATTGTTCCATTCACCAATCATTTCATAGCTCCTTAGATGTCCAGCACTTTGGGCTGTTGGGCGGTATGGGGATGCTCGGCACCGCCGTACACCTTGAGCTTTTTGATCATGGCAAAACCCAAAGGACCTTTGGGCAACATGCCTTTGACCGCTTTTTCAAGCGCACGCGTCGGGTGCTTGGCCTGCATGTCTTTGAAGTTGGTGCTGGAGATGCCACCCGGATAACCGGAGTGGCGGTGGTACATCTTGTCCAAGGCTTTATTGCCTGTGACTCGAATTTTGGACGAGTTGATGACGACTATGTAGTCGCCGGTATCGACGTGGGGCGTATAAATGGCTTTGTGCTTGCCGCGTAAACGGAGGGCTGCTTCGCTGGCAATCCGTCCGAGCACCTTATCGGTGGCGTCAATCACAAACCACTCATGCGTCACGTCAGCGGGTTTTGCGCTGAAAGTGGACATGTGTATTTCCTGGAGTGGGTTGTGGGATCCTTTTCCACGGTCGGTGTTCTTCTGCTGAGAACCTCTTAGGTGGGGGTGATAGCTTCGCCGCGGGACCTTGTTCGCTGCGAAGCCTTACATTCTATGCCAATTCATGCCCGCTTAAGCAAGCGACTTAGCGCGGGTTACCATGGGGGATGTTCAGTTACCGCCACGCCTACCACGCAGGCAACCACGCCGATGTGCTTAAACACACCGTTCTGGTTGCCGTGATGAAGCATTTAGCACTCAAAGAAGTCGGTTTCACCGCCATAGACACCCATGCCGGCGCGGGTATGTACCGCCTCGACAGCGCCGACGCCAACCAGAGCGGGGAAGCCCAGGAGGGCTTGCTGGCACTGATGCGCAACAAATCCAAGCTGTCCGGGCCCATGGCCGACGTTTTGCTCGACTACCGCAAGCTGCTCGATCATTTCAACCGCGAAGGCGGCTTGCTAAATTACCCGGGTTCGCCAATGATTGCGCATCATTTGTTGCGCGAACAAGACAAACTCAAATTGTTTGAGATGCACCCCACGGACATACGCGCGCTGCAAACCAATGTGGATGCGCTCAAAGCCGGTCGTCAGGTGACGGTCATGCACGAAGACGGCTTCAACGGCTTGCCCAAATTTTTGCCGCCGTCTACCCGCCGCGGCCTGGTATTCATTGACCCGAGTTATGAAATCAAACTCGATTACGAGCGCGTGGTGGTGGCGGTCTCGATAGGCATGAAACGTTTTTCCACCGGCACCTACGTGGTCTGGTATCCCATCATTCCCAGACCGCAGGCGCACAGTCTGCCGCGCCATCTGAGCAACCTGGCCAGACAAGCCGACAAGCCTTGGTTGCACGCCACTTTGCGCATACGTTCCGGCGCGCGCAATGACGCCACACTCGGGGAGAAGGCCAAGCCCATAGGCCTGGTCGACAGCGGCGTGGTCATCATCAACCCGCCGTTCACTTTGTACGAGCAGTTGCAACAGGCCTTGCCGCAAATGGTGCAATTGATGGGCCAGGATCACCTCGCCGGTTTCAGTCTGACGCGCAGTTAAGCGATATCGAGGTTGCGGCAAATCGCCGTCACTGCTGTCGACTGGTTCATGGTGTAGAAATGCAAGCCCGGTGCGCCGCCGTTGCGCAACTGCTCGCACAAGTCACTGACCACCTCCAAACCAAATGCTTTGATGGATGCGCTGTCGTCCCCAAACGCTTGTAAACGCAAACGCATCCAGCGCGGAATTTCCGCCCCGCAGGCATCTGAAAACCGCATCAATTGCGAGGAACTGGTGATCGGCATGATGCCGGGCACGACCGGAATATCCGCGCCGAGCTTGTAAGCCTCATCGACAAAGCGAAAGTAAGCATCGCTGTTGAAAAAATACTGGGTGATGGCTGAGTTTGCGCCTGCTTTGACTTTGGTCACATAGGCTTGCACATCAGCCTGCGGCGATTTGGCCTGCGGGTGCACTTCCGGGTAACAACCGACTTCAATATGGAAATGCTCCCCCGACTCCTGGCGTATGCATTCCACCAATTCGCTGGCATAACGAAATTCTCCAAAGGTGCCGTGACCACTGGGTAAATCACCACGCAAAGCCACCATGCGTCCAATGCCTGCCGCTTTGAATGCCGCCAACTGTTCCCGCACAATCTCGCGCGTGGTGCCTATGCACGAAAAGTGTGGTGCTGCATCAAAGCCGTCTTGCAAAATGCTTTGCACTTGCTGCAATGTGCCGTCCTGGGTGGAGCCGCCCGCGCCGTAAGTGACACTGAAGAACTGCGGTTTGAGCGCATACAGTTCTTGACGCACTGTCAACAACTTGACCGCACCCTCAGGTGTTTTCGGCGGAAAAAATTCGAAACTGATGGGAATAGGACTTGAAGAATTCATTCGAATTTCCTACGTACATGTATGAAAAATTCCCGGTTGCCGTCACCACCGGCAACCGGACTGTCTAACCAATGCAAAACCTCGAATCCCGCTTGCTCACACGCTGAGGTCAAACGCTGCTGCACTTGCGCGTACAAGCCAGGGTCTTTGACCAAGCCGCCCTTGCCGATGTCTGCGGGCTGCAATTCAAACTGCGGCTTGACCAGCAACAACGCATGGGCGTTGTCTTGCATCAATGCGGGCATGACAGGCAACACCAGCGTGAGCGAAATAAAACTGAGGTCAGCTACCAATAAATCAAAGCCGCCTTGAGGCATGTACTGATTCAACGGTGAATCATCGGCGTTCAAAGTGCGAGCATTGATTTTCTCGAGGCAAAACACGCGCGCATCGTTTTGCAACGACGGGTGTAATTGCGCATGACCTACATCCACACCCACCACCTGCGCCGCACCGTGTTGCAACAAACAATCGGTGAAGCCGCCGGTCGATTGGCCGATGTCCAGACAACGCAAACCTTGAACTGCCATACCGGTCACTTGCAAAGCGCCAGCCAGTTTCAAACCTCCGCGCGACACAAACCTCGACTCGGCGTCATCCAGCAATTGCAATTCACAATCAGATGCCAGCAAGACACCGTTTTTCTCGATGCGCTGCCAAGTGTGCAATGGATGTCGCCATTGCACACCCGAGGCAATCAAACGCTGGGCTTGTGAGCGCGATGCAGCCAGACCGCGCTCGACCAGCAACTGGTCGGCGCGCATCTGATTAATAGCGGTAAGTGTCGGCTTTGTACGGACCGCTTTTGCTGACACCAATGTAAGAAGCTTGCTCATCAGTGAGTTCAGTCAGCATGGCGCCGACTTTCTTCAAATGCAAACGCGCGACTTTTTCGTCCAGGTGCTTGGGCAACACATAGACCTTACCGTTTTCGTAATGGTCCTGGCGGGTGAACAATTCGATTTGCGCAATGGTTTGGTTGGCGAAACTCGATGACATGACAAAGCTGGGGTGGCCGGTGGCACAACCCAGATTCACTAAGCGGCCTTTGGCCAGCAAGGTGATTTTTTTGCCGTCAGGGAAGATGATGTGGTCGACTTGCGGCTTGATCTCATCCCACTGGAGTTTTTCCAGCGAACCCACGTCGATTTCGTTGTCGAAGTGACCGATGTTGCACACAATGGCTTCGTCTTTCATGGCGGCCATGTGCTCGTAACGGATGACGTTTTTATTGCCTGTGGCTGACACAAAAATATCGGCTTTGTCGGCAGCATATTCCATGGTCACGACTTTGTAGCCTTCCATGGCCGCTTGCAAGGCGTTGATCGGGTCGATTTCTGTCACCCACACCTGGGCGCTCAAAGCGCGCAAGGCTTGGGCAGAACCTTTGCCCACGTCGCCGTAACCGGCTACCAAAGCGACTTTGCCGGCGATCATCACGTCGGTGGCGCGCTTGATGGAGTCCACCAAAGATTCGCGGCAGCCGTACAGGTTGTCAAATTTGCTCTTAGTCACCGAGTCGTTCACATTGATAGCGCGGAACATCAATGTGCCCTTGGCAGCCATTTCGTTCAAGCGCAACACGCCGGTGGTGGTTTCTTCGGTCACGCCGATGATGTGCGCAGATTTGCGGCTGTACCAGGTCGGGTCAACGGAGAGCTTGGCCTTGATGGCATTGAACAAACAGACTTCTTCTTCGCTGCCGGGGTTGTTCAAAAGCGATGTATCTTTTTCAGCGCGCTTGCCCAAGTGCATCAGCAGCGTGGCGTCGCCGCCGTCGTCCAAAATCATGTTCGGGCCTTCGCCCTCAGCGCCTTTGGTGCCGAATTCAAAAATGCGGTGGGTGTAATCCCAGTAGTCATCCAATGTCTCGCCTTTGTAGGCGAACACCGGTGTGCCGTTGGCGACCAGCGCGGCGGCGGCGTGGTCTTGGGTAGAGAAAATGTTGCATGAAGCCCAACGCACTTGCGCGCCCAAGGCTTGCAGGGTTTCGACCAGCACAGCGGTTTGGATGGTCATGTGCAGTGAACCGGTGATGCGCGCGCCTTTGAGCGTTTGCGCTTTGGCGAATTCCTGGCGAATCGCCATCAGGCCGGGCATTTCGGTTTCGGCGATTTTGATTTCTTTGCGGCCCCAATCGGCCAGGCTCATGTCGGCGACATGAAAATCGGTGGTTTGTGCGGGTTTGAGAGATGCGTTCATGGTGTGGCTCCAAAAAGGTTCAGGGCCACTGACGCGCAAGATGAAACACAGGATTAACCGAGGTGCTCACCTCACGTTGTCAGTGGGTGAGCGCAGTTGGACAGGGTTCCGAGCCTCACATCAAAAGATGCTGCAGCGCTCCTCGGTCTGCATATTCTATTTCAAAATAGCGTCAAGGGTCTTTAGACGCAACAGCAATTGCCTTTGCCCCTAGCGCGAGGCAAAAACCACAAAAGCAGCTGCGGCGAGCGGGCTATGATCCCGTCTTATCCCCCAAATACACCATGACCACAGCCTTAGAGGAAGTGCGCAGACGCCGCACTTTTGCCATCATTTCCCACCCGGACGCGGGTAAAACCACGCTCACCGAGAAGTTGCTGCTGTTCTCCGGCGCGATTCAAATCGCCGGTTCGGTCAAAGCCCGCAAAGCCTCGCGCCATGCCACCAGCGACTGGATGGAGATTGAAAAGCAACGCGGCATCTCGGTGGCCTCATCAGTGATGCAAATGCTTTACCGCGACCACGTCATCAATTTGCTGGACACGCCGGGGCACAAAGATTTCTCAGAAGACACCTACCGTGTGTTGACTGCGGTGGACTCGGCCTTGATGGTGATTGACGCAGCCAACGGTGTGGAAGCCCAAACCCGCCGCTTGATTGAAGTTTGCCGCCAGCGTGACACGCCCATCATCACCTTTGTCAACAAAATGGACCGCGAGGTGCGCGACCCGTTGGATATTTTGGACGAGGTCGAACGTGAACTCGGCATGCCTTGCGTGCCCATGACCTGGCCAGTCGGTCAAGGCAAAAGTTTCGGCGGCATCATCAATTTGCGCACCCAAGCGATGACGGTGTTCGAGTCGGGCAGCGAACGCTTGCCGCAGGATTTCGAAACCATTGCACTCACCGAACAAGCCGATTTGTCCGGCCGCTTCGGTTTGGAGTGGGCCGCCGCCATGGACAGCATGGAACTGGCCACCGGTGCATCGCCGACATTTGACCGCGAAGCTTTTTTACTAGGCAAACAAACGCCGGTGTTCTTCGGCTCAGGCGTGAACAATTTTGGTGTGATGGAAGTGCTGGACGCATTGGTCGATTTGGCACCTTTCCCGCAAGCACGGCAAAGCTCGCTGCTGGTCAACAAACAAATGGTGGAAAAAACCGTGCAGCCCGAAGACAGCGGTTTCTCCGGCGTGGTGTTCAAAGTGCAGGCCAACATGGACGCCAACCACCGCGACCGCATCGCGTTTGTGCGCGTGGCCTCGGGCAAATACGCGCCGGGCATGAAGCTCAAAGTGCAACGCAGCGCCAAAGAATTGCGCCCCACTTCAGTGGTGACATTCCTGAGCCAGCGGCGCGAAGCGGTGGAAGAAGCCTTCGCGGGCGACATCATCGGCTTCACAACGCATGGTGGTGTGCAACTCGGCGACACCATCACCGACGGCAGCAGTTTGCAATTCACCGGCTTGCCCTTTTTTGCGCCCGAATTGTTCATGACCGTGCTGCTGAAAAACCCGCTGCGCACCAAGCAACTGCAAACCGGTTTGGAGCAACTCGGCGAAGAAGGCGCGATCCAAGTGTTCAAGCCCGAAATCGGCGGACCCATGCTGCTCGGCGCCATTGGTCAATTGCAATTTGAAGTGGTGCAACACCGCCTTAAAGCCGAGTACGACTGCGATGTGCGGTTAGAGCCCTGCCAATACACCGGCGCGCGCTGGATCACTGCCGACACCCCGGCGCAATTGCGTGAATTCAACAACGCCTACCCGCAGCGCATGGCGCTGGACGCGGCCAACACTCTGGCTTACCTGTGTACCTCTCCTTACGATGTAAGACTGGCACAAGAACGCTTTCCACTGATTCATTTCCATCCTTTGCGCGAACACGCCGGCCTGTCGCTGGGTTCGGCAGGTTGAGCCCGACGCATGCGCAAGACACTGTTGCCAGCATCTCTTGCGCCGCTGCTGTGGCTGGCCTTGGGGGTACTGGTGGCGACAGGCTTGCTGCTGACCTCGTCACCGATGGCTGTTCGCCGACCTGCGGCCTTGCCGGAAGCCGCGAACAGCTTGGCTGCGTCGACCGCTGCGCCAACCGAACTTGAATTTGAAGCTCGCGGTTCGATACCGCAACCGCCGAATGCGCCAGCGGCCCACGCCAGCAATCTGCTGGCCCTGCCGCACGACCCGGAATACGCCTTGGCTGCCTTTTGGTTTGCCGGCAGCAAAGAAGCCGCGCTTGACGTAGGCATTGCCATGTCCTTGTGGTCGCGCTCGCTCAACGCCTGGACACCGGCGGCGCGGGTGGTTGACAGGCATCAAGTTGGCGCAGCCTTGGGCAAGGGCATTTTGCGCATCGGTAATCCGGTGGCTTGGCTGGACAGTCAACACCGTTTGCATGTGTTTGTGGTGGGGACGGGTCTGGGCGGTTGGGCGGCCTCGCGCGTGCTGCATTTGCGCCAATCTCAGGCGCAAACATCCATGGACGCTTCTCAGCCCGGCCTGGAAGTTGTGGGTCAGTTGCCGCTGGGCTGGCTATGGAACCTCAGCCATCTGGTCAGACATGCGCCTTTGCCGCTGGCCGATGGCGGCATGGTGCTGCCCGTCTATTTTGAATTGGGCGCCAAGTACCCGGTGTTCGCCTGGTTCAATGCCGACGGTAAGTTTCAAGGCATGCGTAAATTCACCGGCATCAAGCAGGCATTGCAACCGGCCTTGCTGGCGCTGGACGGCGACCATTGGCTGGCCTTGCTGCGCAGCCGAAACCAGGACGGGCAGATTGGTGTTATTGCGAGCAGCGACGGCGGTAAGGTCTGGCAAAGACAAGCTGCTTTGCCCCTGAGTAACGACGACTCGGCGGTGGCAGCCATGCGATTGCCTGACGGCAGCTTTGTCATGCTGCGCAACCCTTCTGAACGCGGCCGCAGCCAATTGCTGATGCATATGAGCCAGAACGGGCAAACCTGGTCCGCGCCGCAAATTCTAGAAGACGGCAGCGAAGGCAGCGAATACTCCTACCCGGCCATGAGCTGGAGCGACGACCGCTTGTGGCTGAGCTATACCTCTTTACGCCAAGGCATAGCCTGGCAACGCTGGCGCATACGCGCTAGCCAACAGGGGCAGCCATGAACGATTGGTTGCCTTGGTTGTCAAACACCTCCCCCCTGCCGGCGTTGGCTGTTCAGCAGTTGTTTCACGCGGCTGGCTGGCTGGCGCTGTTGAGCTGGGCCAGCGTGTCTTTTGTGCCGGTGCAAGACCGGCGCTGGCGCTGGCTGGTATGCACTGTGTTTTGGACAGTCATGATGTTGAGCTGGGACGGGCTTTTGTCAGGCCTGGGTCTGGCTTTTCAAACCCCCGGACTGCTGACCTTGTGTCTGTGTGTGTCGGCGGCTTGGCGCGACACGCGCAGCTCACCGGCCAGGCTTTTCTACACCACCCGGCCGACGCCGGTGAACGCCTTGGTGTGGCTGATCATCGCTGCGCTAGGGTGGTTGCTTGTGACGGACAACTTCGGCTGGCTGCCGCTGAATATCTATCCCACCGGTTTTTCGCCCGGCATTGTCTGGTTGGCCTGGGCCTTAGCCATGCTTTGGCTGTTCTTGGCTTACTGGCTGGATACAGGCGAATGGCATGTACAGGCGGCCGGTTGCTGGTTGCTGGCCACTGGCCTCTTTGTCTTCACTCGGGCGCCAGACGGCAATGCATGGGTTGCCTGGTTGGACCCCTGGCTGTGGTTATTTGCCCATGTCAAGCTGCTGCGTCTTTGGTGGCATCAACGCAGCCGCAGCAACCATTCCTGACGCCATAACCATTCGCCCGGCCTGGCGATATTGCCTGCATTCACTTGACCGGGTTTCAAGCGTTGCTCTATGTCCCAGCGCATGGCGATGCGCTCACAGCGCAGCTGAGTTTCGCAAGGCAGTTCAGCCGCGCCGGGCGAACGCGCAACAATGAACCAGGTGCCCGGGGATATGTCAGTTCCTTCGCTGAACGCATTCACCCTGGCCTGATCAGGCACAAAGCGGTTGTTGCCCGGCAGTAAAAATTGGAAGCGGTCGAATTCACCATTAAAGCCTTCGGGAACCCAGACAGTCTCTGACAGCGGTCGCGGCAAAGCCTGCCCCTGAAAAGCCACACGTTCGCCGTACAGGCCGTGCAGCAAGGTATTCAAGCCCATAAAAGCCAGCAATGCGCACAGTAAGCCGGTGTAGGCATGCGAGTGTTTAGACAGACAAATGAAGAAGCAAAGGATGAGTGTGACAAACAGGCACAAGCCCAGCCACACTGCCCAGACATCCGGCAGCAAACCCAGCGGCCAGGCATGCCAGCCCAGCCAGGCAAGCACCGACAACATCAGCAGCGACAAGATGCCGACGGCCAGCGACGTGGCTTTGGAAACCGACTGAATATGCAAGCCCATCAGCAGGGCCAGCGCCGGCATCAGCGGCAACAAATACCGGCTGGAGCGCTGGCTCGGCAAAATAAAAACCACACACCACACCAGCATCCACACCAGCAAAGCTGAGTTCAGCGGCTTACTTGTCGAGCGCTCAGCAAGTCTGCGCTGCCGCCAGAGCAGACCTGGCAATGCAAGCAGCACAGGAAACAGCAAGCCGGTGTTTTGCAAAGGCGCGCTCAGGTAATCACCTGAACCGCGCCAGCTGAACAAATATGACCAATAACCTTGCGCATCATTCATCTTGCCGGCGTTTTCACGCTGCACAAACTCACGCCAGACTTCCTGCGGTTGCGGATCAATCAGCAACCAAACCGCAAACAGGCCCAGCGCCAGCACACTCATCCATGCGGTTTGCGCTGTGCAGACGGCCACGGCCCGCCAGGAACGGCGGGGTTCAATCAGCAAACGCAGCAAGCAAACACCGGCTGCCACCGGCAGCACCAGCGCAAACGATTTATAGGCCAGCCCAAGACCTGTGAGCAAGCCGAGTAATGTCCACCACAACCATTCGACCGGCGTATTTCTGATGTGACGTTGACTGGTATCTGCAGCACGCCACAGCACAAAACCCGGCGCCAGACTGAACCAGAACATTTCCGGTGCCGTGGTGAGATAAGGTCTGCCATAACGGAACGTGCCCCAAGACAACAGCAGGCACAGCACTGCAAGGGCCGCAGTTCGCCACTCGCCCAGCCAGCGGTGCAACAACAAGCTCATGCCTGCGCTCACCAGTGTCAGGTAGATCAGGCTGGGCAAACGCAACAACCACAACTGCCAGTCCTGGCCCCAGCCGGTGATCACCATGCTTTGCCAAAACAACAGCGGCGGCTTGGTGTTGCGCATGTCATTCAAATCAGAGACCAGCGGCAGCCACTGGCCACTGGCCGCTGTCAGCCTAGCGATATGGTTGTAGACCATCTCATCGCCATTACTCGGCATGTACAAGTTATCCATGCCCCAGGCATAAAGCACAGCGACCAGCAATACCGTCAACCACAGTATCCGGGTGGAAGGCAGCAGTTGCTCGGATGCCGGAGTTTTCATTCCCGGGGCGTGACTGGCTTTTGACGGAAAGTCCACCAATCGTTGGTCAGGTAATTGCTGACACTGGCTACCAAAATGGACAAGACATTGGCAAGCAGGTAATAGATGTAAGCCGACAAAAACAAGGTCAAACCATATTGAATCAACATGCCCAACCAGCAGGACAGCGCGTATTTCACAAAACGTTTGCCGGTTGACCGGTCCATGGCCAGTCGCGCAACCGGTTCGTCAAGCAAACGGTCAGCCCAGGTCCACAAGCTGTTCCAAGCGAAGTTATTTAACGTGGCCACGGCAATGGCAAATACCAGCGCCAGCGACAAACGCCATGATTTGTCAGCAATCAACAGCGGCAACACCCATTCCTGCATGGCAAACAGAACGGCGATATTGACCACGGTGCCAGATGCGCCGACAGTGGCAAATCGCAGGTAACGCCATCTGAAGATACGTTGCAACAGCGGTTCGGCACGACGCAGCCATGCAGGCAGAACGACAGGCAAAGGCATGTCAGACATAGGCGGCATCCCGGGGCTCACACAACTCAAGCTGTGTCAAAGCCAGATCAAGCACCTGTGCCGGCAGAATTTGCTTTAAGCATTGGTTGTCACCATCGCAAGGCGTGGCCCGGTGGTTGTAGGCAGTCACACAGGGTGAGCAGGCAACATGGCTTTCCAACGCAATCGCCCGGGGTGTCAATGGCCCGTACAAAACGCTGGTTTCGGGACCGAAAAACATCAAGGTGCGTATCGGCGTCAGGCTGGCGAAATGACCAGGGCCGCCGTCGTTGGTGATAAGTAAATCACTGTGAAAAAACAAGCGTGTCAAAGCTTCCAGATTTTTGGTGTAGCCAACAAAGTTCAAACAAAGCACATGGCCGCATTCCGCTTGAATGGTGTGCGCCAGCACCTGGTCTTCAGGCAAACCAATGATGCCTACGGCGTATCCCAATTCGCACAAGGCTTTGGCCAGCGCCGTGTAGTACGCCACCGGCCAGGCGCGTATGGGCAACAGGCCGCCGCCTGCATAAAACAAAATTCTTTTTTCTGCTTTCATGAACAACGGGTAATCGCGGCGCAAGTCGCGGGTGAAGGAAGCCATGTCGCCGCCGCTGAAATGCACTTGCAAGCCAGAGTCCTGCGGTTTGAGGGTCAAGGGCATGGCTTTGGTGCGCGGCACGCTAGCGCCGGACAAGGCGTAGACCAGCGCCATGAATTGCAGGGTGATATGCCGGTACGGGTTGTAGGGAATCGCTGCGTTGAAAAAGGATCCACGGTACAAACCTTCCTGGGTATGCGGCGTGAAACCGGCGCGCAATCTGGCACCGCATCCATAGGCCAGCAAAGCGCTGATGCGTGAAAACAGTTCGCAATCTATCACTGCGTCCAGTTTCAAACCGCGCAATCGCCAAAGCACGCGTCCCAAATCCCCTAACAAGCTGAACAAGCCGCTGTCGTCAATGCCGTGCAAATGGGTTTCAGGCGCCAGGCCCAGCAAGCGAACCACTGACTGGTTGCGCTTGAGTTGCAAAATATGGATTTCCGCGCTCGGGTGGTTTTTGCGGATCTGGGTAAACATGGGGCCGGCCAGCACCATGCTGCCCATTTCGGACAACATGATGACCAGTACTTTTTGAATTGGCTCAGACGGGTTCGGCGTGCGGCCAAAGCACTTGTCCCACAGCGACACCATGCCACATAAGAGAGGTCCGGCCCAGGCGTCGATTTGGCGTTGCGTATGTATATTCATAGTCAGCAGCGGGGATTGTAGTCAGCCCGCTGCGGCGCAACGCGCTTGAATCATTGACGCGCCAGAACCGCTTGCAAGGCATGGCCTGTGTGCGTGCCCAGCTTCACCAGTGCCTCGGGCGTATCAGCAGCCACCACGCGCCCACCGCCGTCACCCCCTTCAGGCCCCAGGTCAATCACCCAGTCAGCTTCGGCGATCACATCCAAATCGTGCTCGATCACCACGACGCTGTGGCCGCCGTCAACCAAGCGGTGCAACACACGGATCAATTTGTCCACATCGGCCATGTGCAAACCCACCGTCGGTTCATCCAACACATACAAAGTATGCGGTGCCTGCTGACCGCGCCGGGTGATGTCGTCGCGCACCTTGGACAACTCGGTCACCAGTTTGATGCGCTGGGCTTCGCCGCCGCTCAATGTCGGCGACGGCTGCCCAAGCGTCAAATAACCCAAGCCCACATCTTTGAGCAATTGCAAAGGGTGGCTGATTTGCGTCATGGCAGCGAAAAAATCGACAGCCTCATCGACTTCCATTTGCAACACATCGCCTATGCTTTTGCCGCGCCAGCGCACCGCCAGCGTTTCCGGGTTAAAGCGTGCGCCCTTACAAACCTCGCACAACACTTTCACATCCGGCAGAAAACTCATTTCAATGGTGCGCATGCCCTGGCCTTCGCAACCCGGGCAACGGCCTTCGCCGGTGTTGAAACTGAAGCGCCCGGGACCGTAGCCGCGCGCTCTGGCTTCCAGCGTTTCAGCAAACAACTTGCGTACCGTGTCCCAGAAACCGATGTAAGTGGCCGGGCAACTGCGCGGTGTTTTGCCTATGGGCGTTTGATCGACTTCCAACACGCGGTCTATGCTTTCATAACCGCTGACCGCGATACAACCCACCCACGACGGGTGTTTGCCTGCCTCATTCGCTTTGCGTCCGGCTTGAGTGGAGCGTTGTGCCACCACCGCGTGCACATTGGTCAACAACACATCACGCGCAATCGTCGATTTGCCCGAACCGCTGACGCCGGTGACAGCAACCAGGCGCTGTAAGGGCACATCGATGGTGATTTTGTTCAGGTTATGCAAAAACGCACCGGCGACTCTGAGCATGTCTTTTTTCGGCGTCACCAGCCGCCGCAATTGCATGGGATGCTGCATGGCGTGCTTGAGGTAACGCCCGGTTTGCGAATCGGGTGCGGCCATCAAATCGGCGACCGAGCCTTGCGCCACCAAATGCCCGCCGCGCTTACCGGCACTCGGCCCGATGTCGATGATGTGGTCAGCGCGGCGTATGGTGTCTTCGTCATGTTCCACCACCACCAGCGTATTGCCTTTGTCGCTCAATATTTTCAATGCATCAAGCAGTATGCGGTTGTCGCGCGCATGCAAGCCTATGGTGGGTTCGTCCAGCACATAACACACGCCTTGCAAATGGCTGCCGAGTTGCGCCGCCAATCGAATGCGTTGCGCTTCACCGCCGCTGAGTGTGGGCGCGCCTCTGTCTAGCGTCAAATAACCTAAGCCGACACTTTCCAAAAACTCCAAACGGCTTTGGATTTCAGGCAACAGGTCACGCGCAATCTCGGCTTCACGACCACTCAATGTCAATTCCGCAGCCCATGCGCGAATACGCTGTACGCTCATGCGCGCCAACTCGGTGATGGACACACCAGCAAATTTGACGGCGCGCGCCGTCGGGTTCAAGCGGGTGCCTTGACATGCACTGCAAGCCTGATCCGCCACATCTTCCAGTTCAGGTTCAGCAAAACTTTTTTCACGTCCGCGGTCTTGCGGGTCTTGCACAGAGTCGTCCAGCGCAGCTCGCTGCTCGCGTGTCAACGCCGTGCCGGTGCCGACACATGAAGTGCACCAACCATGTTTGCTGTTGTAGGAGAACAAGCGTGGGTCAAGCTCGGCGTACGAGGTGTCGCACACCGGGCAGGCGCGCCGAGTGGAAAAGGCTTGCAAGCGACCGATGTGAGTGGTGTCTTCGCCTTGTTCCATGGCTTGGTGCAAACCATCGAGGTCGCTCAACACATGCAACACGCCTTTGCCGTGCTCTAAGGCCGTCATCAAGGCTTGTCTCAGCTCAGCTTCTTTCGCTGGCTCGACTGTCAAACTGGCCACGGGCAATTCAATGGTGTGTTCTTTGAATCTGTCTAATCTCGGAAAACCGGTGGTCGGCAAAAACTGACCATCCACCCGCAAATGTGTGAAGCCGCGCGGGCGCGCCCAATCGGCGAGTTCGGTATACACACCTTTGCGGTTCATCACCAAGGGACTCAGCAAGCCAATGTGATGGCCGCGAAACTGCTTCATCAACAAAGCCGCCAAACGGTCCGGGGTTTGCGGTTGTAATGCGGCATCGTCGTGTATGCAATGCTGCGTGCCCAATTTCACATAGAGCAAGCGCAAGAAATGCCAGACCTCGGTGGTGGTGCCGACGGTCGACTTACGACCGCCCCGGCTGAGCCGCTGCTCTATGGCCACGGTCGGTGGAATGCCGTACACCGCATCCACTTCCGGTCGACCTGCCGGCTGCACAATGCTGCGCGCGTAAGCGTTCAAGCTTTCCAAATAACGCCGCTGGCCTTCGTTAAACAAAATATCAAACGCCAGTGTCGATTTGCCTGAACCGCTGACGCCAGTGACCACGTTGAATTGCCCGCGCGGGATGTCCACGCTCAGATTTTTCAAATTGTGTTCTTTGGCGTTGATGATGCGTATGTTGTTATTGAGGACTTGGCCCAGGTATTTGGCTGAGGGCTCGGCTACTTGAAGCGCTTTCCTTGATGCGACCGGGTTGACGGCGCGCTCCTCATATGCTTTCTTTGATGCGACCGGGTTTACGCCGGGCTCCTCATGCGGCAAGCCAAAATCGTCGCCCGGCGCAAACCCGTCCGCTTTGGCAGCACCTTTGGCTAAGGATTTGCTTGGCTGAACAGTTGTTTTTGCAGATGCGCTTGGGGACAGGCCGGGCGACGATGTTGGCTTGCCGTCTGAGGAGTCCGGCCTGTCCGCAAGCGCGTCCACACCAGAACCTGAAGTACCAAGCGCGTCCACACCAGAACCTGAAGCACCAACCTCGTCCTCACCCAAAACGGAAGAAACAAGCAACTGGCCCATGGCCTCCACATACTCACGCAAAGCCAAACCGGTGTGCGATGTCGGATGCTCACGCAATTGTTCAGGCGTACCCTCAGCTACCAGCAAACCACCACCCTCGCCGCCTTCGGGTCCAAGGTCAATCAACCAATCACTGGCGCGGATCACGTCCAAGTTGTGCTCAATGACGATCAACGAATGTCCAGCATCCAGCAAGCGACGCAAAGCGCGCATCAGCTTGGCGATGTCATCGAAATGCAAACCCGTGGTCGGCTCATCAAATAAAAACAGCACACCTTTGCGGGCCGCAAGTTGACGACTCGACGACGCGGTCTTAGCGGCCTCGGCCAGAAAACCAGCGAGCTTCAAACGCTGGGCTTCACCGCCGCTGAGCGTGGGCACCGGTTGACCTAATCGCACATATTCCAAACCCACATCGACGATGGGCTGCAAGGCGCGAATCACGTCCCGGTCATTGGCAAATATTTGCACCGCTTCACTGACGGTCAGGTTCAACACATCAGCCACATTCAAATACAAGGTCTGACCTGTGCCGGGTTGTTTGCGCTCTATCTTGACT
>Ga0209553_1000436_pt1 | contig 21913 bp, 12 predicted proteins | sample LauGreFBDMM110DN_2_FD_188217 | JGI IMG/M metagenome (GOLD analysis project Ga0209553, IMG submission 188217) | Freshwater lake microbial communities from Lake Michigan, USA - Fa13.BD.MM110.DN (SPAdes) (version 2) | ecosystem: Environmental > Aquatic > Freshwater > Lake | place: Lake Michigan...
CATTCGGCATGTAGATGATGATCAGTTTTTTTCGTAGCCCGCCGGCCACCTTGAGACCTTCGTCGGCCTTGGCCAGCGAGGGAAGAAACGGGAGTGCCATCGCAGCACCATTCACGCGCAGGAATTTTCTTCGTGAAAAATTCATAACATTCGTCCGCTGAGATGAGGTCTCAAAATTCGGTCAGCAAGCGTCACTCGACTCACCCGCCTCATAGTAAGATTCGATCATGGCCATGCCCCCGTCATCACTCCTATCATCGTCGCAAATTGCTTCAGCAGAAGCAAGTTGAGAGGATCACGCCGCTAATGTCCAGCAAAGCCCCGCTATTCCCCTAGCACATGACCACACTTACGGGCGACGGGGTCTTTGTTTCGAAAGCTGAGCCTCAAATAATACGGGCACTTTCTGCGCTGAAAACTTATGTTATCCTGTGGGCGTTGAACGCGTCACAAGTTGCCTGTTTGGATGAGGCTCGGCTGTCTCGAGAACAATCAGATTTCGCATTCAATTTCATGCGCGAGGGTTGTTTGGCGATTGGCCATTTCCCGCTGCCCGTGATTTTAGGCGGCGCGTCGAGGCTGACTCGGAAACTTTGAACAAGGAAACCGCAATGGGCAGAACTTTCTGGGCATTTCGATTTGTTTGGCAGCCCGTTATCATCATCGTCGGCTGCTGCCTGACTGCACCGACGTTTGGCCAGGGCGTGCCGGCGGATGACTTGCCGCTGTCGCGAATTTCGTTTGGGTCCTGTGCCAAGCAGGATCAGCCTCAACCGATCTGGGAGGCGATTGTGGCCGGTCAGCCGGAACTGTTCGTGTTTCTCGGCGACAACATCTACGGTGACAGTTCCGAAATGGATGTACTGCGTGCCAAATACGCTCTGCTGAATGAGCAGCCCGGGTTCAAGAGGCTCAGGCAAGTGTGTCCTGTCGTTGCGACGTGGGACGATCATGACTACGGCAAAGATGATGCTGGAGCTGAGTTCACAATGCGGCGGGAATCACAACAGGTGTTTCTAGATTTCCTTGGTGTCGAAAAGTCTGATCCCAGACGAACACAAGAGGGCGTTTATTGGTCCAAGATTTTCGGCCCATCCGGCAAACGCGTGCAGGTCATTCTGTTGGATGCTCGCTATTTTAGAGGCCCTTTGAAGAAGGGATATGATGCCCGCGAACCCGGCGAAGGTTTTCGCGGCAAGTATGGCCCAAATACCGATGACGACGCCACTGTTCTTGGTGATGTGCAATGGGCATGGCTGGCCGAGCAACTAAAAATGGCAGCGGAAGTACGCGTCATCGGATCCAGTTATCAGGTGCTTTCGAATAGGCACGGCTGGGAAATGTGGGGCAATTTTCCACAAGAACGAGAACGCCTGTTTCGGTTGCTGCGCGATTCTCATGCCGGTGGAATCGTGATGATTAGCGGCGACAGACACCTCGCGGAACTCGCCACGCTGCCGAAAATTGATGAGTTTACTATCGGCTATCCACTTCACGAAGCCACGAGCAGCAGCCTGAATGCCCCGAGCGGCAACTTGACAAAAGCGGGTGTCCGATTTGCAAATGAAATTAATCCCTATCGCGCCGGTCTCACATTCTTCGATGTAAACTATGGAAACATTCTGATCGATTGGACGGTTTCTGACCCGGTCGTCCGGTTGCAGGTCTGCGATGAAAAGGGCACGGTGGTCCTGCAGCAACGCAACTCACTCAGCGAGCTTCAGCCGTAGCGAGCATGCGGACCCATGGTGTTTTCGCGCCACCGCGAGGTCAAGTGACGTGGCGCGGAAGTCCCCACTCAAATTCAACAGAGGCGACTTCACAAGAATTGCGACGCCGCAACTCTCACGAAACCAGCTCCCTCAGCACAGATGGTTGAGCCCCGTTCAGCTTAGCGATAACTTTAGTTCGGGTGTGAGCAGTTCCCGCAATTTTTCGAGTGCCTTGAGCTGGAGTTGACGCACACGTTCTTTCGAGAGTCCCATTTCGGCAGCAATCTCGCGGAGCGTACGCCCTTGACTACTTTCTGATTTCAGTCCAAAGCGACTTAACAGAATCTGATGCTCCCGTGCGTCGAGAACGGACTCGGCCCGGGCCAGCAAATTGTCGACCACGCCTTGCGGATCGTCGCAGAGTGGGATCTCCCGATCCTTATTCGGAATCACAGCTAGGATCTCATGACCAGCGTTCGGAAATCGTTCCTTACGACGCTGCCGCACTTTCCAGACACGGTAGAAATGTCGCTGCACAGAATGGGTGGCATAAGTACTGAAACGGAAGCCTCGCGAAAAATCAAAGCGGTCAATCGCCCCGAGCAGAATCACGCAACCATCACTACTGAAATCATCGACATCGCAGTTTTGAGACGAAAATTTCCTCGCAATACTGGACACAAGTCGCAGGTTCGAATTCACAAGCTGACTGCGAATCTGACCAACCAGATTCAGCATCTCATCGATCTTATCCATCGCACGCTTCGAGGGAGCCGAGGGGGAGAGGCGACTGCGGATTCGATTGACCCGGAAACGCAACAGGTTCAAGGCTCGAAAAAGCATTTGCTCTTGCTCGAATGTCAGGAGGGGAGCGTCTGCATTCCAGTCTCGGAACACGTGTGCTTCTTCCAGATTCAGGCCTGGCACGATTGGCACGGATTCGCGATCGGCAACCGCCTGCCGCCGCAGCGAGTCCAGCAATTCGACTGCCGCATCGATGGGAGTGGAGTCTCCCTCCAAGCTCTCGAAGTCGCGCCCCGGAATGAAGCGAATCTCGATATTCAGCAACGCGTTTGCACGCGTTTGAGCTTTCGAACCTACAGTCAGTTTCTTCGGTGCTGGAAATGTGCGGGCCGCACCGTTTGGCGAGATCCGAGACTTGAGTTTATTCGGCATCTGACACGCTCCGATTAGTTAAAAACGGTCACAACTGAACGTTTATGTGCGAGGCAAACAGTCACTTCAATCGATCCGAAATGCACTTTAAATAGTAACGTTAACAATCGCAAAAGTTCTCACTTGTGTGTAAATTACTAAAAATATGCGGAAACTGAGGGGAAAACAAAAACGTTCTCTTTAATTAGATAACGTTCATTCAGCAGGGGGCGATCCGGCGACTAAAATTCAGGCGATCAATCCGACTGGTGCCCGAAAACGGTCTCACAGAACACGAGCGATTTCATGCTGACAATCAATTGGGATGCTGAGGATCGCTTTTCCGTTCTGACATGCTCTGGGTGGCTGCCGCGGTTGCGCGTTGATATTTTGGGTTCTTGAGTGATGCGTTGCAGTAGGAGCAAATCACGCCGGCTAGGCTGAACTTTCGAGTTCTCACACGAGGCCCCGTGGCGGACGTTTGGTCAATTGGCTGGTTGTGGAAAGAGATCTTCACCGCATCTTTGGATATCTTGGCGCCGAATGCTGGAGTTGTTTCCGGCAACAGCATCGGCTAAGAAAGTTGGAAACTTATGACGCAGACCCCAGCCGTTCGTATTCGGGATCTGAACAGTCAGCCGGTCCATCCTGACGGAAAATTCGTCGTCTACTGGATGACGGCTTATCGGCGACTGTCCTCCAACTTCGCGTTACAGCGTGCAGCCGAGCTGGCCCGCACACATGGCAAGCCACTCTTGATTATTGAGGCCCTGCGGCTGGACTATCCATGGGCAAGTCGTCGAATACATGCATTTGTCCTGCAGGGGATGAGCGAAAATTGCAACCATGCGTTGCGTTATTCCCATTGTTACGTGCCGTTTGTGGAGACCACCGCAGGGCAAGGCAGCGGGATGATGGAGTGGGTAGCATCTCAGGCTACCATGCTCGTGACCGACGACTTCCCGTGTTTCTTTCTGCCCCGCATGATCAACGCCGTCGCGCGGCGAATTGGCGTGAAGATGGAGGCTGTCGATTCCAATGGTTTGTTTCCGATGCATGTCGCCGACACGGAATTTCCCACGGCGTACGCCTTTCGTCGTTACCTCCAAAAAAATCTCAGCGTCTATCTCCCGGTGATGCCAGAATCCGAACCGCTGGCAAATCGGGCAACCTTGCGGTTGACCGCTCCACCCGTAGAACTGCTGAGCCGCTGGCCGTCCGCCGACGTGTCGCTCCTCAACACTGCAGCGGGAATCTTGGATCGCTTGCCGATAGATCAAGCTGTGCAGGTGGGGGCCGTGACTGGTGGCCCGCACGCCGCGCGGAAACAGTTGGACGGCTTTCTAAAATCACGCCTGAGCCGATATGCTGAAGACCGAAATCAGCCGGACGAAGATGCGTCGAGTGGGTTGTCACCGTACCTACATTTTGGTCACATTTCTGCGCATGAGATTTTTCAGGAGCTGGCAGCGCAGGAAAACTGGTCGCTGAATAACCTCGCCGACCCGAAGAAGACGCGTGGAAGTCGTGCTGGTTGGTGGGGCATGTCGGAGAACGCCGAATCGTTTCTGGATGAGCTTGTGACGTGGCGTGAATTGGGGTTCAACATGTGTTCACGTCGCCGTGATTTTGATCGTTACGAATCACTGCCGGAGTGGGCTCAGACGACACTCCGAATTCACGAGTCTGATCCGCGGCCGATCGTATATTCATTCGATCAGATGCGGAATGCGGAAACGCACGATGCGCTTTGGAACGCGGCTCAATTTCAGCTGACATCCACGGGTCGGATGCACAATTATTTACGCATGTTGTGGGGTAAAAAGATACTGGAATGGTCGGAAACACCGCGCGCCGCGCTCGACACCATGCTTGAACTCAACAATCGTTTTGCCCTCGATGGACGCAACCCGAATTCCTACTCCGGTATTTTCTGGGTTCTCGGACGCTACGATCGCGCTTGGGGCCCGGAGCGTCCAATTTTTGGCAAGATTCGTTACATGACGTCAGAAAACACGGCTCGCAAGCTGCATCTGAGCAAATACCTACAACAGTTTTCACCACAGTAGGCTATGAGGAGTGGAGCGAAACACGCCAGTTGGCTGTCTCATCCGCACGTTCTGCGTTGTGTTCCGCAGCAGGAACTCGACGCCGAAGAGCGCCGCTGGCATCATTTGCGGATTCACAAACAGCCCAGCTCGAGAGACTTTTCCATCATCTCTGGCGAACGATCGTCTCCATGTTAAACTGTCGAGCGAAGAACTTCTATTTTTGGTTTTTGCTTGAATCGTGAACTGTTTTGGAGAGGCGACTTTCATGCGACTTCCCGTACTTTCGTGGTTTTGTGCAGCAGTGGTGGGGACTGCCGGCCTGATGATCAATTCTGCTTCGGCTGGTGATACGTTGGTTTTTGAACCACCCAAACCCGGCAAAGTGGTCAAGCACATTGTGCTAATTTCAGGCGATGAAGAATATCGCTCGGAAGAAACCATGCCGATGCTAGGTAAGATTCTCAGTCAGAAGCACGGCTTCAAGTGTACGGTGCTGTTCGCCTTCGGCCCCGACGGTGCGGATTATCTCGACTCAAATAATCAGCAGGGACTGCGTGGCATGGAGTCTCTTGATTCTGCTGATCTGATGATCATCGCGACTCGGTTTCGTCATCCCGATGCAGAACAGGCAAAACACGTCGCTGCGTTTTTGAATGCCGGGAAGCCAGTCATTGGATTACGAACGGCAACGCACGCGTTCCAGGGTGGCGAGAAAATCGGCGACTCACTGACGTATGACCAGTTCGGTCTTAAGATTCTGGGTGAGCAATGGGTTTCGCACCACGGAAATCATAAAGTGGAGGGGGCACGAAGTGTCGTGGAACCGGGTGCTGAGCAACACGTAATTCTGCACGGCGTCTCCGACATTTTCGCGCCGAGCGACGTTTATGGTGTGACTCACTTGACCGCTGCGGACGCAATTCTGCTGAGGGGTGCGATTACGGAATCGCTGGATCCGGAATCAAAAACGCTCCTCGATGACGAGCGCAACAAGCCCATGCAGCCACTCGCATGGCTGCATGGCTACACCGCGCCTAACGGCAAAGCTGGTCATTCTTTCTGCACAACCGCGGGCGCATCGTTGGATTTTGTGGACGCGGATCTGAGGCGTTTAATTGTCAATGCGGCCATCCATCTTACAGGTGGCAAAGTTCCGGAAAAAGCAGATGTGGAATATGTCGATGCGTTCTATCCTACGTTCTTCTGCTTCATCAACGAACCGGACTATTACAAGACCTTAAACATGAAACCGGAAGACTTCGGTCTTGGCAAAACGCCACACCGACCAGATCCTCCCGGCAACCCAGCTTGGCCTTTCCGACCGACCCCCCCAAAGAAGTAGCCAAATGCCAAGTCGATGCTTGATTTTGGAGTAGGCCTCGCAATCAACACTGTCCTGTGAAAGAGTTTATTCATGCCTCGTATCAAGGCCTTTCAGGCTTTGCGGCCGGTTCCCGAACTGGCGGTCAAAGTGGCGTCTGTTCCTTACGACGTTGTCAATCGCGACGAAGCGGCGGAACTCGCAGCGGGTAATCCCCTGAGCTTTCTGCATGTCGTCCGCCCAGACATCGACTTCCCCCGCGAAAAGAATCCGTATGACCCTGAGATCTATGCGAAGGGAGCAGCCAACTTTCAAAAATTGTTGAGTGACGGTGTCTTGCAACGTGATCCTGCAAACTGCGTGTATGCGTACCGCCAGATTATGCAAGGCCATGCTCAGGTTGGCATCGTCTGCTGTTGCCATATTGATGACTACGAGCATAATCTCATCCTGAAGCATGAGAAAACTCGTAAAAGCAAGGAAGACGACCGGACGCATCATGTGCTCGCATTGAATGCCAATGCGGGCCCCGTATTTTTGACTTATCGCGGTGTCGACCACATCAACGTGATGGTCACGGCCGCGACAAAGACGGCTCCGCTGTATGACTTCGTCGCGGTCGATGGAGTGCAGCACACGGTGTGGCGGATCGCAGACGCGCAGCCGTTCGTGGAGTCACTATCGGCTGTGCCGCATTTCTATATCGCCGATGGCCATCATCGCGCTGCCAGCGCCTGGCGCGCCGGGAATGAACTCCGACGCCGGGCTGCTGGCGGCACCGGCGACGAAGAATGCAACTGGTTTCTGTCCGTCCTGTTCCCGTCCAATCAGCTGCGGATTTTGGCTTACAACCGTGTGCTGAGAGAGATGAATGGGCACACGGTCAGCGATCTTCTCGAAAAACTCGACGCGTTGGGTGAACTGGCACCTACCGAGAGTCCCGTCCCAGATGCCCCGGGTTCTTTCTGCTTTCTGATTGATAACCGCTGGTGGAAACTCACGATTCCGCCGGACCATTTGTTCATAAATGATCCGATCAATTCTCTGGACGTCGCAATCCTCGAACGCCTCGTATTGCATCCGATTTTCGGCATCGAAGACGTTCGCACAGACCCGCGGATTGACTTTGTTGGCGGAATTCGAGGCACTGCAGAATTGGAACGACTGTGTATTCCAGGTACGTGGTCCGTCGGAATCTCGATGTATCCGACCACATTGGAACAACTCATGTCTGTCTCAGATGCGGGTGAGATCATGCCCCCAAAGAGCACTTGGTTTGAACCAAAACTTCGCAGCGGATTGCTCGTGCATACGCTGGAGTAGGGCTGGCTTGATCTGGCTTGCCGGGATTGTAAAAACGAGGGCAATGAGGCGTACGCCTCAGCAATTTTGTGAGACCATGGCGTGCTGGAACAGAGGACTCGAATTCGCGGTCACGAACGAACTCGCCGCGATCATGCGACTGAGTTGACTCAGGACTATGCCGAAGCGATTGCCGAACTCATCGCGCAAACCGGTGAATGCCGCGTCCGGGACCTTGCCAAGCGGTTTGCGGTCAGTCATGTGACTGTGAATCGAGCGATCGCTCGGATGAAGCGTGATGGCTTCGCGGCCACTGAGCCGTATGCCCCCATCACGCTGACGGACAAGGGCAAAACACTGGCGGAATTTTCTGAACGTCGGCATCGAATCGTATTTCGGTTCCTGACCGCGCTGGGAGTCAGCGAACGCACGGCATCCATCGACAGCGAAGGAATCGAACACCACGTGAGCGAAGAAACACTGCTCTTGATGGAGCAATTCGGTGCGAAGCAGGACGGATCCAAGTCGGAGATTCTCTGAGTAAAGATTGCTCGGCCTCGACTCACACAGTCTATCCTCCACGCGGCCAGAAATGAGTCCGGCGAGCGGAGCGGCGTGAGCCCGCCGGCAGTCACATTGTAACCCGAGGCGTCAGCGAGGGGCTGAAGCTGTTGATTTTCACCGAGAATTCCCGCGCTGACGCTATCTCCTCAATGATCGGCTCAAACGCATCCATGATCGATGATCGTGGTTTCGTTTTCTGATACCCCGGCGGCTCGGAATGACTGAGGATTTTTTAAGCGTTTGCTAGTGGATTTCATATTCACGACAAGTCGCTCGTTTGCTCAACTTGCCCGTCAAAACGCGACGGCGTACTTCCACCAAGATTTCGATGTCGGTGAACACCCGCGTCACTTGTCTCCTCCGGATTGTTCACCCGGAAACCCGCCATGATGACGGCCTTCCAGGCGATTACGAAGTCAACATCTGAACATTCGGGCACTGCATAATTTAACCGCCCGCCACCTCCCGCCAAGCGCCACGGTTTCTCGCCGCCGTTTACAAATCGGTACGGCGTGCGCAATGACAGTGCGACTCATCGACCTCAAATGTTTTTGCAGATCGTTCCGCATGAACGTTGTCGATGCCACACTTTGAATCTCGATCCTCCGCACTTCCTTATTCGTTTCGATCAAGGTGGCTGAAATTTTAGGCCAGAACGGTAGCAATTGATTGTTCGGGAAGGCATAGTCTGCGTGTCCGTCTGACGATCTGCCCGCTCCTCCTGCCCCAAAGCTTGCTCGATGAAAACACTGCTTGCCAAATTTGGATTGCTTGTGTGTGCCGCGAATGCTGTGATCGTCATGGCTCAAGACGTGGTGCCCGATCCGCATGTCGTTGCCGCATCGAAGGCGATCGCGATGCAGGAAACTACTGCGTGGACGGATCTGTTTAATGGCAAAGACCTGACTGGCTGGATGGGTGACATCGCTGGCTACGCAGTGCAGGATGGCATCCTGATCTGCAACAAGGGTGGCATGTCTCTGGCCACGGAAAAGGAATACAGCGACTTCGCGTTGCGCTTCGAATTTAAACTCGAGGAAAGTGGCAACAACGGGATTGGCATTCGCGTCCCCAAAGACGGACATCCGTCACGCGACGGCATGGAGATTCAGATTTTGGATCACGACGGCAAGGCGTACAACGGCGAAGCAGTGCTGGCAGACGGTAAGACTCAGAAACTGAGCTGGCTGAAACCGTGGCAGTATCATGGTTCAATTTATGGCATCTATCCCGCAAAAACTGGCTATCTGAAACCCATCGGCGAATGGAATACCGAAACGATCATCGCAATTGAAGATCATCTCATGGTGATCGTCAACGGAGCCGTTGTCGTGGATGCGTTTCTCGATGACATCACACCGGTTGATGGGGATCCTCACGCCGGAATGAAGAACAAGCACGGCCATATCGTGCTGGCTGGGCATGACGATCGAGTGGAATTCAAAAACCTGCAGCTCGCGGATTATGCGCCATCACCCACAAAACCAACGACGACTGCAGACAACACACCACCAGCAGGGTTTACGGCCTTTTTCAACGGAAAAGATCTGACAGGTTGGAAAGGCTTAGCCCATGGCAATGCCAACGATCGGCGAGCCCTGAGCGGCCAGGCTTTAACCGACGCTCAGGCCAAGGCAGATGTGTCGATGAAAGAACACTGGACTGTCGCAGACGGAATTCTGATCTACGACGGCAAGGGCGACAGCCTTTGTACGGCAAAAGACTATGGCGATTTTGAATTTTACATTGACTGGAAGATTCCTCCCGGTGCAGACTCCGGGATTTATCTGCGCGGCACACCGCAGATTCAGATTTGGGATCCTTGGGACGCACGAATGCCGGCCGGACAACCCAATCCGACACTGCCGGAAGAATGGGTGACCCAGTACGCTAACGGACGCAATCTCGGTTCCGGCGGACTGTGGAATAATCGGCGTTGGCGAAATGCGCCGACATCGCTCGCAGATAAAAAACCGGGCGAATGGAATACATTCCTGATTCGCATGGTTGGCGACAAAGTCACCATCTGGCTGAATGAGAAACTGATTGTTGAGCGTGTTGCTCTGGAAAATTACTGGGACCAGACCGGCCTGACACCCCTCGTGCGGGCCGATCAGATCGAACTCCAGCATCACGGCAGTGAACTGTTTTTCAGGAACATGTACATCCGCGAATTGCCATATTAATTCGGCTGTCCCGGATTCACGTCCGGGTGCAGGAAATCCCGTTGAAAAAGGTGTCGGGAACTTTGGAGGCATCTGATAATCACGCCAAAAACGTGATGCCGGAGAATTCCTGACAGATTTTCCAAAGCGATCTAAACATCACAGCGGCGGACTCAAGTGAGACCGCCGTTTTTCGTTTGCCCAGCGAATCTGGCAAACCCCGTCGCTGCTTGCCAGCGACAAAAGGTGACTGGGGACGTCTTCATCATCAGAGAGTCAGCACAGTAACTGGGGAAGCTCGGCATCAGCGCGACCTCGTTATCCACCGCGCGGTCATGAGTGCGACAATTGGTGAGCGGCATGCGTCAGCTTGCCGCTACAAAAATGAGGTACCGGAGGGCTCACGCCGATCCGCTCGCCGGACTCATTTCTAGCCGCGTGGAGGATCGTTCAAACGGGACTGTCCAGCATTCGCGGCATCGTCGTTCGAAATTCGGGCTTCACGTTGGACGTCCGTGAAATCGTCGGAATTTTCAGTCAAGCTCGCGGAGCTGCCCGACGGCACTGGATTGTGCTTGGGGATTGCCGAGACACTGGTGGCCGCAGCGTTGTCCACAGAATTATCTTCGGCTGCGTTCTCCCCTTGGGAGGGGACATCTGGAATGGGCGGAGCCACCGGTAATTCCTCGATGACACGTCCCTCGTTCTGACCGTTGGGGGCCTCAGTGCCGTCGGAAGGAAATGTATTGGCTGGCTGGCTGTCGCTCGCTAACCGCAGGTCCTTATAGACTAGCAAAGCACCTTTCTCATAGTTGACGTTTTTCAGCGCCAATGCATACTCGGCTCGAGAACGGAAGAATTGAATCTCGGCATTGACAAGTCGGCGCTGTGAGTCCAACAATCGATCTGAGGGAACCTCAATTCCGTGCTGTTTTTGGTTGACAAGTGCCGTGAAATATTCTTCGGCAGCCAAATACTGATTCAGGTTGTTTTGTAGACCTTGGAAGGCGCGCACAGCATCGGCGGTGGCACCGCTCAGGTTGCTGACAATTTCTCGCTGTTGTTCCTTCATAATCATGCGTTCGCGGGCGAGCATGAGTTCTGCATGATCCACAGCAGCATGTGCTTTGCGATAGCCGATGGGAACTGTCAATTCGACTCCCATCATCCATTCCTGCGTCTCGCCATTTACGAGGTTCCCAAGCGACGAAGCAGGGGAAGTCCCGCCTTGGTTCCCATTAGCAATCAAATCTTTGCCAAAACCGCGGAAACGATACCGACCGACCGCGTCCAATCGCGGATTCACAAAATTCCTGGCGGCCAAAAGCTCTAACTCGCGTTTTTTGACAGCCACATTTTGTTTCAGAATTTCAGGTCGGAGCGTCATGGCTTCGTGCATACTACTGTCCCAGTCAAAGTAGACGCTGGCCATCGGAGGTTCGTCGGCAGGACGGATTAGCGAACCATCGGATGCCGGAAGTCCGGTGAGTAGTCGCAATCGACGTTCCGCCGCCAGTACACCGCTACCCCCCTGAAGAGTTCCGCCCGACGCGCCATTTCGTACTTGCGTGCCGGGCAGAATTCGACCCGATAACGCATCGTCTACTTCTGCTTTCAGTTGATAATACTGTTGCCGAGCTAGCGCCTCTGACGCCGCATCAACTCCGATCCCTTCGCTGTTGACCTTTGTTTCATTCCAAATGACGAGCGCATGTTCCATTGCTTTTTTGCGTGCGTCGAGTTCGCGGTAGGACAGATACAGGTCCCAGTAGGCATTCTCCACATTGCTTACAAAATCGGTCAGGGCAATCGTAAAGTCATGTTCATTGATGTCTGCGTTTGCTTTGGCGATGAGGACGCCATTGTAAACCCCGGGTGTTGCGCCTGGGCCGGCGATGCGGTTAAATTCTATCCCGCCGCCTTGCAGCAATGGTTGGCGAAGTTCGCCTTCTACCCACGAGTTCCATGAACTGTAAAAAGTATTCGCCGGAGCATTATTTGCGTCGTAGTTATTCACTCCACGCACAGCCAACAGGGAACCCGTGGCCGTGCGTTTTGAGAGTTCAAGTTGATAATCATTTAAGTCCTGCTTAAAGAACGTCGCGCCGCCGGAGTAAAAGTTGTTGTTATAAATCCGGTTGTTGTTGTTGAAATTGGCGGTCGCTGCGAGTTGAGCATCAAAGGCACTCAACGCAGACTCCTTGCCGAAGCGTGGATCAGTTTGCTGAATCTGAGTAGACAAAGTGGTTTTGACTGCGTCTGGAGCGCGGAGGATGACACCGCCAGCATCCCGCATGACAGTGGAATACTGCAGGGCATCCCGCAGGACTTCGTCTAGATTTCGATCAACGTAAGAGACTTCATTGGCGGAAATCACTTCTGCAGTGACCGGCGATCCCGTATTACTGGCTTCATGAAATATGGTCGGGGCCGGGTTGTCTATTTGATCCGTTACGCGATCGACTTCTGTAGTGTCATTTCTAACAGTTTTCTGCCAAGTTTGCGGCCGAGTCACACAACCAAAAGTAGTCACAGACAACGCAAGGGTAAAGGTGATTGCACGCCGTCGAAGACGCGGAATTAAACAGTGAAAAGAACTACGCACGAGATTTCTGCAGGCGGTTTGCAACATGTTCGTAAATCCATCTAACCCACAACGGCATTAGCCATGGATTATCTGTTTGTTCTGGACTGTCAAGGGTTTGCAATGCGCAGCACTTACTGCGGCTTGTACATTGATCGGTTAACGGTCATGTCAATATCAGTGAATGTCAGCGTCACTGCCGTTTGTGAAGGTTGTAGTCGTTGGCTAAACTGGATATCGACATCTCAGTGATTTACTCCGGCAGGATTTGCCGATTGATGTCCGAAATGCAGAGTGCCGATTCGGTAGATATGGCATGTCGAGCTTTAAAGACAGATTTAACTTTTGAATTTCATGTACGATGCAGATACGTTCCGACAGCGACTACGGTCGCCTCCACCCGCACGGAGAATTTGGTGCATCAGCGTTCCCCTGTTACAAGTCAGCTCGACACAACATTCTTGCTCAATGCAGCCGAACAAAGGCGGTTGCGGGGGGGGGGTAAGTCCAGTCTTTTCTCCTGCCTGCTTGACGAAGTGTTTGCAGTGCTGTCAGCAAGGTCTGTCCACGTATGGGAAATTGGGACAAATTTAGAGCCACGACTGCTCTGGCAACTGGGGCAGGGCGAGGGAGTTCAAGATCACGCACAACAGGCGGTGCTCGGACAGGTGAATCGTGTCTCTCATGTCTCAGACACTTCAAATGACGACTCGTTGTCCAAATGGGTTACGTCTTCCGAGATTGCGGCAGGTATTCGGATAGTGCTTGATCTGGCAATCCCGGATGTCTTGTTTGATCACCATCAGTTGATTGAGTTTGTCGATGTACTTGCGGACCTGCATCGTCGCAGTATGGTGACCGTACTGCTCGAAGAGGCGAGGCGTGCGAGGGAATTGCTTCAGATTTTGGCTCGGCTACACTCGGATCTTGATCCCGTTCGTGTGGCGACGTGTCTGGCAAGTGATCCGGCTGAATTCCTCAACTGCCACCGAATTTCTGTAGCTCGCAAAACATCGCCTACAAGTTGGGACTTGGTTACAGCGACAGCAGTCAATAATCCAGATCCTCGGGCAGACGCCAGTCGGCAATTGTGTGGGATCGTGCAAGCCGCGAGTCAAGCCGCGACGGCGTTCACCGCAGGTGCGAAACAGGGTTTTCCTCCGGGACTTGTTGGTGCCGTAGAATCGACGACAAATGCCATTTCCGACGTGCATCTCGTGCGACCGCTCACAGTCTCTGGTCGCTGGGAAAATGCGGGATGGGCTGCGGTCTTTGAAGGGCCGGCCGATGGAACTGCAGTAAGATCTGAGGCTGCTCTTCACCAAATTTGCACCCACGCAGCTCTGGCATTTCAAAACTGTAGTGAACACTCAAACTCAGGAATAATTTCGACATTTCGACGAGTGCGGCAGATGATCGGCCGCCGCCGAGTAGTAGTAGCAGGTGGTCTGATCGCAGCTGGACTGTTCGGGCTGCTAGTTTTGAAACTGGAACTGCGGATCGAAGTCCTAGGGAAGCTCGTGCCATCTGAGCGTCGCTTTGTATTTGCGCCTGAGGATGGCGTCGTGTCCGATGTTTTCATTGAGGACGGATCGGCAGTTACTGAAACAGATCGGCTGTGTGTGCTTCGCAATGAAGATCTAGAGATTCAGCTTGAGTCCGTTGACGGCGAAGTTGCCTCAACGCATGCGCGACTTGCCGCCTTGGAGTCACTGCGCGGAGATCGCAATCTGGCCCAGTCGGGTATGATTTCCGTGGAACAGGCCGAACTGAAACAGCGTTTAATAGCCCTTGAAGCGCAAGCGGACATTTTGAATCGCAGAATTTCCCGACTCACAATGAATGCCACGATGTCTGGTCAGGTCTACGGTGATCGGCTGCAGGAATTCCTGAAGGGGCGGCCTGTGCAGCGTGGTCAGTATTTGTTTGAAGTCGCAAATCCGGCAGGAGGCTGGGAACTAGACCTGAGAATCCCAGAATTGGAGGTACGTCATGTGATCAAGGAGCAGGCAGCTCGGCAGGCTCCGTTACTGATTTCATTTGCGATTGAGACTAACCCAGAAAAAGAGTTAAGCACTTCACTCTCGCGACTTTCGGCATCGACGGAGGTCGATGAGTTTGGCCGCCTGTCCGTGACGGCAACCGCCGTTCCGGGGAAGGCAGATCTGCTGAATCCTCGACCTGGTGCGGGAGTTGTGGGTTATATTCATTGCGGCAGGCGGCAGGCTGGGTACGTGTTGTTTCGTCGAATCATTGAATCATTCCAGCGTGGCTGGTGGAAGTAATTCTGGAGAATCATACATGATCACGCTGCTGAATAACTCGACGATTCATCGTGTTTGCTCACACAGTCACGTGAATTCTTACGGCCTTAAGCAAATCGCAGTTTTTTTTTTCGTGGCGTTTATAATCTCAACAGAATACACATCTGCTGATGATTCATTGCCGCACGACGCGGTGGAAGCACACGATGTATTTCTCCGCATCAAGGAATCCGCCGAATTGCCGGCTTTGGAACGAGGACAGATCAAGCGGATTCATGCAGAACTTGGCGACAACGTCGAACCGGGACAGTTGCTTGTGGAACTTGACGACGTAGAAGCAAAACTCAATCTGGAACTCGCCCAGATCGACCTCGAGATTGCGCAGCAACAACATCAGGAATCAGTGGTGATTCAGATTGCTAAAGCGACTTTAGATGAAGCCAAACATTTATTAGGTCAAGCAAGGCTTGATGCTGCAGCATCAAAGGCGATGGCTTCCGCAGATATTGGAATTAGACAGGCCGCAATGGCTATTGAAGTTTCCAAAGGTGATCTAGATCGAGCCATTGCAGCGCGTAAAGAATTCAGTTCCAGTGTCTCGGAACAACAATTGATGAAACTCACGCTCGTCCGTGATCATGACCTCCTGAAGCTGGAGCAAGCCGAGCTTGATAAGTCGGTTGAAGCTCTTCGCAGTCAAAGTCGCGATGCAATTGTGGCACAGCAAGAAGCCGCCGTGCAGCGTCTGGAGCATGCCCTGCAAAAGTCCGAGAGTGAATATCAAGCGGCGGCGTTAAATCTGAGTGGTCTGCAAAAACAAGTGGCAATCACGGAAGAGCGTTTGGAACGCCGAAAGCTAAGAGCACCATTTTCCGGTGTCGTTGTTGACCACTTAAGGAATCAGGGTGAATGGGCCGAAATGGGGGAATCTGTTCTAAGGATCATTCGCATGGATCTCCTTTCGGTGGAGGGGTACGTCAGTTCAAAGTCAGTGAAACTGGGAATCCGCGGACACAAAGTCGTTGTGACCTGCGGTGATGCGGGCCACGTTCTTAAGCTCGAAGGCACGGTCACGTTTATCAGTCCGGAAGTTGATCCTGTCAGCCAACAGGTTTTGGTCCGAGCAGAAGTCAAGAACCCTGATCTGCAGTTCCGTCCTGGCCAACCAGCCCAAATGTGGATTATTCCGTAATGCCGGAAGTTGAAAAATCTTCTGAAGCGGGAATTCCTTGGCGACTGCGGACAGATCTGCAGATCCAAGCAACCGATTCGACTATCCCTGCAACTTGGACAATCAAAGATCCATTGCGGTTGACTTATTTTTATGCCGAGGCCGAGGAAATGGCCTTTCTCCAACTGCTGAACGGCCGATCGTCTTTGTTTAGTGTCCTCGCTCAACTTCGTCAATTGTTTCCTGAGTCAGAGTTTTCGTCCGACAACTTGAGACATTTTCTTGTATCTGCCGTGAACGGCGGCCTGCTGCGAGCCTGCGTCCCGGGGCACAGCGATCGGCTGCACGAGATGCGGCAGCGAATCAAGTCTCAAGCGATGCTGCGACGGATGATGTCGCTACTTACTTATCGATTTCGCGGCATTGATCCAACGCACATTCTGAATATCCTTGACAGATTTGTCGGATGGATCTTCCACGTTCGATGTTTAATAGCCGGTCTTCTGGTCTGCGTGATGGCGCTAGTGATGGTCCTTGCCAGACGCGGGCAACTCGAAAGTGAACTTCCGGGACTCAGCAGTCTTTTTACGGCAACCAATCTGCCGCTGCTATTGTTGTCTGTATTATTTGTCAAGCTCCTTCACGAACTAGGGCACGGCCTGACCTGTCGGCACTACGGAGGCGAATGCCATGAGCTCGGTGTGTTGATCGTGGGTTTTATGCCATTGCTCTATTGTGATGTCTCAGATTCGTGGCTGCAGCAGGATCGGCAGAAGCGCATGCTGGTTTCTGCGGCAGGCATTGGAACAGAGTTATGTCTGGCAGCCATGTTTGCCATCCTCTGGTCCATCAGTCGCCATGGATTCCTACACACATTTTCGCTGAACGTGATGCTCGTCACCTCATTGAATACGCTGCTGGTAAACGGAAATCCGCTGCTAAAATATGACGGCTATTATATCGTGTCAGACTGGCTAGGAATTCCGAATCTCGCTGGTGAGTCCAAGGCCGCGGCCATGGCTATGTTCGACGGTGTCGTGCTGGGACTGCCCGGATCTTCAATCAGGCGACGGTCAAGGGGATTACAGTGCGCTATGGCAACCTTCGGTGCGGTATCGGCTGGATACCGAGTGTTTGTAATTATGACACTCTTGTGGTTCATGTACGGAACCCTCAAGAGTTGGCACCTAGAAGCTTTAATCAGTATCTTGGTGGTCAGTGTCGCTGGCGGACTCATCATGGCTGCCATACGTGGAATTCGTGAACGCGCCGGAGTCGTGCGGGTTAATCCCGACCAGCGATTACGGGGTGTCGCTGGACTTTCTGTTTTGAGTTGTCTTCTGATATTCGGTTTGTTCGTCCCGTTTCCGTACTCCGTTGAGGCGCCATTCACATTAACACCGGGTGTGAGTTCACCAATTTACGCCCTCGAAGACGGGACCATTGAACCGCAGGTTGTGGCAGGCGATGAAGTGCTTGCCGGTGATGTGATCGCCGTGTTCAGCAACTATGAATTGGAGGCGGCAGTAGCCCAAGCGGAAGGCGACTTCATGGAAGCGGAAGCCCGTGCTACTGCGTTGTCAACCCAAAGATCGGTTAACAGCAAAGCTGCTAGCGGATTGCCGGCGGCTGAGAAGGCACTTCGCTCTCGAGAAGCACGACTGTCAAAGTTGACGCAGAAGCAACAGAATTTGACCGTCGTCAGCCCGATGGCAGGCACCATTTTTCCGGCTCGGAATACGCCCCGTTCCAGAAGTGAGGCGCAGGCAGGAATTGGATGGTTCGGTCAGCCCTTGGATCAAAAAAACAGTGAGGTCTGGATAACGCGGCAGACTCTCCTATGTTGGATCGGAACCGAGAAAGATCTGCGAGTTTTATGCCTGCTGCCACAGGAAGATATCGAGTTGATTAACGACGGCGCAGCCGTGACTTTAATGTTTACATCATTGCCTGCAGAATCCGTTGCTGGCGAGGTTTGTCAACGTAACACGATTCCAGAGGCGGCGCTCGACAGAGAACTCATACTCAACCGCATGGTTTCGGCAATCCCCAATTCAACTCGTCCTAATGAGACACTGTTCGGGGTGGCAGTGTCGCTGGATCTGAATCCTGCCGAGACTCTCCCGCTGCTCTATTCAAGCGGTTATGCCAAAATTCGCTGTTCCCCTGTCTCGCTGGCCGGTCGTGCTTGGCGTTTCGTATGCCACACTTTTACGTTTCAGTGAGCTTTCGAAACACTTCTTAGCGTGTGACGTCGCTTCAAATGACTCCTGCTAGTGACGTGCATGGCCCTTGTGGTTCTTCGGAAAACGGTAGTAAGTCGGACAGTCAGGCAAGGATTGGACGCATGACGCCGGATGGTCAATCGCCATCAGTACTGGGGAGATTATGATGGCTGTTGCAAATCGCACAGATGAAAAAGTTGTCGTCATACATCCGTGGGATTGGCCGCAACGTTCTAGGTTCGCATTTTCGAAGTACAAGGGTTGATGAAAGAAGACGTAGGTATCTCGCATCGGTCGCGGTGCGCTGTATCGCATCGGAGTCGTGTAATAAGCCGGACTGTAGGAATCCATATATTTGCATGCCTCATCGCGAGGCCGTGCCAATTCTGCTTCCGCAGTTGCCGCATCGCGGGGCTGAACAGGCGGTGCCGTGCTGAGCCCGTTCACATGGATGCTCGACATCGACTGAAACAGTGTCGAGACACCCACTCCATCTGCACCGTTGCATTTCTGATCGGAAGAAATACTGGTGTAAGGTTTACCAAAATTGCTTCCCGGCACCGGTGTATTTTTGGGCAAGTCTTCCGATTGTGTCTGCTGTGAGGCAACCGTGTTGAGGTACGAATGGCTCGATGACACGCCCGCCTTAATCCCTACAAGTGCATTCAAATCATCCAGATAGCTTATTGCAGCTGTTGTCGGAATTTGTTGAGGAGGCTCCAGCAGTTTTTCGTCTGCATACAACCAGTTGGACTCGCCTTGCAAGAGTTGCTGGAGTTCTGTCAGATAGGTGACTTCAACCTCGGGTTCAGGCTTTGGTAGCAATTTTCGAAGTGCTGCGAGTATCTCTGAATTTGACTCCGAGGAAACATCATTTTCGAGTGACGAAAGTTGCGCCTTTCCGCTGGAGGTTTCGCGCGCAGCCAATTCACTGCACAATCCGATCTCGGACTCCTCGGTAGCGGCTGTTTCACGGAACTCCCAGTCTATAAACGGACACTGCTCCGCTTCAAACTTGGCGTGACCAAACCGCTCACTTTGAGGTTGCTTCAGATGGGATTCGTTGCTCCACTGGATACGCACGATCTGATCGTCTACCGGAACTACTTTCGAAGAACACTGCCGACCAGCATCGTTCCCAGGAATTGTGTTTACTGCGAGCACGGGAGATTGCCACGGGGTTGATTCCAAATGTGTCAGAGCAGAAATCCACGCGGGGCATACACTACTTGCTTGGACGGACTTCTGAGTTCCTACGTTAAATGTTCTTGGCTGCATCTGCCATTGTACGATGCTGATTTCTGCGTCGTTATAGCCCGCTGAAGTTGGTTTCTGTGCACCCCGAGAACCGGCATTTGGTAATGGAATGTTTGCCACGGGAAGGGAATCCGCCGTCATGTATGACGCATTCGGTGTCTGACAGTCAGCAACCTGAGGTACAAACCAGCAACTACTGGTAAACAGCACAGCAAGTAACTGGGTTTGGCCGTTGAAAATCCATGCAAGCATTGCCGCCATCCCAACAAGTGTGAACAATTGCATCGCGCAGGAGCCCTGTCATGGTTCTCCCTATCTGATGATTTCGGCTGGATGATCAGGCCAAGTTACTGAGAACCGGACAATTACTACGACTGCCGCTCAAACGAAATCTTGCTGGATGTAAAATCCTCGCGTATTTCGCCCAGTCCTCCTGATTGTGACATCTGTGCTTTTTTCACTATGTTGCCTTTGGGTTAGTCGTAGTTCTTTACCAAGAATCTGTTCAGATTTATCCTGATACCAATGAATGTCCGATGCATTCAGTCATGCAAATCGGCATTTTCTGTCGAATTTCCCCTTGCCTGTGTCTGAAAATGCACGTCGATTGCCCGGTTCGGAGTTAATTGCCCATGCCGCCATTCAATATTTTAGACAAAATTCGCCAGCTCTTAACTGGCCAAAGCACACAGACTGGTAAGGGTAAGCGAACCTTGCGACTGGTGCAGTTGGAGGACCGCCGCATGCTTAACGGAGCGATCGCTGCCGCGGGTATCAATCTAACAGGTACCGAAACTCTCACGATGGCACAGGGTGCCAGTCTGGATCTGGGCAGCGGAAGTCCGGTTGCTACTGTCAACCTCACGCTGACCAACGGCACTTGGGTCGGAATCGATGAAGGACTCAACGGCGACCTCTATGAACTTGATGGCACAGGCAAAATATTGACCGTCGATGCGAGCGTACTAGGTGACGGAGGATTTGCGGTTGGGGCGGGAAACGAACTGCATATTCAGGGTGACGATGCGAATTCGCAGCACGTCAGCATTGATCTCACGGGCGTGAACGCGGTAGACAGCTTCATCCCGTCGAATGGCATAGCATTTGTGGGCGGCGAAGATCCGGGCGGCGGCGATGTCGACAGCCTGAGTGTGTCCGGGTATACGGCAGAGACGGTCAATACCCTGACGCTTTCGCACACCGGACAGGAGAGTGGAACAATCGGCCTGAGTGGCCTAGGAGAAATCTCTTATTCCGAAATTGAACCACTGGCCCTCGCGGGTACAGCGGCGAATCTGATCATCAATCTGCCGGCGGGCGCTGATCTGACAGTGAGGCTGTCCGACAACGGGATCGGCGGGGACGGTATTTCCCAGATCTCCGGGGCATTTGAACTCACGACGTTCGCTAACCCGACAGTGTCGCTGACAATTAATGATGGAACGGGACTTAAAGCGATTTCGGTGCGTGGACTGGACAGTCTGTTTAATGCCGATGTGTCGATTCTGGAAGATGATGCCGTCGATGACAATACGGTGACGTTCGAGGTCAATCCGACGGACATTGATACCGGAACCCTCCATGTTGAAAGCGGCCCCATCGCCTTGAATGCCCCGATCGTCACAACTGGAAATGTGGAATTGTTTTCGACCAATTTCATCACAGATGGCAACGGTGCGACGCTGAATATTACGGCCGGTACGGCAACTCTGATTGCCGTCAACGGGATTGGCAACGGCGATGCAATCGAAACGAACATCACGCAATTGGAAGCGACCAATACGACAGCTGGTCTGATTGAGATCACGGAAGTGGCCGCCGGTACGGACATTGCGTTGGGGGCGGTCAACAACGGGACGCGGGACGTCATCATTACAGCGGCAGCAGGCGCCATCACTGATGGCAACGGTGCGACGCTGAATATTACGGCCGGTACGGCAACTCTGATTGCCGTCAACGGGATTGGCAGTGGCAATGCGATTGAAACGTACATCACGCAATTGGAAGCGAGTAATACGACAGCTGGTCTGATTGAGATCACGGAAGTGGCCGCCGGTACGGACATTGCGTTGGGCACGATCAACAACGGGACGCGGGACGTCATCATTACAGCGGCAGCAGGCGCCATCACTGATGGCAACG
>Ga0209553_1000439_pt1 | contig 21791 bp, 17 predicted proteins | sample LauGreFBDMM110DN_2_FD_188217 | JGI IMG/M metagenome (GOLD analysis project Ga0209553, IMG submission 188217) | Freshwater lake microbial communities from Lake Michigan, USA - Fa13.BD.MM110.DN (SPAdes) (version 2) | ecosystem: Environmental > Aquatic > Freshwater > Lake | place: Lake Michigan...
GCATCGCCCAAATCCTCAGTCATGCTGAGCCGCCGGGGTATCAGAAAACGAAACCACGATCATCGATCGTGGATGCGTTTGAGCCGATCGTTGAGGAGATCCTTAACAGCGATCGGCAGGTTCACCGCAAGCAGCGTCACACGGCGCGGCGGATCTTCGAGCGACTGCGTAACGAACACGGATACGACGCCGGTGAACGTGCAGCAACTTTGATGACACTGACTAGCACCGCGCTGCGGAATGATCTCGACGTGTGGGCTTACCTGAAGGGTGGAGTACGGTTACGTTGCAAATGCGAAAGACCGCGACCAGTGAAACTGGTCGCGGTCTTTCTTTGTCTCAGAAGCGACTTGAACTGCGAACGGGGGATACGTTTGCGAATCAGACGAGGATCGAGTCACGTTAAAACGTGCACTCATTCGTGATCCAGGCCTACGCGGTTGGTTTGAGATCTCCGTCGGGGTTACAGAAGTCGATTCTGAAAAACTGCAGCGTCCGAAAACGCAAGCAGTCTTGTCCACGTAAATGATCGGCTGCGGGGCTCGCTGGCTGGAGCTTGAAACTGTGCCTGTCCCATAGAATTTTGAATGGCACAAAAGTAGCTGATGGGGATTCATAGTTACTGCAATAACTCCGGATGATCTGGTACCCTACATAGATTGGAGCGTGTCCATTACAACTTGCACGATTGAACTGCCACTATGTCAAAAACTCTGCCTGTCATCGAAACGTCTGCATTGGAAAATTTGCTGAGTCCCTCAATGGTGATTTTTCGTGATCGATTATTCGCGAATCTTGACAGCATGCTGGTACTAGCCGGCCATCCGAGTCGATTGCGACCGCACTGCAAGACTCATAAGATGGAGCAGATTATCCGGCTGTGGATAGAAAAAGGTGTCACGAAACACAAGGCCGCAACGATCGCCGAATGCGAAATGCTGGCCGCAGCCGGGGCGACAGATGTCTTGCTGGCCTATAACCCCGTGGGCCCAAATATTGGTCGCGTCATCGCCCTTGCAGCCATGTTTCCAGCCTGCCATTTTTCTGTGACCACTGACCACGAAAAACCATTGCAACTTTTGGCGGCGGCAGCGGCTGGGGCAAAGGTAACCATCGGCGTCATGTTGGACGTCAATGTGGGTATGAATCGTACGGGAGTTCTCCCGGGTGATCCTGCGGCATTCACTTTGTACATGCAGGTATCCAAGTTGCTAGGTTTGCGGGCTGCTGGATTTCATGTTTACGATGGTCATCAGAGACACATGTCTTTGAATGACCGCAAGGCCGCTGTGGCAATTCACTGGCCCGCCATTCAGGAACTGCGAAAAAAATGCGAAGCTGCGGGTGCAACAGTGCCAGCGCTAGCGTGCGGGGGCACTCCGACGTTTCCATGTTACGCGGAGATGGCAGATCCCGGAATCGAACTTTGCCCGGGAACTTGCGTCCTGCACGACACTGGATACGGGACGAGTTTTCCAGATCTCCCGTTTAAGCCTGCCGCTGCGGTCATCACACGCGTCGTCAGTCGTCCAGCCCGCGACCGAATGACCCTGGATATTGGCAACAAAGCGGTCGCCGCAGATCCCCCGAAGGGTTCCCGTGTATTTTTCCCGGAGTTGCCAGATGCCGTACAGGACAGTCACAATGAAGAACACATGGGGCTGATTACGCCGGCCGCTGAGCGATATCATCCTGGCGATGTCCTGTTCGCGATTCCGATGCATATCTGCCCAACAAGTGCGTTGTATGAGCACGTTGCTATCATCGACAAGGGATTGGTTGTGGATTACTGGAACGTGACCAGTCGCAACCGCAAAATTACAATTTGAATTTCTATTCATTTCCTTGCACAAGAATTGATTTTGACATGACCGCACCTCGACCACTCAGCCATGCCGACCTGCTTCAACTCAAACGCTGGAACACCCCGACCATCTATAACGGTTGGGAACAGATTACAAAACGTGATTTCTGTGCAGATGGTTTTAACCTCGAGGAAACTCGGGATTTTATGCCGCAGATGGGGCCGATGGTCGGCTACGCAGTCACAGTCGTGATTGAGCCCAGCAATGCTAGTCATCGGAAGACGTTGCCAAATGCAACGGCGGACTATCGACGTTATCTTGGCAGTGTGGCCGGACCCAAAATCGTAGTAATTCAGGATCTCGACAAACCGCGAGTCATTGGATCGTTCTGGGGTGAAGTCAACGCCAATATTCACAAGGCACTTGGGTGCGTCGGGACAATTACAGACGGAGCGATTCGGGATGTGGACGAAATGACCAACGCCGGTCTAAAATCCATTGCGCGACGCCTGTGTGTCGGACATGCGGCCGTGCAGCCCATTCGATTCAATTGCGACGTGGAAGTTTTCGGACGCAAGGTGAGCCCCGGCGATCTCATTCATGCCGACAAGCACGGGTTTATGGTGATCACTCCGGAGGAACAGCCTCAGTTGCTGGAAGCGTCCAAATTCATGGATACGAACGAGTGTGAAACGGTTATCGCTGCGGCTCGCAATTCATCAGGGCTGACGACCGAGGAAATTTTGGAAAATCTCAGCAAAGCGTCACGTCAATTTCGAGACAATGCACAGCAAAAGTTTGCCCGAAGCGGAGAATGGTAACAGGCTGCGTTGACGGATACACAAGCACAAAACCTCGACGGGGTGTTCGCATTTACGGAAGCAAGTTCACAACTCTGGCCCGGCGGTCCTGACATCGCCGTTGCGAATTGTGAGTTTGTGAGCGTCCCAGTATTCAGCCAATGGCACGACATGTTTGCGTGTCATGTGCAAGGCATCGCGGATTTCGGCAAGTGTGACTTCAGGCTTGATCTGAAAAAGCTCCCGCAATCCGGTGCGGAGAAGTTCGAGGCCGGTCGGTGTCCAAGAAAGATCTTGACTCACGGCAATCAGACTTCCGTCTTCGCAACATAGTTTCAGCAACTGCTCGATATCACTCGGATTCATACGATCCGTCGCGGCGTAAAGTTCCCGATGGGTTGGAGGTGTGCGTTCGTTGGCGGCGATCATCGGAAGCAGAAGATCAAGAACTTCGCGCTGGCGTTTCGTTAGCGAAACCTGCTGATCGGCAAGGCCGATCAGATCGCCGCGTTGGATAAGTTCTCCCGATTTGACGAGTGCGTCGATAGCCAGCGGGACGTGGATGGCCCCGTCAAAACTTCGGCACTGAGACGTTACTAAGGCTCGTGGCAAAAGTCTGCGTGGACTTTGGCGTTTTATTTCTTCCCTGAGCACACGCAGCAGACTCATCCCCAGTCGCCGCAGCCAGTGTTTCGAAATCCAATGCCCGGACGCGGGGTCGTGGATCACATTCACCGGTTTCCCGGTAGTCATGGATCGCAGTGTTTCAGTTGCGTCAACAATTGATAATCCGAGACGCTGCACTGCATCACTATCTGAGACCGAGGGTTGCTGCTCGAGTAAGCTGGCAATCCGAGTTTCCTCCAGTGCATCTCCCGCACCAGAACAGCGATATTGTAGATTGCGGACGCGACGGCGTCCCGGCAATCCGTCCACCACTCGTCCGCCACCAACAGTCTGAGACGACGAGGAACGCAGGATGAATCGCTGCCCCCACGCCAGCACAATCGATTCTTTCAAACGAAGATCGGCATAGGTTTTTTCTCCCGGCAGCAGCAGTGTTTGTGTCAACCGCAGACGCACGGTCACAGTCGTGGTTCCTGCGTGTAGCGTCAACACCTGACGATGTCGCAGCGGTTTCTTCGCAGTACTCAAACATGCAATCTCCGCAAGCACACGAGTCGTCGGTGTGAAGACGCCCGGTGTCGCCAATTCGTCGCCTCGTTGAATTTCCGAAACGGCAACACCTGCCAGATTGATGGCCGCTCTATGGTGCGCGTCGGCCTGTGGGACATTTTGTCCATGATGCTGTACACCGCGAACTCGCAGGCGACGTTGTGCGGGCAACAGTTCCACTTCATCACCGGCCGACACACTGCCAGACAGTACGGATCCGGTCACTACAGTGCCACGTCCGGCAAGTGAAAACACCCGATCGACTGGGAGCCGGAACACAGCCACATGGCGGCGATCTGGAATCTCTGCAGCCACCCGACACAATGCCTGTTTTAAGTCTTCGATCCCCGCGCCCGTGAGCCCCGACACGGGCAAAATTGGAGCGGACTCCAGAAACGTCCCTGCGACAACTTCGCGGAGTTCTTCTGCTACGAGTTCCCGCATTTCTGCATCAATCAGATCGCAGCGGGTGATGACGATGACTCCATACTGCACACCCAGTAATTGCAAGATATCCAGATGTTCCTGTGTTTGTGGCATCACACCGTCGTCTCCCGCAACCACGAGCACAGCGATATCAATATTCGCAGCACCGGCAACCATTTGACGAATGAAGCGTTCATGCCCCGGGACATCGACCACTCCAAATCGAAAAGTCGCGGCATCGAAATGCGCGAATCCCAAATCGATTGATATGCCACGTGCCTTTTCTTCCGGAAGGCGGTCGGTATTGGTTCCCGTCAGGCGATACACGAGCGTCGTCTTGCCGTGGTCAATATGCCCTGCCGTCCCGAGTAACAACGGCCGCAGTTGCGTCGATGTCACGCCAGACTCTGAAGCTGATTGCATGATAGAGGGTTTCATTGAGAATCATTCTTCTAGTCACGATTCGGTGTGCGCGTATTCTTCTGGTAGCGCAAGCAACCGTTTACGGTTTCTTAGCGCTACAGGCGGTGATTAATAGCCATACAACAACGCCAACACAGAGAGTCGTTGCAGTGCGAATGAGGTCGTGCCAGTCGTGGCGGAGCATCATGGCGATCAGCACCACGGTGCTCAGCACGTAAAACAAGGCTGCCGCCAATGTGATCAATGAAGGTCGCCGCGCCGCAGATGTGTCAATGGACCCCTTGTTCCGGACCGGAATCAACAAGGTTGCGACCGTGATGGCTGACGACAATGACAACGTCGATCCCAAGAATCCCAGTAAATCATGTAGGTTACTGACGAGTACTAGTGTTGCTGCCAGACTGGCCTGCAGCAACACCGACCTAGGAATAGAATTTGGCCCCGTGCGAAAAGCTGTGAAGAAGACACCATCGTCCGCCATGCGTGAAATCACGCGTGGCCCAACCATGATCATTCCGGCGACGGAAGTCAATGTTCCAAGTCCGATGGCCGTCCGGATCAATAACTCTAGGGACGGGCCACCAATCGCTTCCGCTGCGATCGATGCCACCCTTGGATTTCCCAGAATCTTCGTCGCCGGTGTCGCGGTAACAAACACCAGATTGAGCAGTAGGTACAGAACCGTCACCAGCGCTGTTCCCAGCATGAGCGATCGGGGAATTGTACGATCGGGATGCGACACTTCGGCCGCGACGTAAATTGAAGAGTTAAATCCGGCGTAGCTGAGTGAAATAAACATCACTGACGTAGACATCGTCAGCAACGTAGGCCACGCAAACAGGGGCGGCAGAGTTTCGGCCACTTGTTCCCAGTGCCATGCATGTGTCGGAATCTTTGATGCCGCGCTGATAAGAAAACTAACTAACGCTATCAACTTAATGCCCACAATGGCATTTTGCAGTGAGGCAAACAAGCTCACAAGAAACGCATGTCCGAATCCGAAGATCGCAATTACGGCGATCGCCGGACTACCAGCCGGCAACCATGACGCGCGTATCTCTGCGGGTACGACGTACTCTTCGAACGTCAGAGCGACCAAAGCAATTGAGCCACTGAATCCCACTGTCAGTGAAATCCAGCCTGCCTGAAATCCAACAAATGGATGTACCAGTTTCGAAAGGTAGAGATACTCGCCACCGGACTGTGGTAATCGCCGAGCCAGCTCGCCATAGGCCACGGCACCGCACAACGCGATCAGCCCGCCAATGCACCATGCGAGCAGGACACGCCCTGGTGACTGCAGGTCTGCAAGGGCAAATCCGGAGGTCGTGAATATCCCGGAACCAATCATGCCAGCAATCACCACACAGGTCATGGTAGTGAGGCCAAAGCGGGCGGTATTTGGTGCGGGTGTGTTCATGAATTCTGAGTACATCCCTGACGTTCCGTCCCGCCGTGGGGTAACCAGAGTGGAAGGAGTTGACGGTAAACATTTCACCGCGTGGGAGATGATGTGCGTGCAATCAGCGTCTACAACTGTAACGATCGCCTCTCGTTAAATGAAGCGCATCTCCTATCCTTCCCTCGTTCTTAAGACTTGCCGCCGACTCTGCGAGCCGTCGGTTATTTTGCTTTCACGATCTGCAGCAGCACGCTTTGACCATCACGACCGGGCGTCGGCCATTCCGTGATCGACTGCAGCTTTAACCGATTCAACAGTCCCTCAGATTCAGCCTCTTCAACTTCTGCCGTCCACCGCGGTCCTTTAATGAGCAGCATTTGTCCTACAGACTTCCACACTGGTGAGAAACATGTAAGAAGTTTGCTAATCGACCCCACGGCGCGCACGGTCAGAACCTGAAATCGATGTTTTTTGAGAATCGTTTCGGCGCGATCCGCGTGGACCACAATCGACAAGCGCAATGCCTTGACAATTGCTTGCAAGGCAATCGCCTTTTTGCCAATCGACTCGCAAAGTGCCACCTTCAGATCTGGTCGTAAAATGGCCAGCACGATCCCCGGAACTCCGCCACCGGAACCCACATCCATCACAGTGGAATCTTTGGGAACATGTGCCGATAGTGCAATCGTGTCCAATAGGTCGCGAGTTACAAATAAGTCCCAATCTGTATGACGTGTCAGATTCAGACGGCTGTTCCAATCCCAGAGCAAATGACAATAATGCGCCAGCCTCGCAGCCTGTTCATCGGTCACTGATAGCTGATGCATAGCAACGGCCCGCAGTAGTTGCTGCACATCTTCAGGCGACGCGGAAGTACTTGCTGGTGGCATAAAATAGAGCGTATTAGCAATTTCTAGCGATGAATCAGACAAGACCGAACACCATATCCATTTCTGCAGCGATGTGTTTTAATTCCGCAGCGTCACCACCACCGACTTCCGCTGCAACCCAACCGTAAAAATTGATTTCTCGCAACGCTTGGCGGACATCCGCATAGTCGATGTCGCCCTCTGAAATTCGAGCCCACTCGTCGTTCGCGCGCGAATAGCCTTTAATGTCCAGCTTCATCACACGCTTGCCAAGTTGGCGAATCCAGTCGCCCATGCTGCCATATTTCCAGTGATTGCCGATATCAAATTGCATCCCCACCCATGGTGAGTTCAATTCATCGACATAGCTGACGAACTTTGCGGCAGTCTGGGTATGATCTCCGTCGTGATCGTAAAGAAACTGATTCCAGACGTTCTCGATCACAATTTGCACGCCTAACTGCGCAGCAAGCGGCACAGCAAGCGATATGTTTTCAAGCGAGCGTTTCCGGATTTCAGTCTCGGGCCCATCTGCTCCTTTTCCGACGACGAGCAACACCGAGTGGCCACCAACGGCGTGCGTATCACGAATGGCAGATTGCAGAGACGCCAATGCCTTTGCACGGACTGCGGCATCTGCGTTTGTGTGCCGAATATCCCAGTGTGTTGAGTTCACCGTCCCGTCAACCGGCAACCCACTTTCTGCGATGGCCTTAATTGTTTCGGCCACATTCATTCCCGGAGCATCCATCTCAACTCCGTCAAACCCAGCGGCTTTTACGGCTTTGAACCTTTCAGTCAGCGTGCCTGGAACTTGCACCATCCCAATCTTCAGTGTCTTCCACAAGCGGCCCTTGAGGCCATCGCCTTCCGAAGTCAAAGCCGCCACCGGACCTGCAAGAATAGACCCCGCCCCGGTCAGCATCGCCCCCGCTGCAGCAGACATGGCAGTCGCTTGAAAAAAGTCACGGCGTGAAAAATGATTAAACGTCATGGAAAACTTCCCCGGCCTCGCAAAAGTCCAAAATTTAGACAATCCGCAACGCGGAAGTTTACCTGCAACGAGGAAGTTATTCAATCCGCTAGGCTCTCAGCGTCGGATCAAAACCTTGGAACCGACTGTCAATAATGCAAAGACTTCTTCAATATTCTGGTCATCCAGATGGATGCAGCCGCTTGACACGGCTTGGCCGATAGAATCTGGATCAATCGTGCCGTGGATTCCGATGTGATTACCAAGACCTAACCAGAATTCCCCGAGAGGATTTTCCGGATCATCGGCATCCACAATCCCACCAGCGGGATTGTACCATGTCGGATTTTCCAGTTTTTCTTCAATCTTGAATTCTCCCGTGGGCGTCCCATTGTCTGCTCCAATGCCGATCGGATAACGGTGCACGTACCAACCGTGAGCATGAACCGTCAGGCAAAAATCCCGGAGATCAACAACCGCTGAGAACGGCCCACGGACCACTTTGAGTTGTTGTCCAGCCTGAAGGTCATCCGGATCCACACGATTCAGACGGGCCAGATATTGCCATGGCACATCATACTTTTTCGCAATCGTCCCAAGCGTCTCACCATAGTCCACAAAATGTGGCTCTGCGAACTGACGCTCCGGTGTCGTGAAAATGAGTGCTGCCGTTTCATCGATCTGTTTTTCGATAACCTGTCTATGCTCCGGGTGTTTCCAATAGATGTCAGACATTTCCTGATGAGCTTCTAAAATCAGGTCTCCTTCCATGAATTTTTCGATACGTCGCAGTCGTGCGGCTATGCCGGCGTTCAGCACTGTGGGTTGGGGAGTACGCATTGAATTCAAATTTGTACTTTCCGGGGCATCAGGTTCATATTTCGCCTGAGTCACTTGAGAGTTGCGCCGCACATTCGGTGCTGTTCTATTTTCACCGTCTGCGTCTCGTGGATCAGACTCGGCGGCACTTTGCACGTCGCGATGCTGGCCATCGGCGAGCGCATGAACGAGCGGATCTGTGCTGTCAACGCTCTCGCTATCAATTTCCCCAGATGATTCATCACGAATGTCTCCCCAGTCATCGTCGAGGAATGAATCCGTCTTATCGGGGGATGTCTGTATTGTCTTAGCGACCGAACCTGTCGCAGCAGACCGCACGCGCGGGATCAGGTCCAGTTGCCAAACCAAAAATGCTGCTGCGACGCCACTGACAATCCACCAATGGAGTTTCGACTGTCGGATTGGTTTTGTAGCGAACGGTTCCATGTTCGGCGTTACCTCAAGATCATTTTGAAGTGTTCCTTTTGCTGCTCAGAGAGATTATCGCAAACCCAAGAATTTGCGGCTACCCCGGTCTGGGTGGGGCGTAATCGTGAAATAGTGCCTAAATCCCGATTTTCCAGACAAAACGGGGCCGTGCACAACACTGCTTTTGGAACGGTACAGAGTTGTTTGCGTTGGAGCATTTTGAAGGATGCGAGTCACAGCGTCTCCGGCGTGGCCCCGAATAGATTCTGGAACTCCGGGTCCGGCAACAGGCAAGGGTGTTTGTACTGTTCGAGACTGCCACCGCTTCGGGATTGGCGATTTTTTGTAAATGCGTCCCAATGCTCTTGCCGTAATGCCTGCACGTAAAGCGGGGCCAATCTGCCAGATTCTCGCTTGTCTTTATATTCAACGTTGAGGCGAGCAAGATGCTCTTCCACGACCATCGCAAATCGATTCAATCGTGCAGGATTGTGTCCGCCGTCGGCGGAATCACACTGCACGAAGAGTTTATAGCCGGGTGGTTCGCCCCACTGGGGAGTCAAGGTGAATAACTCGAGATTGACGCCACACTCCCGGACAGCAGCGTTCACAGCTTCCACCACTTGCGATTCCGCAAGTTTCTCCCCAGTGATACTCGAGATATGTGCGCCCTTGTGCCGAAATTCGAGCAGCGGAGTTGTTCCATAAAATCCCGTACAACGCACCACGTCGCGAATGTTGTAACGATACAGTCCCGAACTTGTCGTCAGCAGAATATAGTACTCGACGCCTACCTCAAGTTCATGTGCTTCTAGAACGACGGGACTTGCCGATGCAACTTCAGTCATCGGCAGAAATTCAAAAAAATGAGTTTGAATCTCAAGCAACCCCGACGAACATTCATCCATCAAAGGTAACGTCATCCGCCCTTCACTGGCGTGGAGTCCATGATCACGAATCGTGATCCCATCGAAGACTTGCTTAAGTTTTGGAATATAGGCGGCAGCACTTCCGCCACACCACACGCCGAGTGCTTGGAGCATCGGCCAGCATTCGCGAGGACGCAGTGCGCCGTGCCGATCCAAGATTTGCTGCAATTGAGCAGCACGGGGAACGTTTGGCCGCAGGCGATTTTTAAGCTCGCGTCGTTGCAAGTCAGGCAGATCGACACCGTTGATTCCACCGTTGTGAATATCGCGAATCAATGCTTCAGCATGCGTGTTTGCGAATCCCGCGAGCTGCAGCAACGTACTAGGATTGGCGGTGATTGTCATGCCCACCCACGGATCTGCAAGAGCCAAGCGAAGGATTGTGTACCGCTTGGCTTCCGCATCGAGAATTTCTGCCACAACAGCAGGAATGGTGTACAGCGATCGCACAAAACGCTTTTGCATGGCGGCGACCAGACCACTTATGTTGCCGCATGGTGTTCCGTCTGCGGTCCGCGTTTTCTGATGGCTACTGGAAATCTGCACGATATTCAGTTTCTGCAGCAACGCGTGATCGGAGTATGTTCCGATTCCCCATGTTTGCCAACCGCGGCGATAATCATTCAGAAAACGGGTTGTGACAGGGATCAGTTTGGGCGCGGCAGTGGTACCACTGGTCAAGGCAAACATCTGCAACTTGTTCGTTTCCCCTAGGAGCGCTGCATGATTCCCGTGGGCGACCTGATCCACGTAACTGCGGATGAGTTCATAGTCGCCGACAGGCACGCGTTGACGAAATTCACGCAAGGTCGTTCGCCCGGTTAAACCGTAGTCGCGGGAAAATGCGGACGACTGATTCAGCCGCAGGAGATCTGCGAGTAGCGTGCATTGCGTTTCACGACACGCTGATTGCGCGAGGTTGAGGAGTTCATTCCGAGAGCGATTAATACTGCGTCGAAAAAAAGTGGCAGCAAAGGCACGTAGTCGATAAGCAGCAGGAACCTGCGTCATCTCGGCTCACTCTCAGTTGATGAGAACTCGTTTAACTCAAGGCCAACAGTGTTAACTTGCCCGCGTGGCTCATGACAAGTTCAGCCCAGACCAGAACACCTAAGTTTTTTAGATCTCGGCTCGTACCCAATTCACACCGCGTAGGCAATAAAAAAGCATCTTCGAATCGTAGTCGAAGATGCCTAGTTGTGAGATACCCGTGTTTGAATGCGGGTTGCCTTCAGATCCGCGAATTTGGCCAGCCGCTGACTATTTCTTTCCTTTGCCACCAGCAGCCGGAGCAGCTGCAGCTGCAGCTGCGACTTCTTCTGCAGTCTTCTTTTTCTTCTTGCCGGCGATGGCTTTCTGCACGCGAACTTTAGGAAGGCCGAATGGGCTGCGACCCGCTGCGAAGCGATCTTCTTCCAGTAGCCGAGCAATCCGTTCACCGCGGCTCAGGACGTTTCGAGAACCTGATAGGCCAAGTCGAATTTTGAGGGTCTTGTCAATTGACACGTCAACGCTCCAATCGCGCTCTGAGTACTAAGTTTGGCAGGTCGCAGGCAATTCCATGCCACGCGAAGCACAAGTCATTCCGGCTGAGCCAATCCCTGCCAGAAAATTGAAGTGCGGAGTGTATCGACTTTCGAAAGTCTTCTCAACCACGTATTCCAGTGTTTTTTCGGTAAATCCGTTCCGGGAATAGCGGATCCCGGATGATGCCATTGAGGCGCTGTCGTTACCGCTCGGATTGGATAATCCACTGATTGTTGCACGCATGATGTTCTTAAAGTTTTCAGCAGAGTAAATCTCAATCAAACACGTGATTTGGCTGAGAAATTCAATTTCTCTCAGCGGTGGGATTGATGTCCGTTCCATTGTCTGCCATCCTTGATTGTGTGTGTCTTTTTGGGATTGCGAAGGTCGTCTCACCGGAAATTTTAAAGATGAATACACCATTGAAGGCAGTGGTTCTCGTCAGTGGTGGTCTAGATTCTGCGACAGTCTTAGCGATTGCCCTTGCACAGGGATTTGCAATTCACGCAATTTCGTTCGACTATGGCCAACGGCACCGGTTTGAACTCGAGGCGGCCGTAAAGGTCTGCAAATCGATGGACGTACATGATCACGTTGTGTGCCGAATCGATACAAATATATTTCGTGGCTCGGCCCTGACGAACGATATTCCCGTGCCGCACAATCGACATGAGAGCGATATGTCGACGGGTATCCCGGTGACCTATGTTCCGGCGCGCAACACCATTTTTCTTTCAATCGCGCTGGGCCTTGCGGAATCAGTCGGTGTCAACGATATCTTCATCGGGGTGAATGCCGTGGATTACAGTGGATATCCTGACTGTCGTCCGGAATTTATCGCGGCCTTCGAAATGATGGCAAATCTCGCCACCAAGGCTGGTGTCGAGGGGCAGCATTTGACAGTGCACACCCCGCTTATTTCACTGACAAAGGCGGACATTATCAGACGTGGACTGAGTCTGGGAGTGAACTATGGACTGACTCACAGTTGCTACGATCCCATAGCCAATGGCATCTCGTGTGGCGAATGTGATTCGTGCCAAATTCGGCTTAAGGGCTTTCGCGAAGCGGACGCTGTGGACCCGATTCAGTATCGATGAAGACCTCGATCCACTCACAGTTCAATTCCTGAACATCTGGGGACTTGACGTGGTGGCACCGCGCTAGGCCGCAATCGGAATCGCACCGATTCGCGTTGCATTCGGGAGTTGAACTAGGTTGTGCACCGAACCGTAAACCGGCACACTTTCTGGAAGGCTGCCACACGGCAGCAGCGTCGCCGGAATTGTGCTGGTCGGGCCAAGCATTGTGGAGATCACGTGCCCGTTGATGGTACTCATCGGCTGAATCTGGAAGTTAAAACGCTTCAGCATAATGGTGAGAGCGGTCCGAATTTCAGCCATTGCAAGCGGCGCCCCGATGCACATTCTTGGGCCAGCTCCAAACGGCAAATACTCATACGCCGAAGGCGTGATTGTGGCCCAGCGTTCCGGCATAAATCGATCCGCATTGACATATATGTCAGACCGGTGATGAGTGATGTACTGACTGAAAATTACGGGTGTCCCAGGATTCAAGTGAACAGGGCCAAGCGACGTCGGCTCCACGGCCACGCGTTGGGAATACGACGACGCCGGAAGCACACGCATGCTTTCCTTGATCACCGCGTCCAGATAGGACAACCCGTCCAGTTCTGCAAGCGTTGGAATATCACCGGCAACTTTGGTACTCAATTCAGTTTGGAGCTTCTGAAGCACTTCCGGATGCTGCGACAAAAGAAACAGCGTCCAACTGAACGTATGAGCGGTCGTCAAATGTGCGGCTGCGAAAAGCAACGTCGCATGGCCCGTCAATTGATTGTCCGTAAGTTGCCCCTGCGATTGTTGAACCTGAAACAACAGACTGAGTATATTGAGGCGTTCATGCTCTGAGGTGCGGTGTGACTGAAACATTTCTTGGACTGACTGTTCCAGTTCTTCGGCCTGGCGCAGCAAGTCGTCGTAACCCTTAGCAAATTGAGGCGACGACACCAACGCGCCCATTCCGATTTCATGATTGCGATGGACCCAACTGTCGATCAACGCGCCCAAGCGATAAGCAAATGCAGCATCGTCCACGCCGAATAAGAGAGCCGCGGTCATCTTAAGCATGAACTGCACCATTTCGGCATTCAGATCACAAGCATCTCCTACATGCCAGTTGTCCGTCAGCTCACAGGCGATCTGGCAAATAGTCTGGTGATATCCGGGAAGAATTTTTTTGGCAAAGGCATCTTTCATCATCCGGCGCGCGTCACGATGTTCGGTGCCGTTCTGGCTAAGCAAACCCGACGTCACGCGGCGTTGCGAAGAGTTGCGATTGCCACGCACAGCAAAGAATCGAGATTCGAACACTTGCGAGTTAGATAGAACTTCGCGATTGAGGTCCGGCGAAAATACGAAAACCAGTCGCTGGTCGTTTTCGGCCAGCACGGCAAGATCACCGTGATCACGATTGAGTTGCTTCATGCACCCAATCGGGTCATCTGCAAATTGCATCAACCGACCGCGTGTCAGCGGGATTTCGAAATCGTGAAGCGTGAGTCTTCGTTGGTGGGACATCGCATGTCTTCCATGACTGTTTGCCAAAGCCAGCAGACTTTCCATGCCTGCCCTGAAATCTGGCAGTTTCCACGACGAGCGGGGCTATCTGCGCAGTTGATTCTAGCAGATCGCGTTAGCGAAGGCGAACAGGATTCGCCGTTTGAGCCTTTCCCGGAATCAATCTTACGGCACCACCGCTAGATCCAGATCAGGATGCGCGGTTCTTGGCTGCGTGCGGATGGGCTTTTTCATACGTTTCCCGCAGTCGACGGGTACTTATATGGGTATAAATCTGTGTCGTCGTCAGACTCTTGTGCCCCAGTAATTCTTGGACGCTGCGCAAGTCAGCACCGCCATCTAGGAGGTGAGTCGCAAAGCTGTGCCGCAACGTGTGAGGGGTTGTCTGTTGCGACAATCCAGCCGTCAGAATGTGCGTTTCCAGCATACGACCGATGCTCCGCGTGGTGAGCCGCCGACCGAATCGGTTTAGAAAGATTGCCGACCGCTGCTTTTCCGCAGCTTTTGCGTCAGGACTGCGAACTTCCAGCCATCGATCTAGGGCTTTAGTCGCGTAGCTTCCGACGGGAGAAATACGTTCTTTCCGCCCTTTACCAAGAACTCGGAGGATTCCAGCCGCGCGATCCCAATCTTTCAGATCAATTCCGACAACTTCTGAAACACGCAGTCCGGCAGAGTACATTGTTTCGAGAATTGCCCGATCACGCAATCCTGCGTCGGAGTTTCCGGGTGGAGCGATGAGTAAAGCACTGACCTGTTCAGTGGTCAAGAAATGCGGGAGTGTGCGACCACTGCGAGGTGTTCGCAACGGTTTGGCAGGATTAGTTTCGCAAATGCCTTCACGATTACAGTACCGAAAGAAACTGCGGAGGCAAGCCAACCGTCGGGCGACAGTGGTTCTCGCGTAGCCACATTCGTGCAGGTAAGACACGTATGCTCTGAGGATTCCAACCTCGATGTGACGTGGATCTGGGACCGCGCCTGTCTGTTCCTGCAGAAATTCGATGGTATGTGACAAATCATCAGCGTACGATTTGATTGTCAATTCGGAAGCATTGCGTTCAATCTTCAGATAATTCAAAAATGCCTGAATCGCTGCGTGCATAGGAAGGCTCCAAATCCGATCGACAGCACGCCCGCCAGCATAAACTAGAAAAAGGTTGGGAAATCTTCGGTTTCCACATCAACCTCCTCACGCTGCAGATCGCGGACGCGTTCAGACAATGTTGCTGCATCGTACCATGTGAAGTCAAGTTCCGGGTCACCTGCAAAGTCAGTAAGTTGTGACAGAACCTGCTGGACGCTATTGTCGTCGTAGAGGAAAATGTATCTCTGACCATCCCTTACGAGTGCTAGAACGTTAACCGCTCGACTCATATCAGGCTTGCTCCATCAAAGCCGCGACAAGAGGATTAATTACTGCCAGTGGTATCGGACGCTGGGGCGATGAGTTTCGCAACAATTCAAGGTAGTGTAAAAGTCCACGACAAGAGATTTAAAGGTGCCGTCAAGAATACCGCAAAGTGAACCGTCTCCGGCAGTTCATGCTCATCTTCCAGTGTTCGCTTGCCGTTTGGGGTTTCTCTTGTCGATTTCAAATTGAGGAATTTCATGAGTCCTGCTGAACTAGATCGCACTTCGCGAAAACCATACCCGGACACACCTTCCGGCATTATGCGACTGCCACCTAGCTTCAAAGCAGCGGCCGCCGCCGCGAGATATTTTGATCCAGCCAGTCGCGAAGCCCAGGCGGAGTCAATTACCGTACGAATTCGCTGGTTTGGCCTGTGTGTCGGATATTTGTACGTCAATCTGGTTGAGCGTAGCACCGGACGACCAGAACTGAACGGCATGTTGACATTGGGCGCTATCTACGCATTGCTAGACACGCTCGCCAGTTGGAAAGGCAAGGTTCTACTGAAGGAATATCGCATTGGTATTTCGTTGATGGAGGCGTTGTTTATCGGACTGCTTTGCAATTTTGATCTGGGTGTCAGCAGTCCGTTCCGATTTTATTATTTTCTTTCGGTACTGGTCTGCGCAATTCGCCATTCGTCCCGGCTGACGTTCGCCACTTTCGGCCTCCATTCACTGAGCTATATCATGCTGGGGCTCTATGCGGCACCGCAACAGGAGTCTGATATCGTCACGGTGATTCTCACGCTGGTCTTCCTTGGTTGGGCCGCATGGGCCATTATCTCGCTCACAGGACTCCTGAGATCCGCTGGGCAAAAACTGGTAATTCTGAATGAAGAACTGCAGTCCAATCAACAATTGCTTGAACGCCGAATCGCAGTAAGATCAAAAGAGTTGCAGGAATCACAGGCAATGCTCGTGCAGCAGGAGAAGCAAGCTGCATTTGGATTGCTCGCAGCTGGTATCGCACACGAAGTCGGCAATCCACTCGCTTCAATCAGCTCTATCATCCAAATGCTCAGTCGGAAAAATTCTGACGAATATGTGAAACAGCGTTTGGACCTCGTGGATGGTCAACTCACCAGAATCCAGCGGACGCTGCGTGAGTTGACCGGATTCAGCCGCCCGACTAACGAACAGCAATCTACCGTCGATGTGCATGCTGCAATCAACGACGCGTTGAACATCGCAAAATATTACAAACGCTGGAAAGGGAAGACCATCGTTTCAAGCTATGCACTCAACTTGCCGCATATTCGTACGGTCTACGATCAACTCGTGCAAGTGATGCTCAATCTGATTCTTAACGCGTTGGACGCAACAAATGAAGGTGCGGCAATCGAGATTACAACAGAGTTGATCGCTGAGACGGATTCCGTCCCAGAGCGAATTGGAATTCATGTTCGCGATGAAGGACATGGTATTCCAAAGGAAACACAGGAGCAGATTTTTCAACCATATTATACCACGAAGGATCATGGCACAGGACTGGGGCTCTTTGTATGTCGCCAACTCACGCGACATGCACTCGGAGGAGAAATCACGCTGGTCAGATCGACACATCAAGGCACCGAATTCTTTGTCACGTTGCCCGCGGTTTTGGATTCCGGATCGGAAACTGGATCTCATTCATCCATTGTGCATCCAGCAGAATCCAGAGTCCATTGATGATCGGTGGGCAGTTGCCTAATGGCACTCAGTTTGGTGATCCTTCACGATCACATCACAGTTTTGAGATGCACTCATCGAGATTCATGACCACGCTCATGACTGCCGACCAAGCCGCGAGATCAAGCGGGTTGAGCGTCGTGTCGTGCGGTGCATTTCCGATGCTTAAAAACTCTGCGGAAGCCGTGGAGTGACTTGTAAAGTGGATGCGGGCGTCGTCCAATATTTCCTGCAGGATCGCCTGTTCTGAATCACTTGGTAGCCGCGACAGTACGATCCGGAATGCCAGTCCAATGCGGGCCTCGTCACTATCGGATGCCAACAATACGCGCTCAGCCACCTTGCGTGCGGCCTCAACATAGGTCGGGTCATTGAGCAGGATGAGCGCCTGCAGCGGTGTATTTGTGCGCGCGCGGCGGACGGTGCAAGTTTCTCGATCAGGAGCGTCAAAAGTCGCCATGCTAGGTGGTGGGCAAGTGCGTTTCCAGAATGTGTACATACTGCGTCGATACAGTCCGTCGTCAGTATCCGCCACATACTTGTCGCGACGCTCGACGCTGACGTCTTCCCAAAGTCCTGCGGGTTGATACGGTTTAACACTGGGCCCCCCAAGCTTTTCCTGCAACAGACCACTCACAAACAGGGCATTGTCGCGGACGGTTTCAGCCGGCAACCGATAACGAGGCGCCCGGCCAAGCAACAGGTTTCGTGGATCCCGGTGAAGTTGCTCTGCATTGACATTGGATGACTGTCGATACGTCGCAGACAGGACAATCAGCTTCAGAATGGCTCTCTGGTCCCAGCCCTGACGTACCAGTTCAGTGGCTAGCCAGTCGAGTAGTTCCGGATGACTCGGTAACGCGCCTTGGATTCCAAAATCTTCAACAGTTTCCACAAGGCCGATCCCAAACAACATTTCCCACTGGCGGTTTACGGCGACTCGTGCAGTCAGGGGATGAGCCGGATCAGTCAGCCAACGTGCCAGTTGCAACCGGTTAAGGGGTTCTGGTCCGGTCGCGCTCACCGCACTCTCGAGTGACACCAGTGCATGCGGAAATGCGGCCGTTACTTGTTCCCCACGCTGATCGTATTGACCTCGCTTCAAAACAAAAATGGCGCGTGGTTCCGCAGGTTCAACCATCACCATCGTGGCAGGTATTTCAGATTGTAACGTTGTTCGCTGTTCGGTCAGCGACGTTTTTTCAGCTTGCAAAGAGGTTGGATCGGCACCAGCTTCTCCTGCCAGTTTTGCAAGTTCAGCTTCTACTGCCGCCAGACGTCCTTCGATACGATTCCATGCCACCTGTTGGGTGGGTGTCGGCAACTGGAGCAAAGGTTCCGCCATTCGTGCTTTGTTGTACGACACAACTTTGTCAGGCACGTTATTGAAGAACGCGGCGAATTGATAATATTCCTTTTGTGTCAATGGATCATATTTGTGATCATGACACCGAGCGCATTGCAGCGACATTGCCAAAAACACGGTTGCCGTCGTATGGACGCGGTCAGCAACGTACTCGACATGATATTCTTCTTCAAAGATTCCGCCTTCGGTCGTCAACACATGGTTGCGATTGAATCCCGTGGCAACCTTTTGGGACACCGACGCCTCCGGCAGCAGGTCTCCTGCCAACTGTTCGGTCAGAAACTGATCGTACGGCATCCCGTCTGTAAACGCCTTAATGACCCAGTCCCGCCACGGCCACATCGTTCGCGTTTCATCGTTATTGTAGCCGTTTGTGTCAGCGTAGCGGGCAGCATCCAGCCACTGCATTGCCATCCGCTCGCCATAGCGGGACGACTTGAGGAGGCGTTCAACCACTTCCGCATAGACACCTTCCCTCTCGGTCGTCTCGAGACAATCTTCAAAATCGCTGAGATCCATCAGAGATGGTGGAAGTCCGGTCAAGTCAAAAGTGACGCGTCGAAGCCAGACGTGTGGAGCGGCTTCTTCTGACGGCAGCAGCTTTTCCTTTTCTAGGTGTTGCAGCACGAAGGCATCAATCGTGTTCTTTGGCCACGAGGCGTTTTGCACGGTCGGAACCGCCGCACGAACAGGCGCCTGATAAGCCCAGTGCGAAGTGAATTGAGCTCCCTCTTCGATCCATCGTTGCAGCACGAGTTTTTGGGCATCGGTGATGGGCTTCTTCGCCGACGCTGGCGGCATCTGCAGAGCCGGATCGTGCGCATTAATGCGAGCGATCAGTTCGCTTTCTGCCGGTTTCCCAGGCACGATCGCGAAGCGACCACTTTCACCTGCGGCCATCGCAGAGTCTTGGCGATCGAGCCGAAGCCCAGCCTGACGGGCAACTTCATCCGGTCCGTGACAGCTCCAGCAATGATTCGATAGAATTGGACGTACATCCTGATCAAACCGCTGCTGCTCCTGCTGCGCATGGGCATCCAGCGGAATCAGCGTTGCAGTGATGGCGAATGAGAGCAGGAGTGGCGACAGGTTGAATTTCATCTTCATAACTCCGGCAAAAGTTCGAGGCAGCCAGATTGTAGGAAGTGCTCAACCTTGATGCCATGCCGGCCAACCTCGCTGTCGCGGCAATCTGGCCCGCTTTGCCGCGACTCCGGATGGGCTCGCAGAGACCATATCGTGACGGCAATATTCACTCGAGTTCCGCCATGACGCACATCGCCGCATTTCGTCCGGGGATGCCGCTCACTGCGCCGCCGCGCAGGGCCGATGCGCCGGCGCGGTAAACGCGAGGATGATGCGTCTCGACGCCCCAACGGCCGACCTCCTCAGGTTCGTCGGTGAAGAACCAGGACAACGTGTTGTGAAAGATATTCCCCTGATCAAGGTCCACTTCACGTTCCAGATCCACGGGCGTTTTAACTTCAATACACGGTTCACCACAAGAATTGCGAGCAAGGCATTCGCTAAAAGATTCGGCGCAGATTCGATCGAGGCCTGCAAGGTACCGTTGTCTCACTTCAATGCGACGCGCGTCGTTGTCGTCTGTAAAAAGGCGATAAGGCATATCAAGACCAAAGAGTGTCAACGTATGATAGCCCTTCAATCGCAGTTCCGGCGACAGAATCGAATTGTCGGTCAATGTGTGGCAGTACATCTCAGCGGGCGCGGGGGACGGCAATTCCATACGGCACGCCTGTTCCCATGACGTATGCAACTGCTGGTAACTTTCATCGAGATGAAATGAGCCTGAAAATGCCTCTTCGGAGGAAACGCCGACCGCTTTAACCTGCGGCAATCTCCGCAAAAGCATGTTCATTTTGACAACGGATCCTTCGTCCGTCGGAATCGGGTTCCATGATTCATTCAGCAGACGAGCAAAGCATTTGGGCCCGGCATTGACAAGGACGCGAACTGCTTCCACTGCGTATTCTTCTTGATCGACCGTATAGGAAACCGTGTGGCAGATCGGACCGCATGCTACATGTGTGGCTGGCGCGCTGGTAAGAAAATTCACGCCCAATGACCGGCAGCGATTGGTCAATGCATCGACCAGAGACCTCATTCCCCCGACAGGAACTCGCCATTCACCCGTTTCATTGCCTATGACGTGATACAGGAAACAACGATTCTGCAGCAGCGAGGCATCGTGTGACTGCGTAAAGACGCCGATTTTGGCATCGGTTAGCAATAGACCGCGAAGGATATCATGCTCGGCGTGTTGTTCGATTACCTCGCCAAGTGGCCGTTCGACAAAGGCGTCCCATGCCGCACGTTCGTCTTGAGTCTGCAATGCCGATTTGAATGAATCACGGCTTCGCAACGGCTGCAACAGCGATGGCCATGCTACGCGGGCGACAGCAGATTCCAGTGCCAGCAGACGCTCGTAGCCTTTCCATGCTTCGTCGTTACCGGTTAACTCCCGCATTGATTCACGAGACCTATTCTCGTCAACATTGGAAATCACGAGGCCGCGATTCGTTCCATAGCAATCTGTATATGGTGTAAAAGACGCCGTCCGCCGTCGCCGAGTTTCGAACTGGAGGCCGAGTTCATTCACAATCAGGGGGGGCAGCAGTGACACCAGATAAGCATAGCGTGACAGGAATGCGTCATAGTCCGGAAACACCTGCTGTGATGCCGTCGCTCCACCGATATAGTCGTTCCGTTCTAGAACCAAGACCGACAACCCGGCCTTTGCAAGATACGCGGCAGCCACCAGTCCATTATGACCACTCCCAACAATCACCGCGTCGTAGCGGCGCTTGACTTGCGATGGTTTCATCGTCTTCCTTTAAGGTGGTGAGTCTAGTATCTCCGAGTTGTGTCTATCCCACCGGGATAGCCTGCATTTCACGGCATTACCTACGAGATCCCGTAACAATCCGCGATCAGACGTCATTGCGTGACTTCCATCAGTCGGTCCACCGGGCCACCAGGCAAGATTTGCAACGGTCCACCGGGCCAATGAATTTTCAGCGATTCATAAGTGTCTAATTTGCCAAGGCCAAATGTGATCGGCAATTCTACCTGAGACTGATAACTGCGGGTGGGCATCACTGTGCGGATTAGAACCGTGCCGTCGGCAAGCGTCAAATCAACC
>Ga0209553_1000440_pt1 | contig 21749 bp, 20 predicted proteins | sample LauGreFBDMM110DN_2_FD_188217 | JGI IMG/M metagenome (GOLD analysis project Ga0209553, IMG submission 188217) | Freshwater lake microbial communities from Lake Michigan, USA - Fa13.BD.MM110.DN (SPAdes) (version 2) | ecosystem: Environmental > Aquatic > Freshwater > Lake | place: Lake Michigan...
CACGCAGTGGCATCAGCGGACTTGCCACCTTTGATTCAATGACAACAAATCCCACCAGCAGCACAACTGCTGCGGCAAAAAATGTGAGGCTTAATGAATCAGTCCAGCCCTCGCGAGCTGCTTCGTTAAATCCGTAGGTGAGAGAGAAGAGTCCGGCAGTTGCTGTCACAACACCAGGAATGTCATAGGTCTTATCCCCAGCAGCCTTTGATTCATGAACAAATTTTGCCGCCAAGATAGCTGCCAAGATGGCAATCGGAGTATTGACGCCAAGGCACCAACGCCATGATGTGTATTCGGTAAGGACGCCGCCCACGATAAGTCCAATTGCTGCGCCGCCACCAGAGATAGCTCCGAAGACACCGAATGCTTTGGCGCGCTCTTTTGGAACGGTAAATGTGACAGAGATGATTGCAAGGGCGGCCGGTGCCAGCAGCGCACCGAAAACACCTTGTAGTGCTCGGGATGCAAAGAGCAGACCCTGTGTTGAAGCGATACCGCCGAGCGCCGAAGCGCCAGCAAACCCAAGGAGGCCAATGATGAAAATCTTCTTACGGCCCATGAAATCACCAATACGACCACCAAGTAGCAGCAGTGAACCAAATGCCAATGTGTATGCGGTGATAATCCACTGCTGATTTGCATCAGAGATTCCCAAATCAACCTTGGCACTTGGAATCGCGATATTCATGATGGAACTGTCGAGAATCAACATCAATTGGGATATGGCTACAACGAAGAGCGTGCGCCATCTGGTTGGGTCCAGGGTGGTATCGGTTTCTTGCTTTGACACAGGGGTGTCTCCTTTTAATTATTTTTTAGGCTTGTCTCAGATCGAGGTGGTCAGGGTAGAATCCTCTCATGTCAAAGATGAAACCTCGCTCTGGACTTGTCACTGATGGATTAGAGCGCGCCCCTGCCCGTGGAATGTTACGTGCAGTTGGAATGAGAGATGAAGATTGGGTGAAGCCTCAGATTGGTATCGCATCTTCCTGGAATGAAATCACCCCATGCAATCTTTCATTGGATCGTCTTGCTAAAGCATCTCGCAAAGGAATCATCGACGCGGGTGGATTTCCGATGCAGTTTGGAACTATCTCTGTCTCTGATGGAATCTCGATGGGCCACGAAGGTATGCACTTCTCACTCGTTTCGCGCGAGGTAATCGCTGACTCAGTAGAAACTGTGATGCAGGCAGAGCGCCTCGATGGAATGGTGACATTTGCTGGTTGCGATAAATCACTTCCTGGCATGATGATGGCGGCAGCGCGCCTAGATGTGGCATCAGTCTTTGTCTATGCCGGTTCAACTCTTCCTGGTCAGGTTGACGGTAAAGATGTCACGATCATCGATGCATTTGAAGCAGTAGGAGCTTGTGCTCGTGGATTAATTACCCAAGAGCGGGTAGATCAAATTGAAAAGGCCATCTGTCCCGGTGAGGGAGCTTGTGGCGGAATGTTTACCGCAAACACCATGGCAAGTATTGCCGAAGCAATTGGGCTAGCGCTCCCAGGATCTGCGGCGCCTCCGGCGGTAGATCGTCGTCGCGATATATTTGCCGAACAATCAGGTGCGGCAGTTGTGAATTTGATTGCCAAAGGAATTACGACTCGCGATATCTTGACGAAGAAGGCCTTTGAAAATGCCATCACAATCTTGATGGCACTGGGTGGCTCGACCAATGCCGTGTTGCACTTGCTTGCCATCGCTCACGAAGCCGAAGTGGATCTCACCCTGGAAGATTTCCATCGCATTGGTTCAAAGGTTCCGCTGATTGGAGATCTCAAGCCATTTGGAAAATTTGTCATGACCGATATTGACCGTGTGGGTGGAATTCCAGTTGTCTTGCGCGTCTTGCTCGATGCTGGTTATTTACATGGAGATTGCTTAACTGTTACCGGCAAGACCATGGCGGAGAACTTAGCTGATATCAAGCCGCCGTTAGCCGATGGCGAGGTATTGCGCGCTATTGATAAGCCACTTTCAACAGATGTGGGAATCACAATTCTTGATGGCTCACTTGCCCCAGAAGGTGCGGTCAGTAAGACAGCAGGTATCGGCATTGAAAAATTTGAAGGCCCTGCTCGTGTCTTTGAACGCGAACAATTGGCGATGCAAGCACTTGGAAACGGAACAATTAAAGAAGGTGATGTAGTTGTTATCCGTTACGAAGGCCCTAAGGGTGGACCAGGTATGCGCGAGATGTTGATGATTACTGGTGCAATCAAAGGTGCTGGTCTTGGTAAGAAAACACTATTACTTACTGATGGTCGTTTCTCAGGAGGTTCCACAGGTTTATGTGTGGGGCACATCGCACCTGAAGCAGTTGATGGGGGACCGATTGCATTTATTAAAGATGGCGATCTGATTCGCATTGATATCGCTACTCGCAAACTTGATTTACTGGTTGATCCAGCAGAACTGGAAGCTCGCAAAGTAGGGTGGAAACCACTGCCCCATAAGTACACCCGCGGCGTGCTCGCTAAGTATTCAAAGCTTGTTGGGTCGGCATCCAAGGGCGCTGTCTGCGATTAATTTCAGCGCCTGCCCAATGGCTGTCTCATAAATTGAGACCTGCATCTCACCTCTTGACTCGCACGGCACCTGCGTTGGATAATAAGAGCATGCAATCACAGCGTTCGTCAGTTCTTTCAGTGGTGGTGATTCGATAGCGCGTGCCTTCACGTATCACGCGCCCTCAGATATCTGAGGGTTTTTTCATTTAACAAGATTAAGCACGATGAGATTAGGGAAAGGAGTACGAAGATGGCCACACATGTTCCAACCGCAAACGGCACCGCGATGACTGGAGCAACTGCGCTAGTGAAGGGCCTTGAGGCTGCTGGTGTTGAAGTGATGTTCGGACTTCCGGGTGGCGCAATTCTTCCTGCTTATGATCCTATTTATGATTCAACAATTCGCCACATTCTTGTTCGCCACGAGCAAGGTGCCGGCCATGCTGCAACTGGATATGCCCAAGTTTCTGGTCGCGCCGGAGTTTGTATTGCAACATCAGGACCAGGTGCGACAAACCTAGTAACGCCATTGATGGATGCTTCGATGGACTCTGTGCCACTTGTTGCTATAACCGGTCAGGTGCCATCGGCTGCAATTGGAACTGATGCTTTTCAAGAAGCAGATATACGTGGTATCACAATGCCATTTACTAAACATAACTATTTAATTACTGATCCTGACGAAATTGCTGGAGCTATCGCCGAAGCCTTCCACATTGCAACAACAGGTCGTCCGGGCCCAGTTCTTGTCGATATTGCAAAAGATGCGCTGCAGAAGATGACAACTTTTAATTGGCCGACCTCAATTAATTTAGCTGGTTACAAGCCGCAGTCAACACCTAACGCGCAGGCAATCACCGACGCGGCAGCGCTCATTGCGCAATCTTCCAAGCCGGTCTTCTATGTTGGTGGGGGAGTAATCAAGGCAAATGCTGCTGCGGAGCTTCGCGCCCTGGTTGAACTTCTCGGTGCACCTGTTGTGACAACTTTGATGGCGCGCGGAGCTTTCCCTGATTCACATCCTTTGCATATGGGTATGCCTGGAATGCACGGAACAGTAGCGGCAGTAACTGCCCTACAAAAGGCTGACCTACTTATTACTTTAGGTGCTCGCTTTGATGATCGCGTTACAGGCAAGCTCTCTACCTTTGCGCCGAACGCCAAGATTCTTCATGCAGATATCGACCCTGCTGAAATTGGTAAGAACCGTCATGCTGATGTGGCAGTTGTGGGCGACATCAGAGAAACAATGGCGGCGCTTGTTCCAGCGTTGAAGGCAGCACTTGCTAAGAACAAACCAGATCTCACCGCCTGGCTACGCCAGATGAACTCATTGAAATCAACCTACCCATTGGGCTTTGATATTCCAGAGGATGGTTCTCTTTCACCACAGCTAGTTATCCAACGCCTTGGACAAATTTCTGGCACCGACACCATTTTCACCGCTGGCGTTGGTCAACACCAGATGTGGGCTTCGCAATTTATTTCTTACGAACATCCACGTACATGGCTTAACTCCGGCGGCGCCGGAACTATGGGCTACGGTGTTCCAGCTGCCATGGGTGCAAAGGTTGCCGCACCTGATACAACTGTCTGGGCTATCGATGGCGATGGCTGTTTCCAGATGACTAATCAAGAGCTAGTGACTTGTGCCCTAAACGACATTCCAATCAAGGTTGCAATTATTAACAATGAATCCCTTGGCATGGTTCGTCAATGGCAGACACTGTTCTATGACAGTCGTTACTCAAATACATCACTTGATTCAAAGCGGGTTCCGAACTTTCCGATGCTGGCAGAATCTATGGGTTGTGTGGGACTTGCCTGCGATCGCCCGGAAGATCTTGATGCCACAATTGAAAAGGCGATGTCTATCAATGACCAACCAGTTGTCGTTGATTTCCGGGTTCACCGTGATGCAATGGTCTGGCCGATGGTTGCAGCCGGAACATCTAATGACGAAATCATGATCGCTCGCGCCACCGCCCCTGACTGGGATTCACAGGAGCTCTAATGACTACCGCATCGCGTCGCCAACACACGCTCGAAGTTCTGGTTGAAAACTCACCTGGAGTTTTGGCTCGCGTAGCTGGACTATTCTCACGTCGTGCCTTCAATATTGATTCACTCAATGTGGGACCAACCCAAGACCCAACAATCTCAAAGATGGTTATCGTGGTGGGGCTAGAAGGTCACTCACTCGAACAGGTAATCGCCCAGCTCGATAAGTTAGTTAGCGTGATATCAATTGAGGAAGTCTTGACCGGCAGTAAATCAGAAGTAATAAGCACACAACCCGACTATCAAAACTAAGCAAGAAACTACTAAAGGAGAAATACCGTGGCAACGATGTATCACGAAGACGATGCAGATCTAGCAATCATCCAGGGTCGCAAGGTCGCGATCATCGGTTACGGCTCACAAGGCCACGCACATGCGCTCAACCTACGTGACTCAGGTGTTGATGTTCGCGTTGGACTCAAAGAGGGTTCACCATCTCGGGCAAAGGCTGAAGCAGAAGGCTTGCGCGTTGTTAGCGTTGCCGAAGCGGTTAAGGAAGCGACTGTCATCATGCTCCTTGCACCAGATCACTTGCAGCGTCATATATATACAGAATCAATTCTGCCAAATCTAAAGAAGGGCGATGCGCTCTTCTTTGGTCACGGATTTAATATTCGTTTTGGTTACATCAAGCCAAATGCAGATATTGATGTCTGCATGGTTGCACCAAAGGGACCAGGTCACATAGTGCGCCGCGAATACGCCGCAGGCCGCGGAGTTCCTGTCATCGTTGCAGTGGAACAAGATCCCACTGCCAGCGCATGGCCGCTCACACTTTCTTATGCAAAGGCAATCGGCGGACTTCGTGCAGGTGGAATTCTTACGACCTTCACCGAAGAGACTGAGACAGATTTATTCGGTGAGCAGGCAGTTCTCTGTGGTGGCGCTTCCCAGTTAGTGATGTATGGCTTTGAAACTCTCGTTGAAGCTGGGTATCAGCCAGAGGTTGCATACTTTGAATGCCTGCACGAACTTAAGCTCATTGTTGATCTTATGTATGAAGGTGGAATCGCAAAGCAGCGTTGGTCTGTTTCAGATACCGCTGAATTCGGTGACTATGTCTCAGGACCACGTGTCATTGATTCACGCGTAAAAGAGAATATGAAGACTATCCTTGCTGAAATTCAATCTGGTGCATTTGCTAAGCGCTTCATTGATGATCAAGAAGCAGGTGGAATTGAATTCAAGGCGCTACGTGCAAAGGGTGAAACTCACATCATTGAAAATGTAGGACGCGAACTTCGCAAGATGTTTACCTGGATCAAGAGCTCAAATAAGGATGATTACAAAGAGGGAAGTGCCGCGCGTGGCTAAACCCGTTGTATTAATTGCTGAAGAACTCAGCGCTGCAACACTGGATGCCCTAGGACCTGACTTTGAAGTTCGCAATTGCGATGGTGCAAACCGCGCTGAACTTCTTGCAGCTCTGGGCGCCGGAGTTGATGCAGTTCTGATTCGCTCTGCGACAAAGATGGATTCAGAGGCAATTGCAGCGGCCAAGGGTCTTAAAGTTATTGCTCGCGCAGGTGTGGGTCTTGATAACGTTGATATTCCAGCGGCCACTGCTGCAGGAGTAATGGTTGTTAACGCACCAACTTCAAATATTGTCTCTGCTGCAGAACTCGCAATTTCATTATTGCTTGCCTCTGCTCGTTTTATCTCACCTGCTCATTCCGCGCTTCGCAATGGCAAGTGGGCACGTTCAAAGTACACCGGGGCTGAACTCTTTGAGAAGACGCTTGGTGTAGTTGGTTTCGGTCGTATTGGACAACTTGTTGCCCATCGCATGCAGGCATTTGGCATGAACATCATTGCATTTGATCCTTACCTGCAGCCAGCAAAGGCGGCGCAGTTAGGCGTTGAATTGGTAGAACTTGATGAACTTCTTAAGCGAAGTGATTTCATCACCATTCACCTTCCTAAGACAAAAGAGACGGCCAACCTCATTGGTGTGGATGCACTGAAGAAGGTAAAGAAGGAAGTCCGCATTATCAACGCCGCACGCGGTGGCGTACTTGATGAGAGCGCACTTTATGATGCAATCGTTGAAGGTCGCGTGGCAGGTGCTGGCTTAGATGTCTATGTCACCGAGCCATGCACTGACTCTCCGTTATTCCAACTTGATCAAGTTGTCGCAACCCCGCACCTGGGCGCATCTACTGATGAAGCGCAAGAGCGTGCCGGAATTGCAGTTGCAGTTTCAGTTCGCAAAGCACTTGCTGGTGAACTCGTTCCTGATGCGGTGAACGTCAAGGGTGGAGCAATCCACGATGAAATTCGTCCATCACTTCCGCTTGTGGAGAAGATGGCGCAGCTAGCAACAGCTATCGCTGGCGAGACTCCGGTATCAATCGAGATTATTGTTAAAGGTGATATCTCCGGTCATGATTCTTCTATTCTTGCAATCAGCGCCCTTAAGGGAGTCCTCGTTGCATCAGGTGCCGAAGATGTTACCTATGTCAATGCACCAGGATTAGCTGCAGAACGTGGGGTTACTTCATCTGTGACAACAACACCAGATAGCCCGGAATACCGCAGCATGATCTCGCTACGTGCAGCTCTAAACAATGGTAAATCAATTACCGTTGATGGAACTCTGATGGGTATCCGCAAGGTGGAGAAAATCATTGCTATCGATGGCTTTGATCTTGACCTGCCACCGACTGAAAACTTACTTTTCTTACGTTATGCAGATAAGCCTGGAGTAGTTGGCGCAGTAGGTAATGCACTAGGAAGTGCGAAGATAAATATTGCTGGCATGCAGGTAGCTCGGGTATCTGCTGGCGGTAGTGCGCTGATGGCACTCACCGTTGATTCTGCTGTCTCTGATGCGGTTGCTGAAGCCGTGAAGAAGGAGACTGGCGCCGAGATTGTTCGATCAGTTACGTTGGTGAACTAATGTCACGCACAATTAATCTTGCAGTTATTGCTGGCGATGGAATCGGTATAGAAGTAGTCGGTGAAGGACTTAAAGTCCTTGATGTCATTGCTGCTAAATACGACCTTATCGTCAATAAGACGCACTATGACTTAGGTGCCGGATATTGGCATCGCACGGGTGAAGTACTTCCAGATTCAGTTCTGGCAGAGCTTGCTAAATCAGATGTGATCTTGCTTGGAGCAGTAGGTGATCCCACTGTTCCTAGTGGAATTCTCGAGCGTGGACTTCTGCTTAAACTCAGATTCGCATTTGATCATTACATCAACTTGCGTCCGGCCAAATTAATGCCTGGCGTCACGGGTCCACTTGCTACCAAGGCGCCTATCGATTTCATCGTCGTTCGCGAAGGTACCGAAGGACCATATGCCGGTGCTGGTGGATTTCTTGCCGAAGGCACACCTTTTGAGATTGCAACCGAAGAGTCACTTAATACTCGTCGTGGCGCCGAGCGTGTTATTCGTGATGCTTTTGCTCGCGCTGCTGCACGTGAGCGCAAGAAGCTCACCCTTGTTCATAAGAACAATGTACTTACTCGTTCTGGCAGTCTCTGGACTCGCACATTTAATGAAGTTGCTAAAGAATTTCCAACAGTAACGACTGATTACCTGCACGTTGATGCAGCTTCCATGTTCTTTGTTACCAACCCAGAGCGCTTTGATGTCGTTGTCACAGATAATCTCTTTGGCGATATCTTGACCGATATCGCAGCTGCAATTTGTGGTGGTATCGGCCTTGCTGCCTCTGGCAATATCAACCCAACGGGTCAATTCCCATCAATGTTTGAACCTGTGCACGGATCAGCACCTGATATCGCAGGTAAGAACTTGGCTGATCCAACAGCGACAGTGATGTCTATTTCAATGATGCTCGATCACTTGAAACTTCATGACGCGGCGCGCGATGTGGAAAAGGCTGTCGCTACCGATCTAGCATCTCGCGGAACTACAAAGCGCGGCACCACTGAAATCGGCTCAGCGCTAGCAGCACTGGTGAAGTAAATGAAGATCAATCTCAATCCACATGCTGTTCCTGCGGCAGAGCGCGAAGAAAAAGTCGCCAACTGCGGTTTTGGAAAGTATTACACCGACCATATGGTCGTATGTGAGTGGACTGAAAGTGGGGGATGGCAAGAACCTGAGCTCAAGCCTTATGGTCCGATTACTCTCGATCCAGCAACAGCAGTCTTTCATTACGGACAGGAAATCTTTGAAGGCATGAAGGCTTATCGCCAACCAGATGGCGGTATTGCACTCTTTCGCCCGGAAGCAAATGCTCGACGCTTTGCTAAATCTGCAAATCGCCTGGCACTTCCGGAAATGCCAGAAGCGTTATTTCTCGAAACAATTCATGCACTTGTTAGGCAAGATGCTGGCTGGGTTCCAGGAAAAATCGGAGAAGCTCTTTATATTCGCCCATTTATGATTGCAACTGAAGTTGGTCTCGGTGTGCGGCCAGCAAATAAGGCCACCTACCTGCTCATTGCAACTCCAGCAGGAGCATATTTTGATCCATCCAAGGCAGTCTCTGTCTGGATCTCTACTGAATATGTTCGCGCTGCTCAAGGCGGCACCGGTGAAGCTAAGTGTGGCGGTAACTACGCAGCATCACTGATTGCACAGAAAGCTGCCGCAAAGCAGGGATGCGATCAAGTTGTCTGGATTGATGCCAAAGAACGTAAATGGGTGGAAGAGATGGGCGGCATGAACCTCTACTTTGTTAAAGGTAAAGGCGCTGATACCACCGTGTTTACTCCACAACTCACAGGAACGCTGTTGCCTGGAATTACTCGTGACTCAATTCTTTCTGTGGCAAAAGATCTTGGATATAAGACAGCTGAAGTCATGCTCTCAATCGATGATTGGCGAGATGGTGTTACATCTGGCGAAATTACCGAAATCTTTGCCTGCGGCACAGCTGCCGTTGTTTCTCCTGTCGGCCAGGCGAAATCTGCGATGGGCACCTGGGTAACCGGTGACGGAGAACCTGGCGCAATCACCATGCAGATTCGCAACCATTTATTAGCGATTCAACATGGCGCTATGGAAGATAAGCACGGTTGGATGCAGCAGGTTGCGTTGTGAGCATCAGCGATGCCTTTCATATCTATGACACCACTCTTCGAGATGGTGCACAGCAAGAAGGCTTAAACCTTTCAGTTCACGACAAACTTACTATTGCGCGCCACCTTGATGATTTCGGTGTTGGCTTCATTGAAGGCGGATGGCCAGGTGCCAACCCAAAAGATACTGAATTCTTTGCTCTCGCCAAGAAAGAGCTAAAACTTAAGAACGCAACCTTTGTAGCATTCGGTGCAACTCGTCGTCCAAATGTGAAGGCAGCAGATGACGCACTTCTTGGCGCACTTCGTGACTCAGGGGCACCGGCTGTAACACTGGTGGCCAAGTCATATGATCGACATGTTGAGCTTGCGCTCAAGACCACGCTGGATGAAAACCTGGAAATGATTCGCGATTCTGTCAGCCACCTTCGTCAAGAGGGGCAGCGGGTTTTTCTTGATGCCGAACACTTCTTTGATGGATACCGTGCTAATCGCGCCTACGCGCTTGAGGTAGTGCGCGTGGCAGCCGAAGCAGGAGCAGATGTCATTGCACTCTGTGATACCAACGGTGGAATGCTGCCAGATGAAATTGCCGATGTTGTGCACGACATTCTTGGTGCATCCTCTGCTCGACTTGGCATCCATTGCCACAATGACACCGGCTGCGCAGTTGCTAATTCAATGGCGGCAGTTGCTGCAGGTGCTACGCATGTACAGGGAACGCTCAATGGTTATGGTGAGCGCACAGGTAACGCTGACCTGGTGACAATTATTGCCAATTTTGAGTTGAAGAAGAAGAAAGAAGTTCTGCCACAGAACGCACTTCGTGAGGCATTCCGCATCTCCCATGCAGTAGCTGAAGTTACAAATATTTCGCCATCACCGCGCCAGCCATATACCGGCGTCTCAGCCTTCGCACATAAAGCCGGCCTACACGCCTCTGCTATTAAAGTTGACCCCAACTTGTATCAACATGAAGATCCGGAATCAGTTGGAAACGATATGCGCATGTTGGTCTCCGATATGGCAGGCCGTGCTTCAGTTGAATTGAAATCAATGGAACTTGGAGTGGATCTCAATGGAGATCGCGAACTCATTGGTCGCGTTGTTGATCGAGTTAAAGAGATGGAAGCGCGCGGCTTCACCTTTGAGGCAGCCGATGCATCATTTGAACTCTTACTGCGAGAAGAGGCAACCGGCAAGCGTCCATCATTTTTCACGATTAATCACTGGCTTACTACAACTGAACGTGGTGCCAAAAATGTAATTGTGACTAAAGCCGAGGTAACAGTTACTGCGCAAGGTAAAGAGATCACATGTAGCGGGGCGGGTAATGGTCCGGTGAACGCATTTGATAATGCGCTTCGCGCAGGACTCAATCAGCTCTATCCAGAACTTTCCGCACTTGAACTTACCGACTACAAAGTGCGCATCCTGGAAGGGCGCCTGGGCACGGGGGCCGTAACTCGGGTACTGATTGAAACGTCAGATGGCAAGGGCGAGTGGAATACCGTGGGTGTGCACGAGAACGTGATTGCCGCCTCCGCCATGGCGCTAGAAGATGCTCTTACCTTTGGCCTACTACGTCAGGGTCGCAAGTCAGAGTAGAAATTTCACCCAATTCCTGTACTTTTTACCTATGACTCGGATGCTGAGTAGAAGATATACAGAGACTGAATCTTCTGAGTGGCTTGCCCAAAGACTTATCAAATTAGATATTCGCAGTTACGAAGAATTTGCCAATCTGGTGGGGTTAGATCGCGGCACTATTTCGCGTTACTTCCGACATGATCGCCGGCCATCTATTGATGTGATTGCGCCACTGTGTGAGGTCTTAGATGTTTCCCCGGAGACCTTACTTATTGTCTTGGGCGCGCTAGATAAGAGTTAATTACTTGCGGTCTTCAATAAAGAAATCGGTACTTCCCTCAATCGGGATGAATTCTCGCTTTGATACATCATCAGCCCAAAGGGTGTAGAAAATCAGATACTCCTCATCGCTGAGTGCGTCTCCAATAAATGCCTTGATATCTTCATAGGAGAGTTCGGTATTGATTAGGAGGTCAACTGACCCGCCAGCGCTGCGAGAAATAGATGGAACAGAGACTGACTCAGAAACCCGGATTCTCACCTTCACACGATAGTCCAAATGTTGCTTATGCGCATCGGTTTATGACCGGGATATGGTGAACACTGGATATATTCTTCTTCTATGTCACACTTCGAGAAAATCTTGGCGGAATACGCTGCCCATCTCGAAAAGGAGCGCACTCTTTCAGCTCACACTATTCGTGCATATCTAGGGGATCTCACTAGTTTCACTGAAAGCCTCGCTAGCCAAGGGGTTGCAGATATTTCTGTGGTCACGATTGCCAACATTCGTTCATGGCTGGCAACCCAACAAGTAACTGGCGGTGAGCGCACAACTCTCTCACGTAGAGCGGTCTCGATCCGCCTCTTCACCAAGTGGGCTGCTAAAAAGGGTTACCTAACCAAAGATGTAGGGGCAACCCTTGCTACACCGAAAGGTCATCGCACCTTGCCAGACGTGCTTACTGTTAGTGATGCCAGTACTGCAATGGATTCACTGGCAACGCGCGTGGCTGAAGAAGAGAGCCCGCTAGCTAAGCGTGATTGCGCCATCGTCGAAGTGCTCTATGCATCGGGGGCTCGGGTATCTGAACTATGTGGACTAGATCTGGGCGATATCGATTACCAGCGCAACACGATACGAGTAATTGGTAAAGGCGATAGGCAGCGCACGATTCCGCTGGGCAATCCAGCAATGAAGGCGTTAGCTGATTGGTTGAAAAATGGCAGAGAGGAAATTGCAAGAAGTGGTTCGGCCAAAGCGGTCTTCTTAGGTGCTCGTGGCGGGCGCATTGATCAGCGCACAGTTCGCACCGTTGTCTATGAAGCACTCTCTGCGCTAGAAGGAGTAGAGCGAATGGGCCCCCATGGGCTGCGCCATTCAGCTGCAACGCATCTACTTGAAGGTGGGGCAGATCTTCGCACCGTGCAAGAGATATTGGGCCATGCATCCCTTGCCACCACCCAGATCTACACCCATGTATCGACCGAAAGATTGCAGAAAGCCTTTAAGCAGGCTCATCCTCGCGCTTAGGCAGTGAATGAGGCGTGGGAATTGGGCGTGGATTTTGCACCCCTTGGCGGCAGGTAAGATTTGCCCCGCACCAGTTGCGAAACTGGTGACATCTCAGCATCTATGTATGAACTGACTTTTGCAGGGAATACAAGCCACTTCGGTCCTAGTCGAAAGACATGGTCGGCGTTGTAGGTGCGACGGTCTTAGCAAATAGTTAAGACATTAACCGAGCAGGTTCTTGTGCTGTGCACAAAAACCTAAGAAGGAGCGTGCCGTCATGGCAGTTGTAACAATGCGCGAACTCCTCGACAGCGGAGTCCACTTCGGACACCAGACTCGTCGTTGGAATCCAAAGATGAAGCGTTTTATCTTCACCGAACGCAATGGCATCTACATCATCGACATCCAGCAATCACTTGCACTTATCGACTCAGCTTACGCTTTCGTTAAGGACACTGTTGCTAAGGGTGGCCACGTCCTATTCGTAGGAACAAAGAAGCAGGCTCACAAGCCAATCATCGATCAAGCAGCTCGCGTTGGCATGCCAACAGTTACCGAGCGCTGGTTAGGTGGAATGCTCACCAACTTCCCAACTGTCTATAAGCGCATTCAGCGCCTGAAAGAGCTAGAAGCACTTGAAACAGCAAATGACCTCTTGCTCACAAAGAAGGAACTCCTTGTGCTTCGCCGTGAGCGCGAAAAACTCTTTAAGAACCTCGACGGTATTCGTCACATGACCAAGTTGCCTTCAGCAATCTGGGTTGTCGATACCAAGAAGGAGCACCTGGCAGTAGCTGAAGCTAAGAAGCTTGGCATCCCAGTCATTGCCATCCTCGATACCAACTGTGATCCAGATGAAGTTGATTTCAAGATCCCAGGTAACGATGATGCTATTCGTTCAATTGAACTTCTTACTCGCGTGATCACTGATGCAATTGTTGAGGGCCTTAAGGCTCGCACAGCAGCTGCGCCAGCTCCAGTTGCAACTGCAGAGGCTGCCGCAGCAGAAGCTCTTGAAACAGAGATCCTGCAAGCAGCAGCACCAGCAACCGATGCACCAGTGGAGGCATAAGTAAATTGGCTAACTATTCAGCAAATGATGTAAAGCGTCTTCGCGAAGCAACTGCAGCAGGAATGCTCGATTGCAAGAAGGCGTTAGATGAAGCAGATGGTGACTATGACAAGGCTGTTGAAATCATTCGTGTTAAAGGACAAAAGGGCGTTACCAAGCGCGAAGGTCGTTTAACTTCAAATGGTTTGGTCGTGGCAAAGGTTTCAGGTGACGTTGGCGTCATGCTAGAACTGAACTGCGAGACAGACTTCGTGGCAAAGGGCGAGCGTTTTATCGCACTTGGCGATGAAATGATCGAGCACCTACTTTCTGCTAAGTCAGCAGATGTTGCAGCATTCCTGGCATCAACCATGGCTAACGGCAAGAGTGTTCAGTCTGTGATTGATGAAGGAAATGCAACGCTGGGTGAGAAGATTGAAATTCGCAACGTTGCCGTAATTCAAGGTCCAGTTGGGCTTTATCTACACAAGACAAGTCCAGATTTGCCACCACAGGTTGGCGTTCTAGTCTCACTTGTAAAGGATGCAGCAGAAGTGGGTAAAGATGTGGCACAGCACATCGCAGCATTTGCACCACGTTTTGTTAATCGCGAAGATGTTCCAGCAGACCTCATTGAAACTGAGCGTCGACTAGCTGAGGAGACAGCTCGCGCAGAAGGTAAGCCAGAGGCTTCACTTTCAAAGATTATCGAAGGCCGCGTCACCGGATTTGTGAAGGAAGTTTCACTTATCGAGCAGGCTTTCGCTAAGGATGCGAAGAAGACTGTGAAGCAGATCCTCGATGAGGCAGGAACCGCCGTCAAGGCATTCCACCGTTTCCGCGTAGGTCAGTAAACTAAATCCCAAGGATTTAAAACGAAGTAGAGCGGGGGGAGCACCAATGCCAGGTACAAGAGGAACGTATCAGCGGGTGCTCCTTAAGCTTTCTGGCGAAGTTTTCGGTGGCGCAAAGGGCATCGGTGTTGATCCCGATGTTTTAGCAGATGTGGCAAAGCAGATTGCCGACGTTGTTCGTAGCGGAATTCAAGTAGCCATTGTTGTCGGCGGCGGTAATTTCTTCCGTGGCGCAGAACTTTCAGAACGTGGCATGGAGCGCTCAAGGGCTGACTACATGGGAATGCTTGGAACAGTGATGAACTGTTTAGCACTGCAAGACTTCCTGGAAAAAGAGGGCGTTGATACTCGCGTTCAAACAGCGATTGCGATGGGTCAAGTTGCCGAGCCATATGTTCCACGTCGTGCTATTCGCCACCTGGAAAAGGGTCGGGTTGTGATCTTTGGTGCAGGTGCCGGAATGCCGTTCTTCACAACAGATACCGTGGCAGCTCAGCGCGCACTTGAAATCGGAGCGGGGGCGCTCTTGCTCGCTAAATCTGGCGTCGATGGCGTCTACAACGCTGATCCACGAAAAGATAAGAACGCAAAAATGTTTGACACTATTTCATATGACGAGGTCTTGCAGAAGTCACTGGCAGTAGCCGATGCTGCAGCTTTCAGCTTATGTCGTGAGAACCACCTACCTATCGTTGTCTTTGACCTCATGACCAATGGAAATATTGGCCGCGCAGTACGTGGTGAAAAGATTGGAACTCTCGTTTCTTAGAACGAGAGATACATAAGGAGCACAGACCATGGCAGATGTAACCAGCGCACTTTCTGAGGCGACAGATAAAATGAATAAGGCTGTCGAAGTTGCCAAAGATGACTTCGGTGCTATTCGCACAGGCCGCGCTCACCCTGCCATGTTTAACAAGATCATGGTCGATTACTACGGCACCTACACTCCACTTTCACAACTGGCATCCATACAGATTCCAGATTCGCGAATGGCAATCATCTCTCCCTTTGATAAGGGAGCAAGTGCGTCTATTGAAAAAGCAATCCGGGAATCAGATCTCGGAGTTAATCCAGCATCTGATGGGGCAGTGATTCGGGTTAGCTTCCCGCAGCTGACCGAGGAACGCCGTAAGGATTACATCAAGGTGGCAAAAACCAAGGCGGAAGATTCAAAGATTTCAATGCGCAATATCCGCCGCACCGCGAAAGAGCTGATGGAGAAGTTAGAGAAAGATGGCGATATCGGTAAAGATGATTTGAGCCGAGGTGAGAAAGAGTTAGAGAAAATCACTTCAGATCACGTTGCTAAAATTGATGATCTGCTCAAGCACAAGGAGGCTGAACTTCTAGAAGTCTAAGACTTCCTTGAGGTTCACTTACCGTGTCTGATTTACATTCGATTAACGAGGCTATTAATAAGCGCGCTGGTCGAAAACTTCTACCCTCCATCCTGGTCAGCCTAGGAATCCTGCTCCTTGTCTGGTTATCACTTTCTACCTACCGAGTTCTATTTGCAGTTCTAGTTACCGGCGCCGTCATTCTTGGAATCCGTGAGCTCAATCGCGCCTTTACCGCGGTAGATATTCATATTCCACTCTGGTCGCTAACTACCGCCTCCATTGCACTTTGTGCTTCAACCTGGCTTGGGGGAGTATCTGGTTTAGCTGTTGCTACCGCAATCTCCTTTCCAGCACTACTTGTTCTCTTGCTACCGCGTGGAACTGAAAACTTCGTCAAGACCGCTTCTGCTTCAGCACTTGCGCTGATCTATCTACCTTTTCTAGCTGGTTTTCTAATTCTGCTCGCCCGACCTTCAAATGGCTTAGAACGAGTAATGACCTTCGTCATTCTGGTTTCATGCAATGACACCTTCGCATACTTAACTGGTGTTCTGCTAGGTAAGCATCCCCTTGCACCAAAGATCAGCCCCAAGAAAACTATTGAAGGCTCCATCGGTTCACTGATCTTCACCGTCATTGGTGGCTCACTAGCTTTTCACTACATCATGGATTCAGATTGGTGGTTAGGTGCACTAGCTGGTCTACTGACAGTCTTTGCTGCAACCGCAGGTGACCTCATTGAATCTGCACTGAAGCGTGATGTTGCAATCAAAGATATGGGCACACTCTTGCCAGGCCATGGTGGAGTAATGGACCGCCTTGATTCAGTTCTCTTTGCCGCACCTGCCTTGTGGCTCGCACTTGAAATTGTGCGCCGCGCACAAGACTCAGGGCTCTTATGACAACTAATTCAGAGTTGAAATTAGTCTTTGATGAACCAGTTCAGCGCAAGAAGGCGCCTAAACATCTGGCAGATTTTGCACCCGCAGATCGCAAAGCGTGGGCGAAGGAACTTGGTTTTCAACCATTTCGCGCAGCTCAGGTAGCAACTCACTACTTCACACATTTATCTAATAATCCTGAAGACTGGACTGATATTCCGGCAGCTGAAAGACAAGTAATTGCCGATGCCCTGACCCCCAAGATGATTGAGCTTGTTACAACTCGCACGACCGATGGCGGCATGACCCGGAAAGACTTGTGGAAGTTACATGATGGCGTGCTCGTTGAATCTGTTTTGATGCGCTACACAGATCGCACAACAGTCTGTATTTCATCCCAAGCAGGATGTGGAATGAATTGCCCATTTTGTGCCACCGGCCAGGCTGGCCTGACACGCAACTTATCGGCGGCAGAAATCACTGATCAAATCGTTGCCGCAGCACGAGCATGTGCCAATGGTGAGCTGCCAGGTGGTCCAACTCGACTTTCTAACATTGTCTTTATGGGAATGGGAGAACCACTTGCCAACTACAACGCAGTGGTACGCACACTACGCAACATCACAGATGCAAACCCTGATGGCCTTGGAATCTCTGCTCGCTCTGTTGTTGTTTCAACCGTTGGCCTGGTTCCTGGAATTGAAAAGCTGATGGATGAAGGAATCAACTGCACCTTGGCTGTTTCACTTCACACACCAGATGATGAGCTACGTGATTCATTGGTGCCAATCAATAATCGATTTAATGTTCGCGAAGTACTTGCAGCAGCTGATGCTTACGAGAAGAAGACTGGCCGACGTTACTCAATTGAATACGCACTGATTCGCGATATCAATGATCAGTCCTGGCGTTCAGATTTATTGGGAAGGTTGCTAAAGAATCGTAATGCTCACGTGAACTTGATTCCTTTAAATCCAACCCCAGGTTCTAAGTGGACCGCCTCCAGGCGAGAAGATGAAGCTGAATTTGTGCGAATTCTTGAGTCATACGGTGTTCCGGTAACAGTTCGTGACACTAGAGGGCGTGAGATTGATGGTGCGTGTGGGCAGTTGGCGGCTAGCCAGAAGAGTGAGAATTAAGAGGATTCTCCGGATTAACACCTTCTAGCCTTTCAGTGAGCTTCAGACCAGATGAGGATGCTGTCTTTACCGAGGTGATGAGCACCTATGTGGAGGTCGAGATTCCATCTAGGGCGGTGACAGGCGTGATTGCCATTGATAGTCCGAGAGGGGTGGCATACACCCAATCCTTTACGATACTGCTGTGAGCAATTTTCTCCTTGATGGCGAAGAGCAAGAGGAGACCTCTGACTCTGAACGAGGTGGGTGGTATCGAAGCCCTAAATTGATTTTTGTTCTGGCAGCAGCGCTGGTCTTTGGCGCAACAACTCTTGCTTCTAATTTCTCCATTAGCGGTGGCCGGATTGAGTATGGCCAGGGGCTATTTATAGTCAGAGCATGCGATAGCTGGATTTCAGTCGGGCTTAATCCGACAACTGCAATGTTTGACGGACTATCCCGTGTGCAGTCAGTTGAGTTGGTTGGCTTGGATCCCATTGCATGCAGTGGAAATCTATTGCGCTTTCGATTCTATGATTCATCGACAGCTACGGCTCTGCCTATGTATATAGGTGTGGTGAGTACAGATACTGTCACTGCTACATCAGAGACTGGAACAGCATCAATTCTCGCTGTCTTTGATACAACCACCGCATTTTCCAGTGGAACGTATGCAGATTACGCGGGAGCAGCCTTATCGCTAGTGAATCAAGCAGAAGTAAATATTGGTTATTCAGATAATTATTTATCTATCTCATATCTACAAAATACTGGCATCTGGAGAATTAATCTTGTTGAACCCTTATGCCCGATGGAATCGGTCTATCGCATCACCGTTGAAAGTACCTCCCAGGTGGCTTAGTATCATCGCTATGACATCTACTGTGGATATGAAAGAAGCGGCTGCCGCCTATGCCGCAGCGAGTCAATATTTTCTTAATTTAGCTCGCGGCATCACACCAGATTTATTAGATGTCCATGCAGAAAACGAATGGTCTGCGCGCCAATGTATTCATCACATGGCAGATGCTGAAGCGCAGTCATATGCGCGCCTGCGCAGGCTCATTGCAGAGCCAGCAGGCTCAATCATTCAGGGTTATGACGAATCGGCCTGGGCTAATGAGGCAAAGCTTGGTTATGTTGATGCACCGGTAGAAAATGCAATTGCGGTCTATGCCGCAGTGCGGGCAAGCTCACTGGATTTAGTTAAGCGGCTAGTGATGAGTGATTTAGAGAAGTTTGGCGAGCATAGCGAATCAGGTAAATTCACTGTGGCTAGATGGCTAGAGGCATATACCAAGCATCCATATGATCATGGTGATCAGATGGTTAGGGCAACGAAGGGTCAGGCATAAGAAGTGAAGAAGTTACAGAATTTCATTAATGGAAAATCAGTTGATAGCGCATCGGGTGAAGTTACAACTCTGATTAATCCGGCAACCGCCCAGCCTTTTGCCACCGCACCGAAGTCGAACGCGGCAGATATTGATAAGGCGATGAAGGCGGCAAGTAGCGCCTTTACTGATTGGCGTGATTCCACACCATCTGAGCGCCAGAAGGCGTTACTGAAGATTGCCGATGCCATTGAATCTAGGGCGGAAGAATTTGTAGCAATTGAATCTGAAAACTGTGGAAAGCCAGTGGGGCTTACCGCATCGGAAGAAGTTCCACCGATGGTGGATCAGATTCGCTTCTTTGCCGGTGCTGCTCGTAATTTGGAAGGTAAATCAGCTGGTGAATATATGAAGGGGATGACCTCTTTTATTCGCCGTGAGCCTATTGGAGTGTGTGCACAAGTAACGCCATGGAATTACCCAATGATGATGGCGGTCTGGAAATGGGCACCAGCTATTGCTGCTGGAAATACCGTTGTCTTGAAGCCAAGTGATACCACTCCAGCCTCCACCGTATTTATGGCACAAATCATGAGTGAATTCTTACCTGATGGTGTTATTAACGTTGTTACCGGAGAGCGCGAAACAGGTTCTTTACTTGTTGATCATGCAACACCGGCCATGGTCTCTATTACGGGTTCTGTGCGGGCAGGTATGGAAGTTGCAGCAGGGGCGGCGAAATCACTTAAGCGCGTTCACCTAGAACTCGGTGGCAAAGCTCCGGTTGTCGTCTTTAATGATGCCGATTTAGCAGCTGCTGCTGAAGGAATTGCGATTGCAGGTTTCTTTAATGCAGGACAAGATTGCACAGCGGCCACTCGCGTGCTTGTGCAAGCAGGGGTTTATGAGGAGATGGTGAAGTTATTAGCTGATCAAGCAACCAATCAGATTGCCATGGGCATGCCAAGTGAGGATGTCTTGGTGGGTCCGGTCAATAATAAGAACCAATTTGATCGAGTTAGTGGCTTTATCTCGCGCGTGCCTTCACATGCCAAAGTCGTGGCAGGGGGAGCGCCCACTAATTTAGCTGGCTACTTCATCGCTCCTACCGTTATTGCCGATCTGAAGCAGAGCGATGAATTGATTCAATCTGAAATCTTTGGGCCAGTTATCACGATTCAGAAATTCGCTGATGAAGCAGAGGCGGTGGCGATGGCCAATGGCGTTGATTACGGCCTGGCATCTTCGGTCTGGACCAAAGACCACGGGCGAGCAATGCGGATGGCTAAGGCCTTTGACTTTGGATGTGTGTGGATTAATACCCACATCCCGCTGGTGGCGGAGATGCCACATGGTGGTTTCAAGCGCAGCGGATATGGCAAGGATCTCTCCAGCTATGGCTTTGAGGATTACACCCGCATCAAGCATGTGATGAGCAACCTCAACGCTTAAGCATCTGGGCCTGTAAATTGGTTGAGAAAATCACCAAAAATTAACCGATTTATATTTGGCCTAGGGGTCAAAGAGTTACATAATTGGCCCTGCTCAACCGTCCCTTATTCCGGCAATTCAAAAGGAGCCTTAACCATGGCTAGAAAACCGCTCTCTCCAGAAGCACGTTCCATTATCAACTCTAAAGTCTCACGTCGCGCTGTCTTAGCTGGCGCCGGCGCAGTAGCTGGTGCAAGTGCGCTCGCTGCATGTGGTTCCGGTGGCGGATCTTCTGAGAACGCTATTCGTTGGGGCAACTGGCCGCTCTACCTTGATGTTGATGACTCAGGTAAGAACTATCCAACGCTGCAGGCCTTTGTTAAAGACAGTGGCATTGATGTTAAGTATCTGGAAGATTACAACGATAACGATGAGTTCTTTGGAAAAGTTCAAGCACAGCTTAAGTTAAAGAAAGATATTGGGTATGACCTAGTCTGCCCAACAGATTGGATGGCAGGGCGCTGGATTCGTCTGGGCTATGCGCAGAAGTTTGATTCCGCCAATATTCCAAATAAGTCCAATATCGTAGACACACTTGCCGCACCTTCATATGATGCAAACCGCGATTACTCACTTACCTGGCAAGGCATCATGGGTGGTTTCGGTTGGAACACAGAGAAGAATCCAAAGGGTATTCGCACCCTCGATGATCTCTTCTCACCATCGAATAAGGGAAAGATTGTTGTTCTCTCTGAAATGCGCGACACCATCGGAATCATTTTGATGGCACAAGGTGTCAACTTACAGACAGTGACCGAAGCTCAATTTATGAATGGCGTTGACTTCCTAGCCCAAAAGATTGCCGATGGTTATATCCGTGGGGTTAAGGGCAACGAATACGCCGAAGATCTCACATCAGGAGATGCGACTGCTGTTATTGGTTGGTCTGGCGATATGTTTATCTTGAAGTCAGAGAATGAAGGAAAGTTTGACTTTGCCATCCCAGAGTCAGGCGGAACTATCTCTGGCGATAATATGTTGATTCCATCAACAG
>Ga0209553_1000442_pt1 | contig 21706 bp, 18 predicted proteins | sample LauGreFBDMM110DN_2_FD_188217 | JGI IMG/M metagenome (GOLD analysis project Ga0209553, IMG submission 188217) | Freshwater lake microbial communities from Lake Michigan, USA - Fa13.BD.MM110.DN (SPAdes) (version 2) | ecosystem: Environmental > Aquatic > Freshwater > Lake | place: Lake Michigan...
ATTCGCGCACTACCGCCCCATCACTTGTTCGCCACAGCGGTGGCATCGAGTTCAGCAGCACGTTGCCGTAGCGTTTTGTGACAATTCTTGAATCAAGGATTGCCACAACGCCTCGGTCATCAATACTGCGAATCAAACGTCCCGTTCCTTGTGCCAATAAGAGTGCCGCGCGAGGTACTGATACCTGCATAAATCCACTGCCGCCGGATGCATCAGCAAGTGAAGATCGGGCAGACATCACCGGTTCATCGGGACGGGGAAATGGAATGCGATCGATGGCAACTAAAATGCAAGAATTTCCCGGAACATCAACGCCCTGCCATAGAGACATTGTGCCAAGCAAGATAGATGTCTCATCTTTAGCAAAGCGCTCTACTAGCGGCCCGACCGCATCGCCACGCTTCTGAGTGATAATCGAAATGGGTAAATCAGTGAGCACTTCACGTAGATGAGCATCGGCTGCCTCTACCCCACGCCAGGAACTAAAGAGGGCAAGGGTGCGACCGCCTGCGGCATCAATTAGTTCACCGAGTTCATCCAGAACTTCCTTACTCGGACCATCACGGCCTGGCTCCGGTAAATGTTTTGGAAGATAGAGAACTCCCTGGTTAGCAAAATCAAAGGGGGAACCAACATCTAGCATCTGCACATTTGCCGGATCAATATCTTCACTATCGGTTTCAGCATCTGAATCTGTGCCTACCACAAAACCAATACTGCGCGCCATCGCATCGAAGTTATTTCCCACAGTTAGCGTGGCAGAGGTGGCAATGACTGGCGTCTTGGTCAGTAAATTACTGCGCAAGATATGAGAGACCGAAAGCGGTGCTAAATGCAGAGTTGAAAATGTTGGCTCATACCAGAGCACATGCTCATCGCCCATCTTCAGTAACTTTCCGGCTGTCGTTGCAATCTCTTGCACCGCACCCTTCACCCGAGCCCGCTCAGCATTGCTATCAGGATCGATAATTTCATCATCGGCGCTCAGTACCTGCACAAATGCGGTGGCACTCTCTTTCAATTTTCTAATGGGAGCTTCTAACATACTTGGAATATCTTCTAGCCGACCTTGGGCTGCAAAATCACTCTTCACACTCTCACCGTAATCAGCCATCGCATCATGGAAACCATCAGCGGCTTTTGTCAGGGCATCACTTGGTTTGCCGGGTGAGTATTTACGAGCCATGGCAGCAGCTCTTTGCACCCGCCCTGATGTAAGTTCCTCTGTTACCGCCTGTGTTGTGCGATCCATAAATTCGTGGGCTTCATCCAAAATAACCGCATCGCGCTCCGGCAAAATCGGATGCGAATCCACAATCTCAATGGCCAACAAGGTGTGGTTGGTGACAACGACATCGGCCGCTTGCGCCTTTGCCTTTGCTTTAGCGGCAAAACATTGGGCGCCCCAGGCACAGACATCGGCGCCCACGCATTCCCGACCTGATAAAGAATTGGCCGCCCACACTCTGCGATCTACCTCCGGTGCATCATCACGATCACCCGATACTCCCGGGGTCTTAGCCCAAGCAATCAGCCGCTTGGCATCTTTTTCTAAATAAGAAGATTCAAGTACTAACTCTCCATCGGCATCGGTGTCATCGGCATTCATCTTCTGCAGGCAGACATAGTTGCCCACACCTTTATATATCCCATAGGTAATCTCGCGACCCAACACTTTTTCTAAAGCTGGCACAACGGCTGGTAGATCTCGCTCTACTAACTGTCGTTGCAGCGCCAGCGTTGCAGTTGCTACCAATACTTTTCGCCCATGCACAAGTGCCGGAACTATGTAAGCAAGTGATTTGCCTGTGCCCGTGCCGGCTTGGACCATGAGGTGGTGTCTATCGGTGAGTGCGTTAGCGACAGCTTCGGCCATCTCTATCTGGCCTTCGCGGGTTGATCCGCCAATAGCTTCGACTGCAGCATCGAGTGCTTTTCGCACTTGCTCAGACAAGTCGCTCATAGCCGCACTCTATCTGCCCAGAGGTTTTATCATCCACGTCAGATACATACCTGGTTATAATTCGGCGAATTCACAAGGTAAATTGCCAATAAGTCAGATGGGAAGAATGCGCAGATGAATATCTGGACTCAATGGATTGATCTCACTCTTCCCACAGGTATGAAACATCTTCAGACTGATGGCTTCATTCCTTCTGATTCACAACTTGATGAGATCGAGTTCTACGTTCCCAGCTATATGGGCGGTATCAAGACGCTGGAGATCATTCCTAAGATGAAGAGCCTTAAGGTTGTGCACCTTAACCAGGCTGGCTATGAAGAGATCTTGCCCCACATTCCGCAAGGAGTAATCCTTTGTAACGCATCAGGTTTGCACGATGTTTCAACCTCTGAGTTAGCGATAGGCCTAGCAATCGCCTCCCGCCGCGGATTTGCCGAATTTATGGATAACCAGAAGAAAGGCATCTGGCAGCGCAGAACAAAGCCAGCACTTGCTGATTCACATGTGGGAATCGTTGGCTATGGCCATATCGGTAAGCGCATCGCCTCCCTGCTAGAAATGTTTGAAACGAAGGTCACTGCCTTTACCAGAAGTGGCAGCGATGGCTCAATAAAAATTGCAGAATTTGATGATTACCTGCCAAAACTCGATGTCATTATTTTAATATTGCCACTCACCGCCGAGTCAAAGAACTTTATGAGTGCCGATCGAATCAAGAAAATGAAAGATGGAGCGACCTTGATTAACGTTGCTCGCGGGGCCATCGTCGACACCGACGCACTCGTTGCCGAACTTCACACTGGGCGAATTACGGCAGGTTTAGATGTGACAGATCCGGAACCACTTCCGGCCGGACATCCACTCTGGTCTGCCCCCAACGTCATCATCTGCCCCCATGTGGGCGGTGATAGTGAAGCTTTTGATCCGCGAGCACGCAAAATGGTGCAGGAGCAGTTAGCTCGAATAGCTAAAAACGAACCGCTTATAAATCAAATTACAGGTGCGAATTAAACCTTCTCGTTTGAGCCGGCTTTCATAGCAACTAATACCTGTAGCGCTGCAAGTCCGATGATGAAGTAGAGCGCGCGATCCCAGTTACCGGTGATGTCAAAGAGTCTTCCCAACACGATTGGTGAAGCTGTCGCCATCACATAGCCAACTGATTGCATCATGATGGACAGTGACTTGGTCTTTGCCGCATCGGCTGCGCGGAAGACAACTAGGAATAAAGCAATTGAGAAGGTCACATAAACCCCGATATTTCCCAGGATTACCCATACCCACAAGCTCATCCCAGTATCAACTGAAATTGCGAAGTATGAGATTGCCAGGAAGATTGAGAAAACAATTAACACCAGACGGAAATCTTTCCGCTTTGATGCAAAGTGAGGAACTGCCAGGCTAAGAAGGGAACCCACCAAGGTTGCTACCGCAACCAGAATTCCCGCGTTGACCAAGGTGAAGCCCTTAGTTAACAAGATAGTTGGCAACCAGGTGGCTGATGCGTAGTGAATCATGTTGAGCAAGCCAAATAAGATGGTAATTGACCAAGCAGAACTGCTCTTAAATAGTGGATTTGCCCAGAAACTTTCCTTGCTTTCAACTACATCAGAGACGGAAGAGCTAGGAATCTTGATCCACCACCACAGCGCAGTGAGCGCGCCGATAACGAACCAGGGCAGCATTGCTAGCCGCCAGGTGTAGGAAGATGCTTCTGCTAATGGAGCAGTGATTGCAAGTGAGATTGCCGCACAAGATCCCATGACAGACGCGTAGATTCCGGTAAGTAGCCCAGCATTTGAGGTGCCATTTTCTTTCACCCAGACCGGCAACATGTAGTTAAGCACAGCCACCGAGATACCTAGCGTGATTGAGAAGATCAAGATGGATGCAATATCAAAGGTAGTACGTAAGAAAAGTGAGAGCGTGAGCAGTGTGATGGCGTAGGAAATAACGCGATTGGTATTTCCCAGCCGGCTAATACTGCGCATTAAAATTGCGGAAAGTGAGAAGCAGAGCAGCGGTGTGGCAGCCAAGATAGATTCGGTAAAGACGCTGATTCCGTACTCTTCTTTAAGGATTGGTAGCAATGGGCCAATTAAAATTAGGCCCGCTCTCATATTTGATGAGATCGCAAATATCGGCAGGCCCTGCTTCAAAGTATTTTTCATGGCGTGAAACTAGCAGTCAGCACCCGGAATAAGTAGCGCTTCGGGGAGTTTTATTTGCCTTTTGCCAGGCGGAAGAGGTAGTTGATAATGAATGCAACCACATAGCCAATAGCGCTATTTACAATGATTGTCGTCGGATAGATGCTGGGCCAAAAGAGGGTGAAGCCAAGTGCGATAATGGCTCCGAGCCAACCGAATTTAGCTGCCGCACGATGTCTAGAGATAACTTTTTTCGCCATGGCAAAATGATAATCGAAAATCGCGAGTAAAGGTAGGTGACTTATCCCTAATCCAGCGCCGAAATCCGAAGGGTATAGGAACCGCTCTTCGAAAATATATTGACCGACGATTCTGAATCCAGAATGCGGATCAGAGTTTCCGAGTGGGCATTGACCCATGGCCCCGGGTAATCCCAACTCGTGATTTCTGGCCAGGGATCAGGGTTCACTCTAGAACGAAAGAGCTCCACGACATCGTCTTCAAACTCCTCGGCAATAAACTCGGCAATGACTCTCACATCGTGAGAAATAATCTCTGCGCTAACCACGTCACTGACGGGCAGCGCGGCAGCCTTACGGGTCTGATGAACTTTCCGCCGCACTTCACTGACGGCATCGGCGCTCAAAAGACAGCTGACCATCGCCTCCATCGCAGACTCCCCCTACTCGCAAATTCTGTTCCGACTCTACAACAGCGACTAATTTCTGGCATGCCAGGACCTTGGATTTCCCATTTTGAAAAGCATGTATTATCCGTCCATGCCTGCAACGCCGCTGGTTTACCCGTTCACCTTCGGGGATCGCTCGATGGCAGATCTCCTGGGTGGAAAAGGTGCCAATTTATCTGAGATGACACGGATGGGTCTTCCGGTACCACCGGGATTTACCATCACCACCCAAGCCTGCCGCGAGTTTCTGGCATCCGGTGTAATTCCAGCTTCCCTCTCTGGTGAAATTCAGAGCGCGCTAGGCGAACTCGAAAAGATGCTCGATAAGAAATTTAGCGATCCAAAGAATCCACTCTTAGTTTCCGTTCGTTCCGGTGCAAAGTTTTCCATGCCAGGCATGATGGAGACAGTTCTCAATGTCGGCATGACACCAGAAGTTGCGCAAGCAATGGCAGAACAAACCGGCGATGCCAAATTTGCCTGGGATTCCTATCGCCGCTTCATCGATATGTTCGGCCGCATCGTCTGTGACGTTCCACCGGCAGATTTTAAGAAAATTGAAGCCAGAATTCTGGAATCAAATTCCGTAAATAGCATTCAAGAATTGACTGTCGATGGCCTAAAAGCGCTGGCACAGGCTCTCATTAGAGAGATTGAAGCCCAGACTGGTAAGGATTTTCCGACAGATCCTCGTCAACATCTGATTAGTTCGGTGGAAGCAGTTTTCCACTCTTGGAATTCAGAGCGCGCTCAGATTTATCGCCAACGTGAGCGCATTCCATCTGATTTAGGAACTGCCGTAAATATTCAATCTATGGTCTTTGGAAATCTCAGCGATGATTCTGGAACTGGCGTTGCCTTTACTAGAAACCCGGCCACCGGTGAAAATGGTAGCTACGGTGATTATCTAGATCGTGCCCAAGGTGAAGATGTGGTTGCTGGTATCCGCAACACCATGACTTTAGTTGAGATGAACGATCGCGAGCCAAAGGCTTTTGAAGAGTTAGAGCGAGTGATGTCACTTCTGGAAAATCACTACCGAGATCTATGCGATATCGAATTTACGGTCGAGCGCGGAAAACTCTGGATCCTGCAGACTCGCGTTGGAAAGCGCACCGCCGAAGCAGCCTTCCGCGTTGCGCTACAACTTGTCGATGAAGGCAAGATTTCTATGGATGAAGCTCTCTCTAGAATCTCTGGTGAGCAGCTAGGTCACCTGATGTTTCCGCAATTTGATTTGGCCGGACAGGTGACCGAAATTGCCCGCGGCATCCCAGCCTCAGCAGGCGCGGCCGTCGGTGAAGTTGTCTTTGACTCCAGACGAGCATTTGATTTAGCACGCGCCGGCCATAAGGTAATTCTGGTTAGACGTGAGACCAGCCCTGATGATTTAGTGGGAATGGTTGCTTCTGAAGGAATTCTCACCAGTCGCGGTGGCAAGACTTCTCACGCGGCTGTGGTGGCTCGTGGCATGGGTAAGACAGCGATCTGTGGAACAGAGAGCATCTCAGTTGATGAGCGGGCAAACTTATTTACCGTCGGCGCTCTCACCGTCTATGAAGGTGAAGTCATCTCCATCGATGGCACAAGTGGAATTGTTTACTTAGGCGCACTGCCTACCATCGCCTCCCCTGTTACCGCCTACCTAGAGGGCAAGCTTGATGCTAATTCGGCGCAGGCAACGCCGGTGGTAAAGGCAGTTGATCGCATTTTGCAGCATGCCGATGCCTCACGCGTACTACGCGTAAGAACTAATGCTGATACCCCAGAAGATGCCGTACGCGCCCGCATTCTTGGCGCCGAAGGTGTGGGGTTATGTCGCACCGAACATATGTTCCTAGGACCACGCCGTGCCTATGTGGAGAGCTTGATTTTGGCTGAGAATGAAGAGGCCCAGCGTGGAGTGATCGCTGAAATGGAACCACTACAACGCGGAGATTTCGTCGGCATCATGATGGCGATGTCTGGACTTCCGGTGACCATCCGCCTGCTTGACCCCCCACTACATGAGTTCTTACCTAATATCGCAGAGTTAAGTGCTGAGATGGCGCGTGCGGAAGCACTCGGGGAAGAAATTTCTCCGCGCCAACAAGCAGTCTTTAGCGCAGTTAAGCGTCTGCATGAATCTAATCCGATGCTTGGCCTTCGTGGAGTCCGTCTTGGAATTCTAATTCCAGAACTATTTAAGATGCAGGTGCGCGCACTTGTGCATGCTTGCCTTGAAGTTCGAAAGCTGGGCCATAATCCGATGCCAGAGATTATGGTGCCACTTATTGCTTCTCAGCGAGAGCTGCTCTATCTGCGCAAGACTCTGGAAGAAGAAATTACTAGTACTCTTACCGGCACCGGTCAACACTTTGATATTCCGATTGGCAGCATGATTGAAACACCACGCGCTGCTATGACCGCCGGCAAGATTGCCGACCATGCCGACTTCTTCTCATTTGGAACAAATGATTTGACCCAGATGACCTGGGCCTTTAGCCGCGATGATGTGGAGTCCAGCTTCTTGCCGCGCTACTTAGATTTAGAGCTACTGCCCTTTAACCCATTTGAATCACTGGATCAAGATGGGGTGGGGCTCTTGGTGCGCATTGCCACCGAACAAGCCCGGGCGCGCGTCTCTGATTTCAAGCTTGGTGTGTGCGGTGAACATGGTGGAGATCCACGCAGTATTCACTTCTTCCACTCTTTAAACCTTGATTACGTCTCCTGCTCGCCATTTAGAGTGCCGATAGCGCGCTTAGAGTCAGGCCGAGCAGTGGTCTTGGAAAATATGGCGGGCCCAGCAAGTTCTAGTACTTAAAAGCCAAGTACAGATTTTTTAATCTTCCGGACGAGTAAGGCCGTTCTCTTTCCAGTAATTACGTCCTGGAATCCCCCACTCAAGGAAGAAATCTCCGACAGTTTTGCATAGCTCGCTATTGACACCGTTGACGGTCTCAATAATGGACTCGGCTCGAGTGGCAGCATGCTCCATAAAGCGCTTGAAATCTGCGGCATCGGCAAAGAGTGAATCCTCTGACTTAGGATTACGAATAGCTAATTGTTGATGTAGCGCCTCACGAGCCTCTTCGCCTAAGAAGGTAATACGAGGTCCCTCTTTTGTCTCAAACTGGAGCACAAGTGGATCGCTATAAGGATTTTCAACGATATTTCCATCGATATCCAGTGAACCAGAGTCCTTCACCTTAATCTTTTCCAGCTCTTCAAAATCAAGTCCGGTACCGACCAGGCTAAGCATTAACAAACGCACGACCGGGTCAAAATCGCCCTTCTTGCTATTTGCAATATGTGGACGTGGCACAGAGGTGAACTGCTTTACCCAAGGAACATCTACTCCGTGAAACGCCCACCAAAGCTTTGGTCCCAAGATTAGGGCCGCAAGTTGGACGGAAGTTAAATCCTGGTGCAGCTGTAGATACTTCTGGTTCAGTAGCTCTGCGGTCAGCGGATCAGCTTGTCCAGCCTTCAGCGCTGCCTCTAAATCTCCATCGCAGACTTCGCGAGAGAATCGGTCAAGGGTTGTGATCGCGCTGCGGATCCAAATATCTGGTTTTCTAGTGCGCTCAGCCAAAATGCAGGCAACGCGCATTACCGAAGGAATTTCTAAGAGTGAGAGTTCGCGTCGATTCTTAAGACTTCTGCGCGCTACTTCATCTGCTGATAAGTATTCAATAATTGATTCTGCTGTTTCATAGCCAGGAAAATAAGTACTACCGGTTTCATACCTTATAGCCATGGTGGTGCATCCTTTGCGATTTCAACCTCATTGACCTTGGCCGCAATATCTTTAGCGATGAAGTGATCCCGAATTTCAACTGTGGCGCGTGTGACGCCTTCAACCTGTTCTACTCGACGTCGTATCTCTTTGCCGATTGAGATGGCAAATGGAGATGGGCAGAGAGGCGAGGTCAGGTGGTAACGGATAATCGCGTTACCACCCTCCCTCAGCTCTACTTCATCAATCATGCCTAACTGAGCCATGGTCTTGCGGATTTCAGGATCGGGAACGCTACCTGCCGCAGTACGAATCTCTTCTTCGATACTCATGGATGTTGTAGACATGGCTTCTTTCTTGTTTAGTAACTATTAGTGACTAATTGGTCGCTTAAGAATTAAGCACCGACGTAGGTAGCAGAGTTCGCAAGGAATTCCTTACGACGCTGGCTAAATTCATCGTTCTCGATCTTCTTGAGCTTTGCATCGGTGTCAATGCCGTATAGACGTGCGACGTTTCCACCGATGATTTTTGCCTTGATTTCTGGAGTTAACTGAACACCGAACTCTTCAGCAATATCGTCTGGGATCTGGTATTCCATGAATTCATCAAGAATCCAGTGTGGGTACCAAATTGGGAAGTCTGTTCCCCAGATGATGCGGTCTTCGCCGAGCCAGAAGAGCAGGTTCGCCATCATTTCACCGAAGTAGCGAGGACGCTTGTGAATAAATGCGTTCGCAACTGCAAGTGATGCATACACGTTTGTTGAACGTGCAGCAATCCAGCAGAACTCATCCAAACGTGGAAGACCAATGTGATCCACAATGAAGTTAAGTTCTGGATAGAGTGATGATGGTTCGTCAATGTCATAGACGTCGAACTTCTCCATTGAAAGAGGCTCTACTGCAGGGCCCTTATGGAAGTGCATGTTCTTAACGCCCATTGCAATTGCTTCTTCATAGCAAGGGAATACAGCTGGATCATTTGCTTTCCAACCGCGTGATTCTCCGCGCCATTCAGCGGTGTACCACTTGAAACCCTTCATGCCATCGCCTTCAACCTGCTCCCGCATGTGACGAGTTGCGTTCTTATCGCGTGGATCTACTCCACCAAGTCCGATAAGACGCTCTGGTGCGCGAGCAACCATCTCAGCATTGCGCTTTGAGTTTGTAAATCCTGTGTGATAGAAATCTGATAAAACTTGTGTTGACAAAATAGCCATATCCATCTCACCGCGTACGAACATGTGGTGGAGATACCAATCTGGATCTACTTTGCGGAACTCCTTATCGAAGTCCATAGTCCACTTTGGATCTGGTGGATTAAAGCCGCTTTGAAACGCGTAAAATGTTTCAGCAAAAGCTAAACCATATTCATTTTTAATATTCTCTTTGCTTGCATCCCAGAAACCGGTATGCGCATCGAGAACAAAATTGCCATCCTTCATGTGTTCCCTTTCTTCTTGCACACGAAATGTGTTTGGGAAAATGTAAGTGATAGCGATGCTCTTCGCAAGGCGAAAATTAGGTGATTTGCAGCGCTATATGGTATTGAATGTAACAATCTGATAACGAAGAGTTAGGCTAAATGCCCGTCTTGGTAGAGCCAAGATTTCTCGGCTGGCAGCTTGAGAAGCAGGCTCTTACCGGCCGGCAACCCCTGGCTGCGCGGGATCTTTACCGAGATAGGAAATCCCCCAGAGACGCATTTAAGAACTCGAACGCTACCGAGATCATCATGGCCCAAAAGCTCTGCCTCAATTACGTTCTCGCCCGCACCTGTTGCCAGGGTGATGTACTCGGGACGAATTCCCACTTCCATCGCCTTGCCTTGCACCTGCGCATTGGCAGAACCAGTCTTTAACTTTGTGGAACCAAAGTAGATCTCGCTGGATTTAGCTTCCACCGGCAAGAAATTCATGGCTGGTGAGCCGATGAAGTTACCGACATACTTTGAATTAGGCTTTTCAAATAGCTGCTCTGGCGTTCCGCGCTGGATTACTTCGCCAAAGCTCATGACCAGCAACTCATCAGCAAAGGTCATCGCCTCATACTGATCGTGGGTCACATAGATAACGGTCAGGTTATTAATCTTATTAATAGCCTTGATCTTCTTGCGAAGCTCAAATTTAGATTGTGGGTCAATCACAGTCAGCGGTTCATCCATCAGTAGCGCACTGACGTCATCGCGGACTAGACCGCGCCCAAGTGAGATCAGCTGCTTCTCATCGGCGCCGAGCTTAACTGCCGAGCGACCCAACTTATCTGTGATATCTAAAATCTCAGCAATCTCATGGACTCTGGCCTTAATCTTCTCAGCTTTCCAGCCGCGACAGACCAATGGGAATGAGAGATTTTCATAGACTGACATAGATCTGTAAATGGTTGGGAATTGAAAGACCTGGGCAATATTTCGTTGCGCCGTAGGAGTATCAGTAACATCTTGATCATCAAAAAGTAAACGGCCCTGGTGCGGGGTTACTAGACCTGAGATGGTGTTAAGAATTGTTGTCTTGCCACAACCAGAAGGGCCAAGTAAGGCATAGGTCTTACCAGATTCCCAGACCATATCCAGGGGCTTAAGCGCCCAGGTTGATTGGTCTTTATCTTTGTTATAGGAGTGCCCAATATTTGAGAGCGTAATTTTAGCCATCGTTACTCCCCTGCGCTATCTGGTGAGACACAGAGCGCCCCGTTGGTTTCGAATAAGAATAATCGGTTGCCAGGAAGTTCAATCGAGATTGATTCCCCGACCTTTACATCATGGATACCTTCCATTTGCAGAACTACTTCACCGGCTGGAGTATCAACATAGACCAGGGTCTCTGAACCAGAGACTTCTACCAAGGAAATTACTCCCTTCTCGCCACCAGATTTTGCACTCACAATGTCATTTGCGCGGATACCGACTTCATAACGACCCTCTTTGAAGTTCTTCATCTTCGCCGGGATTGGTTGCGAGTAACCATCGCTAAATCGAATTTCGCCAGCTGCGAGTGAGACCGGCAAGATGCTCATTGGCGGATCGCTGATTACGCGCGCCACAGTTGTCGACTGCGGCTGCTCATAGACCTCTGTTGGGCTACCAAATTGAACGATTCGTCCCTCGTGCATGACCAAAATTTCGGCGCCAAGAATCAGAGCCTCCGGAGGTTCAGTGGTGGCATAGATTGTCACGGCATCTTTTTGCGAGTTAAAAATTTCCTTGAATTCAACTCGAAGTTGTTCGCGTAGCTTGTAGTCAAGGTTCATCAGTGGCTCATCCAGGAGCATGATGTGAGACTTGCGTGATAGCGAGCGAGCTAACGCCACCCGCTGTTGCTGGCCACCTGATAGTTGTGATGGTTTGCGATCAAGGTAATCACTAAGTCCAACCTTGTTGATTGAGGCTAGAGCAACTTCGCGTGCCTCTGTCTTCTTTAACCCTTTACGAAGTAGGGGGAACTCAACATTTTGTAGAACTGTTTTGTTGGGATAGTTAATAAACTGCTGATAGACCACAGCCACATCGCGCTCCCAGATTGGCTTCTCATCAAAATCCACACCATTCATGGTGATTTCACCGCTATCGATCGGCAACAGACCGGCAATAGCGCGCATCAGCGAAGTTTTACCTGATGTAGTACGTCCAATCAGGATGTAGATACGGCCAGGCTTAAATTCAAAGGAGATATCGTCCAGGATTACGCCATCTTTCTCGGTGGTTACCGAGACGTTTTTAAGTATTAAAGACACTTGTTACCCCTCATCGAACCGCTCCGCCAAGGTTTCCACGAGATAAGAATCGTTCAATCACAAATGCTAGACCGACCAACGGAATGATTGAGAAGACGGTGGAGGCGGCCAAGATCCAATATGGCGTCACTGTTCCGTTGAGGGCGATCACAGCAACTGGCAAGGTAAGTACCTTGGTTGCGGTCAGGGTGAGTGCGAAGAAGATATCGTTCCAGCCAAAGATAACGCAGAACATGCCAGCGACAGTCAGACCTGGCTTAGATAAAGGCAAGATAGTTCTAAAGAAGGCCTGGATCGGATTACAACCCTCAAGCATCGCCATCTCATCGATCTCGCGCGGAAGTGCGTTAAAGAAATCAACCATCAACCAGACCACAATCGGCATCAAGCCGGAGGTAAGAACCAGAATTAGCCCCAAGTGAGTATCGAGAAGTCGAAGCTCTTTAAGTAAGAGGAAGAATGGAATAGCTAGAACTACCGGCGGCATGATGCGCTGTGAAACGAAGAAGAAGATGATGTCGGCGTTGCTGTAGTTCTTCCAGCCATAGGTAAAGCGGGAAAGTCCGTAAGCGGCCAATGATCCGAAGATCAGTGAGATTGCAGTAGCACCTGCGGTCACGATGAGGCTGTTCAGCGTTGGTGTCAGCAGATTTGTCAGTGAATCTGGACCAGGAAGAATCGCCTTCCAACCAATCAGGCTTGGTTGGAACTCCAAGAATGGAATAAAGGTTGCGCCATTAACTACGGCAGATTCTGGCTTAAAGCTGGTGGTAATTGCCCACATGATTGGGAAGAGAACGAAGAGGCTCCAGATTGTGATGAAGGTGGCCTTTAAGACTTTATACATCAGTTAGATCCCCCGAGGCTTCGATAGGCGGGCAAAGACTTTTCCGATAATAGTCAGAGTAAGAATTGCCAGAATCAAATACATCAGTGCCAGTGTGGAACCGTATGCAATCTGAAAGTCCTGCAAACTGCGCTGGAAGATATAGGCCGCCGGTGTTTCGGTTGCATTTCCAGGACCACCTCTGGTCATGGTAAAGACTGAGTCGAAGATCTTCGAGGCATCAATTAAACGAATCATGATTGCACCAATACTGATTGGCGCCATCATTGGGAAAGTCACGCGCGCAAATGTCTTCCATGCACTAGCGCCATCAATTGCCGCTGCCATAAATGGTTCTTTCGGAAGACTGAGAAGTCCGGCCAAGAGAATGAGGAACATAAATGGAGTCCACTGCCAGACTTCGACGATCGTGATTGCAATGTTAGCTGGTCCACTTTCGGTGAGCCAGTTAACTGGGTTGAGACCAACACGTGAGAGAAGTCCATTTAGTGCACCAATATCTTCAGTGAAGATTGAGCGCCAGATGATTGCCATTAGCGATGGTGTTGTCATCATTGGAATCAACCAGAGAACTCGGAAGAAGCGTCGCGCTGCAATTCCCTTCCAAGCGAAGAGCGCGATGGCGAAGCCGAGTGCATACTGAATTGCTACAGTTAAAAATGAGAGATAGAAGAGTCTGAGAAGTGATCCCCAGTAGCGGGTGTCGCGAACCATCTCGGACCAGTTTTCGCCACCAATAAAATTAAGTCCTGATTGAGAAACGTTCCAGCTTGAAAAAGTCACACGAATCGTGAAGAGAAGCGGGAAGATAATAATTGCAATCAGCAAAATTAAGCCTGGAAGAAGGAAGAAGCGTGGGTAACCTTTTTTCACTGAATTCCTGCTCCACTTCTGCCCGATACTGAAGGGGCTATAAAACCATTACACGGGTCAATATGCAAAACTCATGGGTGTCGCGCGGCCAAAAAATTTGACCGCGCGACACCTTTAAACGAGTTACTTACTTGACGTTATCTTCAAGTGCAATCACGTTCGTGTATGCAGACTTCACCTTAGTGATGCCTACACGCTTTGTAATTGCATTCCACTCTTTAGCAGCCTCATCGAGTGCCTTTTGTGGTGTTGCTTGACCCGCAAGGGCCTTTGCAACAGCATTTTCCATAGCTGTCATGTAGTCAGAAACGCCAGGAACGCGGAGGTCGAACACACGGTTGGTGTTCTTCTCGTAGTTCTGCATTGTTCCAAGCCATGAATCTACTGCTGGCTTGCCCCAATTCATTTCCTTTACCCAGAAGTCAGAAGTGAAGTCTTCTGTACGTGAAGGGTTTACGCCCATATCTCCAATTGTGAGATCGAGCTTGTGGTTGGCCTTATTTGCCCAGAAGCAGAGGTAATCAAATGCCATCGCCTTTGAAGGTGATGCAGCTGTTACTGCTGATGACCAACCCCATGCGATGTATGGCGCATAGTTGACTCCACCCTTAGGTGTATCCCACTTCTTTGTAACGCGGTTCCAGACTTTTTCAGCACCTGGAAGAGGTGCAGCCTTTACCTTGTTCTTGATTGGGCTTGTTGGCTCATTTGACTTTGACCATGCATCATCCCATGTGTAAGAAAGAAGTGAATCTCCACGACCAAAGGATTCGATTTCCTTTGAAAGGTCGAAGTTCTTTCCACCGACTGGCATGAACTTGGTTGCTTCAACGAAGTCAGTTAGACCAGCAACGAAGCCTGGGTTGTTGACCTGTGGAACCATGTTTTCATCGAACCAGAATCCACCCTTAACGTTTGGATTCTTTGCATATGGTGCAACGCGGTCGATAAATGCACCGAACATCAGACCACCCTTTTGAGTGATTTCTGTTGTTCCAGCGAACTTAAGTCCTGCTGGTTGACCTGCTGGCTTGTAGCCATTGAATGTCTTTGCGTGAAGGTTGTATTCCTTCCATGTCTTTGGAACTGCAAGCTCTTTTCCAGTCTTTGACTTGTAGAAAGCCTTTGCAGCTGCATTCTCGTAGACATCTGTACGGTACTTAAGGAAGTGACGATCAGCGTCAATACCGAAGAGCTTGGTCTCACCATCCCACTTGTAAAGTTCCTTGTACAAAGGTGTAAGGGTTGCTAGTGAACCCTTGCCCTTGGTTACTGAATCTGGAACCTTTGCGTAGTAAGAATGGAAATCACCAATCTGGTATGAACCATTGAATACAACATCGTACTGATTTGTATCTGTCTGGTATGAACGAAGCTGCTTAGCGTAGAGGTCACCGAATGAGACGTGCTCAACTTCAACCTTTCCACCTGTTAGCTCTTCGAACTGCTTAGCGTGAAGCGCTGTTGGCTTACCCATGTTAGGGATTGCGTGTGTTAGAACACGAAGAGTCTTACCTGAGTAATCCTTCTTTGATGTCTCATACCAAGAGCAAGCATCGTCGCCATCTGCTGTGGTAGCAACGTTTGCGTACTCAGCACCGTATGCCTTGTATGAAACTTCTTGGCCTGGTGTACGTGTAAGAGTTCCAGCTGCAGATGCAGGTGTGATTACTACTACTGATGCAGCCAGAGCAACTGGAAGTGCAATAGCGAGTAATGACTTAACTTTCTTTGTGAACATAAAATTCCTTTCAGGAATATTTCTTGAGAGAGTTCTTAAAAGTTTCAATTAATTAGATTAAAAGAAACCCGGCTTCCAAGATTAACAAGCATCTCCCCGGAATTCTCTCCGAGGTTCCCTCGCAACTTTTGGCTCGGGCCAAATCGTATGTAAAAGATGGCCCTAGGTAAAGCCGAACTGGCAAATTTGATTACCGGCCTACCGTCGAGTAACGCCTGGGATAAAAGGTTTATAACAATTTGATAACACAATAGTGATAACAATTTGATAACACAAGCAGAAATTACGGAATCAGAATGAGCTTGCCACTGGTCTTGCCACTGGCCAGATCATCGTGTGCCGCATACGCATCACCCAGGGCGTAGCGCTTATCAATGCGGACCGTTAACTTGCCTTTGAGTAATAAATCAAAGATCTCATCGCAGCGCCCCTTAAACTCGGCGGCATCTGCCACGTAATGGGCAAGTGTTGGTCTGGTAAGAAAGAGCGAGCCGGAAGAATTCAATCGCATAATTTCAAATGGTGGAACAGCTCCGCTTGCGGCGCCAAAGAGCACCATCATGCCGCGAGGTTTCAGACAAAGTAGTGATTGATCAAAAGTTTTTGCGCCCACTCCGTCATAGACCACATCTACGCCGCGGCCACCAGTAATTTTCTTCACTTCTTCCACGAAATCTTCTTTGTCATAGCGAATCACATGTTGCACACCTAGTGCGCGAACAGTTGCTTCCTTGGCCTCCGTTGATGTCGTACCAATTACGGTTCCACCTTTAAGCAAAATTAGTTGCGCAATCAAACTTCCAGTGCCGCCGGCGGCAGCATGTACAAGTGCGACATCCCCAGGCTTGATTTCATAAGTGGAGTTGGTCAGATAATGGCCAGTAATTCCCTGCAACATAAATGCTGCAACCTCTTCTAGCTCAAGGCCGGGCGGAACGATTGCCGCTTTTGCCTCTTCCACAATTGCATATTCGGAGTAACTTCCCAGCGCCCAGGTCCAGGCAACACGATCTCCAACTTTGATAGTTGCGACATCGCTACCCACTGCTTCCACAACTCCAGCACCTTCCATGCCTGGGGTATATGGCGTAGTCATGCCATAAACGGGATTTCCATTGCGTTGGTAGATATCTACGAAATTAACTCCAGCAGCGGCCACCTTCACCGATAGCTGGGTACCCGTAGGGGTAGCGATAGGTGCATCTACCAATTGCAAAGTCTCGGAGCCACCGAACTGCGCGATTTCTATCTTTTTCACGAGCAGTTCATCTCCTTTGATGAGGTGGTTATCCGAGACTTTGCAAGGTATTACTTAGAACTTCTTTAGGGTTTCTTAACTTTGATATTAAGGAACCAGAATTGCGCGACCCTTAACCTTGCCAGCGTTGAGGTCGTGCAGAGCCTGATCGGCATCCTTTAGCGCGTACTCGACGGTGGATAGGTGAACCAACCCACGCTCAGCAAGTGACATCAGCTCGTTTAGATCTGCCCATGTTCCCACCAAGTTACCGACGATATTGCGCTCAGTTGTAATGAGATCGAGCGCTGAAATCTGGATATCTTCACCGTAACCAACGATGTAGTAGTTACCAAGTGCGCGAGTCATTGCCAGACCCTTCTTGATTGAACCCTTCTCACCTACGAAGTCGATTACCGCTTCAGCGCCGAAGCCCTTTGTCAGCTGCAGAACAGCTTCCACTTCATTGCCATCAGCCTTAATGACGTGATCGGCCCCGCTCTCTTTAGCCAACTTAAGTGCCATATCTGACATGTCGACCACAATAATTTCAGCAGCGCACATTGCCTTCAGGCATTGAATACCAATATGTCCAAGTCCACCTGCACCAATTGCAACCACAAACTGACCTGGTAATAGTGTGCGAGAGGCTTTCTTAGCAACGTGATAAGCGGTAAGACCAGCATCTGCATACGCTGCAACTGCCTTAGGAGCTAATGACTTTGGAAGCGCAACAATGTTACGAACACTTGTGACAAGTGCTTCCGCGTATCCACCATTCTCACTTACTCCTGGGAATGTTCCGGTGCCGTGCATATCTTCACCGCGACGGTGCTCAATTTCAAAACCAGAAGATAGACGTGGGTGCAAAATTACTGGATCACCTTTTTTAAGACCGAAAACTTCGGAACCAACTTCTTCCACCCAACCAGCGTTCTCATGGCCCATGATGTATGGAAGTAGGGTCTTGCCATCTAGATCCATACGAGATCTCCACTGACCTTCAATGACGTGGAGGTCGGTGCGGCAGACGCCAGCGCCACCAATCTTTACGAGTACATCTGTGGGCTTAGTAATCTTTGGATCTGGAACATCCTCATATGTGACCCAGTTACTTGCAGTAAGAGACTCGTCGTATTTATGAAGTACTGATGCTTTCATTCTTTCTTTTCCTTTTCCTAAAAGTTGGCCCGACCTTGGGACGCAAATGTAAGGTTAGTAGCAAGAAATTTCAAGGCAGCGCCGTGCGTTCGGTGATGTGTGACTCACATCAATACTGCCGCCAGCGGCGGAATACATACTTATTACAGCGTGCTAAGCCCGAGCGGCACAAAGGCGCTAGAGCTCAAGCAGTCGCAGCGCTGCAAGAGCGCTATCAAAACCCTTATCTTCTTTACTCCCCGCGCGCCCACACCGATCAATAGCTTGCTCGAGGTTCTCACATATGAGCACTCCATAGCCGATTGGCTTTGACCACTTTAACTGCACATCAATCACGCCTTGGGTAACGCCTTGGCAGACATAATCAAAGTGCGGGGTATCACCTTTAAGTACCAACCCCACAGCAACGACCGCGTCATATCCCTTTTCGAACATCTTCTGGGCGGCAAGTGGAATCTCAAAAGATCCTGGCACATAGATGGTCTTAATCTTCTTCACATGGGCAGCTTCAAGTGCGCGCATAGCGCCGGCTACTAAATCAGCACAGATCTCCGGATGCCAGGAAGAGGAGATGATGGCAACTTTTGCTTTAGGTAGTTTTGGAACCGTGATTGCAGGTGCTTTTCCGGCCATTTATTTACTCCCACTCGTGCGAAGGTGACCAAGGCGTTCGGCCTTGGTGGATAAGTACTTTTCATTAAATTCATTTACTTCAATTGCCAGCGAACGTTGCTCACACTTAATTCCGCTATCAGTCACAGCACGCATCTTCTCAGGGTTATTTGTCAGCAGCGTAATCGCCTTAACTCTCAGGCTTTTCAGGATTGCAATTGCTTCCGACCAATCGCGCGAGTCAACGAGGTGTCCTAATTCCAGATTGGCATCGACGGTGTCTCGGCCATTGTTTTGCAAGGTGTATGCCTTGAGCTTTTCGGTTAGGCCAATACCGCGCCCTTCGTGATCTCGCATATAGATGATGTAGCCACAGCCATAGGCTTCAATAGCAGCGATTGCGGCATCTAGCTGTTGACCACAATCACAACGCTGTGAATGCACCACATCACCGGTGAAACATTCGGAGTGAATGCGCACTAATGGCACTTTATCCTCATGGCAATAACGCATCACTACTTGTTCGCGGTGTTTTAGCGATGGATAGGTAGCGATATCCCACTCTGCGTTGCGCAGTGGCACTTGCACCCATTCAAATTCATGATCAACCAGCTGCACCGCTGCTGAAACATGACCAAGTTTGATTTCATACTCACGAATATCTGCAATAGAAATAATAGGAATCTGATGTTCGGTCGCAAAATCAATCAGCTCTTGCCCGCGCGCCATCGAACCATCTGCTGCCACAATTTCAGAAAGTAGCGCCGCCGGATAGGAACCGGTGAGCTCGGCAAGTGCCACACCCGCCTCCGTATGTCCTTGGCGCGCAGCTAAGCCATCGCTATGTGCGATAAGTGGATACACATGCCCGGGACGGATGAAATCAGAGTGCGCCGTTACATCACTTGCTAGCGCTCTGATAGTTGCGGTGCGCTCTTGCGCACTTACTCCGGTGGTAACACCAAGTGCTAGATCGACCGAGACGGTAAAGGCTGTCTTTCGCACATCTTGATTCTGTTCAACCATATAAGGAAGTCGCAGACGTTGTGCTTGGGCCGCGGTTATTGCCACACAGAGAATTCCAGTTGTGTGGCGCACCATAAATGCAGTCTGCTCAACGCTGGCGTGTTCGGCCAACATAATGAGGTCTCCCTCATTCTCGCGATCGTGATCATCAACGACAATGATCATCTCTCCCCGACTAAAACGCTCGAGGCTATCGGCAAAGTTAATTTCCACCAGCAACCCCTTTCTTAAGGAGGCGCTCAACGTACTTCGCCAAGATATCGACTTCCAAGTTCACCTTTGAACCAGCACGCTTTGCTGACAAGTTGGTATTGGCAAGTGTTTCTGGAATCAGCCAGACGCTCACAACATTGCTGGCATCATCGAGTGAACCAACGGTCAGTGACACACCATCGAGTGTGATTGAACCTTGTGCCACCACATACTTCATTAGCTCTTTCGGCAACGTGATATCCAACTGCGCCCACTTTTCGCCCGGAGTCAGTGCCACAACTTCGGCCACACCATCGACATGTCCCTGCACAATATGTCCGCCCATGCGCATATCAAGCTGGGCCGCTAACTCTAAGTTCACAGGTGAACCCACTTCTAATTCAGAAAGTGATGTCAGGTTCAGCGTCTGCACCATGACATCTGCGGTAAAGGAATTGGCGGTGATGGATGTGGCGGTAAGACAGACACCATTAACTGCAATTGAATCACCAATAGCTAAGCCAGTTACTGACTTTGGCGCTGCAATAGTAAAGATGGCAGAGCTTTCGCCGCGAGTAACTGATAGCACTTCGCCGAGTTCAGTAATAAGTCCAGTAAACATCTATCGCCCCTTCACAATTCGGTAATGGGATTTGGCATCGCTGCCGAACTGTGCAACTGATATCAGCTCTAGCCCAATGTGATCTGCCAGCGTGGAAATGCCGAGATGGCTGACAAATTCTTTGCCAGCGCCGAGCAGTTTTGGTGCCTGATATATAACCAGTTCATCGATATTGCCAGTTGCCATCAGGGCAGAGCCCAACGTTGGTCCTGCTTCTACTAGTACCTGGTTAAATCCTTCATCGCTAAGAATTTTCAAAAGTTCAGGAATCGACTTTGATTTCACAGTAATGGTGCGGGCTTGGTCATCAAAAACATTATGTGTAGGTGGCACCACTTGCTCACCGCAAACGATGCGCACTGGGCGCACATCATGGCCACTAGGTATCAAATGCGGATTATCAATAAGTGCGGTATTTGTGCCAATCAAAATGGCATCAGATTGTGCCCGCAGCAGCTGCACATCTTGCCTGGACTCCGGACCGCTAATCCATTGCGATGTGCCATCAATTGCCGCCACTTTGCTATCTAGCGTCATTGCAACTTTCCAGATCATCAGCGGGCGACCCAGTGATTGCTTAGTCAGCCATGCTCGCTGCATAAATTCCAGCGGCGCGCTCGGCTGATGTTCAACCGTGATTCCAGCATCAGCTAACAGCTTTGCTCCCCCGGTGGCAATTGGGTTGGGATCAGTAATGGCATAAACAACTTTGGTAATTCCAGCATCAATGATTGCTTGCGTGCAAGGCGGCGTTGATCCGGTATGTGCACATGGTTCAAGTGAAACAACCATCGTGGCACCGCGCGCTGCAGCTCCTGCTTTTTTGAGTGCAACAACTTCGGCGTGATCTAGTGATTGCGTGCGATTGTGAAAACCATCGGCAATAAGTGCACCCTCTGCTGAATAGATAGCAGCTGAAACATTTGGGTTGGGGTAGCTCACACCCAAGCCGGCACGGCTGAGCGAGCATAGATGCGCGTAGGCGTCATCGATAAACATGGTGCACCGATTCCGCTGTTATCTCTCATCCGGACTTTAACCGTCGGTCTCAGAGTTTCACTGAGTCAACCGCCCACTGGATGTGTGCGGGTCGCGGACTATAACCGCCGGTTCGAAATTACATCGACCCCGATAACAAC
>Ga0209553_1000443_pt1 | contig 21693 bp, 36 predicted proteins | sample LauGreFBDMM110DN_2_FD_188217 | JGI IMG/M metagenome (GOLD analysis project Ga0209553, IMG submission 188217) | Freshwater lake microbial communities from Lake Michigan, USA - Fa13.BD.MM110.DN (SPAdes) (version 2) | ecosystem: Environmental > Aquatic > Freshwater > Lake | place: Lake Michigan...
TTTACGACAAGAGCCAGACGGTGCTGATGGTGGCGGATGTGATGAACGCATCGGCACTTGCAGCGGACGCTGTGGCTGAGATCGCGGACGGCATCTGGGACGAAGCAACATCAGGACACACGACAGCAGGCACGTATGGCGGCAGAATCGTCAGGGCCACAAACTCAAATGTTGAGGTGCAAATCACTGGCAGTAATCATGTCGCGGCAGATGTCCATGCGTTTCAGACGGACGTGATCGATTCATCGGCTATCGCAGCGAGTGCTGTGGCTGAGATCCAGAGCGGTCTAGCAACTGCCGCAACAGCCCTATCAACGACACAGTGGACGAACACGCTTGCGGCGGATATCGGTACGACAAATACGACGGTTGCCATAGGTATTGATGCGACTATTAGCAGCAGAATGGCGACATACACTCAGCCGACAGGATTCTTGGCAGCTACATTTCCTGTGACTGTCGCGAGTACGACAAACATCACAGCAGCAACAGGGATCACGGTCAGCAGCATCAACGCGAATGTTATGAACGCCTCGGCACTTGCAGCAGACGCCGTGGCTGAGATCCAGAGCGGCCTTGCTACACCAACAAACATCACAGCAGGTACGCTGACCACGGTGACAAACTTGACGAACGCTCCGACCGCAGGCGATCTGACTGCGGCTATGAAGGCCAGTGTAAACGCAGAAGTCCTCGACGTTATGAACGTCGATACATTTGCGGAACTTGCCGCACCGCCAGCAGCGACATCTTCGCTGCGTGCGAAAATAACATGGCTGTTCATGTGGGCGAGGAATAAATCGACTCAAAGTTCCACGCAAAGAAAACTATTCGCTGACGACACGACAACTCTCGTAGGCACAGAAACTGTCGGCGACTCTGCAGGAGTGTTCACAAAGGGCGAGGTATCCTGATGGCTGTCGATACTCTCGCAAAGCGTTCGGCTGCATTGCGGTTCGGGATGGCACATCTAGCAGGAACACGACCGCCTTCCGGGATTATCGATGCTTTTAAACGTTCTGCGTTGCTGGCATGTTACTCTGTGACGACAGTAACATTCGGTTCTCCGAATGATGGGTGGACATTTGCGACGAATGAAACGGTGTGGACATTTGCGACGAATGAAACGGTGTGGACATTTGCGACGAATGAAACTGTGTGGACATTTGGAGACTGAGACATGACGTGTAATGAATCTGAAAATGTTGTCTGTAAACACGTCCAAGCAACGAAGACGTTCTACGTGGATCTCGGGTTCCTTAACGACGGTATCACAGCGATCTCAGCGACTGCGACCACGGAAGATGCCAGCTTAACTATCGATGGAGTTCAGGTTCTCGATGGGGATCTGACTGTCGATCCGTCGCAGGGATGCGATGGATCGCAGCTTTACGCTGACAGGGCTATCCTAGTGATCTTGTCTGGAGGAACTTCTTCCGAAGATGAAGTGATCATCACTGTCGGGTGGGTGCAATCCGATGGAGACGAAGATTTTCGTGAACTTCGGTTATTGGTTGAAGGTACAGCGTAAAAAAAGCCCGGCCGAATAATTCGACCGGGCTTGAAGATCAATCCGTTGTATCTTCCGTGACATCCAGACTAAGCCGTCCAGCATCGAATGCAGCTTTAATTGGAATGCGATACTTCTGGTTAATCGAGTCTCCCACGTCTGCCGGCAGGATTCCGATTCGTTCCAGAACGATCTTGGAGTAGGACTTTCCAGCAGCGCTGATATCCTCTTTGAGTGACAGTCGAACGACTGCACGCACAAATGGGATGTCAGTCATTTGGTTGAAGAACTGACGAACTGGCTGAATCGACGTCGGTCCCAACTGAATCCGAATTGGAAGACCTTCATTCTTCCGAAGCAGATACAGCATCTGGTAATCCTTCGCCTTCTTACCCTTCGATCCGGTCTTCGTACTAGAACCGAACTCGCAGTACGGAAGTTTATTTGGGCCATCCCACCAAAACATCCGAGGAAGATTCTCCGGACTGACGTTCGCGAATCTCGAATCGTTTCTGATCTCAGCTTCTGTCAACTCGTGCTTCGGAAGCACTAACTGCATGTCTGCAGGCACATCTGCCCACGGAATGACGAGTCGCGCGACCTTCATGTCGTCAGAACTTAGCACCGGGCGATCCTTTCCGGTCTCGTCTGTCTTCCACAGGTTCCCTTTGAGGCATCGGAACACGATGACACCTTCGAGGAACGGCAACATCTCGGTTCCGGACGTACCCTTGACCGTCCAGTGGTTACCGCCACCGGACGGAGTCTTGACAGTGACTAGGTCACGCTCCGAGAACCCTTCTTCACCATCGCGATTCATTTCCATCGCGACCGCAACATCCGAACCTGGCACGAGTGCCAAGAAATCCGTACGCTCGAACACTTTCATTTCACTAGCCATTGAACAACTCTCCATTGAAAAATTGGGAAACACTAAACGCCATTTGATCTGGAAGGATTCACACCTTCGTCCTCTGTAATCGCCCTAGAAACGATTTCCTCCGGGATTAAGTCGTGCCATTCACGCCGCAGATCAACACTTCACTTCGTCCTCCACACCCTTACCTTCTTCTCATCAATCTTCTTGATCACGAACTCCCAAGCCGAATAGTCCGGCCTATCAGTGAACCGCTTGATGCATCCATAGATAGAGTTGTACGACGAATTGATCATCGCGGAACCACCGACGAGCATTTTGTCGAAGTCGAACACGCGCGGACGGCCTGCGCCTTTGTGCGGAGGGATCGGAATGTTGTACTCGATTTTCATGATCGATGACCTACCTTGTACTTCTCAGTGACTTTCATCAACTCAAGGACTTCCTTGGGAAGCTGATCGCCGTTCGCTTCAATCTCCTTCATCCTTGCGCGGAGAGAATTGGCATTGTAGTTTGCCTCAACCAGATCCCGAGTGAAATCGCAGTTCGCCAATGCATTGACCAACTGCTCCTTCGACGATCCTTCGGCGACACCGTAAAACACGTCCTTGCGTTTGTACAGCGTCATCCCGGAATCCAGTTTCACACTCGGCATCCCTTCGTCAGCCATTGCATCCAGCAACTGCTTTTCGAGTGCTTCAATTTCCCTATTGCACTGCAATTCCTTCGCAGAGGCATCCTTCTTCTCTCGGACGACGACCTCAAATCGTGCCGCCAATTCGCCAATTGTTGACATATTGTAAACTTTTACTCCCAGTAATGCAATCTATTAACTTAGAACACGTCTTCTTCTTCGAGTTCACTCAAAAGAACATCCACAATATCACGCTTCCGGCCACGCTCGTCAATCAGTTTTGTCTCGACGGTCTTAGCTGAGACAAGGTGGTAGTAGATCACGTCCTTCGTCTGGCCAGGCCTGTGCTGCCTGCTGATCATCTGGTCGAAGTCGCCTGGAGACAGGAGCCCTGAGTTCATGATGATCCCAATGCGACTGCGCGTTAGGTCGATCCCGGCTGACCCGGATTTACATTGCACACCCATCACGTCGATGTCTTCGGGCATCTTCGCGTGCGGTGTCAGGTCTTTGCGTCTGCCGGAGATCTCGCCGTACCGACGACCGAGGATCTCGCAGCATCGTTCGACGCATGCGAGGTCGTGCTTGAACCAACCGTAGACGCAGACAGGTTCGTCAAGATCCTGCAGCAGATCCATCAGGGTGCGGCGCTTCTCTGTATCCGTGTTGACTTCGTCGCCTTCGTCGTCTGTGACGTAGCCTTGAGCAAGCTGCAGGAGCCGCAGAAACTGAACAGCGCCGTTGGATCCCACAGCAGTCTTGACTTGATCTGGGTCGATGCCGTCCATCTGTTTCTTGATGAACGCGATGGACTCTTTCTTCATCTGCTGGTAGATCTTCATGCCGGCCGGTGATAGGTTCACTTCGATGCGGATGTCCTGCTTCTCTGGCAACACAAGTACTGATCGCGGAATGTGGTATCGAATCAGGTTAATCTTGCGGTTCATCTCTTCGAGATTGACCCAAGTATCAACCTTCTGCGGGATCCACTTATTCATCACAGCGTACTGCGTCTTGAACGCGCCCCAGAAGATACCGAAGATCCTCTGGTCAAGCCAACGGTACTGGGCAAAGATATCTCCGGGCTCGTTGGGCATTGGCGTGCCGGTGAGCGCTGTTCTGGATCCGGATCGTTTACCGATCTTCCATGTATGAACACTGCACTTCGCGCGGAAAGACTTGGTGCGGTGGGACTCGTCTGCTACCAGCTTGTCCCACAGTACGGAGTTCAGAACTCTCCAGATCGGCGGCAACCAAAACGACTCGTAATTGACCACCACAACCAGAGGACGCAGATGTGCCTGCTGCACCTTCAATGCGTCGTTAACTCGTTCTGCTTTCTTGGACGAGTTCGCTTTCCCGTCGAGAATGATAACGTCAAATTCTTCTGGAGCATGGATCGAGAACTCTCGTCGCCAGACACCGAGCACAGCAGAGGGGCAAAGGATCAGCGTTCGTCCGCGTGGCCCGGAGGCAACGTGTCGGACGTTCTGAATCTGGATAAATGATTTCCCCGTGCCCATGTGCGCGTCTAGCAACGACGCATTGTGAGCGTTGAGATACTCAATCGCCGGCGGCTGGTGAGACCAAAGTTGTTTCTGTTCAATCATCTACGAATAATTCCCGTAAAACCAGAATCTGATCGCTGCGGAATCGAACCGCAGGAGAGCACCAGTCGATCAGTGAGATGAGTTACTTAGTGTTTTTTAGCCATCACCATAACCATTGCACCTGCCATTGCCACTGCCATTGACACTGCCCCAACCACGACCACTACCACTGCCCCAGTCACTGCCCCAGACACTGCCACTGCCACTGCCGCTGCCATAGCCACTGCCACTGCCCCAGCCAGTGCCACTGCCCCGGTCACTGCCACCACCATCGCCATCGTTCATCGCACTCGCTCCACTTCTATGCCGCCGATAATATCTCGCCACACAAAATCACGATGGATTAAATACGGATGACGCACCACATACTTTGCGCACGTCATCTGAGCGTGCTTTCGCCGTACACCAAAAACCATTCGAGTCTCGCCAACCTGAAGCGACTTAAACCCGTATTTGTCGCGTGAGTATTTCACTTCTGCTTTTTCAGCCACGTTTTATACGCAGCACTTTGCTCAATCATTTTCGCAACAGTGCCGCTGCGATTCGGGCCGCTTTCAGACAGGAAATTGACCATCTGAATCGGAAGCGAAATGCATCCCTTCCAAACAAGTTGATTTTCTGTTTTACGTTTCATGTTCATTCTCTTAAAAATTGCTATCGACGATCCGGATCGACGATGAGAAATCCGGATCACCTCGTACGATGGCCCGTCCTAGACAGCATCAGACGGTAGAAAGGACAACCAGATACATCGCCGACTCTGTACGGAATCGGATCCTCTTTTAGCTCGACAGGCTCAGGTGGATGCACACCTGTTTGAATCAATCTCTGTGCGGACAATTGTCATTTCCTTTGGAGCGTCAATTCCGATTCTGACTTTATCGCCTCGCACCTCAACGATAGTGATTACGATGTTGTCGCCAATGCGAATCTTCTCTTCTTTTTTTCGACTTAAAACCAACATGCTCAATCCTCCATGAAAAAATCAATGCCGAAATGCATCGCATTAAACAGCAACAGAACGCAAACAGCCGCAAGGAACAGCAAACCATACAACATGAAGTCGGTATCCTATTCGAGGCACGAAACTAATGTCAATAGTATTATCGGAAAATTATAAACGAAGTCTTGAATGTTTTTTGGATGACTGGTAATGTGGTCTTGCTTTTACGAAGGAGAGCGTCATGGAACACGAATTCTTCGATCTCGGTGAAGAGACTGTATTACGGTGTTCGGCAGTGTCGATGTCGATAATCCTTGAGGGGATTATCCGGTGTCACGGAAAAATTCATGACACATACTGCATGGAACTCAATCGCGACGGGAAGTTCCGATACGCACGAGGACAGTGTGCTGTGTTGTTTCGAATCTCATTGCCGGTCGGTAAGAAAGAACTTTTTGAGTCGATCACAGGGTTTAAGCTGACTGTGCCGAAATTTTTTGGGATCAACTAAATGTTTCTGCAACCAATAAAAACCGCACCAAAAGATGGTCGGTACATTCTTTTATTTGGCCCAAGCGGCTATACGACGACTCAATTTCGCTGCCATGTCGGTCGGTGGGATCCCGATTTCCACCCATTTCATCCATGGCAAACGTACGCAGACGATGCGTTCGAGGATGACGGTGCTCCCGCTACGCACTGGTGTCCCATACCAGATGTTGTGTCTGCGCCAGCGCCGACACCAATCAAAACTGCGACTGTTGCGTATAACCCAGGTCCGTGCTACTACTGTCCGGAATGCGGACATAAATACTGGAACCTGCCGACAGGTACAGGTAAGTTTGAGCCAGCGAATTGGGCATGCGTGAGTTGCAGAATTAACTAACGGAGTATTGCGCAGTGACAGTAGTAGCCGACGACGTAATGGATTTGGTGCGATTTGGTCTCTACCCTGTGCGTCTGCACTACCCGATCTTCAGAGGGAACACCGTTCACTGTAGCTGCGGTAAACCGAAGTGCGAAGGATCGATTGGCAAGCACCCGTTCGCATCGGCTTGGGGCAAGTCAGCCACGCAGGACGAGGAGATCATCCGGGAGCAGTGGCAGGAGTCTGGCTGGAATGTTGGGATTGTGCTTGGCCCGTGTCACGGCATCCCTGCTGACATGGCTGTCGTCGATATCGAAGACGACAAACCCGAGGGCAGAGAGTTTGCTGAGATGATTCTCGCTGGTTACCCAGCGCCGACCTACTCATCTGGCAAGAGTCTGCACCGAATCTACAGATGGACTCCTGACCTGCCTGAGACCGGCAAAGCGAACCTAACAATCAATGGGCTGGAGTTCCGCTTCGGTGGTCGTGGCAAAGAGACACAGTCCGTTGCGCCGCCATCGATCCATCAGAACGGGTCGCAGTACCAATGGCTTCCGGGGATGTCGCCCGACGACATACCGATCATCGAGTTGCCGAAGCATGTGATTGAACTGGCGTGTAAGCACTGGGCACAGGAGGCCAACGGTGGCTCTTCAAGTGGGTCATCGACGACAGATGCTAGGAAGTTCAGGTCGAAACAGGGGAAGATCGGCGTTGGCGCTCGACACCATTCCCTGCTGATCGAGGCGAATCACCTATGGAGGCTCGCATTCAATAACTGGGGGATCAACGGCATAGAAGAGGACGAAGTCTACCAGCAGTTGTGGATGATGCTGCAGGGGCTCAATTTGCTTGTCTGCGATCCGCCGAAGTCCGAGGCGGAAGTTGATGTGATTCTAAAGTCGGCGTACGGCTACATGCGGCAGCAGTTGCTGCAGGAGATCGAAGCGAAGTTGGCAATGGCTTTGCCGACACCTCCGGAGTCGGACGAGGAGGAAGACAACACTACATGGGACAGGTCGTTCGGCTCCTACCTCCACAAGCACGGGATCCGGTTAGTCTCGGACCCTACGCTGGATCCTACAGAGCAAGATTCCGACAGGATCGACGAGTGGTCATGTGGCTGGTCAATGCGCTACGTCACCAAGGGCGATGAGGACTTGGTGGTGGTCACCGTGGGAGAGATTGAAATATCGATGAACTCGATGGAGTTCCAAGCGGCATCCAGCTTTGCACGAAAAGTTCAACAGCACACCGAAATGATTCTGGCGCAGACTTTTACTCAGTGGGATTGGCGCACGATCTGGGAGGGCCGGCCAAACGACAAGAAAAAGCAAAACGGAATCACCCGAGGACTTCGTGAATTCTTGACAAGCAAAGCCAGCGTGCAGGAGAAAACAGAAAACGGGATCAACGACCAGATTGAGGACATAATCCTAGCGATGATCGGCAATAAAGATGAGCTCATGTCTGAACTGCAGTTGTATCAGGAACACGGGCACAAGTTCTGTGGAAGGCTGAAAGTCGTGCCAGGTGGTGGTCTGACGACGATGAAAGATAAGGACGACACAATGACTGGCTACTACTACGACGGCGAAGCAGTGTGGCTGCTGGTCAGGGTGGATGAAGTCAGCAGAAAACACCGCGCAGCGTTCGGTGGCACAATAAATTCAAGACAGATCGTCGAAACTCTTGAATCGTTGGGATTCGAACGAAAACAGTTCAGACGCGGCCCCCTCTCAGGTCGATGGCATAGTCGGCAGGAAAAAAATACAGAATGATTCGTTGACAATTAAATTGGAATTGTTAGAGTGCTGGGTAGTGTTGGTTTTGAAGTGTGCTTTACGAAGGAGAGAGAGACGATGGGATCATTTGCAGTAAACCGATTTAACGTCAATAAGGGCACCGGACTTAAACCCGGTTTCTGGTACTTCGAGGAGTTCTACTTTGCCGACAGCGTTTTCGGCACAGCAACGGTCTCATACGACTGCCGCTGCAGACGCCTTCATGGCTCCGAGGTCGCTGAAGGGGATCTCGGGAAGCCTTATGAACTGGAAATCGTTGACCCCGGTGTCTTAGAACTCAAAGTGTTCGACGATGATGGGAATGAAATTACGATCAGCGATGATGACCGAATCGTGCTCAACAAGGTCGTACTCGATGCGTTCAAAGAGCGTGAACATTCAGTAATGGAATTTGAAATTGGATTACTGTGACAGAAATGGATGTTGACATGACAGAATCACTCGCTCGCAGGGCCATCATCTGGTCAAACGGGCTCACAATAGACAAACAAGGCGTCGTCTGGAATGGTAAGGTTAGAGAACCAACGACCGTCCTGCGCACTGAACACGGCGTCAAACAGATTGCTACCGTGATCGTGACGCAGGAAGAGACTCGTGTGATCCCAATCTGGAAGTTGCTGTCGTTCTTCTGGTACGACAAAAAGATAGTGCTGCCACGCGATGGCAACGCTATGGACTACTCCACTAAGAACGTCATTGTCGTCGGCAATATCACGTTCTCAAAGAATGTGCCGGGGATCTTTGATGCTGATGAAGTGTTGCTCGTATGGACGAAATACTGTCAGGGTGTGTCATGCTTTGAAATGTCAGCCGAGACGAAGCTGTACGGTTACAGCATTGATTCGTTTCGGAGTTTAATCGGGGATATTTTACTTGCGGGAATAAGATGAAGACTCCAGAACTGACAGACTTTCAGATCACTGAAACGATGCGGCAAAAAGGCGGCGGATTCGTCAGTCGCCTTGCTGATCTGTGGAGGCACGCGGACAGTGAAAATCAAGCAAAGTTAAAAGACGCTTTTGCTGCTTATTGGCAGCAGTATGCGGCGATCACGCAGCGGTGTCCTGAGTGTGGACAGAATGTTGTTGAGTGTTTACGGTGTGAGTCTTGTAATCATCAGTGGGGGCATAAGTGATGAACGAAATCGGGAAAACGAAATTGCCAAACTCTGGCGAGTGGTGGGTGCAAAATGACGACGGGACAATCGTTTTCATCTGCGGATTCGATCCAGACGGCGATCCTGTTTCCATGGACGACGATGAAAGATTGCGGAATTCAACGCTGCGATTCTTTACTCAGGAATATCATCACGAGCCATTGTGCACTGGGTTTGACTGGCTGCCAGTGTCTATCGATACGGGCGAAAGCTACGAGTTTCTGCCTTTGGGGGCGGTCTTGCGGAATGGCGACGAAGTCAGACACTTAGATGGAACATGGCTGCCAACCGGCCATCCGGGCGAGTGCGTGGGTAGCAGGGCATGGCTTAAAAATTTATACCGCCGCAAGATCGAGCCGCCTACCGAAGTGTGGCCGAAGTTCATTATCTCAGATCACTGGACTGATACTGCTTACGTTCGACGCGATAGTGCTGACTCGAATTCATCGTACACGATTGAAGGGAAAAAAAGAGAAAACAAAAATGGCAAATTTAGCCATGCGGAACCCAACATAGATTCTCTGATAGCGAATAAAACGTGGAGATACGCCACCGAATCCGAAGCACTAGCACGGGTGACTGCTAACCCTGACGACGTGCCACTGAATCCAGTTCCGGGCACAGTCGTGGCGACAGGCACGGTAAAACTAACGCCAGTCGAGTCGCCTGACGACTGGGTCGAGTTTGATCCTGCGCAAATTACATGTCCACGAGTTGAAATCGACTGGCTAACACCGAAACTCGGTGAAAGTCAGTGGATGCCAGCAATGCTGGCTTGGTCAAACGCCACTTGGGCAGCACAGAGGAAAAACTGGAAAATTCGATGTCGTCGCTGTGATCTGCCTGTCGAAACTAGCGAGCTAGACAACATGTTCGCCATCATCGCCGAACACACGCAGCAGGTGCGGGAGTTAACGCAGCGGATCGGCGATCTTGTGCAGCAGGTCAACGAACGGGATGCGGTGATCGAGGGAATCAGAACGGCGTTGCATGTGGATTTTGTTTGACGTGTTGACAGATGGAGGAACGGGATATGCCAAACACGATATATTTAGTCGGAGACAAGGTCTTAGTCACATGTAGCGACGAAGGATACAACGGACAACAAGGCACGGTATTGGCCGTTTTCCCAAGCGGTCGATGCCAAGTAGCAGTCGGGCCGATAGCTATCTTAAACGTGCCTCCAGAAGGAATACGGTTGCAGTGTGAGTGTGGATCAACTGATCTACACGGCCCAACGCATGATTATTATGGTGTCTGTTGTGTTGACTGTGGAAATGAACTTAGAAAGGACGTAAACGATGATAAACGAATATAAAATGGAGATCACTGGCATCTGTCCTGTAGACGACATGGCCGACGTGTATCAACTAACGATTACAGCACAAAGGGTAATTCCAGTAGAACAAATTATTGCTGCAGTCAAAGAGTTTAGCGATAAGAAAATTTATCAAGAGGATTTGTGCCAAGCGATTCACCGTAAAGTGAATGCGTGTTGCGTTCTGATTGGATATCACAGTGGCGTCAGGGTGCGTAGTCAGTGTGGTGAGTTATGAAGTTTCTGATTGATAAGTCACCCACAGACGTTGAACGAAAAAACAAGTCTGATCTGGTCTTAGGACAACTCCTTACTCCACTCACCGGATATAGAGATTGGGGAGGCCAGTACGCTATCGATAACGGAGCATATAGCGGATTTCTTGAAGCGAATTTCAGCCGTCTTTTGAAGAGGCAAGAAAGCCGCAAGGCGGACTGTCTTTTCGTCACATGCCCCGACATTGTCGGAGCTGGGAGACGAACTCTTGAGTTATTCCAGCGGCGGAAACTGTGGATACCCGAAGGTTGGCGAGTGGCGTTGGTAATTCAAGACGGTATGGAGGATCTAGAGATACCGTGGGATGAACTAGACGCTGTTTTTATTGGCGGTGGCGACCCATGGAAAGACAGTAAGGCTGCTGCCGACATCGTTAAGACAGCAACCATACTCAAAAAGTGGCGACATATTGGAAGAGTCAATTCTCCAAAACGCTTCGAACACTTTTCGCAACTTGAAGCTGACACCTGCGACGGAAGTGGCGTCGCTATGTACGATCATATGTTGATGCGAATTGAGCGTAGGAATGATCCCGTTCCTGCTCTGTTCGTATGAAGGCCTGCTCGGGCATTGCGATAATGGAGAGTGGTAATGCGTTACCTCAGCGTTTGTTCGGGAATTGAAGCGGCTAGCGTGGCATGGGGGACGCTCGGTTGGAAGTGCGTCGGCGTTTCTGAAATCGAGCCGTTCCCATGTAGCGTGCTGCAGCACAGGTTTCCTGACGTGCCGAATCTCGGCGACATGAACAATTTCAAGGATTGGCTCATTGCTCCCGAATCAATTGACGTTCTTGTGGGAGGAACTCCCTGCCAGTCCTTCAGTATTGCAGGTCTGCGTGGTGGTCTCACCGACGATCGAGGAAACCTCGCTCTCACCTACTGCCGGATTCTTCAGAAGTTTAGACCCAAATGGTTTGTCTGGGAAAACGTCCCTGGAGTCCTGTCATCGAACGGAGGACGGGACTTTGGTTCCATCCTCGGGGCGATGGAAGAACTCGGGTATGGGATCGCCTACAGAGTTCTCGACGCTCAACACTTCGGAGTTCCCCAACGACGTCGTCGAGTCTTCGTTGTTGGATGTCTTGGAGACTGGCGAAGTGCCGCAGAAGTTCTTTTTGAGCCCGGTTGCCTGCGCGGGGATACTGCGAAGGGCGGCAAAACGGGGTCGCCGGTTGCCCGAAGCCTTACAGGCAACTCTGGAGGAGTCAGTGCGAAGGAGCAACAACACAGGTTCCTCAACGCAGATGGAGTGATGCTGAATCCTTTGATACCAGTAATCGCAGAGACGCTCATGTCAGGATCATCCAGTCCGAAGTCGCATGGCAAGAAAAACGGAACAGATCGTGAGACTTTGATTCCTGTTGCGTACCAATGCCACGGGACAAACGTCGGCGAAATGGGAACAATTAGAAGTTCTTCAACGACATCGCAAGGCGTGCCGTTTATGGTGACAGCTATAAGGACAGCAAACACGACAGCAAACGGACATGGAATAGCTGAAAACGTGTCGCACACATTGGATGGCGCAAACGGTCAGGCGATTGCCCTGATGTCCACACCCACCGGCAACACGTCGCACTGCCTGAACGCCGGAGGCATGGGACGGCAGGATTATGAGACGGAGACGATGGTTGTGAACACATGGGGCGGCACAAAGCGGAAGGATCGCCCTAATGGTGGATTCTACGCTCGTGTGGAATCAACAACGAAGACACTGGATGCCGCTGGTGGACTGAATCCGGCATGCAGTAACGGTGGAACGATGGTTGTGGCGTTCACTCAAAACGGACGCGACGAAGTCCGAGAACTGAAAGTCGCCGGGGCATTACCTGCAAGTCCTGCAACTCGGCAGCAGACTTACTTAAGTCATCGTACTGGCGTTCGTCGCCTCACTCCCGTCGAATGCGAACGACTGCAGGGATTCCCTGATGACTGGACGCTCGTGCCACATCGAAACAAGCCTGCAGCGGATGGTCCGCGATACAAGGCGATTGGGAATAGTATGGCTGTTCCCGTTATGCGATGGATTGGGGAGAGGATCAAATGCAAGTCCGAATCACAGTAACCGAACTCTCAGACGGCACCTTTGATCTCCTCACCGCACGCGGTCACCGAGTCGGCGCTCGACTGCTGACAGTGAGTCCAAAGGAAGGTGAGTCGTTCCCTGAAATCCCTGCAGCGCCGTTCACAGCGAAACACGAGGCTTACGCGGCCGCTATGCAGTGGAACCTGTACCTGAGGTGGGCGTGGGTGCATCGCTCAAAGTCGCATGATCGCGGTAAAGAATAATTATCTTGGAATTGTATTGACGTTTGGTTGAGTGGTGTTAAGATGTGCGCAAAGGAGATTACGATGTTCAAGACATGTAAAAACTGTGGTCACGAGCTCGCGTGGCGCGATAACGACAACCCGCTGCTCAACTGCGTGGAACTGTGCGAGAACGAGAAGTGCAAGTCGCCGCATCGCTTTGAGTACTACGAAGCTCCTGCTGATGTGTCGTTGTTCAGGGCGAGTGAGTTGTGGGAGGAGTGTCTTGTTGAAGCGGCCTCAGATATGTTTGGTGGTATTGCTGAGTCACTGGAATCAGATGATCTCCGTATTGGGGCAGCAGACTTAGCGAAACGCGCCGATGCGTTGTATTTAAAACGTTGTTTTTAGGGTTTTAACGAAGGGATAGTGCGATGAAATTGGAACAGGATAAAAGATACTTGACTCGCTCCGGCATGATCACGCCGCCGCTTAACTCGCGCCACGGTGGGATCTCGTTCGACCTGCCTGATGTAGGTGACTTGTCGTCCGGCATTCGATGGTTGCCAGATGGAAGGTGCGAAACTGCCGGCATCAGCAGCATGGCCAGCGATGAATTTGACCTCGTTGCCGAAGCCAAGGTGCTTCTGCTGGGTGAGCAGGTCTATAAAAAATGCATGATCACACGAGCGATAATGGGTGGGTGGGATTGGACGCACTGCGATTACGATGGGGGTGTTGAAATTGACGAGAACGGAAATGATATCCGTGATGAACGGCACGGTCGCTGCCAAAGCCTCGGAGAATGCATGCAGGAAATCGATGAAATGTACGAAGACGGGGGGATGCAGCGATGAGTGGACATTGCCCTGACTGTTGGTGCCCAGTCGATGCGAAGGGCAGCGTATGCTGCGATCCGTGCGCAGAAAAACGACGCGAAGCACTGCGAAACAAAGAAAAACTGGCGATGGATGTCGGACGCCAGTCGTCATCTGAAGAGTACGAACTCAGGAATATCACTGGCAAAGGGCCGATCGGTTTTCACTCAAACGAAGGCTGCAGGAACCTCCCTGCATTGAGAGACGACGTTCACTGGTACATTCACAAACATGGAGCTGGATAATGAAACCCGGAGACACAATTCACCTCGGTGACGGGGCATATTTATTATTTACAGGTTACTCGTTCGAACTGCGAGCAAATCACCACGAAAACCCTACGGACACTGTCCATCTGGAAGTCAGAGCCATGGAACAGCTTATCCGCGAAGTATTCAAGGTATTGCCCGGTCTCAAGGAGAAATTGACGTGACAGCAACACCAAGTCGTGGCCCAAACCCCGAATACAACCGCCTTCTGCTGAACGCCCAAGCACATCTGCTGGCCATGTACACAGAGAAGTTTAAGGCCGACCCCGATGGCTCGGCTGTCGTCGAAGCGTCGTTCGCAGCGCCGACACTCGTCGATCCACAGTCTGGTGTGTTGCCAGATGGATCGCACCCAACCAAGTTCATGTGGGTGCAGGATGGTGATTTGAGGAAGGTGGTGTGGCAGTGACTGGCTCAGTATGATTCAGTTGTCGATGTAGAAGATCGGCACACAACTGAATCAATCGGGGCGACCCGATCCTCAACCCTCGCTGAGTCCACTTCTACTGGATTTTGCGAGGGTTGTTTCATGGAGTTTTGTGATGAACGACGCAGATATGAAATACATCAAGGAAAACGTCGAATACTGCGGTGAAACAGGTGAAATGCGGTGGCAAAAGACAAACTCAATGCGAAATGCAGGAACGAATGCCACCATCACATGGACTGCCAAAGGAAAACCGACAAGACTTCGCATCAGAATCGGACATGATGACTACTACGAAGCTGGTAATGTCGCGTGGCTCCTGCAGACAGGGCACTGGCCAGAGTTCGGAGTGATCTTCATTGATGGCAACAAACGCAATCTGCGATGGAGCAACCTCAGAAAACGAAGACGAACGACCTACCAGAGAAAACCTAAGAACAAAGTGAAAATCAATCACGATTTCCTGCTGAGGGTCATGGACGAACTGCCAAATGGTGGAACGCGGGATATTCTTGAATTCCTACTGAGTCGATTTAAGATCGAAGGGAATGGTGAGTAAATGCAGGACGTCAGAGTCATCGTCGGGGTCGCTGGTGCCGGGAAAACGTCGAATGCGATGGAGATCGTCGAGCAGAAGCTCAGATCTGGCCTACGTTGGGATCAAATCGGTTTCTCGTCGTTCTCTAGGGCGGCGTGCGCCGAAGCTGCCAGACGGGCATCAGTGATCACAGGAGTTGATCCTGATCGGTTGCAGAAGGACGGTTGGTTCCGGACTATCCATTCTTGCGCTTTTCGGTTGTTGGGAGTTGACAGCAAGAGCATACTCGATCATGATACGAAGGCCGGCCGCGATTTTGTGGCCGAATGCTGCGGCGCGCCTCGTGGTGGCGAGCCCGGAACTCTTGGAGCAAAGATCGATGAAGCTCTTTCTGAATGGGATACCTGTCGAGCACGCATGTCGCGTCTCCACATCCCTACAGACTGTACGCCCGATCAGTATTGCTTGCCCAGTGACCAAGGCTGTCACAGAGACCTGAAAACTGCTGGGACAAAAAGTCCAGTGTTTTCCGAGGGTTGTCACGGCGTCACAGCGCTGTCACAGGAGCATCGTGACTCATTTTTTGAAGGTGAATCTGCAAATGTCGAGCAAATTCAACGTTCTGAAGGCAGCTCTTTTTTGTGTATAGGGGATGAAAAAAATTTGAGTTTGAAAAAACTCAAAGCCCTGGAAGGCGTGTCAGATGTGTTTTTCGCACCCCAAAATACCCCCTTATGTACAGAATATAAAGGAAAAACGCTGTCACAGGGACAGGGTGTGATACCCCGAGTTTTGGCATACTTTTTAAGTGACACTGTGACAGATTTGTTAAAACCTGAACATGCGATCATCATTAGGCAGTACGAAGACGCCAAGCGTCACTCAGGAATGCTGGATTTCACTGACTTACTCTTCAGATATGCTGGGTTTGAGGTCGATTCGAACCTGATGTTCAAGACCTGCTGGCCGCTCGGATCCGTCCCGGCAGAAGTGGACGTGTTTTTGTTCGATGAGTATCAGGATTGCAGCGCTCTGCTGGATCGTGTCGCTGAGAGGCTCTCAGAGAGCGCAGGAGAGCTTTGGATGCTCGGGGACAAGTATCAGTCCGTCTACGCATTCAGCGGCTCAGATCATCGCGTTTTCGAGGCTAGGGAAGATACCGCCAAAAACGAAGGAAAACGTGTACTGCTGAATAGGTCGTACAGAAACCCGGAAAGCGTGATTGAATGGGGGGAAGAAATACTTCGGGAGGATTCGGAGTACGAGGAAAGAAAACCCTATTCCGGTAAGTTTGATGGGTCTGCCGGCATGATGGAGGCAAAGGACTTCATGTCCTACCTTCCGCTCATGGCCACCACGGATACGATGATCCTCGCCAGAACTTGGTTCGCGCTGGGGAAGGTCAAGGAGCGACTTGACGAACTCTGTATCCCCTGGACGTCTTGCCAAGAAAAACGTAGCAGCGGGTGGGAATCTCCAGTTAAGATCGCCATCGTGCTGACAATGCAGGCTCTCAAGGATGGCGGTTCAATCAGCGAACAGGACTGGCGCAGGCTGACCGAGAACTTCCCTGCTAAGTACGAAGGGAAGGAGTTATTTCGGAGGGGCGAGAAGGCCCGGTGGAAAAAGATGGAGTGCAAACATCAGAATGTCTTCGCATTGCATCAGCTTCAGGAATGGGGGGCCGGCGAAGGATTCGAACAGTTCGTTCTCGATGAAAAATGGCGAAGAGACCAGTTCCTCCTCCTCAGTGTCGCTATCGAAAAATGGGGGATCGATGTTGTTCGGAATCCACGCATCAAGATCGGCAGTTGCCATTCGGTCAAAGGAATGCAGGCCGAGAACGTCTTCTGCCTCGCTACAAGCTCAGAGAAGGCCAGTCAGTCGGGATTCTGGGAAGATCTGTTCCTGAAGTACGTGACGATCACCAGAGCATCAAAGCACTACAGACTCGTCGTTGATCTAGTGGAACACGCAAAAGGAAAGAAACTGTTTATCGCCGCTCCTCGCGGATATTGGGAATTTGACAAAGATCTACCAGAAGGATTTGGAGAAAATGACGAAATCGGAACAGGCCATTCAGAGCCAGATAATCAAGATGCTGAATCAACTTCCGAAAACTTACGTGGTGAAGTACCATGCGACAGCGTATTCGACGAGCGGAGTTGCCGACCTGCTGGTCTGCTCCCAAGGGAAATTCATAGCGATGGAAGTGAAGTCAGAGAAGGGATACCAAACGGAACTCCAGAAACTCCAACAGAGGAAAGTGATTTCGGCTGGTGGGACTTCAGTGGTGGTTCGAAGCTGTGATGAAGCAAGGGAAGTCATGCAAGAGGTGCTGAACCGTGAATGACAGACGACTCGGAGAAGATAGCGTGTTCGCAGGTATGACGACTCGGCAAGGACGTGGTATCGTCGGCCGCATGATGCAAAAACAACACGCCGAACAACGCTTTAAACTCCTGCGAAAAGCAGAGATCGCCGAATTCGTCGAAGACGAAGCAATGAATGAAGGCAACACGATCGAGGTTCGCCTGCAATGCGTCGGGCATGTGCTCAAGATGGAGGCCATGAACTTCGAGCAGGAGAAACTCCAAGTCATGGTCGAAATGCAGTTCGCCAAACTTGAAGGTGATGGCGACGACAAGAAGGAACAACAGGTGATCATTCTGCTGCCGCCAAACGGCAGCGAAATAAAAGGAAATTAAATGCCGGGAAATATGAAACAGGCTGTATTGGAATGTGATTGCTGTGGTGGTTGTACTGGTGGTTGCTGTATCCCGGTTGACCACTCCAACCCACTCTATGAACCGAATGGAACACCCAAAAATATCCCATTCTGTATCTCAGCACCAAATTGCGCAGCTATCGACGGGTTTTGTGGTGAGATGTTGTGTGGCGGTGCAATGCCAGCAGACCTTGGTCAGTGTGGACCATGTGCCAGTTGTCTCGGTGGATTCGGACAGGAACTTCCGGGAAGAATCTATTTCAACTTCCCACCACCAGTAGGATGTGTAATTGACACCTGTAGCCTGAAAATCTGCTTGCGTATGGCTTGCCTTCAATCAACGACACCTGAACCAAGCCTGGAGGCTTGCTGTAGACGATTCAGATTGATAATTGGCTGTAACATTCCAATCGTAGGATGGACCGAAGAATTGGAAGTGCAAGGTTGTCGGTATTGGAAGTATGTGGCTCCCACCGTGTGCGTCTGTAACCCTGATGCCAATGCCATGCCAGCAATAGTTTGGGATCTGGGGCTTACTGTAGATTGCGCCACACCTCCATGTGATGGGCACTCTACATGCTGTGAGTTATTTGAATGTAGTTTGGCCGATGCACAGGTGATTGTATGACAGAAATATGCGAGTGTACTGTGTCTGGGTACTGCGAACGCCGCAAAGCCTACATGCCGATAATTCATTTCAACCGATGTAAAGCCGGCGAACTAGCCGTCTTGGATGACTTCTACGCTCAGTCCCCGGTAATTGTTAAACCAGAACAAACACCTAGGGTAAACACAGGCATAGGAACTAAGCTGGCCGAAATCATCAAAGAAAAAACAGGATGCGATATTCCTTGCGGAGAATGCAGAGCAGAAGTCGAGCGACTGAACCGAATGAACCACGAAGAAGTCCTAGAAGACATCGACGCTTTGGCACAAAGCATAACAACAAGGTCGCAGGTAAATGCACAAAAGTGGTATCACAAACTGTTAGTCACATTTCTTCCGGGAGTCGTGCAGTACGAAATCCGCAAATGGATCGCTGAAGCATGTGAGCAGTCCAAAAAAAAGAGCCCAGAGTAAACCTCGGGCATCTTTGATTTGTGTCAATTTGGATTCAACTTAGTGCAACTAAAAACCTCGGCGCGTCGATCGCGTCGGGGAAAAGGGGAAGTCATACCCTGAACCGACGTGGGCCCGCAGATACAAGCTTGAGAGACTGCGTTTCTCCAATCCGCTGAGACGTCGTTTCACTGTTTCGCGGAAGCTTGATAATGGCGAAACGTCGTTTCACTGTCAAGGGACATTTCACTGAAGGGTGAAAACGGTGTTTGCGGTGGTGGTGTGGAGCACGCCTAGCTGCTGCTGCTGCTGCTGCTGCTGCTGCTGCTGCTGCTGCTGCTGCTGCTGCTGCTGCTGCTGCTGCTGCTGCTGCTGCTGCTGCTGGCACCGGGGTGGAGCCCCGCCCCGCCGCACACATGTTTCGACGATAGTTGTTTCAACAACTGTAGTCAAGCTGACCTGCGGCCCGTTGTTCGCCAGCTTGCTGCGCGCAAAAAGAAAGCCGGGTTCGATGAGAACCCGGCTTTGTTAAGTTCAGTGTATTGACTGGCGAGCGACTACAAGTCAGTCGATGTGCCGCAATCAGATGAGAACGCATCACCATTACACAACGCATAAATCAGATCACCACTGCTGTACTGTATTCCGGCGTCCCTCTGCGCGTCCGACAGTTCTAGTACTTTCTCGGGCGTGTAGCCGGCGTCTCGCATCGACTCGGCTGCGGAGGCGTCCCAGAACCCCACATCCATCCACGCCGCAGCGTCAGATACCGAGAACACATCAGCCCAGTTGGCTGCGACCTGATCGATTCGCCCACCATGAAAAAAAACTCCCCGGCGTACTAGATCTGATTTGATTGCTGCTGTGTTTTTCTTTGTTGTCATTGTCGTCGTGTCCTTGTTGTTAAAAAAGTACCCAATACTCCCCTCGGCTGTCACACGATGCTGGATGGTTATCGCACGACGCACAAGCAGCAGATGGCGTTCGCACCGTCATCGTCGAAACTGGCATCTTCGTCGGCCCAAAAAAACATGCGGTAGCATAATTCGTCCTCCTCATTAACTCCGTCGGAATCCCATCCTCCAGAATCAAGATCCTCCAAGTTGTACCCACGAGTGGCCAGTTCTCGCGTGATCCACAGGACAGCCTGAACATCAGAGTCGAAATGATGCTCTAGCACCTCGCCAGAGCCATTAAAATTCACGGTGTAACTCGTCATTGTCGTCGTGTCCTTGTTGTTAAAAAAGTACCCAATACTCCCCTCGGCTGTCACACGAGGGGGAAACAGGGAACTCAGATCACACTCAGATCAGACCGAAAATCACGGACAGCCTGAGTGAGCCCTTTGACCTTCCACACGCCGTCAACAGCGATGACGTTCTGATTGTTGTAGCACGACGCCCCGACGATTTCGATGGCTTCGGCCGCATCGACGGCATCGACGATACCAACCAATTTATGGTGACCAGACTCAAAATCGTTAATGGGATTTCGGCACGCGCCCATTGCTGATTGATTTGCGGCATTCCATCCGGTGCGGATGACGTACCAGGTTTTGACCTGCGTTTGCAACTTATCGAGCACGTCATCGTAGTTGTAGTAGATCTTGCTGCCGCCATCACGCCAGGTGACCGACAGGCACCACCCGCCGCCATCGACTGAGGCGATTTCAGTTCGTTCGGCGATTGCGGTGAATGCTGCTTGTGACTTCTTGGCTTGTGCGAGGTTCATTGTTCGTGTCCTTGTTCGTGTCGTTTCGAGAAGTAACCTGCTGGATGCTAGGGTCATCGGTATTACCAGTCAACAGTGTTTATTGTATTTTATGGAAATTATTATTATGTTGCCGGAACGTTGCTGCTGCTGCTGGAACGCTGCTGGAACGTTGCTGGAAAGTTGCTGGAACGCTGCTGGAACGCTGCTGGAACGTTGCTGGAACGTTGCTGGAACGTTGCTGGAACGTTGCTGGAACGTTGCTGGAACGTTGCTGGAACGTTGCTGGAACGTTGCTGGAACGTTGCTGGAAAGTTGCTGGAAAGTTGCTGGAAAGTTGCTGGAAAGTTGCTGGAAAGTTGCTGGAACGTTGCTGCTGCTGGAACGTTGCTGGAACGTTGCTGGAACGTTGCTGGAACGTTGCTGGAAAGTTGCTGCTCTGACCGCTGCTGGAACGTTGCCGCTGCTGCTGCTGCTGCTGCTGCAGTGCCAGCGTGGAGCCCCGCCCCCCCCGGCCGGCCCCGGCCCCCGGAAACCTGTCTTGACGATAGTTGTTTCAACAATTGTAGTCAAATTGATTTATTATTATTTCCGGAATTCCGTATAATATAGAATTGACAAATAATGGAATCGCCGATAACGTACACCAGTCAATTCACTTTCAACACTTTAAAGGATGCAGAACAATGAACAACCACTACAAAGAATGCCGCGAAAGTTGTGTCGCGAAACGCCCAGGCGGAATCCTTGCAATTCGCGACGATATTGCGGCAGCAGTTTACATCGAAACGTTTAAATACATCGGATTCCCGATATCATATCGTGTGACAGTGTATTT